>Ga0209266_1002021_pt1 | contig 13035 bp, 8 predicted proteins | sample GraSoiAngelo_132_FD_185889 | JGI IMG/M metagenome (GOLD analysis project Ga0209266, IMG submission 185889) | Grasslands soil microbial communities from the Angelo Coastal Reserve, California, USA - 14_0929_02_40cm (SPAdes) (version 2) | ecosystem: Environmental > Terrestrial > Soil > Grasslands ...
CACCACGACAGCGAGTAGGAACGGCCCCCCGAACAGGAACGAGAAGAACCGGCTGTCCATCCGCAGGTGCATATAGAACAGCACCACGAGGGCGAACTTCACGGCCGAGAGCGCGAGCAGCGTCGGCACGAGCACCACGTGGAAGGCCGGCACGTAGAACACGCCGACCTCGAGCACGGTGAGGATCACGAGGATCGCCGCCACGCGCAGGTAGGTCCCCACGGTCGGATGGGCGTGTTCCCCGGCCTCCGGCATCGCTCGCTCCCCGCTCATTGGATCAGGTAGACCAGGGTGAAGATCACGATCCACACCACGTCCACGAAGTGCCAGTAGAGCCCTGAGATCTCGACGGTGAGCGCCTGGGCGGGGCCGAGCTTCCCCTGCAGCGCGCGCACCCACAGCGTCAAGAGCCACAGCACCCCGACCGTGACGTGGGCGCCGTGAGTTCCCGTCAGCACGAAGAACGTGCAGCCGAACAGGTTCGTCTGCAGGGTGAGTCCCTCGCGCACGAAGGAGGTGAACTCGTACACCTGCCCGCCCAGGAATAGGATCCCCAGGAACGCCGTCGCGAACAGCCAGATCTTCGCCCACTTGAGGTCGCCGCGCTGCACCGCCGCGAGCGCCAGCACCATCATCAGGCTCGACATCAGGAGGTCGAAGGTGCTGACCGAGGTGAACGGGATGTTGAGAATGTCATGCGGGTACGGCCCGACCACGCTCTTGCCCTTGTAGATCAGGTAGGTCGAGATGAGCGAGCCGAACAGCAGGCACTCCGACCCGATGAAGGCCCAGAACGCCATCTTGCGGCTGTCGAGCCCCATGCTGGTGTGGTGGGCGGCGGCGGCGTGCGTCATCTAGATCTCAAAGGGCTCGAACGCCCAGCGGTAGATGCCGTAGAGCATGATCGCAACGCCCAGGAACGCGAGCCAGAGGTGGTGCGTCAGCGGCGCGAGGGCGAGCACCGGGAGCCCCAGCGCCGCCACGGGCGGCCACCACGAGCCGCCCGGCACGTGGACCGGGGCCGGCGGCGCGGCCGGCGGGTCGGGCATCGGGTCGTGGTGCTCCGTCTTCCAGCGCGGTAGCCGGCTCGCGACCGTCGGGATCACGGAGAAATTGTAGGGCGGCGGCGGCGAGGGGATCGCCCACTCGAGCGTGGCGCCGCCCCAGGGATCGTTCGGCGCCGGAGCGCCGTGCGAGCGCGTGCGCCACAGGTTGACGACGAACACGAGCGTCGCGACCCCGATCAAGAGCGCGCCGATCGTGGAGACGAGGTTGAGGCTGGAGACGCCCAGGTCCGGCGCGTACGTGTAGATGCGCCGCGGCATACCGAGCAGCCCGATCAGGTGCATCGGGAAGAACGCGAGGTTCATCCCGATGAAGGTGAGCCAGAAGTGGAGCTTGCCGAGCGCCTCGGAGAGCAGCCGGCCGGTCATCTTGGGCCACCAGTAGTAGATCCCGGCGAACAGTCCGAAGATGGTTCCCCCGAACAGCACGTAGTGGATGTGCGCCACCACGTAGTAGGTGTCGGTCTGCTGCAGGTCGGCGGGGGGCGAGGCGTGCGTGACGCCCGAGAGCCCGCCGATGATGAACATCGCGATGAAGCCGACGGCGAAGTGCAGCGCCGTCGTGCCGCGGATCGTGCCGCCCCACAACGTGGCGATCCAGTTGAAGATCTTCACCCCGGTCGGCACCGCGATCAGCATCGTGGTGGCCGAGAAGACGGAGTCCGCGATCGGCCCGAGCCCCACGGAGAACATGTGATGACTCCACACACCCCATCCCATGAACCCGATAAGCACGCCGGAATAGACCACGACCGTGTAGCCGAACAGGGGCTTGCGGGAGAAGGTGGGCAGCACCTCGGAGACGATCCCCATCGCCGGGAGGATGAGTATGTAGACCTCCGGGTGACCGAACAGCCAAAACAGGTGCTGCCACAGGAGCGGCGTGGCGCCGGCCTGCGGCACGTAGAAGTGCGCGCCGAAGAAGCGGTCGAACATGAGGAAGACGAGCGCGACGGTGATCACCGGGAACGCCGTGATCACGAGGAATTGCGTGACAAGCGTCATCCAGGTGAACGTCGGCAGGCGCATCATCTTCATCCCCGGCGCCCGCAGATTCAAGATCGTGACGATGAAGTTGAATCCCGCGGCGAGCGAGGAGACACCGAGGATCTGGAGGCCGAGCATCCAGAAGTCCACGTTCGGACCGGGGGAGTATTGCCGCTCGGTGAGGTTCGCGTAGCCGAACCAGCCGGCGTCCGGCGCGACGTTCAGCACCCCCGCCCGGAACACGGGGCCGGCGATCCAGCTCGCGTTCAGGAACAGGCCGCCGAGCAGGAAGACCCAATAGCTGAACGCGTTGAGGCGCGGGAACGCGACGTCGCGGGCCCCGATCTGGAGCGGCACGATGTAGTTGAAGAACGCCGCCGACAACGGCATCAGCGCGAGGAACACCATCGTCGTGCCGTGCATCGTGAACAGCTGGTTGTACGTCTCGGCGCCGACGACGGTGCCGTTGGGCCGGGCCAGCTGGGCGCGGATCAGCAGCGCCTCGAGCCCGCCGACCAGGAAGAACGCGAACGCCGTGTAGAAGTACAGCAGGCCGATCCGCTTGTGATCGGTCGTCGTGAGCCAGCTCCGCAGCCCCCGGGATCCCGTCATTTGAGGCTCTGCAGGTAGGCGATCACGGCCGTGAGATCCGCCCCCGCGACCGGCATCTGCATCATCAGCGCTCCCGGCTTCAGCGAGGGCGCGTTCGCGATCCACCGCGCCAGGTGCGGCGAGTCGTTGGGGAACAGCCCGGCCGCGATCGTCGCACGGCCGCCCACGTGGCTCAGGGTCGGCCCGATGATCCCCTTCGACACGCCGTCGATCGTGTGGCAGCCGATGCAGGCGCTCTTCGCGAACACGTCACGCCCCCGCGCCTCGAGGCTGCCTCGCGGCGGCGCGGCCGCCGGCGCCTGCTGGCGGCGGACCCACGCCTGGAACGCCGAGTCGCGCAGCACCAGCACCCGGAGCCGCATGTTCGCGTGGGACGCCCCGCAGAACTCGGCGCACTGGCCCGAGTAGACGCCCACCGAGTCGGGGCGGAACGCAATGCGCGTCACGTACCCCGGGGTCGCGTCGCGCTTGCCCCCCAGGGCGGGCGCCCAAAAGCTGTGGATCACGTCGGCGGAGGTGATCGAGACCTGCACCGGCCGGCCCACCGGCAAGGACAGCTCGTTCGCCGTCACGATATGCAGGTCGGGGTAGCGGTACTCCCACCACCATTGGTGTCCGATCACCTCTACCTTGAGGGCGGTCGGCGGCGCCTCCCCGGCCGTGGCGAAAATCGTGCGCATCGTGGGTACGGCGATGAACACCAGGATGACCGCCGGAGCGAGCGTCCAGGCGATCTCGAGCGCCGTGTGGCCGTGGACGGGCCGCGGCGCCGGACGCCCCTCCCGGTGCCGGTATCGGATGACGGCGTAGCACAGCAGGCCCTCCACCACGACGAACACGATGATCGCCCACCAGAAGATGCTCGTGAAGAGCTGATCGACTGCCCCTGCGAAATCGGAACGGGGGCGCAGCGTGCTTTGGGGAAAGGGGCCGCCGCACGCCACGACGGCCAGGGCGAGCGGGAGCAGCGGGGAGAGCCAGGGTCTGAATCGCGGCACGGCGTCGAGTGTCCCCGGTGTCGGTCACGAAACGGAAAAGCACAGGAAGCTAGACCCCGCCACCCGCGACGTCAACGAAGCGGCGCCCAAGAGACGTGGTAAGTTTGAGGCGACGTTCCTCGGGTCGATCCCAATGGCCGAGAAGTCGCAGCGTCGTGGCAAGAAGAAGAAGACCGCGGAACCGGAATCGCGCGGCCTCACGGCCAAGCAGGTGGCCGCCGGATCTGCTCCGGCGGCGGTGGAGCACCTCCGCGAAACGATCGCCGCGGACGGCGGCACGGTGCTGGGCGCGTACCGCGACCCGCTGGGCGGGAACTGGCAGATCCTCGCCGCGCTGCCGCTCGACCGGGTCGAGCCCACCCCCTACCAGCGCGATCTGTCCGAGGCGCACGTCGCCCGCCTCGCCGCTGCGATCGACAAGCTGGACCGCTTCCTCGACCCCGTGATCGCCGTACGCGCCGCGGACGGCAAGTACTGGACGCCGAACGGCTACCACCGGCTGGGTGCGCTGCGGCAGCTCGGCGCGCGCTCGATCGTGGCCCTCGTCGTGCCGGAGCCGTCCGTGGCGCACCGCATCCTCGCGCTCAACACCGAGAAGGCACACAACCTGCGCGAGAAAGCGCTCGAGGTCATCCGCCTCGCACAGGGTCTCGCCTCGCTCGACGACCGACCCGAAAAGGAGTTCGCGACGGAATTCGAGGAGCCGGCCCTGCTCACGTTGGGCCTGTGCTACCAGGAGAACGGCCGCTTCGCGGGGGGGGTCTACAATCCCGTGCTGAAGCGGATCGAGAGCTTCCTCCCCACCAAGCTGTCCCGAGCGCTCGAGACCCGAAACGAGCGCGCCCGGAAGCTCCTCGCCCTCGACGCCGCCGTGAGTCAGGCAGTGGCGTCGCTGAAAGCGCGGGGCTTCCAGAGCCCCTATCTCAAGGCGTTTGTGGTGGCGCGCATCAACCCGCTGCGCTTCAAGCGCGGCGCCAAGGCGGAGTACGACGAGACGATCGACAAGATGCTCGCCGCGGCGCAGAAGTTCGACCCGGGGAAGGTCAAGGCTGACCAGCTGGCGACCGCGGGCGGGCCGCCGGAGGAGTAGGGGCGCAGCATGCTGCGCCCCTACTGGCGCGCCGCGATCCAGTCCCGCATGTGCGCCTCGAGCACGTCGAGTGGCAGCGCGCCGTTCGTCAGGACCTCGTCGTGGAAGGCGCGGATGTCGAACTTCGGCCCGAGGCGGGCCGCCGCGTCGTCGCGCAGCTGCTTGATCTTCAGCTGGCCGATCTTGTACGCCAGCGCCTGGCCTGGCCACACGATGTAGCGGTCCACCTCGACCGTGATGTCCTGCTCCGTCTTGGGGGCGTTGTCCTTGAAGAAGTCGATCGCCTGCTGGCGCGTCCACCCCATCGTGTGGATCCCCGTGTCGAGCACGAGCCGGACGGCGCGCCACATCTCGTAGGTGAGCTGTCCGAACTTCGCGTAGGGGTCCTGGTACATCCCGAGCTCGGGGCCGAGCCCTTCGGCGTAGAGCCCCCAGCCCTCGACGAAGGCGGTATAGGAGTCGTAGCGGCGGAAGTCGGGCAGGCCTTCCAGCTCCTGCGCCAGCGCGATCTGCAGATGATGGCCCGGCACTGACTCGTGCAGGGAGAGCGCTTCCATCTCCCACTTGGGCCGTGCCTTCAGGTCGAAGGTGTTGACGAAGAAGTAGCCCGGCCGCCCTGCCCGGAGCGAGCCGCCCTGGTAGTAGGCCGTGGTCTGCGATTTCGCCATGTAGGACGGAATCGTCGTGACGCCGTACGGCAGGCGCGGCAGCCGGCCGAACAGCTTGACCAGGCCCGGATCGATCCGCTTCGCGATGTCGCGGTAGCCGCGGACGAGGCCGGCCGAGTCGTCGTAAAAGAACTGCGGGTCGGTGCGCAGGAAGCGCGCGAAGTCGGCGAAGCTGCCCTTGAACCCGGTGCTCGCGATGACGCTGTCCATCTGCGCCCGGATGCGCTTCACTTCGCGCAGGCCGAGCTCGTGGATCTGCTCGGGTGTGAGCGACGTGGTGGTGAACTGGCGGACTCGATAGGCGTACCAGGCCGCGCCGTCCGGCAGCGCGCTCATCCCGATGGACTCGCGCGTCTTCGGGAGGTAGGTGCCGACGAAGTAGTCGTACAGCTTGCGGTAGGCCGGCGCCAGACGCTGCGAGTACGCCTCCGCCGCCGCCCGCCTGAGCCGCTCCCGCTCGCTCGCCGGGATGGCCTGAGGAAACTCCGTGAACGGCCGCAGCAGCGGGCTCGCGAAGGGATCGTCGGGGGTGAGCGCACGGATCTGGTCGGCCACGTCGCGCAGCGTCACCCGGGGCGGCGTGATCCCCTCGTCCAGCCCCTTCCCGAGCAGCACGATCGTCTGGTCAACGAGCGCGGGGACGCCGTTCAGGCGCGCCAGGATGTTCTCGTAGTCCGGAACGCTCGCGGCAGGCATCAGGACCACGAACTGGGCCACGTCCTGCTGGACGCCGTCCCGCTGGGTGATCGCGAAGTCCTCGTCCTTGAAGCGGTTCCCCTCGATCTCCCGCTCGAGCCGGCGGCGGAACAAGTCGTAGTTGAGCCGGTCCGGTGCCGAGAGCCGCTCGCGCCGGATCGCCTTGACCACCGCGAGCGGCTCGTCGAGCTCCCGCTTGCGCCGCTCGATCGCCGCGAGCGAGTTATCGGTCCAGCGGTCGTTCTGGCCGGGGTAGCCGACGTAGGTGGCGAACTCGGGAAACTCCGTCATCCGGTACTCCCAGTTCACCCGGAACAGCTCGTGCAGGCGGGCGCTGTCGCTCAGGCGCCGCCCGTTTGCGACCAGCTCCGCGTAACGCTCGTGGAACGAGCGCGCGGGGGCGGGCCGCTGGGCGGCGGCGCGCGGCGCGGCGACGCCCCCACCGAGCAGCAGCGCCGCCGCCGCGACCGCGGCGGGGGCCAGGCGCCTCGCCCGGGGCACCTTACGGACGCTCCGGCGCGGGCGGCCGCAGCTCGGCCGCTCGCGGCACGATCGCCGCCACGCTCGCCGAGCGCAGGCCTCTGTTGAGCGACGGCAGGTCGCGACCGAGCACCTCGCGCAAGGCTAGCAGCTGCTTCTGGAGGTCCGCGGCGAACATCTGGAATACGGCGTAGGTCTGCGCGGTGGGTCGGGCGTCTGCACCCCCCGCCAGGCCGATCAGACCGCTGATCCGCTCGACGAGCTTGGGGGGGAAGTTGAGCGGGTCCTGGAACGAGCGGTTGCGCACCTGGTAGAGCTCTTCCTCGATCGCGCTCAGCCGCTGGCCCAGAGCGCGGGCGGACGGGCTCAGGCGCGCCGTGTCGGATGCGCCGGCGAGCTCGTCCTCGAGCCGCTGCCGCACGTTCCGGATCGTGGCGATCGCCGTCGTCGCCGCGTTGACCGTGTCGCGGAGCCGTTTCAGGAACGTGAACTGGTCCCGCAGATCGGCGGGTGTCACTTTCGCCCGGGGATCCACCCTGAGGGCGAAGCTCGCCGTATAGACGTGACCGCCGACACGCAAGCGCGCGCGGTAGGTCCCGGGCAGCGCCATCGGCCCGTCGGTCTGGACGCCGACCATCCCCCAGAACGCCGCCGCGTCCGGATAGCGTGCGTTCCACGTGAACAGGTTCAGGCCGGCCTTGTTCAGCGCGCGCGGCAGCGGCGGCGGCCGGCGCGGCCACGGCTTGTCCCGGTCCTTGAGCGTGTCGGAGACGATGCTGTCGATCTTCACGCTGTCCGTGACGCCCGCCTGCTTGAGGCTGTCGGTGCGCGCGCGCTTCACGCCGTCGGCCCGCAGGCTGTCGGCGGCGGTGATCGAGTCCTGCTTGCTCGTGAAGGTCTGGATGACGCGGCCCGCCGCGTCGAGGATGTCCAGCTTCACGTCGCGATCCTTGTCCTTGAGCCAGTAGTAGATCATCGCCCCGCTGGGCGGGTTCTTCCCGACCGGGTGCGCGTCGGTGCCGCCGCCGAAGAAGCCACCGCCCCAGTCCACCCGGTACGCGTCGCGCGGCTTGAACAGGTACGCCGCCGCTTTCGGAGTCGCGCGCGACAGCTGTCGCAGCGGCGAGATGTCGTCCAGGATCCAGAACGAGCGCCCGTGGGTCGCCGCCACGAGGTCGCCCTCCTTGATCACGAGGTCGTGGATCGGCACGAGGGGCAGGTTGCGCCGCAGGGACTGCCAGCTCGCGCCGTCGTCGAACGACACCCACACGCCGCGCTCCGTTCCGGCGAACAGGAGCCCCCGCCGCACCGGGTCTTCGCGCACCACGCGCACGAACTCGGTCGCGGGTATCCCGTTCACGATCTTCCGCCAGGTGCGCCCGTAATCGGTCGTCCTGTAGATGTAGGGCGCCATGTCCTCGAGCTGGTAGCGATTCACGGCCATGTACGCGGTGCCCGGCGCGAAATGGGACGGCTCGATGATCGAGATGCGGGTGAACGGGGCGACATCGGCCGGCGTGACGTCTTTCCACGTCTTGCCGCCGTCGCGCGTGAGGTGCACCAGCCCGTCGTCCGACCCGGTCCAGATGAGCCCCTTCACGCGCGGCGATTCGGCCAGCGCGAAGATCGTGGCGTAGTACTCCGCCGTCGTCTGGTCCGAGGTGATCGGGCCGCCCGAGACGCCGATGGTCGCGGGGTCGTGCCGGCTGAGGTCGGGCGAGACCGCCGTCCAGCTCTGGCCCTCGTTCAGCGACTTGAACAGCACGTTCCCGCCGATGTAGAGCACCCGCGGATCGTGCGGCGAGATGAGGAGCGGCGCGGTCCACTGGAAGCGGTACTTCCCCGCCCCCGCGGGAAGGCCGTCCGGGCTGTCGGGCCACGGGTCGATCTGACGTGCCAGCTCCGTCCTGTGGTCCACCCGTATGAGGAACCCCGAGTTGTCTCCGCCGAACGTGACGTCGGGGTTGTCGGGGCGCGCCTGGATGTGACCCGACTCCCCGGCGACGTCGTACCACTGTGCGCGGTCGATGCCACCCGCGTAGCGGCTGGGCCCGCACACGCCCGAGTTGTCCTGCTGGGCGCCGCACACCCGATACGGGAAATGGTTGGTGGTGGTCACGTGGTAGAACTGTGCGGTCGCGAAGTCCTGGTCGGTCCAGGTCTTGCCGCCGTTGTACGATACGCTCGCGCCGCCGTCGTTCCCTTCGATCATGCGCTGCGGGTCGTTCGGCGCGATCCACATGTCGTGGTTGTCCCCGTGGAGTTCGGGCACGTGCTTGAACGTCGCGCCTCCGTCGGACGACTTGTACAGGAGGACGTTGAGCGCGTACACGGTGTTCGTGTCCTTGGAGTCGGCGAAGATGCGCGAGTAATACCACGGCCGCTGCCGCAGCTTCCGCTCGTTGTTGATGTAGCGCCACGTCGCGCCGCCGTCCTCCGAGCGGTACACACCGCCCGCGTCCGCCTCGATCAGCGCCCATACCCGCGTCGGCTTCGCGGGTGAGATGGCGAGCCCGATGTTGCCGAGCAGGCCCGGCGGCAGCCCCGGATTGTGCGTCAGCTCGGTCCAGTGCTCCCCCCCGTCCGTGGACTTGAAGATCCCGCCCCCCGGTCCGCCCGACAGCAGCTGCCACGGCTTGCGCTGCGCCTGCCAGAAGGCCGCGTACAGCACGTCGGGATTGGACGGGTCGAGGACGAGGTCCGAGATCCCCGTCGAGTCGTTGCGGAACAGCACCTTGTTCCACGTCTTGCCGCCGTCGGTCGTCTTGTACACGCCGCGCTCGGCGTTCGGCCCGAAGGCATGTCCCTGGGCGCCCACCCATGCGATGTCCGGATTGGCAGGGTGCACGCGCACACGCGAGATCTGCTGCGTCTCGGCGAGCCCGACGAAGGTCCAGGTCTTGCCGGCGTCCGTGGTCTTGAACACGCCGTCGCCGTGCGAGACGTTGCCGCGGATCGGATACTCGCCGGTGCCGACGTAGACGATGTCGGGATTCGACTCGCTCACGCCGAACGCCCCGATCGTGCCGCCGAAGTACTTGTCGGTCACCGGCAGCCAGGTGTCGCCGCCATCCGTCGTCTTGAAGACGCCGCCGCCCGTGGTCCCCATCCAGAATTCGTTGGGGCGGGAGGCCGAGCCGGCCACCGCGACCGAGCGCCCGCCCCGAAAGATCCCGATCTCCCGCCACTTGAGGCCGGCGAACACGGTCGAGTCGTAGGGGGCGGCCTGGGCGGTCGCGTTGCGCGGCGCGCCGCCAAGCAGGAGACAGAGGAGCGCGACGCCGAGCGGCAACGGACGAGGGGACACGGGACTAGCCTCCAGAAAGGGGGGGACGGAGAAAAAGCATCCCCGCGGCACGGGACGCAAGCCCGGCCGCCCGGGGTGTACATTCTTGAAGCGTTCCCGTGCACGCGCTCTCCGCCCTCGTGGCCGTCCTGCTCGCGCAATCGGCGACGTCCCCCACGCCGCTCCTCCTGCCGCGCGACTCCCAGGCCCTGCTTCGGGCCGCGCGCCGGGCGCAGGAGGAGTTCGAGCTGACCCGGCGCTGGCACCTCCCCGCCGCCCCGTCCGCGAGCCGCTGCGACGAGCTGGTTGGGCGCTTCTGCTATTGGCACGGCGATGACCGCGACCAGCCACCGCCCGAGCCGGAGCGGACCGGCCGCGCGCGCGACGCCCTGCTCGACAAGCTCGACAGTCTCGCAGCGCTCCTCCCCGGCGACGCATGGATCGCGGGACAGCGCGTGCGCTATCTCGTGGAGAGCGGCCGGACCGCGGACGCGGTGCGCGCGGCGGAAGCGTGCCGTACCGCCGGCTGGTGGTGCTGGGCGCTGGGCGGGCTCGCGCTGCACGCGGCGGGGGAATACGCGGCCGCCGACAGCGCGTTCGACGCCGCCCTCGCGCTCATGCCGGCGGAGGAGCGCTGCCAGTGGAGCGATCTGTCCTCGCTCCTGGACGGCGACCTCCGAAAGCGCTACCGCGCGTTGCCGTGCGCGGAACGGGACCGGCTCGGGGCGCGGCTCTGGTGGCTCGCGCGCCCGCTCTTGTCGCAGACAGGTAACGACCGACGCTCCGAGCATTTCGCCCGGCTCACGGTGGTGCGGCTGATGCGCGAAGCGCGCACGGCGTACGGGTTGTCGTGGGGCGGCGATCTCACGGAGATCACGCTGCGCTATGGCTGGCCCCGCTGGTGGACCCAGGCGCCCCCCCGCGCCACGGGCCTGCTCGTCGACCCGATCATCGCGGGTCACGAGACGACTCCCGGCTTTCATTTCCTCCCTGCGGCGCGCGCCGTGCTTGATCCGGCGGCCGCGCGCGAAGCGGACTTCGCACCGCAAGCGCCGCACCCCCGGGAGCTCTACGCCCCGCGCTACGCGACCGCCTTCATCACGCCGCCGCACCAGTCCGCCGTGTTCCGCCGCGGCGACACCGTCCTCGTCGTGGCGGCCTACGATCTCGCCGCGGACACGCTGTTCGTGGGGGGGTCGCTCGCCGCCGCGCTGGTGCTCGCGCGGGACGAGCGGAGCCCGGCCCTCGTCGCCCGCCGCGATGACGCGCCCGCGCGCGGCGTGCTCCTCGCCGCGGCCCCGTGGGGACCGCTCGTCCTCTCGCTCGAGGTGACGACCGCGAACCCCCGCCACGTGGCACGCGCACGCTACGGCTGGCGGCCGGCCCCGGTCGAAAGCCGGGTCTCGCTGTCCGACCTGCTGCTGTTCGACCCCCCTCCGGACTCGCTGCCCGCCACGCTCGAGAGCGCCGCGCCGCGCGCGCGCGGCTCGGGCATCGTGCCCTCCGACCGGCCGCTCGGCCTGTACTGGGAGCTGTACGGCCTCACCGCGGGCGGCGAAATGGTGACGACCGCGGTCAGCGTGATTCCCCTGAAGAAGAGCTTCCTGGGCCTCGGCCGCAGCAAGGGGGTGCGGCTCGAGTGGCAGGACGTCCCGGAGCGGGTAGACGGGATCGGCGCCCGCGCTCTCACCGTGGACGTCTCCGGGCTCTCGCCCGGACGCTATCGCGTGGTGCTGTCAGTCAAGGCGGAAGACGAGCCTGCCGTGGCGGCGAGCAGGGAGATCGTCGTGTCCAAGTCCCCTCCCGTACCCCCCTGACACGGCCACCAGCCGCATCGGCACGAGCCGCTGGCATGTGACAATGTGCAGGATGTGCACATTTGACGCCTCCTTCAGAGTGCGGTATATGGCCCGTACGGAACGCCCCATCGACCAGGGCAAACCCGGTGAAAACCTTGGGGCGCAAAGTCCGGGTTTCTCACACACAGGAGGGTCTCATGAAGAGGCTCCTCGCTTGCGCCCCGCTCGCGGTGGCACTGGCTCTGGCCAGCTGTGATGGAACGGCTACCGCGCCGCTGTTTCGGCCCTCGTTCGACGCGGGCGGAGGGCAGGGCGTGAACCTGCACGCCGGCGGTTTCGGAGAGGCTTCTTTCGCCGCGTGGAAGTCGCAGCAAGGGCTGCCGGACACCAAGGGCAACGGCAACTTCGCTCTTTACTTCCAGAAGCTGACGACGACGGCGACCAACGCTGCCGGGTTCGCGGTCATCAGCGGATTGGAGGGCCGGGCGGTCGCGGATCTGACCTACCTAGCCTGGGACGATCGCAGCGATGGTCACTGCGGCGCGGGAGCCCCGCGATGGGACGTGTTCGTCACGGGTTTGAGCAACACGCAGTACACACTCTTCCTCGGCTGCGCTGCCGCGATACATACACCAGTCTTGGGCGCGCCCGAGTGGACCACCGATTCGTACTCTGGCGCTGCCATCGTCGCGGTCGGCGGAAGCAACGCCGGGCTCACGGACGCCCAACAACAAGACGCTGCGGCAGGCATCATCACCGGCCTCATCATCGTGTTCGACGAGGGCACTGATGCCGGCCCGGATTTTACGGGGTTTGTGTTCCTTGACAACATCACCGTGAATACGAAGACGTTTACGTCGCCGGGAGACAACGGCACCTGACCCGAGTCCATTCGCGAACGCCCGGAAGCGGCCTGCGCAGCGCAGGCCGCTTTGCCGTCCAGGGCCGAGCGGCCACCTCCCGAGGAAGCGGCGGAACGGCTAAGTTGATGCCGCACGATCGCGCGATCGTGGCGGAAACCGGGAGACGCACAGGCCGTAGGAGACGAGGGCCCCCTGGCGGCGCCCCCACAGACAACGATTTTCGGCGAGCCGCTGTCAAAGACTGTATCCCGTCGAGGAGAACCCATGCGGAACACCCTCCTGAGGCTGGCCGGGCTGACGCTCTTCGCCCTGCCGCTGTCGGCGCAGACCGCCGACGACATCATCGCCAAATACATCAAGACGGTCGGCGGCATGGACCGCATCCAGGCCGTGACGACGCTGCGGCGCACCGGGAAGTTCACGGGAGGCGGAGGCTTCGAGGCGGCGGTCCTCCAGGAGAACAAGCGGCCGAACAAGGTGCGGGAGGAGTTC
>Ga0209266_1002035_pt1 | contig 12960 bp, 12 predicted proteins | sample GraSoiAngelo_132_FD_185889 | JGI IMG/M metagenome (GOLD analysis project Ga0209266, IMG submission 185889) | Grasslands soil microbial communities from the Angelo Coastal Reserve, California, USA - 14_0929_02_40cm (SPAdes) (version 2) | ecosystem: Environmental > Terrestrial > Soil > Grasslands ...
CCGAGGATCATGGGCAGATGGCCGAACTGCGGCGGGTCATACCCCAAGGCCCGGTACAGGAGAATCTGGCGAGGGGTATTGTTCAGGTGGTCATCGCCCCGGATGACGTGCGTGATGCGCATCACAACATCGTCCACCACCGCGCCAAAGTTGTAGGTCGGCAGCCCGTTCGACCTGAGGATGATCAGGTCGTCCAACTGTGCATTGTCGAACGTCACCTGCCCCTTGATCAGATCATCCACAGTGGTCTGGCCCGTCTGGGGAGCCATAAAACGGACGGCCGGTGAAATCCCTGAAGGGACTGGGCCGGAACGTCGGCGGCACCGTCCATCGTATTTGGGAAGCTCTTTGCGAGCCAACGCCGCGGTCCGGCGAGCCTCCAGTTCTTCTTCCGTGCAGTAACAGAAGTAGGCCTTGCCCTCGGCCATCAGCCGCTCGGCGTGCTCCTTGTAGAGGGCCAGACGTGCGCTCTGATAGATGGGTCCCTCATCCCAGTCCAGCCCCACCCACTTCAAGCCGTCGAGGATGGCCTGGATCGCTTCAGGAGTCGACCGCTCGCGATCAGTATCTTCGATCCGGAGGATGAAGACTCCCTTTTCGTGTCTGGCAAAGAGCCAGTTAAACAAAGCCGTACGGACCCCCCCGATGTGGAGGTGTCCGGTTGGACTAGGAGCAAACCTGACTCGAACTGGACTCATAAGACTTTTCCAGCCTGACTTCTTAAGCCGTTGTAATATAAGCTAAAACTTTTATGTTGACAAGCTTTTTCAAGGGGTGATACCCTATACCCGACCAAGATGGTCTCCGACAAAACTAGTCGCCGACTAAAATAATCGGACTTAGCGATGTTGAAACTTTCCAAGAAGACGGACTACGCCCTGATGGCTGTTCAATACATGGCCTCGAAAGGCACCGCTCGGATCGTCAACACCAAGGAGATCGCGGAGGAATATAACATCCCGGTCGAGCTGCTGGCCAAGGTCCTCCAGAAATTGGGGAAGAAGGGTTTAATTTTCAGCCAAAACGGTCCCAAGGGCGGGTATCTCCTCGCCAAGTCGTCGACCGACATTTCCGTGCTGTCCGTCATCCAAGCGATCGAAGGTCACGTTGGCATCACCGAATGCTACCACAACGAGGACTCCAACTGCATGCAGATGCCACGCTGTAATATCCGCACACCCCTCCGCAACATCCAAAACAGCATCTATGGCCTCCTCGACAGTATGTCGATCGCGGACATGAAGGAATTCGGTTCGGCCACCATCGTGCCGCAGTCTCGACTCAACGGTCATCGAACTTAAACGAGAGCAGTTAGGAGAAGGAGCGATGCGATGAAGTTCCCAATTTTCATGGATAATCACTCCACGACCCCGATGGACCCCAGAGTCCTTGAGGCGATGCTGCCCTACTTCATCGAGAAATTCGGCAACGCCGCCAGCCGCAACCATCAATTAGGGTGGGAAGCCGAAGAAGCGGTCGAGAATGCTCGCAAGCAGATCGCCAAGCTCATCAACTGCGATGCCAAGGAGATCGTCTTCACGAGCGGGGCCACGGAATCCGACAACCTGGCGCTCAAGGGCGTCGTGGAGATGTACAAGGAGAAAGGCGACCACGTCATTACCTGCATGACGGAGCACCGCGCGGTCCTGGACACCTGCAAGTCCTTGGAGAAGCGCGGCATCAAGGTGACGTACCTGCCGGTCGCTAAGGACGGCCTCGTCAGTCCCGACGATGTCCGGAAAGCCATTACGGACAAGACCATCCTGATTTCGATCATGGTGGCCAACAACGAGATTGGCGTGATCCACCCCGTCGCCGAGATCGGGAAGATCGCCAAGGAGAAGGGCATCCTCTTCCACTGCGACGCCACGCAGGCCGTCGGCAAGATCCCGGTGGACGTCGAAGCGCTCAAGGTGGACCTGATGTCCTTCACCGCCCACAAGATCTACGGACCGAAAGGCGTCGGGGCCCTGTACGTGCGGAAAAAAGGGCCGCGGGTGCGCTTGGTGCCTCAGATCGACGGGGGCGGCCACGAGCGCGGGATGCGGTCCGGCACTCTGCCCGTTCCCCTCATCGTGGGGTTCGGGAAGGCTTGCGAGCTCTGTCAACAGGAAATGCCGACCGAGAGCAAGCGGATCGCGGCGATGCGCGACCGCCTGCAGGCTCAGATCATGGAGACCCTCGACGAGTGCTACCTGAACGGGCATCAGACCCAGCGGCTCCCACACAACCTGAACATCAGCTTCGCGTACGTCGAGGGCGAAGCCCTGCTCATGGGGGTCAAGGAAATCGCGCTGTCCTCCGGGTCGGCCTGCACCTCGGCCACGCTGGAGCCGTCTTACGTGTTGCGGGCGCTGGGCGTGGGTTCGGACCTGGCCCACTCCTCCATCCGGTTCGGGCTCGGCAGGTTCACGACGGAGGAAGAAGTCGATTACACGGCCAAGCGGATGGTGGAGGCCGTGAAGCGGCTTCGGGAGATGTCTCCGCTCTACGAGATGGCAAAAGAAGGGATCGACTTGAAATCCGTCCAATGGGCCGTACACTAATTCTTAAGGCATTGCGCGTCTGGCAAGCGTGCCGTGGTGAGATAGGGGGGAAGGATCATGGCTTATAGTGAAAAGGTCATCGACCATTACAATAACCCGCGGAACATGGGGAGCCTGCCGAAGGAGGACAAATCGGTAGGCACCGGGATCGTGGGCGCCCCAGAGTGCGGGGACGTCATGAAGCTGCAGATCAAGGTAGAGAACGATCGCATCGTGGACGCGAAGTTCAAGACCTTCGGCTGCGGTTCGGCGATCGCCAGCTCCAGCCTCGCAACGGAATGGCTGAAAGGCCGGACGGTCGACGAGGCCTACAAGATCAAGAACACCGACATCGTGCAGGAGTTGAACCTCCCGCCGGTGAAGATCCACTGCTCCGTGCTGGCCGAGGACGCCATCAAGGCCGCGCTGGAAGACTACAAGAAGAAAGCGTCAGCCGGCGCGGCGCAAGGCGAGAAAGCGGTCGCACAGGCAAAGTAAAGGGAAGGATGCGTTCTATGGAAGACACCGCCTCAGTCACTCCGATTGTGACGTTAACCCCGAACGCCATCAAGGAGGTCAAGCGCCTCCAAGAGGTGCAGGGGTTGGGCAACGCCGCGCTGCGCCTTGGCGTGAAAGGTGGGGGCTGCTCGGGTCTCAGCTACACTGTAAACTTCGATACGGAGATGGGGCCCTACGATCAGTCTTACGAGATCGACGGCATCCGCATCATCGTGGACATGAAAAGCGCGATCTATCTGCAGGGCACCCAGCTCGACTATCAGAAGGATTTGGTGAGCGGCCAGTTCAAGTTCAGCAACCCGAACGCCACCAAGAACTGCGGCTGCGGAGAATCGTTCTCCGTTTAACCATTCCTCCCAAGGGAGTTGCACACACGGGGCATGGCCACCAAGCTGGCCATGCCCCGTGTGTCTCGAGAGCGAGAAGAAGGGCTGTATGGAAAGCATCAAGAAAGAGCTCCCCCTAGCACGAAGCATGTGCTGGCACTGTCAATCCGACATCGGCGGCGAGTATTTCTGCGGCCAATGCGTGAAGGTCCAGCCCTTGTCGAAGGACATCGACTACTTCACGTGCCTGGGACTTCCCCGGAAGCTGAACATTGACACCGTCTCCCTGGAGACTAAGTTCTATGAGCTGAGCCGAGCCTTCCATCCGGACTTCTACGTGGGCAAATCGGAGATGGAGCGGGCCGTCAGCCTAGCCAATTCCGCCATTCTCAACCAGGCCTACCGCACGCTGAAGGATCCCATCCAGCGCGTCGAGTACCTCCTGCGGCTGGAGGCCGGCGCTGCCAAAGACATCCCCGGAAAAGCGCCGGCTGACCTCTTCGAGACAATCCTCGAAATCCAGGAGCACCTTGAGGAATTCCATGCGGCCAAGTCCGAGGGTAACGCCGCGTCCGCCGCACGCGCCGGCGACTTGCTGAGGAACGCCAGGAAAACCTTGGAAGCCAAGCGGGCCGCTCTGGAGAGCCGCTTAGCCGAGCTCTTCCAGATCTGGGACCGGCTGGTCGAGAAGAAGACGCAGACTCAGGCCTATCCTGCCGAAAAGGAGCAGACCTTGAAGGAAATGCGCGACCGACTGTCCCAGCGCACCTACGTGACCAACATGCTTCAGAACATCACGGAGGCCCTGGAATAAGTGGCACGCATCGTCGGGATCGATCTCGGGACGACCAACTCTCTCATTGCATACATGAAGGGAAAGACCCCCACGGTCATCCCGGGACCGGAGGGACGCACGCTGGTCCCGTCCATCGTCGCCTATACACCGACCGGGATCCTGGTCGGAGACGCAGCGAAGGAGCAGCTCGTACACAACCCTGAACACACCGTCTATTCGGTCAAGCGCTTCATGGGGAAAGGCCTCGCGGACGTTACCCAGGAACTCCAGTATTTCCCCTTCAAGCTCACCGAGCAGAACGGCGTGATCAGGCTCCAGATCGGGAACAAAACACTCACCCCGCCCGAGATCTCGGCCATGGTCCTCAAGGAGCTCAAGGCCCGTGCGGAAGCCTTCTTCGGCGAGGAGATCCGCAAAGCCGTCATTACCGTTCCCGCCTATTTCAATGACAGCCAGCGTCAGGCCACGAAGGACGCCGGGAAGATCGCCGGGCTGGAGGTGGTGCGGATCGTCAACGAGCCGACCGCCGCGTCGCTAGCCTACGGCCTCCAGAAACGGAAACAGGGCACCATCGCCGTGTACGATCTGGGCGGCGGCACGTTTGACATCTCGATCCTCAAGCTCAAGGGCGGCATCTTTGAAGTCCTGGCCACAAACGGCAACACGCACCTCGGCGGCGACGACTTCGACCGGCGGCTCGTGGATGTGATGATGCAGGACCTCAAAGCCAAGCATGGCCTCTCCGTGGAGGGACGGCCCGAGCTTCAGCAGGAGCTTCGCATCAGGGCAGAGCAGGCAAAGTGCCGCCTGTCCGCGGAAGCGCAAGCGACCGTGCACGTGCCGCTGCCTGACAGCAAAGGGGAATACCGCCGTACCTTTTCACGTGCCGAGCTTGAGAATTTGGTGAACGTTCTGGTCGAGAAGACCCTGGCCCCGTGCCGGCAGGCCATCAAGGATGCCGGGATTTCTGAGACCGACGTCGACGAGGTCGTGCTGGTCGGCGGGTCCACACGAATTCCTCTTGTGCAGCAGCGGGTCCAGGCCCTCTTCGGCAAGACGCCCCATTGTGAGCTCAACCCCGACGAAGTGGTGGCACTTGGCGCCGCGGTCCAGGCTGACATCTTGTCCGGCGGGATACAGGACATGCTGCTCCTTGACGTGACCCCGTTGACCCTCGGGATCGAGACAATGGGCGGCGCGATGAGCAGCCTCATCCGCCGCAATACGACAATCCCGACCAGCGCAAAAGAAATGTTCACCACCTTCGTCGACGGCCAGACATCCGTGGACATTCACATCCTCCAGGGCGAACGCGAGCTTGCCAAGGACAACCGCAGCCTGGCGCGCTTCCAGCTCAAGATCCCTCCCCTTCCGGCCGGCGTCCCGCGCGTCGAGGTGACCTTCATGATCGACGCGAACGGGATCCTCAACGTCACGGCCCGGGATGTGCGGACGGGCGAGGCGCAGTCCATCGAGGTCAAACCCTCCTACGGCCTGTCGGATCAGGAAGTCGAACGAATGATCCGCGACTCGTTCGTCTACGCGAAGCAAGACATTCAGGAACGGCAGCGGATCGAAGCGATGAACGAGGCCGACCTAATCCTGCGGTCCACGGAGAAGGCGCTGGCGCGCGCCGGCAACCTGGCCACCCCCGAAGAACAGGCGGCGATTCAGGAGGCGGTTGCCAGCCTCAAGTCCGCCATGACCAGCGTTGACCACCGCGCTATCCGGGCGGCGATCGAGAAGGTGGACAAAGCCTCCTACAGCCTGGCCGAGAAGCTCATGAACAGCACGCTGCAGGAAGCGTTGAAGGACAAGAAGCTGTCAGACGTGTGAGGCACCCCATGGAGCTAGACTGGAATGACACCGAAGAGATCGCGCTTCAGCTCATGGAGCGGCACCCGGACACCGATCCGCTGACGATCCGGTTCACCGATCTCCATCGGTGGGTGACCGAAATTCCGGGGTTCATCGGCGATGTGAGGAAGTCCAACGAGAAAATTCTCGAAGCCATCCAGATGGCCTGGCACGAAGAGTACAAGGACGCCCACGGCTAAGCAAAATAGGGGACAGGTACTTTTCCTCGTCTGCCTGTCCCCTTCTTCCACGCTACATCTGGTCGAATTGGAAGAACTGCGAGGGCGAGGATTTCATTTCGGCGTGCTTCGTCGGCTCGGTCCCCCTGAGAAACACCTCGACGGTGCCTTGATCCGACCCCTCCGGCGCCAGCAGGCCGGTGGCGGGGTCGATCCTGACCTCCACGATCCCGTCCGGCATGGTGAAGGGCATCACCGGTAAAGACTCCAGCGCGGCCTTCATGTACCTCATCCAGATCGGGAGCGCCGCTCGGGCGCCCGACTCCCTGTCGCCCAGCGTCCGGATCTCGTCGAACCCCACCCAGACTCCCGTCACCAGATTCGGTGCGCCGCCCACGAACCAGGCGTCGGTGAAATCATTCGTCGTGCCCGTCTTGCCGGCCAGGGGGCGTCCCATGCCTTTGGCTGCCTGCCCCGTTCCCCGCTGGATCACGTCCTCCATCATGTTGGCGATCAGGTAGGCGGATTCCTTCGACATCACGGAGCGCGGTTCCGGGACATGCATCTCCAGCACCTGGCCGTTCGAGTCCAGCACGGACTCGACCGTATAGGGCTCCAGCCGAATGCCCTGGTTGAAGAACGTCCCGTAGGCGGCCGTCAACTCCTGGAGCGTCACGCCGGAGGATCCCAACGCCAGCGTGAGGTCGCTGGCGAGCGGCGAGGTAACTCCGAGGTTCTGGGCAAGGTCCAGCACCGGATTGATGCCGATCTTCTCAAGCAGGCGCACGGTCGCGGCGTTGCGCGATTGCGCCAGCGACTCCCGCAGGGTGATCAACCCCTCGAACTTCTGGTCGTAGTTCTCGGGCCGCCAGACCAGATCGGGGTCGTTCTCATTGTAAACAACCCCGGAATCCACGATCGGCGTTCCCGGGGAGAGTCCCTGGTTGATCGCCGCAGCGTAGATCATCGGCTTGAACGCCGAACCAGGCTGTCGCCTGGCGGATGTCGCGCGGTTGTATTCGCTCCGTAGGAAATCGTAGCCGCCGATCATCGTCCGGACGGCTCCCGTGCGGGGATCGAGCGACAGCAGAGCGCCCTCGACGAGCGGGGTCTGCTCCAGAGTCATCTGGGCGACGTCGCCCACCATTTTCTTAAGACTCACCTCGATCACGTCCCCGACCTTGAACAGTTCGCCCGGCGTCTTGACACCGGTGTCCTTCACGTTCTTGACCGGATCGGGACCCTTCAGTTTCCGGCGGGCCCACATGACATCGTCGGCGGCGATCCGCCCCGTCAGTCCGCGAGCCAGCACCGTGAGGCCGTCCTTCCCCACTTTCGACACGACGGCCTCGATGATCTCGCCGGGGCGAAGCGGCGGGTCGGCCGAGGCTCCGCTGCCGACGAGTTTCGCGGAAAACTCGTCAGGCGACACACCCCGGCGGAGCGGCCCGCGGTAGCCCTGCCGCTTGTCCAACTGGCGGAGACCCTCCAGGAGGACGGTCGTCGCCACCTGCTGCTCCGGCAAGGACAGCGTCGTGTACACCTGGAGCCCGCCCTTGTACACCATGGCTTCGCCGTAGGTAGCCATCAACCGTTGACGGACATGCTCGACAAAATAGGGCGCCGGTTCGTCCCGTGTCTGACGCCTGAACGCTACGGCTTCCGCCATGGCCGTTTCCGCTTCCGCCGTGGTGATGAACCGCTCCTCCACCATCCGCCTCAATACCGTGGCCTGGCGCTTCTTGGAAGCTTCGGGATGGTAGTACGGGGAGTAGTCCGCCGGCCCCTTGGGCAGGCCCGCCAAGTACGCCGCCTCCGCCACGGTGAGCTGCCCCACCTCCTTGCCAAAGTAGGTCTGGGCGGCGGACTGCACTCCGTACGCTCCGTGTCCGAAGTAGATCTGGTTGAGGTACAATTCTAGTATTTGCTCCTTGCCCAGAACCTGCTCCATCTTCAAAGCTAGGAGCGCTTCCTTCGCCTTGCGCTCATAGTCCCGCTTGGGAGACAGGAAGAGCGAGCGCGCCAACTGCTGCGTGATGGTGCTCGCGCCCTGACGGATCTTCCCGGACACGAGGTTCGTGATTGCGGCCCGCGCGATGCCGACAAAGTCCAGGCCCCGATGCTCAAAGAACCGGGAGTCCTCGATCGCCACCACCGCATTCACCAAATACCGCGGGATCTTCTCCAGTGGGACCAGGATCCGCCGTTCCACGAAGAACTGGCCGATCACCTGCTTGTCAGCCGAATAGACACGGGTCACGAGGCTGGGCTGGTACTCATGCAGGCCGGTTATGGGGGGCAGGTCTTGAAGCAGGTACCCCACCGTGGCCAGACCTGCCACAAAGCCGATCAGGACCACCGTGAGGACACCCCACAGCAGGGCTTGCCTGACGGACTGGGGACGCCGGAAGGACGAAAAGAGCTCAGCGAGTGTCATGCCTTACCTTGCGCACGGGTCACCCATGATACCGTGCTCTCACCGAAAGCACAAGGACAGCAGGGGAAGCTTTGACTCCTGCGGCGCGGTTGCGTTAGAGTGAGGCTTCTTCTGACCATGCGCCGAACAGACATCCGCAACATCGCCATCATCGCTCACGTGGACCACGGGAAAACGACCCTTGTGGACGCGATCCTGAAGCAGACCCATGTGCACCGCAACATCGAGAGCATGGGCGAGCGCATTCTCGACTCGATGGACCAGGAGCGCGAGCGCGGCATCACCATCAGAGCCAAAAACGCCAGCGTGGTCTATAAAGGGGTCAAGATCAACATCGTGGATACGCCCGGACATGCCGACTTCGGCGGCGAGGTGGAACGCACCCTCCGCATGGTGGACGGCGTCCTGCTGCTGGTAGATGCCAAGGAAGGTCCCATGCCGCAGACCGCCTTCGTCCTCCGCAAGGCCCTGGGCCTGGGGCACAAAGCCATCGTCGTCATCAATAAGATTGATCGGCCCGATGCCCAGATCGACGACATGGTCAACCGCACGTTCGACCTGTTCGCGCACCTGGGCGCCAGCGATGACCAACTGGACTTTCCCATCGTGTACACCTCCGCGCTGCAGGGCACGGCCTCCCTTGATCCGGAGAAGCCAGGCGTGGATGTTGCGCCGTTGCTGGACACGATTCTCGGGAAAATCCCTCCGCCGGCGATCGGGCAGGACCGCCCGCTCCAGTTGCTGGTGCTCGCCCTGGCCCACGATCCCTACAAGGGCAAGATGGGCATTGGCAAGCTGCTCTCCGGCACCCTGACCAAGCGCCAGGCGTTGGTGCGGATCAAGACCGACGGGACCCAGATTCCCGGCAAGGCCACTGACCTCCTCGTTTTCGAAGGATTGGAACGCAAGGAAGTGGCCCAAGTCGAGGCGGGCGAGATCGTGGCCGTCGCCGGCTTCCCGGAGATCGGGATCGGCGAGACCTTGGCCGATCCCGAGCAGCCGGTCCCCGTGCCGCCCGTGGCGATCGACGAGCCGACCGTCCAGATGACCTTTTCGGTCAATACGAGCCCCTTCGCCGGACGGGAAGGCAAGTACGTCACGTCCCGCCACCTGCGCGAACGGCTGTACAAGGAACTGGAGACCAACGTGGCCTTGCGGGCGGAAGAAACCGATTCCACCGACCAGTTCCTGGTCGCCGGCCGGGGCGAACTGCACCTTGCGGTCCTCATCGAGGCTATGCGCCGGGAAGGCTACGAGCTCCAAGTTTCCCAGCCGAAAGTGATCTTGCGCGAGGCGGACGGGGTGACGCTGGAGCCTTACGAAGAACTGACCATCGAGGTGCCGGTGGAGTTCCAAGGCCCGGTCATCGAAGAAGTCGGCTTGCGCCGCGGCGAGCTTCGCCACATGAGGTTGACAATCCACGGCGACCTGCAGCTCGAGTACCACATCCCGACCCGCGGGGTGATCGGCTTGAAGAACGCGTTGCTGACCAGGACCAAGGGCACCGTCATCCTGCACCACATCTTCGCCCGCTACGAGCAGGTCGATCCGCGCGCCCTCCAAGTGCAGCCCCACGGCTCGCTCGTCGCGTACGAGACTGGGACCAGCAGCGCTTACGGGCTCAACATCGCGCAGGAGCGGGGCGCCCTGTTCATCGGCCCTGGCGTGGAGGTCTATCAAGGGATGGTGGTCGGAGAGAACGCGCGGGATGAAGACCTGGACGTGAACGTCTGCAAGGCCAAGCACCTGACGAACATGCGCGCCTCCGGCTCCGACGAGGCGATCGTCCTGACCCCGCCCCGCGAGATGACGCTCGAGTTCGCCCTTGAGTACATCGGCCCGGATGAACTAGTGGAAGTGACGCCGGCCTCGATCCGGATCCGCAAGCGCCTGCTGGAGCCGGAGGAGCGGAGAAAAGCCAAGAAGACCCGGTCAGGATGAGACGCTAGACATCACTACTGATGTTGAACGGGAAGTCAGCGGCATGGAACTGACTGTTATGGGGTGTGACTTTCACGATATCGCCGTCTTTTACTAACGTCGGTTCCGCCGCGATGCGGACCCCGACCGTGAACATGCACTCCGTCTCTTTCCAAAGCTTGATCACCTCTGGAATTTCCTCCTGATGCGCGAGGAGCAACTGCTCCAAGGATGTCGGTTCCTTGAGCTCCCACTCCAGGACGCGCTCGCCGTTCGCCGCTGTTAGGTTTCCCAGTAAACGAAACGTGACCATGGTTCTCCTTAACGTCCAGGTAGCCACGAAACTATAACACAGACGGCGCTCTCATTGCCGCATTCCCCGCCAACCCTGTCATTGCGAGCGAAGCGAAGCAATCCCGCTTCGGTCCTCAGAGATTGCGGAGCCTGCCCCGAGCCCACGAGATTGCTTCGACTGACTGTGTCAGCCTCGCAATGACACAGGCGAGGTAGTGTACCCCGTAGTGAAGTATGCTACCATACATAGCGCTAGCCCTCGGGCGCTGGCGTAGCTCAACGGCAGAGCAGCGGTTTTGTAAACCGCAGGTTGGAGGTTCGATTCCTCTCGCCAGCTCCATAAGGAGGTCACTAAGCGCACGTGGCGAGCGAACGGAGCCCATCGTCTCCCAACCCCGGGTACTTCGGGGACCGGCGCCGTGCGCCTCGACGGCAGCAGGACCGCCGACTGCTCCAACGCGAGCGCGAGCTCGAGGCCGCCCGCCTCATCTGCCAGGCCCTCTCGCAGCACATCAACGTGGACGAACTGGTCGAGAACGCTCTCCGCATCGCTCTGGAAGTGGTTGATGCGGACGCCGGCTCTGTGCTGCTGGCCGACGACAAAACTCAGCAACTGGTCTTCCGCTATGTCATCGGAGAGAAAGCCGAGCAGTTGCGCGGCACGGCCATCCCATGGGACCTGGGCGTGGCCGGCGCGGTCTTCAAATCCGGAGAGCCAGCCATCATCGGCAACGTCGCGCGGGATACCCGCCATTTCTCCGGCATCGACGACACCACCGGGTACAAGACCATGGATATGATCGCGCTCCCGTTGAAGCGCTGGGAAGGCCAGCCCATCGGCGTGCTCGAGGTCCTCAACAAGCGAAACGGGCAGCTCAACAAGGACGACATCGACATCCTCACGATCGTGTCCGCCTTGGCCGCGCAGGCCATCGAACAGGCGCGCTTGTTCGAAGCCGCCAAGCTGGCCGAAGTGGCGCGCCTCCTCGGCGACATCGGGCACGACATCAAAAACCTGCTCACCCCGGTCATCACCGGCGCGGAATTCCTGCAAGCCGAGCTGAACAAGCTCTTCGGAAGCCTGACCGCCATGGGGATCAGCGGCACGCAGACCAGCCAGATGCTCTGCAACCGGGTGATCGGCTTGCTCCAGGACGCCGCCCGGCGCATTCAGGACCGCGTGCGCGAAATCGGGGACTGCATCAAAGGCCTCAGCACCCCGCCCCATTTCGCTCCGTGCCGCGTCACCACCGTGGTCGACGACGTGATGAAAACCCTGCACATGCTCGCCGACGAGAAGAAAATCTCCCTCCGCGCCGAAGGGCTCGATGCGATCCCGCTGATCTCGGCCGATGAACGCCGGCTCTTCAACGCGTTCTACAATCTGATCCATAACGCCATCGCGGCGATACCGGGCGGCGGCTCCATCACCGTCCGGGGAAACATCGATCTGGCCGATGAGGCCGTCCACCTGTTTGTCATCGACACCGGGCGCGGCATGCCGCCCGAGGTCCGCGACAGCCTTTTCACCGGACGCGCCATCAGCCGCAAGGCAGGCGGCACCGGCTTGGGCACCAAGATCGTGAAGGACGTGGTGGACGCGCACAACGGGCAAATTTCTCTGGAGACCCAGGAAGGCAAGGGGACGACGGTCCATATTCGCCTGCCTCTGATGCAGTCCGTTGCTTCGCCGCGCTAACCCTTGACGGCTGGGCGATCAGCCCTTTAGAGGCATCGCCTACCCCATTCCCGGCATCCCATCCTCCTACCCTCCCGCCTCTACACCACCGCGATCGTGCATGGTATTGATAATCAAGAAAATATTGCGATGGCACAGCCTATGCTGTATTCTCCAGTAGGACTATATCTCTAAATAGGAAGGGGGTGACTCCTGATGAAAGCAATCCTAGCAGCGGTATTCGCCGTGTTGATCGGTCTGGCCTTCAGCACCACAACCTTCGCCCAAGCCACGCCGGCAACCCCGGCATCTCCTGAGATGAAGAAGGATGAGGGCAAGAAGGGCGAGAAGAAAGAGATGAAGAAAGAAAAGAAGGCGAAAAAGAAGAAAGACGAGAAGGAAAAAGAGAAGAAGTAATCACCAAGCAGG
>Ga0209266_1002037_pt1 | contig 12957 bp, 10 predicted proteins | sample GraSoiAngelo_132_FD_185889 | JGI IMG/M metagenome (GOLD analysis project Ga0209266, IMG submission 185889) | Grasslands soil microbial communities from the Angelo Coastal Reserve, California, USA - 14_0929_02_40cm (SPAdes) (version 2) | ecosystem: Environmental > Terrestrial > Soil > Grasslands ...
TTGCGCCATTCCCGTTTCCATTTCTCGCCCTTGTGCGCACGTAGTTCAATTCCCAGACTGACAATGTAGCGGCGGTCTTTGACCTTCGACGACGCTGGCAACGCGTCTCTTCAATTCACGAGCCGTAACTCTTGGTGAACTTTTTCTTCGACTCGGATTCGGTTGCTGGCGCAATTGGCGGTTGCTCCGGCGTCTTGGTCGACTTGTCCGCCGTAGGCTCGGCGAAGGAGGATGTTTCTGCCTTTGGCTCAGTCGCAGGTCGTTCCGGCTGCGCAGCACCTTTCGGGGCCTGCTGGGCAACTTCGACATAGACCATTTGCAAATTCGAGAGCGTATTGCGGAGCACGGTCGATTCGTCGTTCGTCAAATTACCTCGCGTTTTTTCCTGAATCATCGCCAGTTGATCGATAAACATTTTCGCGAGCTCGAGATTCACTTCGCCCTCGCCGGTTTTCGGGTTCGGAATCTGCCCGAGAAACAGCGCCGCGTTCTGCGCGTGCATCATCACAAACTCGATGAAGCGCTGCGAAAGTTCCCCGCTTTGCACGCTAGTTTGGGTTTCGCCAGCCATATCTACTTTTATTTCGCAACTGGAGAGCTCTCCGGTCTGCCCGCCGTAGCCTTGGCGGAGGTGGGCGGTCGGACTGTTGCCAAAACATACGGCTGGTCGCGAAAATATTTCGCCGCAACTCGTTTGACCTCGTCCATGGAGACCGCTTCCACATCATGCTCAAGTTTCTTGTAATAATCGAAGCCGAGCCCATAAAGCTCGTCGAGCGCGCATTGATAGCCGAACGAATCATTGCTTTGCCTTGCGATTTGGTGCTGCCCGATCAATTTCTTTTTCGCGCGCGTTAACTCCTCCTGAGTGAGGCCTTCGCTCGCCAGTTTCCGGATCTCGTCGAGCAACGCCGTTTTCACCGGCTCGATTTTTTGCGGATCGGTCCCGAGATAAAATGCGAACAGACCGGGAACGAGTCCCTGCATCTGGCTGGCTCCGACGTAATACGCCAGTCCCATTTGCTCACGAATACGGATGAAAAATCGCGAGCCGAGGTCGCTGCTTGCTTCGTCGATCAACTCGAGTGCGAATCGATCTTTGTCGAACATATCGACACCGCGATAGCCGACCATGATCACGCCTTGCGCTTTTTCCTTATTGCTTTCGACAATCTCTGTTTTGGTGATCGGCGCCGGCGCCCGCGCATCGGTCAGCGCGAGTGAGCCGGGCTTCATTGTGCCAAGCGCCCGCTCGAACAACTGCTTCACTTCGGCCGCATTCACATTTCCAAAAACTGAAATCACGCCATTTTTCGCTATCAGATATTTGTCGCGGAATTGGACTAAATCTTTCTGGGTTAGATGCTGCAGCGATTCGGGCGAGCCATTCGAGCGCAAGGCATAGGGATGATCGGTGAAGAGCGCCTGGCGGAGAATGTTCCGCGCAACAGTCGTCAACTGTTCCTCTTCTTGTTTAACACCGGCGATTTGAACTTCTTTTTCGCGTGCGACTGCCTTTTCAGGAAATTTCGCGTTGAGCAGAACATCACACAGCAAATCGACCCCGGTCTTCAGATCCGGTTTCATCACATGAACGCCGACACTCATGCTGTTGTTGCCGGCGTCGCTCGAGATCGATCCGCCGATGGCTTCGATCTGATTGGCGATTTGCTCGGCAGTGCGCGTCTTTGTGCCTTTGAGCAAAACCCGAGCGGTCAAGCGCGTGATTCCATTTATCTCCGGAGTTTCAGCAAGCAATCCGCTCCGGAAAACGGCACTCATCGAAACCAGCGGCAAGCGCGGATCTTCGCGCACAAGTAAGCGCAGCCCGTTGGACAGCTCGAATTTTTGAATTTCCGTGACCGCGGCCGGCTTTGAGACCTCCTGTTTCGCGCCAAGCGACCCTTTTGGATTGAGCGACGCGACCGTCAGGTTTTGATCGACCAGATACTTCACCGCGACGCGGCGAATATCGTCCAAGGTTACTTTTTGGACGGCGGTCAAATAATCGCGGCTGAAATTCAGGTTCCGGGTTAGCAGCCAGTTCGAGCCGAGATCGGACGCTTGCCCGCGCATGGTGGTGAGGGCATCGAGATGATGACTGAGCGACATTTTTTTCGCTTTCATCAGTTCATCGGCGGTCACGCCGGCCTGTTTCACTTCGGCAATGATCTGCAAGATCAACTTCTCAGCATCGTCGCGTTTCTTTGGATCGACCGTGGCGTCCACGCCGAGCAGACCAGGGTCACCCGGGGTGTAGGAGAACGCTGACACGCTAAAAGCGAGGCCCGCTTGTTCACGCACGTGCCGATACAAACGCGAGCTCCGCCCCTCACCCAAAATCGTCGAAAGCAAGTCGAGCGCGGGAACATCCGGATTCGTGATCTCGGGAATGTGCCAAGCGAGCGAAAGCCGTGTCAGCTCGGTCGCGAATTCGTGATGCACTTCGCGACGGCCGAGCTGCGGCGGTTCTTCCGGAACAAAAACCGGCTTAAGCGATTTCTCAGGGTACCTTTTGAAAAAGTCCGCCAGTTGCTGGTGCACTTTTTCGCCATCGACATCTCCCACCACGATGAAGGTGAGATTGTTCGGCACGTAACGCGATTTGTAATACTGCATCACCTGCTCCTGCGTGAGCTGGTTGTAAATTTCTATCTCTCCGATCACCGGGAGCCGATAGGGATGGCGCTGATACGCGGTCGCGAAGAGGAGCAAGCCCGCCTGACGATCAGGGTCGTCAAGGCCCATTGCGAACTCGCGGCGAATGACCTCCTGCTCTTTTGCGTATTCTTCCGGCGGGAGAGTCGAATTCATCATCGCGTCGGACAAAACCGCGAGCGCGGTCTGGACTCCATCCTTCGGTACGTCGATCCAAAAAACTGTCCGATCGAAAGAAGTGTAGGCGTTGATGTAACCGCCCACGTCCTGGATTTTTTGCGCGATCGCGTTGCCAGATTGCGTTTTGGTTCCCTTAAACAGCATGTGTTCGAGGATGTGCGAGAGACCGGCGCCCAATTTCTCGTCCTCGTAAATGCTGCCGGTGCCGCACCACGCTTGCACGCTTGCCACCGGCGCGCTTCGGTCTTCCTGGACGATCAGCGTCAGGCCGTCGGGCAGGACCCATTTTTGCGCCGTACTCGGCGGAAAAGTGATGACGGCGGAGTCACCCACAGCGGCAGCTTTCAAGTTCACCATGCTAAAGACAATCGCAGAAATTAGGGCCACCCGCGGGGCTGCGCCCGTCATACAATTTTCGGCGCCGGTAAACTTTTCGGGACTTCGAGTTTCTTTTCCGGGGCGTACGGCTTCACGAACGCGTCCTGAAAATCGTAAACGGCCTTGAAATCCTCGATCGAATCTTGGTCCGTCTTTCCAAAAATACCGGCGCCGATGAGATTGAAAACCATGTGACCGATATCTTCACAGGAACGGATCCCCCAATTCTCGAACACCGTCACCACCATCGGTCCAAATTCTTTGAGCGCATATTGCCGGATGCCTTCGAGCAACTCCGGTCCGGAAACATGCCTCACCGTTGTCCCTTTTGCTTTCTTTTGCTGCTTGGTCGTGAAATCGAGCGCGTCGCGCAAAAAAATGTAGGCCTCGCGTTGATAACGCGGGTCGCTCGCCACAATCGAATCGAGGGCTTCGGCAAATCCAATCTTCTGCATCAAGAAAAACGCGCGGCTTAACCCGCGGCAACTACCTTAATGAGAAACGCTCGAATGAGCAACTACTCGAAGTTCGATCCGCCGCCGGACGTCGCCATGGCGAGCAATCCTAGAACTGCGTCTCCATCGCGTCGAGATAAGCGGAGAACGAGTCCTTTCGATGCCCCCGGGAAGGAGTCTCTAGGCTTGAAGGGTTGAGGCAATCCTCAAAGAGACCGCTTCGGGTTGACAATTGCGTCGCCTCGAACCAGTTGAGGTAATCGTCGATTTCGGTCATTCGCGAGGACAGTTTTGAGCGCAAAGTTTTCAAGTCGGCTAGGCGTGCCGCCAGGCCACGAAGTTTTCCGAGCGCCAGCTGCGCAGAAACTTGCTGATAATCCTGGACGACTGAGCGAAGCGCTGGGTTGGCCTGCGCAGCCAACAACAATAATTCCTGACTAAATTTTTGGAGCGCCAGCCGCTGCGCCGGAGCCGGCTTCTTTTGGCAAAGATCTTCGAAGGATAGAAATTTATCGCGCCCGCCGGTCCCCACAAATTTCGTCTGTAAAAGGCTGGAGAGCTTTTCCTCCGTCTGCGAAAAAGTCAGAAGATCAGCGCGCCCTGAACTCTTAATGTCTGCAATCTTCGATTTCCAAATTTTTTGATCGTTTCCGGCAAGTTGCGGAAACACTGCCTGCAAATCGGCCAACGGATCGTTTGAAGTGAATGAGAGATTGTCGATGTAACGGCCGAGGTGCGCGTGGCCGTCCGCGCGTTCGATTAGCAACTGAACGAGCGCGAACGAGTAGGCGCGATAAAGAAGCCGCCCGGCGGAATCGAGCAATTCGGGCCGCTCCCACAAAAGCTCATCGAGCGGTGTGATTCGTCCCGGCACGGCCAGCGCGTTGGTCAGCGATGTGCGATCGCAATTCGGCGCCAAAGCGAGCAAGCCTTCAATCAGCCAGTTTGGCGGCTCAACATAGGTCGCACCCGAAGCAATCCCGGGTTGATTCCGATAAATCATTTCAAGCAGAATCGCCCGCAACAGTTCACGCTCCATTGCTCCGAAATCCATTTTGCGCGAAATCGTGAGGTCGAGTTGCAATTTCAGGCCAGATCCGGTTTGACTGAAGCGCAAAGCTGTCGCCGGTATTTCCGGCAGATTCGCCGCGGGCGATTGCAAATTAACAACGATCGCGGCGCCCCATTGATCGCGTCGTTGCAAGACAGCGAGCAGATTGGCTTTGGTGCGCTCGGCCAGCGCGGAGACCGCACCACGCCACGCCGCATCGCCTCCGTAAATGACGAATTGCCCGGATGGGCTGACGCTGCGTTCAATCGGGGTCGCTCCAAGCAATTCGAAAATCGAACAACCGAGGAGGAGCGCTCCTGCCAAAATCGCGCGAATTTTCATCTTCACAAACAGCTGGGAGCAGAATAGTTGCGCTCAGCGTCCAGTGGCGAGCACGATTGCGAATTTTTCTGCAAAAAAAGTGAAACTCTCGCCTGTTTCTCACGTCTAATTTCTAGAATCAAAAACAGGCTTATGAACACAAAACGCATCCTATTAAGCGTGGTTACAGGGTTGATCTTGACCGGGTCGCTGGCGACGGCTGCCCCAGGGAATGACCGGGCTCGCTCGAAGGCAAAAGTGCGAGCGGCAAAACAGACCACGACAATGACAACTGGCGGAAAGGCCGCGGTCCGAACACGGAGTTTCGCAACTCGCGGTAATAGAGCCGCGATCCGAACACGGAGTTTCGCAACTGGCGGAAATACAGCCACCATTGGAACTCGTACCGTTCGTGATCGAAGCAGAGTTTTCGTAGGCGGCCGCACCTATGGATACAGCTACCCGTACGGCTCATATGGCAACGGGTATGGCTATCCGTATTACTCTTACGGCCCCTCCGTTTCATTCGGGTTCGGTTACCCGTATTACTCCTACGGTTACCCGTACGGTTATTACGGCTCTTATCCGTACAACTACAGCTACGGATATTACGGTTATAACCGTCCCGGTTACGACACTTACGCAAATGGATCTATCGTGATCCAAGTTCAATCGCGACTGGCCCGAGCCGGTTACTATCGCGGCGCAATCGACGGAGTCATGGGACCGCGCACCCATTACGCTATTCAGGCGTATGAGCGCGACCACGGTCTCCGCGTGGACGGCGCGATCAGTGGATCGCTCCTGCGGAACATGGGTCTCCGTTACTAGCGAAAACTAAAACAGATTGATTGATTGGTTGGTTGGCCGGCGAGTCCGATGGAGAAATGGCGGGCTCCCGGCCACTTCCATTTTAACGAGTTGGCGCGGTTATTGTAACGCTGCCGTCGTGAAAGTTCACTGCTCCCATTTTTCCGATCAATTTACGCTCGCGCTCGAGCACCGACCATAAATCGGCGAAAATGATATCGCCGAATTGCATGATCGCGGGATGAATCGGCAGCCGCCCGATCCAGCCGCCAACATTTGTGGCAGCAATTTTTCCCGCGCTCGTATCGACGCGATGAGATGTGCGGCTGAAAATTGAATAACCAAAGAGCGAACGCTCCACGCCAATGGTGCAAGCACCTTCGCGGAAAGAAGCAGTCGCGCGCACGAATGTCAGGAACGGGTAAGTCAGCGCCTTTTTTTTGCTGATCAACCGATAAGTCAGATAAGCGTTAATCTGGTCTTGCGAATATTCCAGCGGGCTGGGCCTCAGATGTGCGTTTTCCAAATCGAGATCGATTTGTGGTGACACAATCTTTGTCGGCGCTGGAAGTTCCGGTGGCAGGGCCATCTCGACCAGGGCGGCCGCAGCGACCGCAGCCAAAACTAATTTGCTCACAGCAAAGAAATTGTGACGGACCCTGCTCGGCGGTTCCAACATCTTCTGCAAACGCCGATGTGTCTCTGTCGGATCCACCATCGGCTTTCGCGCAGCCGCCGCGGAACGGTCCAGGCGTTCACCGCAATTGTGGCAGTAGATCCGCTCGGCTTCGTTTTCGTGCCGGCACTCCCCACAAACTAATTTCGTCATTGTTGTCGTCGTCGTCATGCTGCCGGTCCCTTCTTCGGGTTAGTCGGTGGGGCTGAGGTCGATGTCTTTGGCGGGGGCGTTTTAGATTCTTTGCCGGACGAAGATTTTTCGGCGGCGGTAGGCGCTTCTTTCTTGGCCGCTTCCTGATACGCTTTGCTCCGATAGTCGGTGCTATAAAAGCCGGAGCCTTTGAAAATAATCCCGGCGCCGGTGCCGAGAAGCCGTTTTACCTTGCCATGGCCCCATTTTGGGAGCCGGCAGAGATCCTTGGGACATTCCCGGAGTGGTTCGTCGCGCATTGATTGAAACATCTCAAAATTTTGGTCGCACTTCCGGCAGTGATACTCGTAAGTCGGCATGCCGGAAACGCTGCCTCGAAGAAAGCACAATTCAAGCCGCGGAAAGGGCCGAAATTCGCCAGCGCTGCATCTCTTGACTTTGGATACTCCTCCGGTAAAGGGTTCGACCGAAAAGTTTTTATGCGTTCTTCATTTTATCGGCTGTTTCTTTTGTCATTTCTCACAACGTTGAGTTTAATCGCCACCAGTTGCGAGGAAGACGTCCGTTACTCGGGCCAAACGCAATATCTCGGCGGCGTTCATGGCACTGCTCCAACTGCCGGCGCACCCACCGATACCGTTTCTTACTGGGACGGCGATCACCTCGGCGGCAAGCCTTCCGTCAAAATCAACCTGAAAGAACAGCGCGCTTATTTTTACAAAAGCGGAATGCTGGTCGGAATTTCGCAGCTATCTACCGGACGCGAGGGGTTGATTACGCCTACCGGTCATTTTTCGATCATCCAAAAAGACATTAGCCACGTCTCAACCAAATATGGCGATTTCGTTGACGACTCCGGTAACGTCGTGATGCCCAACGTCTCGGTGGACGACAAGAAACCGCCGGGCAGCCATTTCAAAGGCGCCCCCATGCCTTATTTTATGCGCATCGTCGACGGTGTCGGCATGCACGCCGGATATCTCCCTGGCTACCCCGCATCCCACGGTTGTATTCGGATGCCGCAATTCATGGCCGAGAATTTCTTCAAATCGGTTTCAACCGGCACTCCAGTTACGATCACGAATTAAATTCCACGCGAGGCGGATCGAGCCGTCCCTTGCTCGATGTTAAAAATGGCGGCGAAGCTGCATTAATTAGCATCGCTCGCGGAGCGGCCGATCGACCTTTTTGAAGCTTCGCCACTTTCGGCGAAAGTTCGCCGTGGAAAAATCGATATCCGGCGAATTGCTCGAGCGCGTCGCGCAAAGTGCTCCGATTGCGCGCAAGCTCGAACAGATCGAGACCCAACGGGCGCCGGCAAAATTTTCGCACATCATCGCGCCGGGACAGGCTTTTCTGGCCGCCGTTATCGCGCGGCGGATGCCGAAAACGGTGTGGATTGTTTGCCCGAGCGTGCGTGCGCAGGATTCGCTTTACGAAACAATCCTGAATTGGCTTCCAGCTACGCAATTTCTGCCCGAAGCCGAATTCGCCGCGGTCGAAAATGTTTTGCCCGATCCTGAAATCGCGGCTGAGCGATTGGCGCTCCTGGCGAAAATCGATAGCGAACCGGGACCGCACGTGATCGTCACCACTCGCGCGAGTCTCGAGCAACCGGCGCCGAAACACGGCGCTGTGTCAGCCGCGACTCTGAAAATCAAACCGGGCGCTACGTCAACCATGGAGCAATTGCTCGAAAAGTTGAGCGGCTCCGGTTACGAACGCCTCGCCCAGGTCACCACTCGCGGCCAATTCGCTGTTCGCGGTGGCATCGTCGATCTTTATTCGTGGCAGGCGCCGCTGCCGGTACGGCTCGAGTTCTTTGGCGATAACGTCGAATCGCTGCGTGAATTCGATATCGATACCCAAACTTCCGTGCGCGACCTGCGTAAGATCGACATCTTGCTCGGCGGCGCGGGCGACCAAAGCGGTTTTGTCCGCGACTACATCGGCAAAGAGGACCTCATCATCGAGATCGAGCCGGAGGAAGCCACGGAAAACTTGACGGCTTTAAGCCGTCAAGTTGTTCAAATCAGCGAGGGCTGGATCGAAAGCGGTCCCGAAGATTTCAGCGGCGCGTTTCAGGATTGCGACATCGGCGAGTTCGCGGTCGGCGACTTTCTGCTCGCGGAAGCGAAGCGCGATCAATTCATTAAGCGACTGAACGAGTGGCGTAAAAATAAAGCGCGGATCGTGGTTTATTTTCAGACCGAGGGCGAGATCGAGCGTTTCCGCGAATTGATCAGCGCCGATGTGTTGCGAGATGTTAATCTTGTTCTCGGCACGCTCGCGCGCGGCTTTTGTTTTCCGCCGGCAGATCTGGTCGTTTTGTCAGCCGCTGAATTGTTCGGCCGTTTCGCGCCGCACGCGCGCCGGCGGCTTTACCACGCCGAACGTCACCGTGCCCAAATTGATTTCAGCGAGCTGAACGAGGACGATCTCGTCGTTCATCTCGAACAGGGCGTGGCTCGGTTCGCGGGCCTCATGCGCATTCCAACAACGACAAACGGCGAACAGGAAGTGCTCGCGCTCGAATTCGCGGACGAAGCGAAGCTCTACGTGCCGCTGGAGCAGGCCTATCTCGTCTCGCGTTATGTCGGCGTCGGCAAACGATCACCGCAGCTCAGTTCGCTCGCCGATTCAAAATGGGCGCGTGCCAAAAAGAACGCGGCCTCATCCATTTTCGATTACGCCGGCAAAATGCTCGCGGTCCAGGCCGAGCGCGAAACCGTCCCCGGCCACGCGTTTGGGCCGGACACAAAGTGGCAACGCGAGTTCGAGCATTCCTTTCCGTTTCGCGAAACGCCCGACCAGATGAAGGCGATCATCGACGCGAAGATCGACATGGAGCAACCGCGGCCGATGGACCGGTTGATCTGCGGCGACGTCGGCTTCGGTAAAACCGAGGTTGCGATTCGCGCAGCCTTCAAAGCAGTCATGGACGGAAGGCAAGTCGCCGTGCTCGCGCCCACGACCGTCCTCGCGCAACAACACTTCGAGGTTTTTCGCCAACGCATGCTCGATTACCCGGTGCGGATTGAAATGCTCAGCCGGTTTCGATCGCAAAGTGAGCAGCGCAAAATCCTCGAGCTTCTTCGCCAGGGCGGCGTCGACATCGTCATCGGCACGCATCGCCTCATTTCCGGCGACGTCGTATTCAAGGATCTTGGCCTGGTCGTGATCGACGAAGAACAGCGCTTCGGCGTTTTGCACAAAGAAAAATTCAAGGAACTCTTCAAGCTGGTCGACGTGTTGACGCTTTCGGCCACGCCGATTCCGCGCACGCTTTATCTTTCGCTCGTCGGCGTGAAAGACATGTCGACCATCGAAACGCCGCCGCTCAACCGTTTGCCGGTGGAAACGATTGTCTGCGGTTACGACGAGCGCATTATTCGCGATGCGATCAATCGAGAGCTCGAACGGCAGGGCCAGGTTTATTTTTTGCACAACCGCGTTCAAACAATCGACCGAGTGCGGGAAAAAATTGTCGATCTTGTCCCGCAAGCACGCGTCGAAATTGGACACGGGCAAATGGATTCGGACGAGCTCGAGGAAGTGATGGCGCGTTTTGTTGCGGGAAAAATCGACGTGCTCGTTTGCACTACCATCATCGAAAGCGGTCTCGATATTCCGAACGCGAACACGATCGTCATCGACCGGGCCGACCGTTTCGGCTTGGCGGATCTCTACCAACTTCGCGGCCGCGTCGGTCGCGCTGAACACAAGGCTTACGCCTATTTGCTTTTGCCGCGCGAAATGATGACGATCGGCGCCGCGCGCAAACGGATTAACGCGATCAAGCAATACAGCTCGCTTGGCGCCGGTTTTCGTATTGCCATGCGCGATCTCGAGATTCGCGGCGCCGGCAGCATTCTCGGCACCGCCCAAAGCGGCCATATCATCGCGATCGGTTTCGATCTTTATTGCCAGTTGCTCAAGCAAGCGGTCGCACAACTAAAAGGGCGAAAATTTCAGCCGCGGCTCGAGGTCGATCTTCGAATTGATTTTGTGGCCACCAATGAAGCCGAATTCGCGCAGCTCGGCCCCGAACGGCGCATTCCGGCGTTCGTTCCGGCCAATTACGTCAGCGACACTGGATTGCGGATCAAAGCTTACCGCGAGATCGCCGAGACCAGCACCCGCGATCAGTTCGACCGCGTTCAGCGCGAATGGCGCGACCGGTTCGGGAAGTTCCCGGAAGCGGTTGACAATCTGTTTCTCCTCGCCGAAATCAAGCTCGCCGCCGCCAAAGCCGGTATCAGTCGCGTGGAAGTGCGCGAGCGAAAGTTGATGCTGACCCGGCGGGGCGAGCTTATACTTGTCGACGGCAAATTCCCCCGTTTAGTTGCGAAACCAACGCATCTCGGGGAAGTTTTGGAGTTAACGAAAAAATTTACATGATGCGGCAAATTCCTATCGCGCTGATCTCAGCCTGCCTGCTGAATTTTTCGCCGATTTGTCGCGCCGCTTATGCCGCGGGGGACCCGGAAGTCGTCGATGGCGTCGCGGCGGTCGTGAATGGCGACGTGATCACTTTTTCGCAGGTCCGCGGTCTCGTCGCGCCGCGAGAAAAATTATTGCGCGCCCAATTCAATGGCGAGGAGCTCATCAAAAAGGTGAAGGAAGTGCGCCAGGCCGCGCTTCGGGATTTGATCGATCGCCAACTCATTATTCAGGCGTTCAAAAAAGAAAACTACCAGATTCCGGACCATTTCGTGGAGGACCGGATGCACGATATCATTCGCACCGATTTCGGCGGCGATCGGAACACCTTCATCAAAACGCTCGAGGCCCAGAATTTCACCATGGGCGAGTTCAAAAAGATGGAGACCGAGAAAATGATCGTCCAGGCGATGCGGAGTAAGAACGTCAAGCTCAACAGCATCGCTTCGCCTGCAAAAGTGGAAGAATATTACAAGGCACATCGAGAAGAATTCACCAGCAAGGAGCAAGTCAAGCTGCGTCTGATCATGATTCCAAGTCACGCTAGTGACGGCAACGCCGCCGCCCAGAAGGCGATGGCCGATGAGATTTTCGGCAAGCTCGTCAACGGCGCCGAGTTCGAACGCATGGCGCAGCTTTATTCCGAAGACAGCACCCGCGAACATGGCGGTGACTGGGGCTGGATCGAGCGCAAGACGCTGGCCGGACCGCTCGAAAAAGTCGCCTTCAGCCTCACGCCCGGCAAAATCAGCAACATCGTCGAGTTCAGCGGCAACTACTACATTCTCAAAGTCGAAGACAAACACGGCGGTGACACCAAAAAACTGGCCGATGCGCGCGTCGAGATCGAAAAGAAATTGATCCAGCTGGAAGCGCAAAAGCTGCAGGAAAAGTGGCTCGCCAGTCTCCGCTCAAAGGCTTACATCAAAACCTTCTAATTGGACGTTCGGCGTTTTCTCCCCTCCCGCTCTTCCTCTTCCGCTTCCTCTTAGTCTTCTTGTCTAGGTAGGGGCGATTGACCTCAATCGCCCGCTTGGTGACAATGTGCGATGCGACCGCGCATCGGGATCACGCTTGGTGATTGCGCCGGCATCGGACCGGAGATTGCCGATCTTGCCCTGAAATCGGGACGCGTTCCCGATTCAGTTGAATACGTCGTCATCGGCCGGCAGCCGGGTTGCAAGCCAGGCGCGCCGACGGTTAAAACTGCGCGCGCGGCCGCGGCCGCGCTTGAAGAAGCAGTTACCCGCGCGCGGCGCAGCGAGCTGCACGGGATCGTGACCGGACCAATTCACAAAGCGCGGATGTACGAAGCGGGGTTCAAGTTTTCCGGACAAACCGAATTTTTTGCCGAGCGCTGCGCCGTGAAAAACTTCGCGATGTGTTTGACCGGCGGAAAAATCACGGTCGCCCTGGTCACTACGCATATTCCGCTGAGTGAAGTTCCGCGCGCCCTCAAACAGCCGGAAATTGTCCGCGTCGGTTTGTTACTTCTCGATTTTCTGGGACGCCGCGGAATCAATTCGCCGCGAATCGCCGTCGCCGGATTAAATCCGCACGCCAGCGAGTCCGGAAAGATCGGCCGCGAAGAGATCGAAATCATCGCGCCGGCTGTTGCCAAGCTACAATCAGCAATCAGCAATCAGAAGTCAGCAATTTTCTCCGGTCCTCATTCGCCGGACACGGTTTTTCATCGCGCGGCCGAGGGCCAATTCGATGCCGTCCTTTGCATGTATCACGATCAGGGTTTGATCCCGCTGAAGCTTCACGCGTTTCATAACGGCGTGAACGTGACGCTCGGTCTGCCGTTTCCACGCACGAGCCCCGATCAT
>Ga0209266_1002041_pt1 | contig 12955 bp, 11 predicted proteins | sample GraSoiAngelo_132_FD_185889 | JGI IMG/M metagenome (GOLD analysis project Ga0209266, IMG submission 185889) | Grasslands soil microbial communities from the Angelo Coastal Reserve, California, USA - 14_0929_02_40cm (SPAdes) (version 2) | ecosystem: Environmental > Terrestrial > Soil > Grasslands ...
ACGAGCACCGGGCTCGACCGGTTCGTCATCGTCCCGTCGCCGAGCTGGCCGCTGCCATTGGCGCCCCAGCAATAGGCGGCGCCCGTGACGATCGTGAGCCCGCAGGTGTGTAGGCCGCTGGCGGTCACGGCGGCGAAGGTCAGCGTGACGGCAAATGGGGTGCTGGTCGCCCCGCTCAGCCCCGCCGCGCTCGCGCCGAGCGTATAGCCGCTGCCGGGCCGATCGATCCGCAGGTCTGCGAAGGTGGCGATGCCCTGGACCGCGCTCACCGTCATCGTGCCCCCCAGGGTCCCCCCGCTCGGATTCGACCCGAGCGTCACCGTCACCGCGTCCGTCGCCCCTGGCACGCTATTCCCGACGGCGTCCTGCACCGCGACCTGGACCGCCGGGGTGATCGGTTGGGCCGCCGCCACGTTGGTGGGCTGCCCCGTGAAGGCGAGCTTCGTTGCGGCCCCGGAGGGTTGGGTCGGACGCACCTGTTCACAGCCGAGGATGCCGGCCGCGAGGGCGGCGGGCAGCGTCCAGAGGAGGTGACGGCACCGCATGGCACGCATAGGGTCCTCCCGGGCAACAGCGGCACGTTCCAGGCGCCCATGCTCCGACGCGCCAGTGCTGCAGCGGTGACGCCCGCGTTGAGAGGTTGAGGCGGTGTACGCTAGCGCGGCCGTCCGGTCGCGCGCACCACGGCGCCGCGGGATCCCACGGCACGCCACGTGGCCCCTGGCAGCGCCATGCCATGCAGCTGCGCTGGGGGCAGCTGCGTCGCGGGCAGCTGCGTCGCGGGCAGCTGCGCCGCGGGCAGCTGCGCCGTGGCTCCGGCGCCACCCACCACGCTCGACCGCGCCAGCGGCTGGACCCCGAATGGCGCCGCCATGCGCACCGGGACTCCCGACGGAGTCATCACCGCGGCGCCGGGGCGCACGAGCGCGGGAGCAACGGACCCCTGCGGCAGGGCGATCAACTGCACACTGCCGCGCGCCACGCCTGCCGGCTCCTCTCTCACCGGAGTCGGTGTCAACGTGAGTCGCGCCTCGCGACCGGGCATTGGTGCCGTGTAGCTGGGCGCGGCCCGTCTGCGCGGAGCAACCGCCCCCTCGCTCCCCGGACCGAGCGGGATCGCGCGCATCGCGACCGGGGCGCGGGCGCGAGGCTCGATCGGACGGCTCGGCCCGGCTCCAGCCGGGGGCTTGAACACGAGCCGTGGGCTCCGCGGCACAACTCGGGCGGTCGCGGCGGTCCGCGCCGGCCCGAGCGCCAGCGCGATGACGTTCATCGGCAGGTCGACGCTGCGGATTCCGGAGTCGGTGAAGCGGTCCCGATGCGCGAAGCGTCGGACGCCGACGCAGGGGGCGAAGAACGCGTCGCAGCCGAACAGGGGCTCAGCGATGATCACTTGGACCCCGACGAAGGAGCAGCCTACACAGGACGGGTAGAACGGGGACTGCGGCGCCGTGTCCTGCATCGTGTAGAAGCGCGGTGCGACGGTGTAGGTCACGAAGTCGTAATTGAAGTATCCGTCGCCGAGCATGCGCTGCACGATGTCAGCCAGCGTGCCCTCCGCGTCCGCGCCGGACCACGACGGCGCCAAGGCGTTCGGGTCCCAGGACGTCGCGCGCACGAACTCGTCGAAGCGGTACGACGCGGGCGACAGCGCCGCGAGCACGAGCCCCGTTCCGTCCGGCTCCTCCACGACGAACGACTCGCGGTCTCCGGCTCGCTTGATCTCGTAGGTGCCGGGGCGCACCAGAGGGTCGTCGGCGGGATTGGCGGGGAACAGCACCTCGATGTGGCCGTCGGTGCGGCGGTGCAGCACGACGACGTATCCGTCTTCCGTGGTCTGCACGTAGACGCGGACGCGATCGCCCCGCAGCAGGGAGCCGCTCGACCCGAGCCACACGCGCACGGGTTTCGCGTCCCGCTGCGCCGGCCCGGCCGTGGCCGAGGGTGTCGACGCGGGGGCGGCCTGCAGCAGTAGGGTGAACAATGAAACAATCACGCGCACCGCCTTCCGACTGCCGAAACTAAGCCGGGCGTCGTTGCGCGCGTCAAGGCTCGGGCGACTTCAGGCCTCCTGGGGGTGACTGCGACCTTGACGGAGCGTGCCTTCTCCGCTTCCACGTTCAATTCGTGAGCTGACGAGCCCGCGTCATTGCACCACGAGCACCGGGCTCAACCGGTTGGTCGTGGTCCCGTCGCCGAGCTCGCCATCGCCGTTGTAGCCCCAACAGTACGCCGCGCCCCCGGCCGTGAGGGCGCAGGTGTGAAGGTCCCCGGCGCTCACCGCGGCGAAGCTCAGTCCGCCCGCCACCGCGACCGGGCTCAACCGGTCGGTCGTGGTCCCGTCGCCGAGCTGGCCGTTAACGTTGGCGCCCCAGCAGTACGCCGCGCCCCCGGGCGTGACGCCGCACGCGTGAGAGCCCCCGGCGCTCACCGCGGTGAAGCTCAGTCCGCCCGCCACGAGCACCGGGCTCGACCGGTCGGTCGTGGTCCCGTCGCCGAGCTCGCCATCGCCGTTGTAGCCCCAACAGTACGCCGCGCCCCCGGGCGTGACGCCGCACGTGTGATAGATCTCGGCGCTCACCGCGGCGAAGCTCACGCCGCCCGCTACGAGCACCGGGCTCGACCGGTTGGTCGTGGTCCCGTCGCCCAGCTGGCCGGCGCCGTTGCCGCCCCAGCAGGACGCCGCGCCCCCGGGCGTGACGCCGCACGTGTGAGAGCTCCCGGCGCTCACCGCAGCGAAGCTCACGCCGCCCGCCACGAGCACCGGGCTCAACTGATCGGTCGTGGTCCCGTCGCCGAGCTGGCCGCTGCTGTTCAAGCCCCAGCAGGACGCCGCGCCCCCGGGCGTGACGCCGCAGGTGTGAGCGCCCCCGGCGCTCACCGCGGCGAAGCTCACGCCGCCCGCCACGAGCACCAGGCTCGACCGGTTGGACGTGGTCCCGTCGCCGAGCTGGCCGTAGGCGTTATAGCCCCAGCAATACGCCGCGCCCCCGGCCGGGACGCCGCAGGTCGTAGCGCCCCCGGCGCTCAACGCGGCGAAGCTCACGCCGCCCGCCACCGGCACCGGGCTCGACCGGTCGGTCCTGGTCCCGTCGCCGAGCTGGCCGTCGCCGTTGGACCCCCAGCAGTACGCCGCGCCCCCGGACGTGACGCCGCAGGTGTGAGCGCCCCCGGCGCTCACCCGGGCGAAGGTGCGCGCCGCCGGCTGGGTGGGACTCGTCTCCCCACCGCAGGCGGCAACCACGAGTGCCACGGCTCCCGCTGCCCACCCCCTCCACTCCTGCGACATCGACGTCAGGCACATGGGGCCCCCTTGGCGACAGCAGTCACCGATAGGCTCCGAACGGTCAGAATATGATTCTGGGAGGTGGACTTCGTAAGAACCGCTAGTGCCATGGAGTGCGTGGGACTTCCAGCTTCGAGCCTACGCATCAACCGTCCGTTGTCAAGATTCTGCGTGCGTCGTCGCGGCGCGAGCGGGGCGCCACATCTCGTTGCACGGGGAAACGGACGGGGAAGCGGCTGTACTGAGGATGCTATCACGAGGAGGGGACGACTTGGTGAAGCACCCTACGAACGCGCAACTCCAACTGGGGCGGGTGGATTCGAACCACCAACTTCCTCAGTCGACCACTCCGCCCGCTGAAGGCGTCGCGCACGAAGATAACGAGTTAGCTGACGGCCGTTCCGCCGATACGGAGCGGAAAACGTCAAAAACCGACGCCGAAACCGTCACGCAACCGTCACGCGCGTCGGCACCGTCGGAGGACTTGTGAGTCAGCGCAAACCAGCGCTGGCCGTCGTCGTCTCTAGGACTTGCGCGGTTCGAGCGCCTACCGGCGCCGGCGAGAAAGGTCCGCCCTGGCACTCCAGTTTGGACCCTCCACGACAAGGCTAACAGTGAACCCTGCGTAAAATTCGGCTACCGCTCGGGGGCAGTCGCGAGCGCGGGTTTGTCGACAGCGTCGGAGACCGCGAGCCGGATCCACATCCCAGCGACACCATGACCGGGCACGGCGCAGAAGATGAGGAAGGATCCGGCCTTCCCCGGCACGAACCGGACATCGGTGCCCTGCCCAGTCGGGAAGCCCTGTTCGATCCGCCCGGTCGTGGCGTGTTCGAACGCCGGTGGCACGGGACCGACGGGGATCACTTCCGCATCAGCGATCACTTCTACCGAGTGGGGCAGGTTCGGGTCCTCGTTCTTGAAATGAAACACCACGTTCCACCCCCGCGGCACCGTCAGCACCAGGCCGCCCCGGCCGAACCCGTTGAAGTTCATGCCACCATTTGCCTCTGTGAGGCCCGCGACGAGCTTGAACTCGGCGGTCTTACTTGCGGCATCGGCGCGGAGCCAGGTTGGATCGATCTTGCCGCTTTTCGCGCTCTGCGCTCGAGCGCCGACCGCCCCGAGGAGGAGGGTGCCAGCCAGGAGGAGCCCGCGTCGCACTCGCATCGTCCACCGCATGGGCCGCCGCATAGGGACAGTCTCTCTCTTTATGAGGACGACGCTCGCCGCTAGTACAGCAGCCACGTCAGGATGTACAGCGTGTTGTTGTCGCTCGCTCGGCGCCCGAACCCATCGTAATCGCGCGAGCTGCCGTTGAACTGATCATACGCAACGTACTGGAATTGCAGCCGCAGATTCTGCCAGGGCATGACGTCGACCTCGGCAACGAGGCCGTCATTCTTGGGGCTGCCGGTACGACTCCCCACCACGGGCGCCGGGGCGTAGAGCAGGTCGTCGCTCGTGCCCGTGGTGACGAACGGCGCGACAGTGAACGCGTACCGCTGACCGATGTGGTACATGGCGGCCATCCGGAACGTGCGAAGCGTGTTCGTGGGGTTCGCCGCGCCCCCGGCGGTCCAAGTCTGCTTCTCGTGGATCCAGGTCCCGTCAAGAGTGACGCTGTTCGACCCGAACGAGTGCATGTACGCGAGGTCCACCGCAAAATCGGTGAATCGATTGGTCGGCCCCACGACGCCGGCGGGGAAGACGCTCGCCGCCATGCCGTAGGTCCCAACCGACAGATAGTTCTGGCCCCACACGTTCGGGAACGCGACCCGCCAGTACGGTGCGGCGCCTTGGATCACACCCGTAGCGGTCGCGTCGAGCGGGCGCTGGACCCCGAGCGGTGCGGAGCGGTAGGCGCCGACTTCCCCGTAGACTCGATCGTTCCACATCGCGTACGCCGTCAGCCCCGCCACCTGCTGGGCCAGCGTACCATCGACGAGCGTCGCGGCGGCCGGTGTCGGAGCGGCGGCCGAGCTGCCATAGGGGAAGCTCCAGGCAGGCGTGCTGTTCCAAATGTCCTGGACGGTCGGGTTGTTGTTCACGCTCAGGCCGAGCGCGGTACGCTTGGATAGGAGGGTCGCATGGGTCGCGAAGCGGAAGTCCGCGTTGTCGACCCCCAACTGACCGCTCTGCGGATCAAAGGTGACTTGCAGGAAACCACCCACGTGCGGAGTGATCTCGCCCCCGGTAAAGAGGCTCAGCTGGTCCGGGAAAAGCACCGTGCCATTCTGCGTGCCGGGCAGCGCCTTCTTCGTGCTGGTGTACGATGTCTGGAACATCAACGACACCGGCGCCACCAGGTTGAGCAACAGGCTCTGTTGGCCCTCGGGGTTCTTGCCCTCGAGGGACTCACTCCTGCGGAACACGTAGCCGTTGAGCTTGAAGGCCCGCCCCGTGGGTGTGAGCTCCGGGAAATGGGTGTGGCAGGCGCTGCACGCCAGGCCGGTCTGGCGTGCGTAGGTTGGCGTGACGTCAGAGACAGCGTAGCGCGTGGCGTAGACCCGCAGCGCCCTAGCCGTGTTTTCTCGCTCGCGGTCTCCGGCGCGACGGTCGGCGAGGGCAGCGCGTGCGGCGCCCGTGATCAGAGTGCAGATGAGGAAGACCGTCCCGATGTGGCGTGACATAACGGCTCCTGGTCCGAAGTTGGAACTCCGTCTGCAGGGAACAGTTTGCCACGCGTAGGGAAGGCCAGACATGAAGGCCGCGTGAAGAGATCTTCACGCGAGGCGGGGTGTGCCCTCAGTACTTCGATTGCATGTACTCCACGCCCGTCGCGACCGCCGTGCGCCAGGCTCCCTCTACAGCGGGCGTGAACTCATGGTCGTATTGCTTCACGGTGTCGATCAGGCTGTCGATGAACAGCGGATAGAGCGCGGGATCGATGGCGAGGTCTCGCCGGCTGTGCCGGTCGGCGACGCGCGAAAGAATCGTGGGCTCGCCGTCCGGCTGCGCGGGAAAGTTCAGCAGCAGGCCGAAGGCGTGACGCAGCAACCGGTGCTGCCGATCGAAGTCGGTCTTGGCGAACATGGGTCGAGCGGCAGGGCAGAGCGTGAAGAACCGACGGTAGAACGCGTCGAAGAATTCCGGCGCCACAGAGCACCGGGCGTAGCTGGCTTTCGCCCGGGCGGCCGCCTCCTGGTCGGTCATGCAGTCCCCGCGCAGGAATGGGCGGCACAGCGAACGAGCGTGCGACGGAGAGAGCGCTTCACGAATCCACCCGATCCGGTGTCGCCAACCGGAACCCCACCCCGCGCACGGTGTGGATCACCTCCACGCCGGCCGCGTCTTTTAGCTTGCGGCGCAAGTTCCCCACGTGCACGTCCACCACGTTGCTTTCGGGGTCGAACTGCATATCCCAGACCTTCTCCAGGAGCTCCGTCCGGCGGAGCACGTCCTCCGGCCGGAGCAGGAAGTGCTCGAGCAGCTGAAACTCTTTCGGGGTGAGATCGAGCCGCTTCCCATTGACTGTGGCTTTGTGCTTCAGACGATCCACCTGGACCGGCCCGTAGCTCAGCAGTTCGGTGCGTGAGGCGCCACCGCGGCGGACTAACGCCCGCACACGGGCGAGCAGCTCCTCGAACTTGAACGGCTTGGCGAGATAGTCGTCTGCGCCAGCGTCCAGCCCGCGCACCACATCTTCCGTCGCGTCGCGCGCCGTGAGCATCAAGATCGGTGTCTTGCTCCCCTCGCGCCGCAGCTCGGCGGCGACCTGCAGTCCCGTTTTCTTCGGGAGCATCACATCGAGCACGAGCAGGTCATACTCGTACACGTGCGCGAGCATCGTCGCTTCGTCGCCATCCGGCGCGAGGTCGACGGCGTAGCCTTCTTCCCGCAAGCCCTGCTCGATGAATCCGGCAACTTTGCGATCGTCCTCAACGACGAGAATCTTCATGATCAGACACTAAGGGGGTGGAGTTGAACCGAGACCAAAGGACGCCTGAAGAAACCTTCACGCTGACGGAGGTGCCAAGGGAAGGCTGAGGCTAAACGTGGCGCCCCGACCGACCACGCTCTCGACGGTCAACCGTCCGCCGAGCACCTCGGCCAATCGTCGGGAGACTGGGAGACCGAGCCCCGTCCCAACTCCCGAATGGGGGTCAAAGCGCTCGAACGGCTCGAAGATCCGCTCCTGCAGCTCCGTCGGGATCCCGGGTCCGTGGTCGCTGACCCGGAATGCCACCGCGGCTGGCTGAGGCTCAACCAGGACGGTGACAATGCCCCCCTCGGGGCTGTGCCGCACGGCGTTCGACAGCAGGTTCACGAGGATTTGCTCGAGCCGAACGGGGTCGGTGCGGAGAGGGGGCGGAGCATCGGGACTGCGCTCGTCGAGTGCGACGCCCTTCGCCTCCGCCGCAGGGCGCACACCGGTGAGCGCGCGGTGCACAGAGTTGGGTACATCGACCTCGCGCCACACCGGATGTACTTTCCCCGCGTCCAGGCGGGTGAGGTCGAGGAAGTTGTTCAGGAGCGTGATCGTCCGGTCTGCGCCCTCGTACACTTCGCGCGCGGCCTGTGCGATCGATTCGGCCGACTTCCCCTTGACCAGTCGCTCCGCCCAACCGTAGACGCCGGTGAGCGCGTTACGCAGCTCGTGGTTCATCATCGCGAAGAACAAGTCCCGCTGGCGCTGCATGGCCCGGACCTGGCCCAACAGGTCCTGGCTCGCCTCGTGGAGCCGCGCGTTTTCAACCGCGACTGCCGTACTCGCAGCGAGCAGTACCGCGATGGCTTCGTCTTCCACGCTGAACTCGTCCACGCCGACCTTCTCGGTGAGGTAGAGATTGCCGAACACCTTGCCACGGGCGACGACGGGCACGCCCAGAAACGAACGCATAGGAGGATGGTGCGGAGGGAAACCGTAGCGCTGCGCGTGACGGTTGATGTCCGCGGTCCGAATGGGCGCCGGCTCGCGAATCACGAGGCCGAGCAGGCCACGTCCGCGTGGGAGGTCCCCGATCCGGTCCCGCTCGGCTTGAGTGATCCCCGACGTTACGAACTGGACCAGCGAGGTGCCGTCGGGACTCAAGACGCCCAGCGCCGCATAACGCGCTCCCACCACCTCCCGGGCGGCATCGACGACCCGCTGGAGCACGCGCTCCAAGGAATGCTCCGAGAAGATCTCGACCCCCGCTGTGAGCAGACGCTCGAACCGCTCGCGGACTCGCGTGACCTCGGCGATCCCAGTTCCCTCGGGTGTGCGCCGGCCGGCTGGGCGTCGCGAGCGTCGCTTCGGCAAGCGTCCCCCCATCTCAAGTGGAAGCTCTGGCTTCGACAGACGTATTATCAGTTTTTCACCCACACTGCGCCACGCCTTCACCCATCGCGAGCCGTAGGGAGCTTCTTGCAGCCTCAAGGGGTCAGAAGCGACGACGCCCTGAGCAAGTTCAGGGGGTCGCGCGTTGTGATTCTGTTGTGCGGTTCGCACGATTCCCGGTTGTTCGTCGGGGACCGAGTTACAAAACCGACGCTCAGAACACCGCTTGGCTCGGCAGGCTTCCAAGCCGCGAGCCCACCTGTACCACCACCCGCCGACGAGATTTCCACACGATGAGCCGGATTTCCACCCTGCACTGATTCTCGCAGCGTTCTTAGCCGTGCAAGCAAGTGGCGAGATATCGGTGCACGTGCCGGTGCACGTGCACATCGATATCTCGCCAGGCCGCCCGTTCGCGCCCTGCGGGCGCTCAAGGGCCCACACACCCCAGACATACACCCTGCTCATCGCCAGCCAGACCTACGGCGGGGAGCCCCTGCTGGCACGCTCGCCCCTATTCGGGACTATTTATAAGTGAGGGGACCTGTCTCGACGCTTCCCCGCTGCTCCGGAGCCGCATGCCCGCTACCCGTCGTACGGCAACTAAGCTTCTCCGCCTGGAGCCCAAGAAGCTCGTTCACGTGGCCGTCCGCGCCCTAGATCCGCCACGCGCCGCCGGCACACGGCGGGGAGCAGAGCGCGCAACGTGAGCGACGAGCCGCGGAGCTTGGAGCAGCTGCTCGCCGACTGGCGGGGTGACGCCCAGGTGCTCCGCCGGCGGGGACACGACCGCGAGGCCGAGCAGATGGAGCGGTCCGCGGAGGCGGTCACGCGGGCGGCGGAGGACTATCTTCGGTGGCTGTCGGAGGACGAGGCCCTGCTGCGCTCAGGGCGCTCGCGCGGCTGGCTCCGCTCGCAGTTCCCGGAGTGGGAACGCGCCGGCCACACCCGGCGCGAAGGTCGCAAGCGTTGGTATCGGATGCTCGTGATTCCGCAACGCGCCAACCCCCTGGCGGCTCGAGCCGCCGGCCGGCGGGCAGCATTTGAGGCGACTCCATCGTGACGCGCCAACGGAAAACGCTCGCCATGTTCGGCCCCAGTCGGGGCGGCGTCCGTGTCCTCGTCGAGCGTGGCGGCGAGCTCGTCCGCGTGCAATGGTACGACGACGGGATCCGCCGCGTGAAGTCGTGGCCCAACACCCGCGAGGGCCGTACCGAAGCGAAGGCGTGGGCGCGGGGGTTCGCCGAGGCTCGGACGCTTGGGCCGCGACCGACGGTGGTACGGCGCACGCTGCGAGAGCTCTGGGAGAGGTACGTCGAAGCGGAGTTCCCCCACCTGCGCCCGAAGACTCAGACCAACTACCGGGAGCACTGGAGCCGTTGGGAGCTCTTCCTGGGACGAGACTTCACAGCCGAAGAAGCGCGGCTCGGCGACGTCGATCACTTCCGGGCAGCCCTTGAACGTCAAGACTACGCCCTTAGCCAGATCCACAAGGCGATCGGCGTGGTGAAGACCGTGTACAACTGGGGCCAGCGCCGCGAGCTCCTCGGCATGAACCGGCTCGCGCTGTACCGGTTCAAAGTGGCGAAGGATCTCCGCCCTGAGCCGCCGGCCGAGTACGCTCGCGAGGAGCGGGATGCAATCCTCCAAGCGCTGCGTCCCGATCGGCACACGGAATGGCGCGCGTGGACCGCCGTTGCGATCGCTGCCTACCAGGGTGCTCGGATGAGAGCGATCCTGCACCTCCAGTGGAGGGATCTCGACTTCAAACGCGGCGAGATTGCCTGGCGCGCGCGGTGGGACAAGACCGGCCGAGAGCGCGTGCAGCCGATGACCGACGGTGCCCGGGTGGCCCTGGTCGTGTCGAGGCAATGGCGCGAACGCGATGGCTACGCGGGGCCCTGGGTCTTCTATACGCCGCACCGTCAGCGATGGAACGGGGCGGATGACGAGCGGGCCGCCTGGACCGCCCAGGCGCTCTGGCTCGCGCTAACGAAGGCGGAGCGCCGCGCCGGCGTCCGGCATCTTCCGTATCGCGCGATGCACGGCTTCCGTCGCGCGATCGCCGGGGATGTGCTCGAGCTCACGCGGGATCTGAAGCTCGCGCTCGATTGGATCGGGGACGTGGATCTCGGGATGGCCCGTCGCTATTTGCGCCCCCGCGACCCGCGGCTCGAAGAAGCCGCCACAGCCGTGGATCGACTCTTGGGCGAGATCGGCGACCGAAACCGTCACGCAACCGTCACGGGCTCACCCGAGTCGTGGGACAGCGAAGCGGAAGCATCAGGCGAGCTTGAACTTGTCGAGCTGGGGCGGGTGGATTCGAACCACCAACTTCCCGGTTAACAGCCGGGCGGTCTGCCAGTTGACCTACACCCCAGAGCACCGCACCGCACCCCCACACCGTTTACAGCCGCCAGGCACGAGACGCTCAGACGCCCAGCGGTGAACAGGTGTGCGGAGCAAGAAAAACATAAGCCCCCGGGACCGCTCGGTGCCGGGGGCGGGCGCGTCAGCGAACGGAGACGCTACGCCGCCCCGCGCTTGTGATGCGCGCTCCGGTTGCGATTCGAGAGCAGAACGGCGAACGTCCTCATGGTGCCTAGAGTACCACGGCCCTGTGCCGTGGGCAAGGGGACCCCATGACGACGATCGCCGCCGCAACGTCCGCCGACCTTCCTGCCCTTCTCGAGCTGCTCGGACAGAGCGCCCTCCCCACGGCCGGGCTCGCAGATCACCTCGACACGACGCTCGTGGCCCACGAGGCAGGCCACGTCGTCGGCAGCGCCGCCCTCGAGCTGTACGGCACTACGGCGCTGCTCCGCTCAGTGGCGGTCGCGCCCGGACTGCGTGGCCGGGGGCTGGGCCAGGAGCTCACCCGCCACGCACTCGCGCTCGCGCGCCGCCGCAAGATCCGGACGGTGTACCTGCTCACGGAAACGGCTGGAGGGTTCTTCCCGCGCTTCGGGTTCCGGGCCATCTCCCGCGACGCGGTGGACCCCGCCGTGCAGCGATCGGTGGAGTTCACGAGCGCTTGTCCGACGAGCGCGCTCGCGATGGCGGCGGAGCTGGAGCGTCGCGCTAGTACTTGAGCCCCGCCTTTTCCGCGAAGGCCCGCACGACCTGTTGCTGCTCCGGCGTGAGCCGGTCCGGGATCTCGACCCGCACTTCCACGTATTGATCGCCGCGACGGCCGTTCTTCTCGATGCCCTGGCCCGCGATGCGGAACCTCTGCCCGTGCGGCGTGCCGGGCGGCACCTTCAGCAGGACGTGACGCCCCTCCAACGTGCGCACCCTGATCTTCGAGCCGAGTAGCGCCTGCGCCAGATTGATGGGGACCGTGCAGACCACGTCCAGGCCCTCGCGCCGGAAGAACCGGTCCGGCTCGACCTGGAACTGGACCACGACGTCACCCTTGCCTTTTGCGCCCTGGCCCTTGAGGCGCATGCGCGTGCCGTCCTCGGTCCCCGGCGGCACGGTGATGATCAAGCGCTTCTCGACCCGGACCTCGCCCGCGCCCTGGCAGGTCCCGCACCGCGTCGAGGGCACGCGGCCCTTGCCGCGGCACACGGGGCACGGCCGGTTGACCGCGAAGCCGCCCTGCCCGAAGGAGATCGTTCCCCGGCCGTTGCACTCGGGGCAGACCGAGATGGTGGCCCCGGGCGCGGCCCCGTCGCCGCCGCACGTGGGGCACACTTCGGCCATCGGCAGCGTGACCGGCACCTTGCCGCCCAGCGCAGCCACCCGGAACGGAATCGAGACCGTCGCCTCGACTTCGTCCTCCGCCTCTTCCATCCGGCCCTCGCCCCGCTTCCCGAAGATCGAGGAGAACAGGTCCCCCAGCCCCCCGAACGAGCCGAGGTCCGACAGATCGAACTCGACGCCCGAGTCCGCGGGACCGCCCCCGCCCCCTCTGCCCGGCCCTCGCCCCGCGCCGCCGTAACGGCCCGCCCCGGCGAAGGCCCCATACTTGCGGAGCTGATCGTACTGTTTCCGCTTCGGGGGGTCGCTGAGCACGTCGTGCGCTTCGTTGATCTCCTTGAAGCGCTCAGCCGCCTGTGGTTTGCCGGGATTGCGGTCCGGATGGTGCTGCTTGGCCAGCCGTCGGAAGGCGCGCTTGATCTCGTCGACGGTTGCGGTCTCCGGGACGCCGAGGACCTGGTAGTAGTCCTTCGTCGCAGCCATCAGCCGCGCTCGCCCTCGGTTGCGCCGCCCCCGCCCCGCCCGTGGCCGCCTTGCCACGTCAGCACCGTCACGCGTGCGGGTCGGATGAGCGCTCCCCCGAGCTGATAGCCGGCCTGCAGCACCGCGCCCACCGTGTGGTCCTCCTCGGGCGCCGACGCGGGCGCCGTGGTCACGGCTTCGTGCTGGCTCGGATCGAACGGCACCCCGACCTGATCCCCCCG
>Ga0209266_1002044_pt1 | contig 12944 bp, 14 predicted proteins | sample GraSoiAngelo_132_FD_185889 | JGI IMG/M metagenome (GOLD analysis project Ga0209266, IMG submission 185889) | Grasslands soil microbial communities from the Angelo Coastal Reserve, California, USA - 14_0929_02_40cm (SPAdes) (version 2) | ecosystem: Environmental > Terrestrial > Soil > Grasslands ...
CGCCGCGAGCTGCTCCTCGACAAAGACCGATTGCACGCGCTCGGGCTGCAGTTCGAGCCGTCGTGGGCGACCGGCAACCGTCTGCGCGACATGCAGGCGCCGCCCAAGCCACCCAAGCCCGCCGCCGCAGCGGCGGCCGGGGCCGCGGCCCCAGCGCAGAGTTCGCCCGACCGTCGAGCGCCGGAGCCCGCGGCCGAGGCCGCGCCCACCGCGCCGAGTTCGCCCGACCGTCGAGCGCCGGAGGCCTCCGAAGGCGCTCCGACGGCAAATCCCGAATGACCGAAATCGTCGGGTTCTGCGTCGCGGCGGTGGTGCTGGTCGGCGCAAGCCTCGCCGTCGTGCTGACGCCCAATCTCTTCCACGCGGTGCTCTGGCTCGCGGCGGCGCTGGTGGCCACCGGCGGCATCTTCCTTCTGCTCGACTCGCCGTTCCTGTTCGCCGTTCAGCTCCTGCTCTACGCGGGCGGTGTCGTGACCATCGTCGTGTTCGCCATCATGCTGACCGAGCGCCTGGTCGGCGCGTCCATCCGACAGACGAGCCGCTTCGTCTTCAACGGCGCCGTGCTGGCGGCCGCGGTCTTCGCAGCCATCATGGGGTTCGTCCTCCAGGGCGGCGCGGTGGCGCGGCCCATCGCCGGCGGCGATCAGCTGCGCGAGCTGGGGCGCGCGCTGGCAGGCCCCTTCGGCGTGCCGCTGCAGCTACTCGGCGTGTTGCTGGTCATAGCACTGCTCGGCGCGCTCTATTTCGCGCGAGCGGAGGACTGACGTGCCGCTCGCGGCGTACCTCGTCCTCGCCGCGCTCGTCTTCGTCATCGGACTCTTCGGTGTTCTCACGCGGCGGAACGCCGTCGGGATCCTACTCGGCATCGAGCTGATGCTCAACGCCGTCAACATCAACCTCGTGGCGTTCGCGCGGTTTCGGGCGGATCTCGCGGGGCTCGTGTTCACCCTGTTCACCATCGCGATCACGGTCGCCGAAGTCGCGGTGGGGTTGGCCATCGTGATCGTGATCTTCCGCGTGCGGCGAACGATCGAGGCCGATCACCTCGATCTGCTGCGGGGCTGAGCGTGCGCCTCGGCTCGCCCGAGCTGGCGCTGCTCGTGCTGGCCCTGCCGTTCGTCAGCTTCCTCGCCCTCGCGCTGATCCGGCCGTTGCGACGCAGCGGCCGTCCCGCCGCGCTCGTCTCGATCCTCGCCATGGCCGGCGCGCTCGGCGCGGCCGCCGCGCTGACGTGGCAGGCGATTCCCGTCGCGCGCGACGTGAATCCCTCGGTGCTGTGGTCATGGCTGCCGGCCGACGGCGGTCCGATGGCCTCGGTCGGTGTGTGGGTCGACGGCATGGCCATGCAGATGTGCGTGCTGGTCACGCTGATCTCGCTGCTCGTGCAGATCTACTCGTGGTCGTATCTCGCCGACGAGCCGCCCGCCTCGCTCGGCCGCTACTACGCGTATCACTCGCTGTTCGCGTTCTCGATGCTCGGGCTCGTGCTCTCGCCGGGATTCTTACAGATGTTCGTGTTCTGGGAGCTCGTCGGCCTGTGCTCGTATCTGCTCATCGGGTACTGGTACGACAGGCCGTCGGCGGCGCGCGCGGCGGTGAAGGCGTTCTGGATCACCAAGCTCGGTGATCTCGGCTTCGTCGCGGGCATCGTGATGCTGTGGGCGGCCACCGGCACCTTCGATTTCTGGCCGCTGTTCCAGGCCGCCCAGGCGGGCACACTGCAGGTGGACGGGCTCGCCACGATCATGTTCTTGATCTATCTCGGCGCTGTCGGCAAGTCCGCGCAGTTCCCGCTGCACATCTGGCTGCCCGACGCGATGGAAGGCCCGACGCCGGTCTCGGCGCTGATCCACGCCGCCACCATGGTGACCGCGGGCGTCTACATGGTCGCGCGCGCGTATCCGCTCTTCGCGCTGGTGCCCTCGGTGCTGATGCTCATCGCCTGGGTCGGTGCCTTCACCGCGCTGCTGGCGGCGACGATGGCGTGCGTCGAGCGCGACATCAAGCGCGTGCTCGCATACTCGACGGTGTCGCAGCTCGGCTACATGATGGCGGCCAACGGCGCCGGCGCGCCGGGGGCGGCCTTTCAGCACCTCACCACGCACGGCGTGTTCAAGGCGCTGCTCTTCCTCGGCGCCGGCATCGTGATCCATCACTTCCACACGAACGACGTGTTCCGGATGGGCGGACTGTTCCGGCAGCGGCCATGGGTGGGCGGCGCCTTTCTCGTCGCGACGCTCGCGCTGGCCGGCGTGTGGCCGCTGCCGGGCTTCTTCTCCAAGGAGGCGGTGCTGGGCGCCGTGCTCGACGCACACCTGTCCGTGCCGTTCCTGATGCTGATCGCGACGTCGTTCCTCACGGCCTTCTACATGTTCCGTGTCGTGTTCCTCACCTTCTTCGGCCACGCCCACGCCGAGCACCACGAGCATCCCGCCCCGCCGATAGCCATGGATGCGGTCTGCCGCGCGCTCGCGGTGCTCACGCTGGCGCTCGGTCTCCGCGCGGCGCTCACGGGCCATCACGCCGAAGGGCCCGCGTGGCTGCCGTGGATCTCGCTGGCCTGGGCGGCGGCGGGCATCGTGCTCGCGTGGACGGTATACCAGGCACGTGCGGTGGACCCGGCGCGACTTTCGGCGGCGTTGGCGCCGATCGACATCCTCGCGCGGCGGCGGTATTTCCTCGACGCGATCTTCGCCGGCGCATACCGTTTCCTGCTGCTCGGCCTCTCGCAGGTCATCGGCTGGGTCGATCGCTACGTGGTCGACGGCGTGCTCAACGCGCTCAGCGCGGGCGCGCTGCGTGCGGGCGACACGCTGCGCCGGCTGCAGACGGGCCGGGCGCAGGACTACGTCTACGGCGTCGCCCTCGGCGTGCTGCTGCTCCTCGTCTGGGCGCAGCTGGGCTAGTCCAATCATGCGTCCGCCCTACCTGTCGCTCATCACCTGGATGCCGTTCGTGGGCGCGCTGCTCATCATGTTCACCGCGCGCCGCAGCCCGCTCGCCGTGCGGCTGATCGGCGTCGTCACCACCGGCATCTCGGCCGCGCTCTCGCTCTACCTGTACGTGACGTACGACCGCGAGGCCGCGCTGACGGAGACCGGATTTCAGTTCTACGAGAGGGTCGCGCTCGTGCCGCCGCTCGGCATCAACTACGAGCTCGGCGTGGATGGCATCAGCCTGCTGATGGTCCTGCTGACGTCGATCATCATCTTCGCCGGCGTCTTCGCCTCGTGGACGATCGCGACGCGCAGCCAGGAGTTCTATGCGCTGCTCCTGGCGCTCGTGACCGGCGTGTACGGCGTGTTCGTCTCGCTCGACCTCTTCGTCTTCTTCCTGTTCTACGAGCTGGCCGTGCTGCCGATGTACCTGCTGATCGGGATCTGGGGCTCGAGCGGCGAGATCCGTCCGCGCGGCATCTTCGCCTGGGCCTATCGCGAGACCGGCGTCGGCACCAAGGAGTACGCGGCGATGAAGCTGACCCTGTATCTGCTCTTCGGGTCGGCGTTCATCCTGGTCGGAATCTTCGCCCTCTACGTGGCGGCGGGAACGGCGTCGTTTTCGTTCCTCGACCTCTCATCGGCCACGTTCGATCCGATGCTGCAGCGCTGGGTGTTCCTGGCGTTCTACGTCGGCTTCGGCATCCTCGCGGGCATCTGGCCGCTGCACACGTGGTCGCCGGACGGCCACGCCTCCGCGCCGACGGCCGTCTCGATGCTGCACGCCGGCGTGCTCATGAAGCTCGGCGCCTACGGCGTCGTGCGCCTCGGCATGGGGCTCTTGCCTGACGGCGCCGCCGACCTGGCCTGGCTCGTGGGCGGCATCGCTTGCATCAACGTCGTGTACGGCGCGCTGTCGGCGATGGCGCAGCGCGATCTGAAATACGTCATCGCCTACTCGTCGGTGTCGCACATGGGCCTGGTGATGCTCGGCGCGGCCACGCTCACCGAGGCCGGTCTCAACGGCTCGGTGTTCCAGATGTTCGCGCACGGCGTGATGACCGGCCTCTTCTTCGCGCTGGTCGGGCTCGTGTACGAGAAGGCGCACTCGCGCGAGATCTTCCGCATGGGCGGGTTCGGGCGGGTGATGCCCGGCATCGCGACCGCGTTCACCGTCGGCGGCCTGTCCTCGATCGGCCTGCCGGGCACGTCGGGATTCGTGGCCGAGATCCTCACGTTCATGGGCGCGTGGCGCTCGGAGTTCCGCTGGTGGCTCGTGCCGGCGGTGGTCGGGACGTTTTTGACCGCCGTCTATATCCTGCGCGTGGCCAAGCAGATCTTCTGGGGCCCGCCCTCGCCGCACTTCCACCACCTCGAGGACGCGCGCGGCCCGGAGTGGGTGGCGCTCGTCATCCTCGTCGGCGTGCTCGTCGTCTTCGGCTTCGTCCCCGGCCTCGCGCTCGCGCCGGTCGACACCGCCACCGTGCCGCTGCTCTCGCGGATCCTCGAGCCGTGACGACCGCGCCCTACGTGCTCGAGCTCGGCGTGGGTGCGCTGATGCTCGTCGTCTTCGCGGTCGGCGTGCTGGGGCGGCGACCGGTCGGTGCGATCGCGACGGCCGGCGTGCTCCTGCTGGCGTCGGCGGCGCTGGCCCTGAAGCCATCGGGCCCGGCCCTCAACGGGATGTTCGTGCAGGACGGCCTCGCGATCTTCGCCAAGCGCGTGTTCCTGGCCGCGACGTTCATCGGATTCCTGTCGGGCCTTGGCTCGCCGGACCGCGCCCTCGTACGGCGGAGCACCGAGTACCACCTGCTGCTGCTCGGGTCGCTGCTCGGGATGCTCGTACTCGCCTCGGCGCGCGACATCATCGTGCTGTTCGTCGCCTTCGAGCTGATGTCGATCCCGCTCTACGTGCTGACGGGCTTCGCCAAGCGTGAGCCCGAGCCGATCGAGGCGGCGCTGAAGTTCTTCCTCGTGGGCTCGGTCTCCTCCGCGATCATGGCGTACGGGCTGTCGTTCGTCTACGGCGCCACCGGCAGCACGTCGCTGGCCGCCATCGCGCGCGCGCCGGCCTCGCCGCTGCTCACGCTGGGGCTGATCGCGGCCCTCGCCGGCTTCGCGTTCAAGATCGCCGCGTTTCCGTTCCACATGTGGGTGCCCGACGCGTACGAGGCGGGTCCGACGTCGTTCGTGGCGTGGCTGAGCGTGGCGCCGAAGGCCGCCGGCTTCATCGCCCTCTTCCGCGTGTACTTCGAGGGCGTGGGCGACCGCGCCGCCGTCTGGGCGCCGGCGGCCGCGGCGCTCGCGACGGTCACCATGCTCGCCGGCAATCTGATGGCGCTGCCGCAGACGAACACCAAGCGCATGCTCGCCTACTCGGGTATCGCGCAGATCGGCTACATGCTGGTGGGGCTGGCCGCGGCGTCGGCGTCCGGCACCGCGATGATCCTCTTCTATCTGGTCGCCTACGTTTTCGCCAACATGGGCGCCTTCCTTGTGGTCGAGGCCGTCGCGCGGGCGGAGGGCTCGGAGGCCACGTCGGCATTCCGCGGCCTGGCGCAGCGCTCGCCGTTGCTCGCGCTCGCCATGCTGCTGTTCCTGCTCTCGCTCGGCGGCATCCCGTTCGTGGCCGGCTTCTGGGCCAAGCTCTATGTCTTCTGGGCGGCGGCCGAGCGCGGGTTGTACTGGCTCGTGCTCGTGGGCGCCGTGCTCACCGTCGTCGCGCTCTTCTACTACCTGCTCGTCGCGCGCAGCATGTACATCGAGGCGCCGGTGAGGACCGGGCGCGTGCCGGTGACGCCGGCCCTCGCGCTGTCGCTGCTGCTCTGCGTGCTCGGCGTGGTCGCGCTCGGCGTGTATCCGAAGGGCGTCGTCATGGCGGCGCTGAGGGTCGCGAGCCCGCTCTTTTAATTAGGGGGCCTAGAAGGGCCCTAAGACCCCCTGACGCTCGGAAGCGGCGCGGCGGAGCCGTGCCGCTCCTCGATGATGGCTCATCGGGCGGCGGTATCAGTTGGAGGTTCGGCACTCATCACGTACTCCTTGGCTTGACGCGGTGTGCTAGGGGGAGTACGTTTCTGTACCGACCGGTTGGTACAGATGATGACGACCAAGACCGCGAGCCCGAGTCCAGCCGCCAAGAGCCGCGGGGGGAAGTCCACCCGCGAGGCGATTCTCGACGCCGCGATGCGGCTCATGCACGTCCACGGCTATCACCAGACCTCGCTGGACGACGTGCTGAGCGAGAGCGGAGTGGGCAAGGGCAACTTCTACTACCACTTCAGGAGCAAGGAGGAGCTCGGCTTCGCGATCCTCGATCAGATCGTCGCGACCTTCGTCGAGCGCACACTCGAGCCGTGCTTCGCCGACCCGACCGGCGCGCCGCTGCCCCAGATCCGATGCTTCCTGGACCGGGTCGTGCAGGCGCAGCGCGACCGCCAGTGTCGCGGCGGCTGCGCGATGGGCAACCTCGCCTCCGAGCTCTCGGACGTACACGAGGGATTTCGCAAACGGCTGGCATCGGTGTTTACCACGTGGCACGCGCGACTCGCCGAGGCGCTCGCCGAGGCGAAGCGGCGCGGGCAGGTGAGTGCGGGCTGCGACTCGGACGCAGCGGCGCGCTTCCTGGTGGCGTCACTGGAGGGCGCCATCCTGCTCACCAAGCTCAGCAAGGACATCGGGGTGATGGAACAGTGCGTGGGAGAACTGAAGCGGTATCTCGCGACGTACGAGGTGACGGCGTGACGGTGTCGCCCGGCGCCCGCACCGACGCCGACGCCGGTCTCGTCGAGGCGCTTCGGCGCGAGGATCCCGAGGCGGCCGAGCAGCTTGTCGAGCGCTTCGGCGACCGCGTGTACCGGCTCGCCCTGCGCATCACCGGCAGCAAAGAGGACGCCGAGGAGGCGGCGCAGGACGCGCTGTGGACGGCCGCGCGCAAGATCGGCACGTTCAAAGGCGAGTCGGCGTTCGGCAGCTGGCTCTATCGCATCACCGCGAACGCGGCGTACCAGAAGCTGCGTACCCGTCGCGGCAAGGCGCGCGAGGTGGCGCTCGACGACGTGCTGCCGTCCTTGGACGGCGATGGCCGTCATTTCGAGCCGATGGCCGACTGGTCCGAGCGCGTGGACGAACGCGCGCTGACCGGCGAGCTGCGCGAGGTGCTGGAACGCGCGATCGACGGGTTGCCGGCCGACTATCGCACGGCGCTCGTGATGCACGACGTCGAGGGACTGTCGAACCCCGACATCGCCGAGACGCTCGGCATCAGCCTGCCGGCGGTGAAGTCGCGCGTGCACCGCTCGCGGCTCTGGGTGCGCAAGCAGCTGGCGGATTATCTGCAGCCGCGCTGACCGCCGAGAGTTGACGCCCGCCCGGCCGCTGTGGTTCCATAGGCGACTGTCACTCCAAACACCCGCGAAAGGTTGAATGCGCATGGAAGCGGTGATCGCGACGGGCGGCAAGCAGTACCGCGTGACGACGGGCCAGGTGATCGCCGTCGAGCGTCTCGCGGGCGACAAGGGCGCGACGGTCGAGTTCGCCTCCGTGCTCCTCGTCAACAAGGACGGCGAGATCATCGCGGGCCGAGACCGCCTCGCCAAGGCGCGCGTGGCCGGCGAGGTCGTACGGCAGGGCCGCGGCCGCAAGGTGCGCGTGGTGAAGTTCAAGCGGCGGAAGAATTATCGGCGGCACCGCGGCCACCGGCAGGCGGCGACCACCGTGCGCATCACGAAGATCGAGGTCTGAGGCCATGGCTCACAAGAAGGGCGTCGGCAGCTCCCGCAACGGTCGCGACAGCAATCCGCAGATGCTCGGCGTCAAGCGGTTCGGCGGCCAGTTCGTGACGGGCGGCAGCATTCTCGTCCGGCAGCGCGGCACGCGATTTCGGCCGGGCCTGAACGTCGGACTCGGCTCGGACGACACGCTGTTCGCGAAGATCGACGGCTACGTGCGGTTCGGACGTCGGGGCGACAACCGCTACGTGAGCATCGTCACCGCCTCGGCCTGAGCGGCGCGGGCGGGCGTCCCCCCGGGCCCGCGGGCACCGAGATGTTCGTCGACGAGATCGACATCTTCGTCAAGGGCGGCGACGGGGGCGCCGGCTGCATTTCCTTCCGCCGCGAAAAGTTCGTGCCGCGCGGCGGTCCCGACGGCGGCGACGGCGGCTCCGGCGGCTCGGTGTTCCTCGAGGCCGATCCCGCGCTCACCACGCTCCTCGACTACCACTACCAGCGTCACTACCAGGCCGAGCGCGGTCAGCACGGCGAAGGCAACAATCGCTCCGGCGCCTCGGGCGAAGACCTCGTGCTCCGCGTGCCGGTCGGCACCGTCGTGACCGAGCGCGAGTCCGGCGAGCTCCTCGGCGACCTCGCAGGGTCGGGCCAGCGCCTGCTCGTCATCGGCGGCTCGCGCGGCGGACGCGGCAATGCGCGCTTCGTGTCGTCCACCAACCGCGCGCCACGGCGCGCCGACCTCGGCCGGCCGGGCCCGGGCCGATGGCTGCATCTCGAGCTCAAGCTGCTCGCCGACGTCGGCGTGGTCGGCTTTCCCAACGCGGGCAAGTCCACGCTGGTCTCGCGTCTGTCGGCGGCCAAGCCGAAGATCGCGGACTATCCGTTCACGACCCTGGTTCCCACGCTCGGCATCGCGCGCGCGGACGCCGACCGCTCGTTCGTCATCGCCGATCTGCCCGGGCTCATCGCGGGCGCTGCCGAGGGCAAGGGACTCGGTCACCAGTTCCTCCGGCATACCGAGCGCACGCGCCTGCTCGTGCACCTGCTCGATCCCGATCCGAACACCGGTCGTGATCTCGTCGAGGATCTCGACACGATCAATGCCGAGCTCGCGGCGTACTCGCCCGAGCTGGCGGCGCGGCCGCAGATCGTCGCCGTGAACAAGGCCGACCTGCTCGACGGCGCGCCCCAGCGGCGCGCGGAGATCGACCGACTGCGCACGCGCTGCGCCGAAGTGGGCTGGCCGTTCCTGCTCGTCTCCGCGGCGACCGGCCAGGGGCTGCGGGAGCTCGTCGGCGCCATCGCCGCGCGTCTGGACGCCACCGGATGGCTGCGCGCCGCCAGCTAGGCCGCATCCGGCGGCTCGTCGTCAAGGTCGGCACCTCGCTGATCACGGAGCCGAACACCGGACCCGATCCCGACCGCATCGCCGCGCTCGCCACCGAGATCGCCGGCGCGCGCGACGGCCGCGAGGTGGTGCTCGTCAGCTCCGGCGCCATTGCCACCGGCATGGCCCGCCTGGCGCTGCCGGCGCGCCCGCGCTCGATTCCCGAGAAGCAGGCGGCGGCCGCGGTCGGGCAGTCCGCGCTCATGTGGCACTACGAGGCCGCGTTCAAGCGCCACGCCATCGCCGTCGGCCAAGTCTTATTGACCGCGCAGGACATCGGCGACCGCGCACGCTATCTCAACGCGCGCAACACGCTGCTGGCACTGCTGCGCTTCGGAGTGCTGCCGATCGTCAACGAGAACGACACCGTGGCCGTGGAGGAGATCAAGGTCGGCGACAACGACAACCTCAGCGCGCTCGTGGCCTCCCTGATCGACGCCGACCTGCTCGTGCTGCTCACCGACGTCGAAGGCCTCTACACCGGCGATCCCGCCACCGATCCCGCCGCGCGCGTGATCGACACCGTCGAGGCCGTCACGGACGACGTCACCCGCCTCGTCTACGACGGCACCGGCGCGGGCGCCGTCGGTGGCATGGCCACGAAGCTGCAGGCCGCGCAGAAGGCGGCGGCCGCCGGCGTGGCGATGGTGATCGCCAGCGGGCGCAAGCAGGGCGTGCTCGGCCGCGTGCTCAAGGGCGACGCCGTCGGCACCTACTTCGCGCCGAAGGCCGACCCGCTCGGCGCGCGCAAGCGCTGGATCGCCTTCGCGGTGACGCCGCAGGGACGCCTCACGGTTGACGCCGGAGCGTTGCAGGCTTTAACTCATCATGGAAAGAGCCTGCTGCCCTCGGGCGTCGTGGACGTCGAGGGCGACTTCGCGGCGGGCGAGGTGGTGGCGCTGGTGGGAGAGGGCCGGGAGTTCGCGCGCGGGCTCGTCAACTTCGATGCCGGCGAGCTGCGTCGCATTCGCGGCGCCAAGACCCGTGACATCGTCACGCGTCTCGGTTACAAGAGCTTCGACGAAGTCATCCACCGCGACAATCTCGTGATTTTGTGAGAGCGATGGACGTGAGTTTGTGACGCGCCGGCAGTAGAGCGTCATCAACGGCACACGCAATCCCGTTGGGGGGGTGTCGGGGGGGAGCGGCGGTCGCTCCCCCCTGATACAAATACCGCATGGACGTAAGGCAGCTGGTGGAGTCGAAGGCGCGCGCGGCGCGGGCGGCCGCGCATGCGCTCGCGGTCTGCGGCACGCGCGTGAAGGACGAAGCGCTGGCCCAGATGGCGCACGCGCTCGAGGAAAAGAGCGCCGCGCTACTCGAGGCCAACCGCGCCGACCTGGAGCGCGCGCGCACGAAGAGCCTGACGCGCGCGTTCATCGACCGCCTCACGCTGACCGAGGCCCGCATCGAGGAGATGGCCAACGGCCTGCGTCAGATCGCGGCGCTGCCCGATCCCGTCGGCACCGTCGTCGAGTCGTGGCGCCGGCCGAACGGCATCGAGATCTCGCGCGTGCGCGTGCCGCTCGGGGTCATCGGATTCATCTACGAGTCGCGGCCGAACGTCACCGCCGATGCCGCCGGGCTCTGCGTGAAGTCCGGCAACGCCGTGCTGCTGCGGGGCGGCAGCGAGGCGATCGAGTCCAACACGCTGATCGCCGCCGTGCTGGCCAAGGCGCTGGAAAAGACTGGCGCGCCGCCCGAGGCCATCCAGTTCGTCGAAGTGACCGATCGCGAGGCGGTGGCGGCCATGCTCGAGCAGGACCGGTATCTCGACCTCGTCATCCCGCGCGGCGGTGAAGAGTTCGTGCGCTGGGTCGCCGAGCGCTCGCGCGTGCCGGTGCTCAAGCACGACAAGGGCGTGGTGCACGTCTTCGTCGACGCGGCCGCCGACCTCGACATGGCCACGGCCATCGTGCTGAACGCCAAGACGCAGCGGCCGTCGGTCTGCAACGCGCTCGAGACGCTGCTGGTGGATCGCGCCATCGCCGAGCGTTTTCTGCCCGCGGCCGCGGCGCGGCTCGCCGACGCCGGCGTCGAGCTGCGCGGCTGCGCGCACACGCGCGCGCTGGTGCCCTCGGCCCGGCCCGCGACGGACGCCGACTGGGACGCGGAATATCTCGACCTCGTGCTGGCGATCCGCGTGGTCGAGGGGCTCGACGCGGCGATCGAGCACATCCGCGCTCACGGCACGGGATTGGCCGAAGCCATCGTCACAAACGATCTCGCGCGGGCGCGCCGCTTCGCGCGCGAGGTGGACGCCGCGGGCGTGCTCGTCAACGCGTCGCCGCGGCTGCTCGACGGCAATCAATTCGGGATGGGTGCCGAGATGGGGATTTCGACCTCCCGCGTGCACGCGCGCGGGCCGGTGGGCGTGCGCGAGCTGACGACGACGAAGTTCGTGGTGCAGGGCGACGGTCAGGTGCGGGACTAGCGGAGTGCCGCGTACCGCGGTCTTCGGCGGCTCCTTCAATCCCATCCATTATGGTCACCTGTTGCTGGCCGACGATCTGCTCGAGATCCTGAGTCTCGATCGCGTGCTGTTCGTTCCCGCCAAGCATCCTCCCCACAAGGATCCGACGCGTCTGGCGCCGCCCGAGGAGCGGCTGGCGATGGTCGGCCTCGCCACGCAGGGCCATCGCGGCTTCGAGGTCTCCGACATCGAGCTCACCCGGCCGGGCCCGTCGTTCACGGTGGACACGCTGGCAGCGCTTACGCGGCCGGGTCAGACGCTGTTTCTCATCGTCGGCTCGGAAACGTTCCTCGACCTGCTCTCGTGGCGCGAGCCGCGGCGCGTGGCGCAGCTGGCGCGCCTGGTGATCGTGCCGCGCGTGGGCAGCCCGTTCGACACCGAGAGCGACGCTGCACAAAAAGTGCTGCGCGAGATCGGCGTCGAGGGCGGCTTCTCGACCGTCGACGCCGGCCGCGTGCCGGAGCGCGGCGTCATCGTCTCGCGTGCGGCCTCGATGCCGATCTCCGCGTCGGAGCTGCGGCGGCGCGTGCGCGAGGGCCGCTCGCTGGCGTTCCGGCTGCCGCCCGCGGTCGCGGACTACATCCGATCGCGCGGCCTCTATCGGGAGGCGCCGGCCTGATGGCGGGCTCGTCCGCCGAGCGCAAGGTCCGACGCGCCGCCCGGGCCGCTCTCGACAAGAAGGCCATCGATCTCACCGTGCTCGACGTGCAGCACGTCTCGAGCGTCACCGATTACTTCCTCGTCTGCAGCGGGCGCTCGGCGCCGCACGTGAGGACCATTGCCGACGCGATCCGTGACGAGCTCAAGACCGACGGCGTGCGTCCGCTGCACGCCGAGGGGCAGGCGGAGAGCGGCTGGGTCCTGCTCGACTACGGCGACGTGCTCATGCACGTGTTCCTGGAGGACACCCGCGCATACTACGCGCTCGAGCGCCTGTGGGGCGACGCACCGTTGCTGTCCATGTCGTCGGCCGAAGACGGCGCGTGACGCCGTCGCGACGCTCAGCCGGTGCGCGTCGTGAACGGCCCGCCCGACGCCGACGGTGACCGAACACCTTCGCCTTTGGCGACGGCGCCGTCTATCTGCGTGGACGGTGGACAAAAGTGGATAACTGTGGACGAACAAAAGCGATCGCGTCTTGCGCCGCGCCGGGCGCGCGTGCTAGCGTACGATAATTCGTGGCCGCGCGCGGACGTCTGAAGTGTGCGGCGTCGTTCCGATGGAGGCTTCGATGAGGAAAGATCGACTGGCGCAGTTCAGGAAGCGCCTGATCGAGAAGCACCGGCAGCTCGCCGACGAAGTCGGCCGCACGGCGCTGTACGTTAAGGACCAGGAAGATGACTCCATCAAGGATCTCGGCGATCAGGCCAACACCGCCTATACGCGCGAGTTCTTTTTCGAGCTCGGCAACGGCGACCGCC
>Ga0209266_1002047_pt1 | contig 12922 bp, 8 predicted proteins | sample GraSoiAngelo_132_FD_185889 | JGI IMG/M metagenome (GOLD analysis project Ga0209266, IMG submission 185889) | Grasslands soil microbial communities from the Angelo Coastal Reserve, California, USA - 14_0929_02_40cm (SPAdes) (version 2) | ecosystem: Environmental > Terrestrial > Soil > Grasslands ...
CACGGGCCAGGTGGGGCGTCCCATGATCGGGCGTGACGCCTTCCAGGAGACCGACGTCATCGGGCTCACGCTCCCGATCACCAAGTACAACCACCTGGTGCAGGACATCTCCGAGCTGGCCGCTATCGTTCGTGAAGCCGTGGCGATCGCGCGGGACGGCCGGCCCGGTCCGGTGCTAATAGACGTCCCGAAGGACGTGCAGAACCAAAAGGCCGCGTACACGCCGCCCGAGGGCAAGGCCGCCGCGCCCGCGCCGGTCCCGCCCCTCGCACAGGGCGTGGACGAGGCAGCGCGGCTGATCGCGGAGGCCGAGCGCCCGCTCCTCATGATCGGACACGGCGTCATCCTGAGTGGCGCCTACGCTGAGGTGCGGGCGCTCGCCGAGAAGACGGGGATTCCCGTGATCACCACGCTGCTCGGCATCAGCGCGTTCCCCGAGTCGCACCCGTTGCACCTCGGCATGCCGGGGATGCACGGCGAAGTGCACGTCAACCGCGCGATCCAGCACGCCGACCTTATCGTGGGAATTGGGCTGCGGTTCGACGACCGCGTCACCGGCAACCTCGCCGCGTTCGCGCCGCGCGCCAAGATCGTCCACGTCGAGCTCGACCGCGCCGAGGTCGGTAAGAACGTCCCGGTGGCAGTGGGCATTGTCGGAGACGCGCGCCAGATCACGCAGCGCCTGGTCGAGGCCGTCCGCCCCCGGACCTGCGAGGCATGGGTGGCCGAGATCCGCGGCTTCGTGCGCCCGCGGGCCGAAGCCTTCAGCGGCGACCTCTCCCCCGAGGCGATCCTCGCCTCCATCTACGAGGCCACGGGTGGAAGTTGCACGATCGTGACCGACGTGGGCCAGCACCAGATGTGGGTCGCCAAGCACTACCCCTACCAGCGGCCGAACACGCACATCACGTCGGGAGGTCTGGGCACGATGGGCTTCGCCGTGCCGGCAGCGATGGGCGTGCATCTCGCGCGTCCCGGGGAGCTGGTCTGGGCGATCTCGGGCGACGGCGGGTTCCAGATGAACATGGCCGAAATCGCGACCATGGTGCAGGAGGGGCTGTCGGTGAAGATGGCAATCTTCAACAACGGCTACCTCGGCATGGTGCGCCAGTGGCAGCAGTTCTTTCATGAGAAGCGCTACTCGTGCACCCCGATCTGGAGCCCCGACTACGTGAAGCTGGCCGAGGCGTACGGCATCGCCGGCTGGCGGGTGGAGAACCGTGGGCAGCTCGACGACGTGGTGCGACGCGCGAACGCGACGCCCGGTCCGGCGCTGGTCGAGTTCGTGATCGCGCAGGAGGCGAACGTGTACCCGATGATCCCGCCCGGCGGCTCCCTCTCCGAGCCGATCGAAGCGCAGCCCGCCGCCACGCCCGCGCGCTAAGCCGCGATGCAGGCGTCCCACGCGGTGTCGGTGCTGCTCGACGACGATCTGCTCGCGTTCAACCGGGCCATCGGGGTGGTGCGCCGCCGCAACCTGCCGGTGCAGGGTATCACAGTCGGCCCCAGCGGGCAGGCCGACGTGCTGCGGCTGGCCTTTTTCATGCAGGCGGACGACGCGAACGCGATGCGGCTGTTGCGCCAGCTCGAGAAGGCGCACGGCGTCCATAGCGTCACGGTGACCCCTGTATCGTCCCCATCCCTCACCCACCCATCGGAGGCCGTGCTATGACCACACCCACCGTTCGCGCTTTCTACGATAGCGACGCTGATCGCCGCCGGCTGAACGGCCGCGTCATTGCGGTCATCGGATACGGCAGCCAGGGCCACGCCCATGCGCTCAACCTGAAGGAGAGCGGGGCGAAGGTCATGGTGGGCCTGCGACCGGACGGCGCCTCCTGGCAGCGGGCCGTCGCGGCCGGGCTCGACGTACGCCCCATGGCCGAGGCCGCGGCGGCCGCCGACATCATCATGATGCTCGTGCCCGACCAGGAAGCGCGTGCCTTGTACGAGTCGGCAGTGGCCCCGGCGTTGCGGCCCGGGAAGACGCTCATGTTCGCCCACGGCTTCAACGTGCACTTTAAAGAGATCGTGCCGCCGGCCGGGGTCGACGTCTCGATGATCGCCCCCAAGTCGCCGGGGCACCTGGTGCGGAGCGAGTACGAGGCGGGGCGGGGCGTGCCTGCGCTCGTCGCGGTGCATCGCGACGCGAGCGGTCACGCACTTGAGGATGCGCTCGCCTACGCGGCCGGGATCGGCTGCACCCGCGCGGGCGTGCTCGAGACCACGTTTCGCGAGGAGACCGAGACGGATCTGTTCGGCGAGCAGGCCGTGCTGTGCGGCGGGGTGACCGCGCTCATCAAGGCGGGCTTCGACACGCTCGTCGATGCCGGGTATTCCCCCGAGCTCGCCTATTTCGAGTGCCTGCACGAGCTGAAGCTGATCGTGGACCTTATGTACCGGGGCGGGATGAAGTTCATGCGCTACTCGATCAGCGACACCGCGGAATACGGCGACTACACGCGCGGCCCCCGGATCATCACCGACGAAGTTCGCGAGGAGATGGTGCAGATCCTCGCCGAGATCCAGAGCGGCAGTTTCGCCCGCGAGTGGATCCGCGAGAGCCGCGAAGGGAGCAAGCGCTTCCAGGCGCTGCGCAAGAGTGAAAACGAGCATCTGGTGGAGCGCGTGGGCGCGAAGCTCCGCGCCATGATGCCCTGGTCGGAGGAGGGTAAGGCGCGGGCGGCCGGCAAGGGTGCCGAGACGGATCGACCCGCCCCCGCCACCACCACCGCGGCGCGATGACCCCGCGGACGCTGTTCGAAAAGGTGTGGGACGCCCACATCGTGCACCGGCTGCCGGAAGGGCCGGTGCTCTTGTACGTGGATCTCCATCTGGTGCATGAGGTCACCTCGCCCCAGGCATTCGGCGGGCTGCGCCGGGCGACGCGCCGCGTGCGGCGGCCCGACCTCACGCTCGCCACGGTGGATCACAACGTCCCCACGGGCGACCGAGCGCTGCCGATCGACGACCCGGTGTCGGCGCGCCAGCTCGACGCGCTGTCCGCCAACGCGGGCGAGTTCGGGATCGAGCTGTTCGATCTCCGCTCGCCGAACCAGGGCATCGTGCACGTGATCGGGCCCGAGCTCGGCGCCACGCAGCCGGGCATGGTGATCGTATGCGGCGACTCGCACACGTCGACGCACGGTGCGTTCGGCGCCCTCGCCTTCGGAATCGGGACGAGCGAGGTCGAGCACGTCCTCGCGACGCAGTGCCTGGTGATGTCGCAGCCACGGACCTTCGAGGCGCACTTCACCGGCCGCCTGGCGCCCGGCGTGACCGCGAAAGACCTCATCCTCGGCTTCATCGGACGCATCGGTACCGCGGGCGCGACGGGGCACGTGATCGAGTACACTGGTGACGTGATCCGCGCCTTCTCGATGGAAGAGCGGATGACCGTGTGCAACATGTCGATCGAGGCGGGGGCCCGCGCCGGGATGATCGCGCCCGACGAGACCACGTTCACCTACCTCGCCGGTCGGCCGCGCGCTCCCGCGGGCGCGGCATGGACGCGCGCCGTCGAGACGTGGCGCCAGCTGCGCAGCGACCCCGGTGCCGTATACGACACCCGCGTGAGCATCGACGCCTCGACCCTCGCGCCGCAGGTCACCTGGGGCACGAGCCCGGGCATGGTCACCGACGTCAGCGGCCGGGTGCCCGACCTCGCCCAGTTCCAGACTGACGCCGAGCGGAGCGCGGTGCGCCGCGCGCTCGCCTACATGGATCTCGCGCCCGGCACGCCGCTCGCGGGGCTGCGCATCGACCGGGTGTTCCTGGGGTCGTGCACCAACGCGCGGATCGAGGATCTCCGCGCCGCGGCGCGGGTGCTGCGGGGGAAGCGCGTCGCCCCCACCGTGCACGCGATGGTGGTCCCGGGGTCGCAGCAGGTGAAGGTGCAGGCGGAGCACGAGGGGCTCGACCGCCTGTTCCGTGAAGCGGGGTTCGAATGGCGGAACGCGGGGTGCTCGATGTGCCTCGGCATGAACGCCGATATCCTGCGGAGCGGCGAGCGCTGCGCGTCCACGTCCAACCGCAACTTCGAAGGTCGTCAGGGCCGCGGCGGGCGCACCCATCTCATGAGCCCGGCGATGGCCGCGGCGGCGGCGGTCGCAGGGTGCATCGTGGACGTGCGGGAGTGGGACCTTGCTGCCGTGCCCCCGCTCGAGCCTCACCCCCTCGCTCCCCCTCTCCACGTTGTGGAGAGGGGGAAGGGGGGTGAGGTCTGATGGAGCCGTTCGTCCGCCACAGCGGCAAGGCCGTCGCCCTGCCGCGCGACAACGTCGACACGGATCAGATCATCCCCAAGCAGTTCCTCAAGGGGGTGGAGCGCACCGGCCTCGGCCCGGCGCTGTTCTACGACTGGCGCTATGGCCCCGATGGCACGCCGAACCCCGACTTCGAGCTCAACCGGAGCTCCGCGCAGGGCGCGAGCATTCTGATCACCGGCGCCAATTTCGGCTGCGGCTCCTCGCGCGAGCACGCGGCCTGGGCGCTCGAGGACGCCGGGTTCCGCGCGATCCTGGCGCCCTCGTTCGCGGACATCTTCTTCGCGAACTGCTGCCAGAACGGGTTGCTCCCCGTCCGCCTGCTGCCGCAGGAGATCGACGAGCTGTTCCGTCGCGTGCAGGCGGCGGGCGGCGATTACGCGTTGACGATCGACCTCGAGGCGCAGGGTGTGGAAGACGGGCACGGCTTTCGCACCCAATTCGGCATTGATTCCTACCGTCGCGAGATGCTGCTCCGCGGTCTCGACGAGATCGGGCGTACCCTGCTCGAGGAATCCCGCATCGCCGCGTTCGAGCGCCGCCGCGCCATAGGGACCGCCGGGCCCGTCGCGTGACGCAGTTCACGATCGCGGTCCTGCCCGGTGACGGCATCGGGCCCGAGGTGACCGCGGAGGCCGAGCGTGTCCTGCGCGCGGCCGCGGACCGTTTCGGGATCGGGCTTGCCCTGCCGCACTACCCGGTCGGCGCCGGGGCGGTGACCGCCGCGGGGAGTCCGCTCCCCGCCGACACGCGCGCCGCGGTCATCAAGGCCGACGCCGTGCTGCTCGGCGCCGTCGGCGACCCGGCGCTCGACAGCGCGCCGCGCGAGCTCAAGCCCGAGACCGGGCTCCTCGCGCTGCGCTCGCTCCTGGGCGTCTACGCGAACCTTCGCCCGGTTTCGATCCACCCCGCGCTCGCCGGTCACTCCCCCCTCCGCCCCGACCGCTTGCACGGCGTCGACCTGCTCATCGTGCGGGAGCTCACCGGCGGACTGTACTACGGCGAGCCGCGCGGGAAGAACGCGGTCGTGGCGGTGAACACGCTCAGGTATTCGGTCGCGGAGATCGAGCGCGTAGCGCGCGTGGGGTTCGAGTCGGCCCGCCGCCGCCGGCGGATGCTCACCTCCGTAGACAAGGCCAACGTCCTCGAGGTGTCGCAGCTGTGGCGCGAGACCGTCACACGCGTGGGACGCGAGTTTCCGGATGTCCGCCTGGAGCACCTGTACGTGGACTACGCGGCGATGCGACTCGTGGCCGAGCCCGCGGCGCTGGATGTGGTTCTCACCGAGAACATGTTCGGCGACATCCTGAGCGACGAAGCGGCGGTGCTGGTGGGATCCCTGGGGATGCTGCCCTCGGCGTCGCTCGGCGCGGGGCCTGGGTTATTCGAGCCGATCCACGGCTCCGCGCCGGGGATCGCCGGGCAGGGGATCGCGAACCCGATCGGCGCGATCGCGTCCGTGGCGATGCTGCTGCGCTACGGACTGAAGCTGGCGGAGCCGGCGGATGCCGTGGAGGCCGCGATCCGAGCGGTGCTGGACGCAGGGGGCCGCACCAAGGACATCGCGGGGCCGGGGGAACCGGCGCTCGGGACGCAGGAGATGGGGGAGCGGATCGCGAAGGTCGTGCGCTCGACACCGCTGGCGCGTTCCCGCTCTCCGCGTCGCGGAGAGGGGGTCAGGGGGTGAGGCCTAGTCGCGGAGAGGAGGTCAGGGGGTGAGGTCCGTGACCGCGCCGAGGCTCGCGCTCGAAACCAGCTTCGCGTACTTCGCGAGCACCCCCGAGGTGTAGCGCGGCGCGGGCGGCTTCCATCGCCCCCGCCGGCGGGCGAGTTCCGTGTCGCTCACGTCGAGCTGCAGCACCCGCCGCTCGGCATCGATCGTGATAGGGTCGCCCTCCTGTACAAGCGCAAGCGTTCCACCCACCGCCGCCTCGGGCGCCACGTGGCCGACCACCAGGCCGTACGTCCCCCCCGAAAACCTGCCATCCGTGATGAGGCCGACTGAATCGCCCAACCCCGCGCCGACGATCGCCGATGTGGGCGACAGCATCTCGCGCATGCCAGGCCCGCCCTTTGGGCCCTCGTAGCGGATCACCACCACGTCGCCCGCCTTGATCCGGCCCGCGAGGATCGCCTCGAGGCATGCTTCCTCGGAGTCGAACACGCGCGCCGGCCCGCTCATGCGGAGCCGCTTCGCGCCGCTGATCTTCGCCACGCCCCCCTCGGTCGCCAGGTTGCCGCGCAGCACCGTGATGTGGCCTTGCGCATACACCGGCCGGTCCCAGGGGCGAATCACGTCCTGGTCCCTGCGTGGCTCTCCCGGGACGTCGCGGAGGACGTCCGCGATCGTTTGGCCGGTGACCGAGAGGGCGTCGCCGTGCAACGCGCCATGCGCCAGCAGCACCTTCATGACCTGCGGGATCCCGCCGGAGCGATGCAGGTCCGTGGCTACGAAACGCCCCGAGGGCTTCAGGTCGCACAGCACGGGGACGCGGGGCCGCAGCGCCTCGAAGTCGTCCAGGGTGAGGGACACGCCGGCCGCGCGCGCGATCGCGAGCAGGTGCAGCACGGCGTTGGTCGAGCCGCCGATGGCCATGGCGACGGCGATCGCGTTCTCGAACGCCTTACGGGTGAGGATCTGTCGCGGCCGCAGGTCGCGGCGTACCGCGTCCACGAGCACCTGCGCCGAGCGCGCCGCGCTCTCGGCCTTCTCGGCGTCCTCGGCGGCCATCGTGGACGAGTAGGGGAGGCTCATCCCCATCGCCTCGAAGATCGACGACATGGTGTTCGCGGTGAACATCCCGCCGCACGACCCGGCCCCGGGGCACGCCCGGCGCTCCACCTCGAGCAGCTCCGCGTCGCCGATCTTGTGGGCGCTGTGCTCCCCCACGGCTTCGAATACGCTGACGACCGTCAGATCGCGCCCGTCGTAATGGCCGGGCTTGATCGTGCCGCCGTACACGAAGACGGCGGGGATGTTCATGCGCGCGATCGCGATCATCGCGCCCGGCATGTTCTTGTCGCATCCTCCCACCGCGAGCAGGCCATCCATGCATTGGGCGTTGCAGGCGGTCTCGATCGAGTCGGCGATCACTTCGCGCGACACGAGCGAGTACTTCATCCCCACCGTCCCCATCGAGATCCCGTCGCTCACCGTGATCGTGCCGAACATCTGCGGCATCACGCCCGCGGCCTTGAGCGCCGCCTCGGCGCGGTGGGCCAGCCCGTCGAGCCCCAGGTTGCAGGGCGTGATGGTGCTGTAGGCGTTGGCGATGCCGACGATCGGCTTGTCGAAGTCCCGGTCGCCGAATCCCACGGCCCGCAGCATCGCCCGGTTCGGGGAGCGCTGTATTCCCTGCGTGATGAGGCGGCTGCGCAGCTCCGTCATGCGGTCGGCCCTATTTCAGCAGCATGTCGTGGGGGCGCGCTTCTCCCGTGGCGAAGTGCTCGAAGTCGACGTCGAACTTGGGATCGAGCGACATGCCGCCGGGCCCCACGTTGATCAGCCGCACGCGGTACGGCACCTTGCCGTCGAGGTTCGAGAGCAGGGAGTTGCTGATGTAGAGCCGGCGATTGTCCGGGGTCAGCTTCATCATCTGCGCCTGCGGCACCTGGACCGTGCTCACCAGCGTGGGCTTGGCCGGGTTGGAGATGTCGTACTGCTGCACCGCGCCCGCGCCGAACAGTGAGACGAACAGGAACTTGTTGTCGTACGAGATCCGCATGTCCGCGGGGATCGAGCCGTCGGCGAGCTGGAGCACGCGGCTGAACGCGAGCTTGCCCTCCTTCACCTCCCAGTACCACACGCTGTTGCCGAACGCGCAGTTGATGAAACCGCCGCGCGCGGCAGGCCCGTGCAGCCAGCGGACCTCGAGCGGCGCTTTGTCGAGGTGTGCTTCTTGGAGAACCTTTCCCGTTGTGAAGTCCCAGCCTACGACCTCGTCGCCCACCTGATCCATCGGCGCCGGCCCCTTCATGATGCTGTGGGGATGCGCCCAGCTCGACGTGACCATGCGATTCACCTCGGGCTTCACACCCACGTCGTACATGTACTCCGGGGCGGGCATCGCCTGCAGGAAGTTGCCGTCGTTATCGAGCTTGACGACCGCGCCCGGGGCGCCGCCGTCCTTGCCGCCGAGCATTGCCACCATCACGCCGCCGGGGACGGCGTAGAACGTGTGCGGGCCCGAATAGCCGGTCGTTGCGGCGAGGTCGGGGACGGTGCGGGTGAGCCGCGGGTGCCGCGGATCGGTCTTCACGTCGTAGATGAAGAGGCGGTTCGAGAACAGACCGCCCGCGAAGATGCGGCCGGCGTCCGCCGTGTAGCCGAAGTGGTGCGCCTCGTTGGCCGTCGAGCCCGTGGGAGCGGTCGCGATCACGGTCGCGTAGGTCGGCGACTTGGGATCGGCATCGATCACCGCGAGAAAGTCAGGATCCTTCCCGTCGGCGTCGCTCGTCCATACGTAGAGCAGTGACTCGTGCTGGTCCGGGCGCAGGTTCTGCACGAACACCGATTCATCGGATGAGCCCGCGGGGACCGGGGCGGCGGTCCAGAACGGGATCGCGGCGAGCAAGACTGCGACGCTGGCTTTCATGGGGAAACCTCAGGTCAAGGGTGGCGTGGAGGCAACGTCGCGTGGGGCGCCGCCTGGGTCAAGTGTGCGCGCCGCGGCTCCTAGCCGATCCCGCATCGGCGCGCTAAAATCGCCGAGCCTCATGCCCTCGCTCCGACGCGCGACGACGCTCAGCGCGGCCGCCTTTCTGGCGGCGGCTGCGCTCCCCGCGCAGCAGCCCGCCACGGCGGACACGGCGGCGCCGCGGGATTCGCTTACGCGCTTGCTCGACGCCTTCACCTATCGCAACCTCGGCCCCGCGGCGTACAGCGGTCGCGTGACCGCGCTCGCCGTGGCCGGGCCGCCGAGCGTTGCACCCAAGACCATCTACGTGGGCGCCGCGGGCGGCGGGATCTGGAAGACCTCGAACGGCGGCATCACCTGGCAGGCGATCTCGGAGGGCCTCGGCGTCCAGACGATCGGCGACCTCGCCGTCGCGCCGTCCGATACCAACGTCGTCTGGGCTGGGACGGGCGAGCGGAACAGCCTTCGCTCGCAGTGGTGGGGCGATGGCGTGTACAAGTCCACGGATGGCGGCAAGAAGTGGACAAACATGGGCCTCGGCGACTCCCGCGCCATCGGCCGGATCGTCATCCATCCCACGAATCCCGACATCGTCTACGTCGCTGCGCTCGGCCACCTGTGGGGACCCAATCGAGATCGGGGCGTCTACCAGACGACGGACGGCGGCAAGACGTGGCGCAAGATCCTCTTCGTCGACGACACGACGGGGTTCGTGGACCTGGCGATGGATCCCTCGAACCCCGCGGTGCTGTACGCGGCCGCCTGGCACCGGCTGCGGTGGGGTGGCCCGTACATGCAGGGCGTGGGCGCGGGGAGCGGGATCTACAAGACCACGGACGGCGGCAAGACGTGGAAGAAACTCACGGATGCGGGGCTCAAGAATGGCCTCCCGTCGGATCGCATGGGGCGCATCGGGCTCGCCATCTCGACGCGCGATCCCAAGATCGTCTACGCCATGATCCAGGTGGACCGCGGCGTCACCGATCCCGCGCAGGGCCGCTTCGGCGGCGTGTTCCGCTCCGACGACGCCGGCGCGACCTGGACGCAGGTGAACGACCTGCAGGCAGTGCCGCACTATTACTACGACGAGATCCGGGTGGATCCCACGAACTCGGACCACGTGTTCGTGGCGGCGTCGCCGCTGCTCGAGAGCAAGGACGGCGGCAAGAGCTTCGCGCGCGACTCACTCCCCCGGGTGCACGTGGACAACCACGCGCTGTGGATCAACCCCGCGGACCCCGCCCACCTGATCCTCGGCAACGACGGCGGCGTCTACGTGACGCGCGACGGCGGGAAGGCGTGGGAGCACATGACGCTCCCCCTCGGTCAGTTCTACACCGTGATCGTGGACAGCTCGGTGACGCCCTACCAGGTGTGCGGCGGGTTGCAGGACAACGGGGTATGGTGCGGTCCGAGCCGCACGCGCGACACCGTCGGGATCACTGATGCCGACTGGTACCCGGTGAACGGCGGGGACGGGATGTGGGTCCAGATTCCGCCGCACGACCCCTTCACGATCTACTCAGGCTGGCAGTACGGGCACGTCTCGCGGTTCGACCTGCGCAGCTGGAAGCGCGACGAGATCACGCCCCTGGCGCTCGATGCGGGGCGGGACTCGGGCTACCCCTTCACGTGGGGTTGGACGACGCCGCTGCTGCTCTCGTCGCACGATTCGACTGTGCTGTATGTCGGGGCGAACCACCTGATCCGAACGCGGCACCGCGGCGAGGACTGGGAAGTCCTGGGACCGGACATGACGCGGGCGAACCGCGAGCATCCGGCGCCCGAGACCGGCCACACGAGCTACCACGCCGTGTTCGCGATCGCGGAAAGCCCACTCTCGGGGGACGTGCTCTGGACAGGCTCCGACGACGGGCTCGTGTGGCTGACGCGGGACGGGGGAAAGACCTGGGCGAACCTCACCGCGAACTTCGCCAAGGACGCGCCTACGGAATGCTGGGTCGGTGCGATCGCGGCGTCGTTCCACGCGCCCGGCACTGCATTTGTGACGTTCGACTGTCACTTTCGCGACGACTACCGGCCGCACGTGTACCGCACCGACGACTTCGGGAGAACCTGGATCGCGATCGATCAGGGGCTGCCGCCCGCGGCGGGGAGTCTCACGATCTTCGCCGATCCAGTGAATCCCCGGCTGCTGTGGCTGGGTACGGCTACGGGAGTGCAGGTGACCGTGGACGGCGGCAAGCGGTGGCGCCGCTTCGGAAAGGGCCTGCCGCCCGTGCCGGTCGAGTGCCTCGCGCTCGCCTTCCGCGCCCGGGAGCTGGTCCTCGCGACGCACGGGCGTGGCATATGGGTGGCGCCGATCGGTCCGCTCGAGGAGCTGTCGGACACGTTGCTCGCGGAGCCGGCCCATCTCTTCCAGGTGCCCACGGCGTACCAGTACCGGCGCAGCGACACGTATCCGGAGTTCGGGAGCCGACCGTTCGTCTCCCCCAATCCCGCCAAGGGGGCCCTGATCAACTACTACTTGCGAGAGGCGCAGTCCGAGGCGGTGAAGCTCCTCGTCACGACGGTCGCGGGGGACAGCGTGAAGCAGCTCACAGGCCCCGGGTACGCGGGACTCCAGCGAGTGACGTGGGACTTGTCGCGCGACCGGGCGCGGCCGCGCGAGAAGGGCGGGCCGACCGATCAGGCGGAGCTGAAGCAAGTGCTCCCCGGCGAATACGTGGTCCACCTGACGGTGGGGAAGGCCAAGCTCGAACGCCGGATCGTGGTCGAGGACTGGCCGGCCGATCGGCTGGGGCGCATTCGCTAGGAGTGACCTCGCTCCCGGCGATCTTCAGGACGTGAACCTTCATCTCGTGGTGGTGTAGCATCGCGCCGATGCTGCGGCACTCTCGGCTCACCCGCGCGCTGTGGCTCGCCTGCGCCCTGATGCAGCTCTCGCTGCCGGGGGCGGCAGCGTGGGCCGACGCGCTCACGGATGTGACACCGGTCGGTCCGGGGTCGACGCATTTCGAGTCCCAGACGACCGGCTCGTGTCCGCGACTCCATCCGCCGGACTGCGCCCTCTGCCATTTCCTCACCGCTCCGCGGACCACCGCCGAGCGCGTCTCATTCGCCCTTGACTTCACCGCCGGTCGCGCCTGGCACCCAGCCGCTCGAGCAATCGCCAATAGCGCCAGCCGGCTGTCGCATCCCCAACCCAGAGCACCGCCGCTTCTCTCCTAGCATCCCGCGCCTCTGCGGGAGCCGCTCCAGACCACTGATCCGCCGCGTCACCGGGCTCGAGTCGAGCCGGGGTCGCGGCCGACCGTACACGGCTCAGTTCAGGAGAGATCGCATGCTCTCATCGTGGAAGTCCTATTTCCCGGGGGCCACGCTGCTCGTGGCCGCCGTACTCGCAGGTTGTCCCCTCGTTGCCCTGCCCATGCGCCCCCCTCCGACGGGGGACATCGCCGGCACCGTGGCCGATAGCACGACCGGAAAGCCCCTGCCCGGTGGCGAGATCCGGGTGATGCAGAACGGGAGCGTCGTCGCCACAGCCGTCACCGACGCCTTCGGCCGCTTCATCATCCACAACCTCGCGGCGGGCGACTACGCCGTGGAAATCCGCTACCTCGGCTACCATGCCGTGACGCGCCACACGACTCTGGGGCAGACCGAGGCTCAAGTCGCGATCGACTTCAGGCTCGTGCCGATCCCGATCAACCTCGAAGCGGTCGAGGTGCGAGCGGCGGTCCCGCTCGCCGTGGACACGCGGACGGGCAATCAGATCTTCAAGCAGAACGACTACCACGGCGCGCCCACGAATACGACGTCCCAGATTCTCCAGCAGTCGATCGTCGGTGCGGCGCGCGCGCCCACCGGCGAGGTCCACATCCGCGGCCAGCACGCCGAGTACACCTACTACGTCGACGGCGTCCCCGTCCCCTCTGGGATTTCGGGCAGCCTGAACGAGTTGTTCGATCCGGAGGTGGTGAACCAGATCGACTTCCAGACCGGCGGCTGGGACGCCGAGTACGGGGGCAAGAACGCCGCCGTCGTCAACGTCAACAC
>Ga0209266_1002048_pt1 | contig 12921 bp, 10 predicted proteins | sample GraSoiAngelo_132_FD_185889 | JGI IMG/M metagenome (GOLD analysis project Ga0209266, IMG submission 185889) | Grasslands soil microbial communities from the Angelo Coastal Reserve, California, USA - 14_0929_02_40cm (SPAdes) (version 2) | ecosystem: Environmental > Terrestrial > Soil > Grasslands ...
CGGGTCATACTGTTGCTTGGCGGTCGAGACGCCCGCCCCCTCGTCGAAGACCATCCGCTCCTGCCCGGCACGTCGCTTGTGCTTTTTCGGCTTCGGGATAGGTGTGATGAACTTCGCTTTGCGGCGCTCCTCGATGATCTGACCGGTGGGCTGCCCGTCGGCGTCCAGCTCCCAGTGCCGCCCGGGGTACTCGTAGGGGGAGTTGAGGATGGGCCTTTCGAAGAACCCGTGATCCATCCCGCAAGAATGTATTCGTTTACGAAGCGGGTGTCACCCCCTGCGCCCTCCGAGGAATTACCCCTTGCCGCCCGCGGTGAAGGCCACGTAGAGCGACATCGGGCCGCGCTGGAGGAGGAGCGTGAGCCGGTCGCCCTCCTTCACGTCCTTGGTCAGCCGGTCGAAATCCGATTGCGAGCGGACCTTCTGCCGGTTGATCTCGCGGATCACGTCGCCACGCTGGATGCCGGCTTCGGCGGCCGCGCTGCCATCGTCCACCCGCGCCACGACCACGCCGTCGGTGGAGCGGAGGTTGAGCTGGCGCGCCACGTCGGGCGTGATCGGGCGGACGTCCATGCCCAGCGCCGATTTCGTTCCGCGCTGGCCGTTGGGGCCCTTGGCCTCGCGCTCTTCCGGCGCCTCGCCGATCTTGACCTCGACGCTCTTCTCGCCCTGATCACGCCAGACCTTCACCTTGGCGCTGTTGCCGGGATTGGCCAGGCCGACGGCGCGCTGGAGATCGGCCGGCCCCTCCATCTTCTTGCCGTCGAACTCGATCAGGATGTCACCGGGCTGCAGCCCGGCCTTGGCCGCCGGGCTGTCGCCGACCACGTCGGAGATGAGCACGCCCTTGTTGTCCTTCGCGCTGAACGACTTGGCCAGCTCGGGCGTCAGCGGTTGGATCGAGACGCCGAGCCAGCCGCGCGTGACCTTTCCCTTCGCGATCAGCTCGGTGTAGATCTTCCTCGCCATGTTCGACGGAATGGCGAAGCCGATGCCGGAGCCGCCGGCCACGATCGCCGTGTTGATGCCGACGACCTCACCCTGCATGTTGACGAGCGGCCCGCCGGAGTTGCCGGGATTGATGGCGGCGTCGGTCTGGAGGAAGTCGTCGAACGGGCCCTGGCCGATCTGCCGCGCCTTGGCGCTGATGATTCCCGCCGTCACCGTGGCCTGGAGCCCGAACGGCGAGCCGACCGCGATGACCCAGTCGCCGACCTGCATCTTGTCGGAGTCGCCGAGCCGGATCGACGGGAATTTGCCCTTGCCGTCGTCCAGCCGGAGCACGGCGAGGTCGGTCTTCTTGTCGAGACCGACGACCTTCGCCTTGTGCTTGCTCCCGTCGAGCGTGATGATCTCGATCTCGGTGGCGCGCTCGATCACGTGGGCGTTCGTCAGCGCGACGCCGCCGGAGTCGATGATGACGCCCGAGCCCAGGCTGCGCTGGGGAATCCGTTCCGGCGCTTCGCCGAAGAACCGGCGGTAGAACTCCTCGCCGAAGAATTCCTCGAACGGCGTGCGACCGGGCGGCCCACCCTTGGACACAGTGTTGATGTTGATGACGGCGGGCTTGACGAGATCCGCCACCTTCGAGAACGAGCCCGTGGTGAGCGGCATCTGCACGGGCAGGATGGGCGCGTCGACCAGCGGCGCCGCCACCGGGCGCACCACCCGGTCCGCGCCGCCGGCGGCGAAGGCGCCGAGAGCCACCCCGGCAACGACGGCGAGCACCAACATGACCAGGAGCGTTCTGTGTCTGAGCTGCATCATGCGCGCGTCTCCAATGATTCCCCCGCCAGCACACGACGGAGGTGCTCGCCCTCGAGGGTTTCCACTCGCTTGAGCTCGCCGGCTCCCGCCACGAGCACCGCCTTCTTGGCCGTCAGAATCCCACGCACGCGATCGTGGGTCCGGTCGAGGATCTCGCGGACCTCGGCGTCGATCGCCCGCGCGGTCTCCTCACTGTACTCGCGCTCGCCGCTCCACGGCATGCCATTGTTCTTCAAGAACATCGGCAGGCGCTCGCCGAAGGTGGCCAGCCCCACCCGCTCGGACATGCCGTACTTCATCACCATCAGCCGGACCAGCTCGCTCGCGCGCTCGAGATCGTTGTGGGCACCCGTGGAGATCTCGCCGTAGACCAGCTCCTCGGCCACCCGCCCGCCCAGCAGCACCGCCAGCCGGTCGTCCAGCTCGCTCCGCGTCATCAGGAAGCGGTCCTCGGTGGGAAGCTGATACGTCATGCCGAGCGCGGCCACGCCGCGGGGAATGATGGTGACCTTGTGGACGGGATCGGTGTTGCCGAGCGACGCGGCGACCAGCGCATGGCCCATCTCGTGATGGGCGACGATGTCGCGCTCCTTTTCGCTCAGCACGCGGCTCCTCTTCTCGAGGCCGGCCACCGTCCGATCGATGGCCTCCTCGAAGTCGGCCATCTCGACGGCGTTCTTGTCCTTGCGGGCGGCCAGCAATGCCGCCTCGTTGACGATGTTGGCCAGGTCCGCGCCGGCGAAGCCGGGGGTGCGGGCGGCGATGATGCTCAGATCGACGTTGGGCGCCAGCACGACGGCCCGCGCGTGCAATCGCAGGATGGCCTCGCGCCCCTTGACGTCCGGCTTGTCCACCACGACCTGGCGGTCGAAGCGTCCCGGCCGCAGCAACGCCTGGTCGAGCACCTCGGGGCGATTGGTGGCCGCCATCAGGATCACGCCCTTCGAGGAGTCGAAGCCGTCCATCTCGGCCAGGAGCTGGTTCAGGGTCTGCTCGCGCTCGTCGTGGCCGCCGATGAAGCCGCTGGCGCCGGCGCGCGATTTGCCGATGGCGTCCAGCTCGTCGATGAAGATGATGCAGGGCGCCTTGTCTTTGGCCTGTTCGAACAGATCACGCACGCGCGAGGCGCCCACGCCGACGAACATCTCGACGAACTCCGAGCCGGAGAGCGTGAAGAACGGCACGTCGGCCTCGCCGGCGACGGCGCGGGCCAGTAGCGTCTTGCCGGTGCCGGGGGGCCCGACGACGAGCACACCCTTGGGAATGCGCCCGCCCAGGCGCTGGTACTTCTTGGGGTTCTTCAGGAAGTCGACGATCTCCGCCAGCTCGGCCTTGGCTTCGTCGACGCCGGCCACGTCGGCGAACGTCGTCTTGAGCTCCTTGCGGTCGTAGATCTTGTGCTTGCTGCGCCCGAACGATAGCGCCTGGGTCGGTCCGCCACCCACGCGGCGCATGAGGAACATCCAGATGCCGATCATCACCGCGAGCGGAATCACCCAGCCCAGGAGCAGGTCGCGCCAGAACGTGCTCTCCACCCGCCCGGCGAACTCGACCTTGTGCTGCTCCAGCTCCTTGACGAGCCACTGCTCGTCGACGCCCGGGATGCGCGTCACGCTGAAGAAGCGTCGCCAGTCCTCGGCGCCGAGCGCCTGCCGGAGCCGGTCGATCGACGACGAGGCCGGCGGCGCCGGCAGCACGCCGGGCTTGGCCTTGCCGTGGATCTCCCGCTCGGTGAGCGCCACCCGCTCGACCTTGTCCTCGCGCAGCAGCTCGATGAACTTCGACATCGGCAGCTCGACCGGTCGCGGCGCCAGCAGCCAGGACTGCAGGAGCGACAGGACCACGGCCACCACGAGGACGTAGGCGAGGGAGAATTGAAGGCGCTGACTGAGTCGCGGCTTCATGGAGAGAGGCTCCTTGGAATGCTAGCGCCCGGCTGCGGATGTGTCAAACTTGCCCGGCCGCTTTGCGCTTGACACGTCAGGCGGTTTGACCTAAAAACGGCGCTGAAAGAATCATGTGACTTCGGGAACAAGCGTTCCTTTCGCGACGCTCGGTGCGCGACGATGTACGCCTCAGATCCAGGAGTTACATAGGTGAACGGTCTTGGTGTGGCGCGACGGTGGGCGGGCTTCGGGCTCGCCGTCGTGGTGGTGGCGCTCGCGCTCACCGCGCTCCCGGCCCTCGCGCAGGAAGCGGCGAAGGAACCGACCTACCGGAGCTTCCCCCTCATCGGCTCACGGCTCGCGGTGTGGGCGGTCGCCCAGCTCCACCTCAACTTCGCCGCCTTCATCCTCGGGTGCCCGATCTTCGCCGTCATCATCGAGATCATCGGGTGGCGTACGCGCGACGAGAAATACGACTGGCTCGCCCACGAGTTCGTGAAGCTGACCTTCGCCGCGTTTTCGACCACCGCGCTCCTCGGGGCCTTCCTGCTCTTCCTCTTCGTCGGTTACTACCCGAAGTTTTGGACGTACATGACGTCCATCTTCTTCCCGACCTACTGGGTCTACGCGCTTCTGTTCTTCGTCGAAACCTTCATCGTGTACCTCTGGTACTACGGCTGGGACTGGCTGTCCGGCCCTCGCAAGTGGATTCACGTGACGCTGGGCGTGCTCTCCAACCTCGCCGGCACCGCGATCCTCGTCGTGGCCAACTCGTGGGTCACCTTCATGATGTCGCCGGCGGGGGTGGACGAGTCGGGCGCGCTCAAGGGCGGCGTGTGGGCGGCCATCAACAACTTCACGTGGATGCCGATCAACATCCACCGGCTCATCGCCAACATCGTCTTCGGCGGGACGATCGCCGCCGCCTACGCGGCCTTCCGCTTCCTGTCGGCCACCACCGACGAGGAGCGGGCCCGCTACGACTGGATGGGCTACATCGGCAACTTCGTCGCGCTGAGCGCGTTCATCGTGCTGCCGTTCGCTGGCTACTACCTGGGCCGCGAGATCTACGCGTTCAACCAGACGATGGGGATCACGATGATGGGCGGCTTCATGTCGTGGCTCTGGATCATCCAGGCCATCCTCATTGGCATCCTCTTCCTCGGCTCGAACTATTACCTGTGGCTGGGCATGGAGCGCATTCCCGGCTCGGAGCGGTACCGGAAGTTCGTGCCGCCGATGCTGCTCATCCTCACGATTGGCTTCATGATCTGGGCCACGCCGCGGTCCATGGTGATCACGCTCGACGAAGCGCGCGCGATGGGCGGCACCCACCATCCCTTCCTCGGGTTCTTCGGGGTCATGTCGGCCAAGAACACCGTGGTCAATCTGATGATCCTGACGACCTTCCTGTCCTTCGTGCTCTACCGCCGCGCCAACCGCGTGTCGGTGAAGTCGTGGGTGGGGACGGGCATGGCCGTGCAGTGGGCTGCCTTCTTCGTGGCCGCCGCCGTCGTGGTCTTCTACGGCGTGTACGGATACTTCGTGGAATCGATGGTCAGGATCGGGTTCTCGGTGTACCAGGTCATGGCCGTGCTCGGCTGCATCGTGCTCGTGATGGCCATCGACCTCCCCATGTTCAAGGGCGCGCGCTCGACGGGGACGATCCGCTGGGGCACCATTGCGCCGCGCTCGCAGTACGTGTTGATCCTGCTCGCCGTCACCTTCACCTGGCTCATGGGGCTGATGGGCTTCGCGCGCTCCGGCATCCGCCAGCACTGGCACGTGTACGGCGTGCTGCGCGACACGTCGCCGGAAGCGCTCACCCCGGCCCTGGGGTACGCGGCCAACATGATCACCATCGTGACCATCGTGTTCTTCGCGCTCGTGAGCTTCATCTTCTGGCTGGGCGGTCTCAGCGAGCGCGGCAAGGCGCAGGCCCACGGCCACGCCGCGCCGGTGATCGCCGGCGGGAGCCACGGCGAGGACTAGATGCGGGTTCCGGTCGGCGTCAAGGCGTCGGTGTTCGCGCTCCTGATCATGGGCTCGTACACGTACTTCGCGAACTCGATCCCGCAGATCGAATCGAAGCCGCCCCAGGAGCTGTCACTCGAGGGCGGCAACGTCACGCCGGCCCAGCTCGTCAAGGCGGGCGAGGAGATCTTCAAGACCAAGGGCACCTGCGAGATCTGCCACCGGATCGGCCAGGCCGGCACGCGCGCGCCCGACCTCGCGGGCGTCGGCTCGCGCGCGGCGACCCGGAAGCCAGGCATGACGGCCAAGGCGTACCTCATCGAGTCGCTGATCCAGCCGGGCGCCTTCATCGTGCCCGGCTACCCGCCGATCATGCCGGCGGTCGACAAGCCGCCGATCGGCCTCAATCGCTCCGAGCTGTGGGCGTTGACGGCGTTTCTCGAATCGCTCGGGAGCACCGTGGACGTGAAGCTCGACGACATCCCGAAGACGGCCGGCGCCGCGGCCGCTGGGGGTGGGGCGACGGCCGAGGTGAAGATCCCCGGCGACGCCAAGGCTGGCGAGCAGGTGTTCCAGGGCAAGGGCGGCTGCATCGCCTGCCACAAGGCGGGCAAGATCGGCGCCTCGCCGGTCGGGCCCGATCTCTCGCAGATCGCCAGGATCCAGACGCCCGACTACATCATGAAGAAGATCCTCGACCCCCGCGGGATGGGAACCGTCGCGGGCTTTCCGCCGGGAGTGATGCCGCCCACGTTCGGCCAGACGCTCACCGCCAAGGAGTACACCGATCTGGTCAGCTTCCTCCTCACCCTGAAATAGCGCATGGGCTTCCTGCGCTCGCGGTTCTTCCACGTGGTCCTGATCCTGGGCCTGGCGTTCTGCATCTTCCGCTTCGGCATCCGGCCGCCGGCGCCGGCGAGCGTCATCCGGCTCTACATGACGGTGGTGCTGCTGGCCACGCTCATCTACGTGTCGGCCGACTCCGATTCGTGGCGCAACTTCGTGCGCCCGATCCGGTCGACGCTGATGGATCCGAGCCGGCGCACGCTGCGGTACGCGCTCATGGTCGTGGTCCCGCTGCTCCTCGGCTACTACGCCTACACGCAGGCGGCCGCGCGGCCGCAGGCGCCGCCCGAGCTGCGCGCCGTGCACCCGGCGCCGCCGGACACGGTTCAGTTCCGCGGCAAGCCGATCAACATCTCGGGCGCCGAGAATCCGTTGCGGAAGGATCAGGCGAATTTCAAGAAGCACGTCGCCGCCGGCGGCGAGACCTACATCCGCAACTGCATGTACTGCCACGGCGACAACCTCGACGGTCAGGGCCACTTCGCGAAGGGCTTCAATCCGCCCCCGGCGAATTTCCAGGATCCCGGCACGATCGCGATGCTCCAGGAGGCGTACCTCTTCTGGCGGATCACGAAGGGGGGGCCGGGGCTCCCCAGGGAATCCACGCCGTGGAACTCCGTGATGCCGGCGTGGGAGGACCGACTGACCGAGGAGCAGATCTGGCAGGTCATCATGTACCTGTACGACGCGACCGGCCAGCAGCCGCGACGCTGGGAGACGGCGAGTGCCGGGCATTAGGGAATCGGGGGGCTTGATGAAATCGGGGGGCCACGAAATGGCCCCCCGAACCCCCCCGTTGCGTATCGATCGAGCTCGATGCTCGATCGCGCTTGCTGCCACCGTCTTTGCTCTCAGCGTCCTGCCGGGCGTGGCGTGGGGGCAGGCGGGCGACGCCAACGCGGGCAAGGCCGTCTACGAGCGCAAGTGTCTCCTGTGCCACGGCGAGAAGGGGGACGGCAAGGGCCCGGCGGCCGAGCTGCTCGATCCCAAGCCGCGCGACTTCACCAGCGGGATCTACAAGATCCGCACGACGGCGGGCAAGGCGCCCAGTGACCAGGACCTCTACCGCGTCATCAGCGACGGCATGCCGGGAACCTCCATGCCCTCGTGGGCGGTTCTTCCAGAGAAGGACCGGTGGAACGTCGTCGCCTACGTCAAGGCGTTCGCCGCCGACAAGTTCAAGGAAGCAACGAAGAAGCAGGAGCTGCCCAAGGACGTCGCCTCGTCGGCGGACTCGATCAAGCGCGGCAAGGAAATGTTCGAGGCGATCGAGTGCAACAAGTGCCACGGTACCGAGGGCCGCGCCGACGGGCCCTCACGGCCCGAGCTGAAGGACGAATGGGGGCATCCGATCAAGCCGGCCAATCTGACCAAGCGCTGGACGTTCCGCGGCGGCGGGAGTCGCACCGAGATCGCGACGCGCCTGGCCATCGGCGTCCTGGGGACGCCGATGCCGACCTTCATCGACTCGGTCGAGAAGCCCGAGGACATCTGGCACCTGACGAACTACGTCCTGTCGCTGGGGCCGGAGTCGCCGGGCTACGCGACCCTGATCACCGTCACGGCGGTGAGCGACGCCATCCCCGACGACCCCGACGCCGACTTCTGGAAGAAGATGGCGCCGCAGAACGTCGGGCTCATGGGGCAGGTGATCCAGGATCCGCGGAACTTCAACCCGTCGATCGACATGGTCGCCGTGCGCGCCGCCTGGAACGACAAGGAGATCGCGTTCCACCTGACGTGGGACGATCCCACCGAGTCGAAGCCCGACGCCGCCACGAAGGTCTTCGCCGACGCCATCACGCTGCAGTTCCCGCCGAAGGTCGAGTCGGGCGGCGAGCGTCCGTACTTCCTGATGGGCAATGACAGCGACGGCGTGTACCTGCTGCGCTGGGAGCAGGGCAAGGGGGCCATGGAGGCGACGGCCAGCGGGCCGACGAAGGTCACCGCGATTTCCGGCTCGGAGGCGAGCGGCAAGGCCGTCTACAAGAACGGTCAGTACCGCGTGGTGATCAAGCGCGCGCGCGCCGGAAAGGACGACCGCACGACGTTTCAGCCCGGTGTCTTCACACCCGTCGCGTTCCAGGCCTGGGACGGCGGCGCGGGGGAGACCGGGACCAGGATGTCGCTGACGTCGTGGTACTATCTGCGGCTGGAGGAGCCGCAGTCGAACCGCCGTTTTGTTATTCCCCCCGTCGTGGCCCTTCTCACTCTGGCGGCAATGGTGCTCGTCGTACGAGTAGCGAACCGACGATCGTAATCCCGAATCCAGGAGGACGAACAGCGATGCGGAAGGTACTCGGAGCGGTCACGGCTCTGGTTTTCGCTCTGGGCGTGGCGACCTTCATCGGCTTGCCCGGCGCCACCGCGCAGGGAGGCGGCGGCACCATCGAAGCCGACGTGAAGTACAACGGAGCGCCTCAGGTCGAGAAGCTGAAGGTGAACAAGGACACGGAGAAGTGCGGGACCGAGGCGGTCATCGAGAAGGTGGTGGTCGGCGGCAACAAGGGCCTGGCCAACGCCGTGGTCTCGGTGCCCGGCGCCAAGGGCGTGGGTAAGGCCACGAAGACCACCATCGATCAGCACGGCTGCAAGTTCGTCCCGCACGTCGTCGCGATGAACCCGGGCGACCTCGAGCTCAAGAACTCGGACGACATCCTGCACAACATCCATACGTACTCCACGGCCAATCCCTCGATCAACAAGGCCCAGCCCAAGTTCAAGAAGGTGATGACCGAGAAGCTCGAGAAGCCGGAGTACGTGAAGCTGACCTGTGACGTCCACAGCTGGATGCTCGGCTGGGTGGCGGTGACGCCGGGCCCGGCCGCGGTCACCGACGCCAACGGCGTGGCCAAGATCGAGAACGTGCCGCCCGGCAAGCAGACGGTCGAGGTGTGGCACGAGACCCTCGGCAAGCAGACCAAGGACGTCGAGGTCAAGGCGGGCCAGACGACCAAGGTCAGCTTCGAGATGAAGAAGTAGGCGCCCATGCTCAACTGGTGGCTGCCGGAAAACGTAACCAGTTACGGCCAAGACATCGACTGGCTGTTCCATCTGATCTACGCGATCACCGGCGTCACCTTCATCCTCGTCACCGTCGCGCTGCTGGCGTTCGTGGTCATCTATCGCGACCGGCCGGGTCGCCGCGCGCGTTACACGCACGGCAACACGACGCTCGAGATCGTCTGGACGGTGGTCCCCGCGCTGATCCTCGTGGTGCTCACGTTCCTGAGCGTTCCCGCCTGGTCGAAGATCAAGATGACGATGCCGGCCACCGACGTCGTGATCCAGGTCACCGCCAAGCAGTTCAACTGGCAGGTCACGTATCCCGGGCCGGACGGGAAGTTCGGCACGGACGACGACAAGACGTTCCTCGACGAGATGCACGTCCCCATCGGCAAGCCGGTGCGGATCAATCTCAAGTCGCAGGACGTGATCCACAGCTTCTTCGTGCCGCAGTTCCGCATCAAGCAGGACGCCGTGCCCGGGCGCGAGATCGGCGTGTGGTTCGACGTCATGAAGCCGGGCAAGTACGAGTGGCCCTGCGCGGAGCTGTGCGGCTTCGGTCATTCCGGTATGCGGGGCTGGGTCTACGCCCACTCGGCGGAGGACTACGCCAAGTGGATGGCCGAGAACCTCAAGTAGGGGGAGACGCCACGACATGAGTGCCACCACCGCCGCGGCTCACGGGCGATCCGCTCACGCCGAACATCACGAGCTCGGGTTCGTGCGGACCTACATCTTCTCCACCGACCACAAGATGATCGCCCGGCAGTTCCTGTTCCTCGGGCTCTTCATGATGATCATCGGCGGCCTCCTCGCCCTCGTCGTGCGCTGGCAGCTGGCCTGGCCGGAGACGGCCATCCCCGGACTCGGCGGCATCCTCAAAGAGACCGGCGGGATTCTCGAGCCGGCGCAGTACAACATGGCGTTCACCATGCACGCCACGATCATGATCTTCTTCGTCATCATGCCGATCCTGGCCGGCTGCTTCGGGAACTTCTGCATCCCGCTGATGATCGGCGCGCGCGACATGGCCTTCCCGTTCCTCAACATGCTGTCGTTCTGGACCACGTTCAGCGCCGGCTTGATCATGCTCTCCGGCTTCTTCGTGGAAGGCGGCCACGCCGCCGCCGGGTGGACGTCGTACGCGCCGCTGTCGGCGGTGAAGGACTACACCGGTGTCAACTGGGGACAGAACCTCTGGTGCATCTCCCTCTTCGTGATGGGCATCGGGTCGATGATGGGCTCGATCAACTACATCACGACGGTCATCAACATGCGGGCGCCCGGCATGCAGCTGTTCCGGATGCCGCTCGTGGTCTGGTCGCTCTTCATCACGGCCATTCTGCTCCTCCTGGCCCTGCCCGTGCTGACGTCCGGCGTGGCCATGCTGCTCTTCGACCGCACGCTGGGGACGAGCTGGTTCAAGCCGTCGGGCGGCGGGGAGCCGCTCCTCTGGCAGCACCTGTTCTGGTATTTCGGGCACCCGGAGGTCTACATCCTGATCCTGCCCGCCATGGGCATCGCCTCTGAGATCCTGCCCGTGTTCGCGCGGAAGCCGGTGTTCGGCTACCACGCCATGGCCTTCTCGATGATCGCGATCGCGTTCCTTTCCTGGATCGTCTACGGCCACCACATGTTCGTGAGCGGCATGAACCCCGCGCTCGGCATGTCGTTCATGGTGACGACGATGATCATTGCCGTCCCCTCGGCCATCAAGACGTTCAACTGGCTGGGCACCCTGTGGGGCGGCCGGATCCAGTTCCAGGTGCCGATGCTGAACGCGCTGGCCTTCGTGTGGATGTTCGTCATCGGCGGGCTGTCGGGCATCTTCATGGCGTCGACGCCGGTCGACATCTACATCCAGGACACCTACTTCATCGTCGCTCACATCCACTACGTCGTCTTCGGCGGCTCCATCTTCGGGGCCTTCGCCGCCATCTACTACTGGTTCCCCAAGATGTTCGGCCGCATGATGAACACGGCCCTCGGCCACCTGCACTTCTGGCCGACCTTCGTGTTCTTCAACCTGACGTTCTTCCCGATGCACATCATCGGCGTGGGCGGCCAGATGCGTCGGATCTACAACCCGATGCAGTACGAGTTCCTCCAGCACCAGCAGCACTGGAACGTCCTCATCACCTACTCGGCGCTGCTCCTCGGCGTGTCCCAAATTCCGTTCGTCATCAACTTCTTCTGGTCCCTCTTCGCCGGCCGGAAGGCGCCGGCCAATCCGTGGAACGCGAACACGCTCGAGTGGACGGCGCCGTCGCCTCCGCCCCACCTGAACTGGGGCGCGAAGCTTCCCACCGTCTACCGCGGGCCTTACGAGTACAGCTCGCCAGAGTCCCGGGAGGACTTCCTGCCCCAGACGCAGCCGGCGCCTGCGCGCGTGGGGTCCGGCAGGCACTGAGCGCGGAGCGGAGGGGCGGGTGGCGCGGGGCCTGGCGATCGTGACGGCGGCGGCGACGCTCGTCCTGATCCTGTTCGGGGGCCTGGTGACCAACACCGGGGCAGCGCTTGCCGTCCCCGACTGGCCGACGACGTTCGGCTACAACATGTTCCTCTATCCCTGGTCGGAGATGATCGGAGGCATCTTCTACGAGCACAGCCATCGCCTGATCGGCTCCGTGGTCGGTCTGCTCACGCTGGCGCTCGCCGCCGCGCTCTGGCGACGCGGCTCCACCCTCCGCGTGCTGGGCGTCGTGGCCGCACTCGCCGTGGTGGTGCAGGGACTCCTGGGCGGGATGCGCGTAGTCTTGCGCCAGGACGTCCTCGCGATCCTCCACGGCTGTCTGGCCCAGGCCTTCTTCGCGCTGCTGGCGGTGATCGTCCTGTTGACCTCGGCACGCACCCGCGCGCCCCTCGCGCGAATCGAACCGTCCACGCGGAACCTCGCGCTCGGTGCCGCCGCCGTCGCCTACGTCCAGATCGTGCTCGGCGCGCTCGTGACCCACGCCGGCATCGTCGACCATCATCTCGTCGGCGCGTTCGCGGTCTTCGCGATCGTGCCGATGCTCACCGCGCGCTTGCGCCGTAGCGGCGACGCGGTGGCGGCGCCGCTGGCCAGCGTGCTGCTCGCGTTGCTTGGCGTTCAGCTCGCGCTCGGAGTCGGCGCCTATCTCGCGCGCTTCTCATCGATGTGGATTCCTGGCGGCCAGGCGACGATGCTGGCCTTGCCCGTCGCCCACCGCCTCGTCGCCGCCCTGATCCTTGCCGCCACCGCCGTCCTCGCCGTCCGCGTGAACGCAACCGCCGGATCAAATCGAGAATCCGAACTCGAATCGAGTCGGCGACTCGAACCCCTCGGCGCGCGGAATCGAATCGGCGCTTCGAATCGCATCAACAAGTTGGATCAAATCGGGACTATGAACGCAGCCACTCCGTATCCATCACTCTCACCCACGGTGCGAGTCTCCGGGCGCGGTCGGTGAATCTAATCGGG
>Ga0209266_1002052_pt1 | contig 12904 bp, 16 predicted proteins | sample GraSoiAngelo_132_FD_185889 | JGI IMG/M metagenome (GOLD analysis project Ga0209266, IMG submission 185889) | Grasslands soil microbial communities from the Angelo Coastal Reserve, California, USA - 14_0929_02_40cm (SPAdes) (version 2) | ecosystem: Environmental > Terrestrial > Soil > Grasslands ...
CGAGGACATCCGGGGCAACAAGCGGTACAAGGACGTAGGAGACTTTTCCGTCGCCGGCATCCGCCAACGGCTGGTCGCCGACTTCGGCGAGCCGTGCCTGGACATTGTGGTGCACTCGCTCGCCAACGGGCCCGAGGTGAAGAAGCCGCTGCTGGAGACGAGCCGCGGCGGCTATCTCGCCGCCGTGGGCGTCAGCGCCTACTCCCTGACCGCGCTGGTGGCGCGCCTGGGGCCCCTCATGCGCGCCGGGGGCGCGTGCATTTCCCTCACGTACATGGCGAGCGAGCGCGTCATTCCCGGCTACGGGGGCGGCATGTCGTCCGCCAAGGCAGCCCTGGAGAGCGACACCCGCACCCTGGCGTACGAGGCGGGCCGCAAATACGGCCTGCGGGTCAACACGATCTCGGCCGGGCCCCTGGCCTCGCGCGCCGCCAGCGCCATCGGCGGCATCGACAAGATGGTGAAGTACTACGCCGCCAACGCGGCGCTGCCTCAGGAGCTGACGGCGATGGAAGTGGGCGTGACCGCGGCCTTCCTGTGCAGCCCACTGGCCAGCGGCATCACGGGCGCGACGGTGTACGTGGACAAGGGATACCACGGGATGGGGATGGCGGTGGCGGGCGTCGAAGGGCTGGGAACGTAAAGCCGTATGGCCGTATGGGCCGTATGGCCGTACGCGGACGTATACGGCTATACGGCTATACGGCTATACGGCTATACGGCTATACCGTCTTTAGTAGTGAAGTGCCCACCGCGCAGCGGTTGGCAACGTGCGCGACGAATCGTCCGAGGGAGCCCAGGGGGTCATCGCGCAGCCCGAACGGCAGGTCCCAGGCGTCCCAGACGTAGGTCGGCACGCGGGGCAGCAGCAGCGGATCGCCGTGGTCCCCCCGCACACCCCCGAAGCCGAGCCGGTAGCCCGCCTGCCGAGCCAAGTCGATCACGCGCGCATCGGCCGCGCCGAATGGATACGCCACGCCGTGCCCCACCCCCTCGCCCAGACGCTGCACCAGGGTGCGCCGCGAGCGACCCAGCTCCTCCTGGACCTGGGCGTCGTCCAGCCAGGTGAGCCGGGCGTGCGTCGCGGTGTGGGAAGCAAAATCGAACCCCCGCCCGCGCCACCGTTCGACCTGGTCCCAGGAAAGGTGGGGCAGCCGCCGCCACGTGTACCGCGCGTCCCACGCGTTGGTCTTGCCGACGAAGTCGGTGATGAGGAAGGTCGTCGCGGTGAAGCCCAGATCGGCGAGGAGCGGATAGGCAACATCGGCGAGGGAGGCGTAGCCATCGTCGAACGTCAACAGAAACCAGTTGCCCGGCGGCGGGACGGCACGCCGCACGTGATCGGCGAACTCACCCAGCGTCAGGGTGGACCACCCCGCCCGGGCCAGGGCGCGCATCTGGCGCTCGAACACCGAGCGCCCGACGCGCGTTACTCCCAGCTCCAGCGGCCCGCCGATGCGATGGTAGCAAAGGGCGGGAATCACCACTTCACGTCGGGATCAGGGCTGAGGGCCGCCCATGGGGGGGCCACCCGGGCCGCTCTTCTTGGACTTGCCGCGGCTGATCACGAGAATCACCAGCAGGAGTGCGAGGCCGGCGATGATGCCCGTTTGCAGATTCATGAAGCCTCCCGTGAAGGGGGATGGGTCGCGCATAAGGTGTGCGTCCGGAGCCTTCGGCGCAACACTCTCACCGCGAGTCCGTCGCCGCCGCCCCGGCTAACCCCACCGCGTCGAGCATGAACGCGTAGCGGAAGGCGATCTCCCGCAGCCGGTCGTAGCGGCCGGACGAGCCGCCGTGTCCCCCGGCGAGGTTAATTTTGAAGTACAGGGGATGGGCGTCCGTCTTCAAGGCCCGGAGCTTCGCCACCCACTTCGCCGGCTCCCAGTACATGACCTGCGAGTCGTTGAACGAGGTGGTGACGAGCATCCACGGATAGGGCTTGGCCGCGACGTTGTCGTACGGCGAGTACTGGCGCATGTACGCGTATTGCTCGGGGATCCGCGGATTGCCCCACTGCTCCCACTCCTGCGCGGTGAGCGGCAGCGACGCGTCGAGCATCGTGTTGATCACGTCCACGAACGGCACGTCCGCCACGACGGCGCGGAACAGGTCGGGCCGCATGTTCACCACGGCGCCCATCAGGAGCCCGCCCGCGCTGCCGCCGTTCGCCACCAACCGGTCCGGCTTCGTGTACCGGCGGCGCACCAGGTCCTCGGCGACGTCGATGTAGTCGCGGAACGTGTTCAGCTTGTGCAGCATCTTGCCGTCGTCGTACCACTGCCGGCCCATCTCCTGCCCGCCGCGGATGTGTGCGATGGCATAGATGAAGCCCCGATCCACCAGGCTCAGCACGTTGCTGTTGAAGGTCGGCTCGGTCGTGGCCCCGTAAGAGCCGTAGGCGTAGAGCAGCAGCGGCCGGCTGCCGTCCATCGGGGTGCCGCGCCTGAGCAGCACGGACACGGGCACTTGGACTCCGTCCCGCGCCCGAGCCATCAGCCGGCGCACCTCATAGCGCGTGGCGTCGTAGCCGCTGGGGATCTCTTGGCGCTTCTTCAGCTCGCGGGTGCGGCGCCCCAGGTCGTAATCGTAGACCGAGTTCGGCGTCACCAGCGACGAATAGGAGAAGCGGAACGTCTCCGTGTCGAACTCGGGGTTGTTGGCCGGGAAGACGCCGTAGGCCGCCTCGGGGAACGTGACGTAGTGGGAGCGATTGGCCTGGAGGTCGGTAACCCGCAGGCGTCGCAGGCCGCCCGAGCGCTCCCGCACCACCGCGTAGCGCCGGAACACGTCCACCCCTTCGACGAACACCGAGTCCCGGGCCGGCAGCCAGTCGGTCCAGCCCGCTGGAGAAAAGTCCGCCTCCGGGATGCGCACGACCTTGAAGTTCCGCGCCTGGTCGTTGGTGTACAGGTAGAAGAACCCGTCCCCGTGGTCGACCTCATACTCGACGCCGGCGCGCCGCGGTGCGATGACGCGCGGCTCGGCGCTGGGGGTCGCGGTCGAGATCACCCGCCACTCCGACGATGTGAACCCATCGGCGGGGATGAAGACATACTTCCCGCTGCGCGAGCGAAATACCGTGACGTTGTTCAGTACGTTGTCTTCCTGGAACACCTTCACGTCGGCCGCGCGCGGCGTGCCGAGCACGTGGCGCCAAACGGCGTTGCCCCGCTTCGCCGAATCGGCGGTCATATAGAAGAAGGTGCGGTTGTCGTCAGCCCAGGCAGTGCCGTTCCACACGTTGGCGATCGAGTCGGTGATCAGGCCGGTGGCGAGGTCTTTCACGTACAGCGTGTAGACGCGGAAGGCCGTGGTGTCCTCCAGATAGAGGAGCAGGCCGCCGCTGGGGCTCACGTCGAAGCCGCCCAACGCGTGGAAGCGGTGGGCCTGCGCGAGGGCGTTCTGATCGAGGATCACCTGCTCGGGGGCGTCGAGCGTCCCCGGGCGACGGCAATAGATGGGATAGGCTTTCCCCTGTTCGGTGCGCGTGTAGTACCAGAAGCCCCCTTGCCGGTACGGGACGCTCAAGTCGGTCTCCTTGATCCGGCCGAGCAGCTCGCGGTAGATGCGCTCCTGGAGGGCTTCGGTGTGCCGCATCCCGGCGGCGGTGTAAGCGTTCTCCGCCTCGAGATAGGCCATCACCTCGGGATTCTGCTTCTCGCGCAGCCAGAAGTAATTGTCAACGCGGATGTCGCCGTTGAGCGTATCGACCTTGGGCTGGACGCGGGCCACAGGTGGCGTGGCGGGGGGCGTCGCGGACGATTGTGCAGTAAGAGGGACGGTGGTCATCGGCAGCGTGAGCACGGCAAGGATGAGTGTTCGCATGAGAGACCCGGGAACGGGACGAAGAACGTAAGCTCTGCTTGCGACCCGCCCCTGTCTACCCTCGCGGCAGATCGGTCCGCAGGATGGAGTACTGCGTGAGGTCCTCGGGACGATCCCACTTGATGACGTGCTGGCGAAACGTACCCTCGAGCCGCATCCCGGCCTTGGCCATCACGCGGCCCGACGCGGGGTTGCGGGTGAGATGGGAGGCGTGGATGCGGTTGAGCCCCAGGGCCTCGAACCCGAAGGCGATGACCGCTCGCGCCGCCTCCGTGGCGAAGCCGCGATTCCAGAACGGGCGACCCACCCAGTACCCCAGCTCGGCGCGCCGGTGGACCGGCCGCAGGTGCAGGCTGATGGCCCCGATAACGCCGAGCTGCGCGGCGGTCATGGCCAACGTCAGCCGCTCCTGCCGCTCCCAGGCCTCGGCATGGGTCGCGATCCAGCTCTCGGCCATGCCATCGAGGTAGGGATGCGGAATGGTCAGGGTGGTATCGGCGACCTCGCGCTCGCCCGCGAGGCGTTGCACCACCGCGGCGTCCTCGGGGCGGAACGCTCTCAAGAGCAACCGCTCGGTCTCTAGCTCCGGCTGTGGGCGCATGGCCGCTTCAGGCCAGGCCATCGACCCGAGGGCCGCCCGCAAGCGCTCGCGAAAGCGGTCGAATTCCCCCGGCGCATAGGCCGGCCGCCGAGCCGCCCGAGGATCGATCGGACCTCCCGCGAACTGATCGCCGCTGTGGCGTGGGAAGAAATGCACGTGCAGGTGGGGCGCCGTGTTGCCATGGATTTCGTAATTCATCTTGAGCGGGTGCACGATCGCCGCGACGGCCGCCGAGACCTTCCGGATATCCCGCATGAACGCCGTCCCTTCGGCATCCGTCAGGTCGTGGAGCTCGACGGCGTGACGGCCAAACACGAGGCACACGTAGCCGGGCATTGGATCGTCGGGACCGATCAAGATCCATGATGCCTCGAGATGAGCGAGGGCGTTGCCTTTGCTGCGGCAGACCTCGCAGTCGGTGCCCGCTCGCCGTCGTTCCCATCCAGCGAGATCGGTCCAACCGCTCATATGGTTGCTACTCCGAACCGCTGATCGCGTCGGGCCGTGCGCAGCGCGCTGTCGGCCCAGAGGGGGAGGCCGCCGAAGGTGGTCCGGGAGAGTTGCGCACTGGCGGTCACGGAGTGCAGGAGCAGGGCGGTGGCGAGGTTATGCCGGAGCTTCCGGGCCCCGTTCCCAACGCCACACCGGTCCGTCGTCCGGGTCCACCACGGTCCCAAGGCAATGGAAGCCGCACTTGAGCAGCACGCGCGTGGAGGCGTTCGCCACGGGCAACGTGTGCGCCCGTACGAGCCGCACCTGGCCGCTCGCGAACGCAAAGCGGACGAGGGCCGCGGCGGCTTCGGTCGCGTAGCCCTGACCCTCAAACTTCGGCACGATGCCGTAGGCGAGCTCGACCATGCCGGCGGCGTCCGGCGGCCCCTTGAACCCCGCGCTGCCGATCACGCAGCGACACTCCCGATGGGCGACGAAGAATCCGTGACGCCACGGATCGGGTTGAGCGGACGCTCGGAGCATCTCGAGCCAGGCGGGGGAGACGTCCGCCGAGACGTAGAATTGGTGCAGGCCATCGGCCGTGGGGCGGCCGGTGAGTCGCTCGAAATCCTCGGGCGCCTCGATCAGCGCGAGCAGCTGCTCCGGCGAAGACTCCAGCAAGGTGAGACGCGGGGTATCGAGCGGCATGGTGGGCGTCGCGCCCCTAGCGCGCCGGGCCCTCGCGGCGCGTCTCCTGTCCCCGCGCCAGCAGCCGTTCGGCGAAGTCCAGGCGCTCCTGCATGTCACTCACCTCCAACCGCAGCTTGCTGACCTCGGCGTCGAGCGCGTCCACCGCATCGAGCACATCCACCTGAGCTTGCGGCTCGCTCCCGGCGGAACGGCGCCGCAGGTACTGAGCCCATAGTCCGAACGCCACCGCGAGCGCCGCGTGCGTCGCGGCATGGAGCGGCTCGGAGGCCGCGGCCGCGGGCCCGACGGCGACGACGTTGACGGCGGCCAGCACGGCGGCGATCGGGAACCAGATCCTGGGCTTGAAAGTCATGACACGATCCTGTCGAGGCTGTCTCCCCTACGCGCGCCCTCGCCCGCTAGTGCCACACGCTCACGATGATCGGGATCACCAGCAGCTTCACGAGCCAGTCACCGGCATGGATCGCGGCCACTTTCCACGGGATGTTCTCCCACAGCACCGATCCCGTGAGCAGGATCACCGGGAACCCAATCCACAGGAAGAAGCCGAAGTGGACTGCGTTCATCCAGCTGGTGACGCCGAGAAGCGCCACGAAGCGCGCGATGATGTAGGCGAGGACGAGGCACCGCGCCAGCTCGATGACCAGCTTGCCCCCCGGCATCTTCGCGCCGGCCATCGCCGCGACGGGGTCCATGCCGCGCAGCCGCATCCACGGCTTGTAGAACAACAGCGGGCTGTACCAGAGCCAGCCCAGGACGAACACGGCCACGGCCGCCACCAGCACGGCCACGTAGTTCACGGGCAGCATCGCTCACTCGCTCCTTTCAATCTAGGCCTACCAGACTTCGCCAGGACGCCACTCCACCGACAGGGGCACGTCCAGGTCGAGTGCTGGTGTCCGTGGCAGGGACAGAATCATGACGCGCTCGTCCGGCGTTGCCACCACGGCCCCGTCCTTTCTGGCCGACAACGGCCCACGCCAGAAGCGCCAGCCGAGGCGCGCATAGAGACTGTCTGTCGCAGGACAGAGCGCCGCCAGGTCGTACTCGGCGACCAGAGGCACAAAGTGCTCCAGGAGCGCACTGGCATACCCCTGCCCCTGCCCGGATGGCGCGGTGGCCACCATTTCCACGTAGGCCGTCCTCAGCACCTTCTGCCCAGCCGGCTGCAACCCGCGCGTCACCCACATGAGATGAGATACCAGCACACCGTCTCGCAGCCCGAGGAGATGATCGCCGGCGCCAAGGGAAACGAAGAAGGGCGCCGTGGCGGTGCCGTAGGCCGCGTCGCAGAGGGCACGGACGGCGGCGGCCGACGCGCCCATCAACTCGGACGAGCGGCGATGCTCGATGATCAGCGGGGCCGGCACGAAGCAGAGCTAAAAGACGTAGGGAATGAGCCGTTTTCGGGTGCGCATGAACTCGCGATACGGTTCACCCACCGTCTTGAGCAAGACGCGCTCCTCGACCGCAATGCGGTAGCTGTAGGCCGCGAGGGAGCCGACGACCAGCAGCGCCGTACTGGCCCAGCTTCCCAACGCCAACCCGGCGCCGGCATTCATGACGATGCCGGCCGTGTACGATGGATGGCGCAGCAGCGTGTAGGCGCCCGACGTAACGATGCGCTGCCCCGCGCGGGCCTGTACGTCGCCGGTGAAGGAGGCGCCCAGCAGCCGCCAGCAGTGCCGGCGCAGCAGACTCCCGGCGGTCACGAACACCAGGCCGACGATGAAGACGCTGATCTCCCAATGCTTCGGAAACCGGAGCGCCGGCACCCAGGCGAGTGGCCAGGCGACGAGGAAGGCGATCCCCATGGCGTTGACGATGACGCGATACGACCCCGCGTCAGGCGAATCGGCGCGGCGCACCGACTTCCCCGCCCGGCGCACGATCTGGAACTCGGGCCAGAAGGCCCAGGCGAAGATGGCCCAGAAGATGAATGCGTAGGGGACGACGAACGGCAGTGGGGTCATCGCCGTCGCAGAAACACGTGCGTCGCGCGCTCGCCGGCCACGTGCTTCATGTCCGCCGGTCTTCCCGTGCCTTGGTGAGTAGACGCTCCGCGAAATCGAGACGCTCCTGGGCCGCGGCGAGCTCCTGTTGGACGTCCTGGAGACCACTTTCCAGGGCCTCGAGCCGTGCGGTGACGTCAGCCGATGCGGATTGTGGACGAGCGGCACGCAGCCGAACGACTTTGATCACCGCGAGCGCCGGGATCCCCACGAGTATGAGGAGGGCGGCAAGAAACACAGCAGGTTCCATGTGGCCTTCTGGTTCACGTAATGTGCGAGAACATCGGGCCAAGGGCGCCATCAAGGTTACACGCGAAATCTGAGGACGAAAGCACCCAGGTGAAACAACGAGCGCGAGTCACGGGCCGGCCGGCGGGGGTCCCGGAAGCGCTCGCTCCGACGAGATCGTCAGCCTGAACGCGTCCGGGTCCCGCAACCGGAACACGCGCGCCCCCCAGGGCATGTCGGCCGGCTCCGACTCGAGCCTGCCGCCGCGCTCCTTGATCCGCTTGGCAATCTCGTCGATGCTCTGGTTCGTCGTGATCTGCAGCGAGAACCCCTCGCCCTTGACCCGGTCCCATCCCTTCGCTCCGTCGTCCTGATTGATCAAGATCCGCACGTCCCCCGCCTTCAGCGAAACCGCTCTGAGCTTTCCCTCGCGCTCGTGCTTCCGGTCGATGGTGAAGCCCACGACATCGCGGTACCAGGTCAGGCTCGTCTGAAGATCCTTCACGGTCAGGGAGGCCGAGAGGGTGCGGGCATGGAAGGGTTCAGGCTCCGGACCCTTGGTGGCGCCGGTCGGGACGGATGATTTAGTGCTCATGGGATCTCCCGTAGGAAACGAAAGCGCGACCGCCTGCAAGCGCTGGTGAGGCGGCGCGCCCGCACGCCGACAGCTTCAGGCGCGTGTTAAGGAGCACGACTATGGCCGGAAGAGTGCGCCCTGCGTCTCGCCGTGCTGCGTGTCGATGTCATACCGCTCCTCCGCGCGCCGGAGATCGGCAACGAGAGGCTGGGCTACCGCCTGAACGAGGCCTGCAATCAGCTCGCAAGAGGGAGCCGTAACACCCATGATCGCTTGCCAGACTCGTGTCGCTCCGGTTACCGCGATCCTGCGATGCCCCTGTTCATGGACCTCTAGCGCATGGAGGAAGCGCTCCCACTCTGCCACGACCGTTTGCTTCGTGTACGCCGGAGGGGCCCACATGGGAGTGAGCATGGTGGTTTGCAGGTACACGTTTGCCTCGACGACCTTACACCCGGAACTGTCAGCGGTGGAGCGGTAGTCCCAATGGAGACTCCACCGCAGCTGACCGGCGTAGCCATGCCCGCCGGCCCGAGGCACTCCGAGTCGCAATGTCGTGCGGACTCCCGAGACATCCCCGGCCGTGATGCGCCACGTCTCCACGCGTTCGTCAACGTGCACACCAGCCGGCGGTCGAGGATCGGTGCTGTCGTATCGACCCACGGACGATGACGCGCATGCGTCGAGCAGCAGCGATCCGTATACCAGCCAGTGAGTGATGTCAGCCTTCCAGGTCCTGGCCGAAACACAGGCGGTACCCGTTGCAATCCTCAATGTCAAAATCGCGGCAGCCATAGGGTTGGTCGCAGATATCCCGGGCGATCTTCACGCCCCGCGCCTTGAATTCAGCATTGAGCGCATCGGCATCGTCGATCCAAATGTAGGTGTCCCACGCCCCGCCCTCCGGATCAACGACGTGATTCGGGCGCATCGCTCCAGCAGTTTCCAGCTGAGCCAACATGATGACGACGCCGTTGCGCTTGACCATACAAAACGATGGTGGGTCATTCCAGAAACGTTCATAACGGAACCCCAGTTTGTCCCGGTAATAGTTCGCCGTGCTGACCACGTCAGCGACGATGAAGTACGGGGCACTGGTCCAGCCTTGGCGGTCCTTCACGACGTTGGCGGCCATGTTTTTGGCGCTACCCCAAGGGGTCGTTCGGCTTTGGTCGTTCACAAACAGATGACTGTCTTGGGCGTTGGCGGCGTCGGCTTCAGGCCCGTGTTACGCGCCTGGACGCCCAAGGGCCAACCGGACTTGACTCAGGTGATGTTCGTTATGAGCGGCGACCTTCTCGAATTCATCCCGCAACGTGCGCACGCCGTCGACACTATGCACCCACTCAAGGTGGCCGCTCCGCTCATAGTGCACACCCGCATAGTAGATGATGGCGTTGCGCACCGACGCATAGACCTGCCGGGAGAGGTCCAACGGCACGCGAGAATAGTCGAGTCCCTTCGCCCACGCATCCTGATCCATCACCCATAGGACCGGACGAGGCTCGCTGAGCACGCGACGGATGCGATCAAAGAAGACGGTCTCGCTGTCGGAGAGGTGGTGCAGGATATAGCCGACTGACCACTTGCCAGGCGCGTAGGTGCGCGCCAGGTCCCCACGGTTGAGCGAGAAGCACTGCAGCGTCTCGTCCCGAGTCCGTTCCAGCTCTTGAATAAGGTGCGTGCGCCCTCCAGCCGGCTAACGGGGCGCGCCTAGGGTGCGGCGCGCTGAAGACAAAGTAGTCATACACTATTCTACACGCGCCACCAGCTTCAAGCGCTGGTTCGGCCGCATGCCATCCTCTATCCGCGCCCGTCGTAGAAGTTCGGTCGACCTCGAATTGCTAAGAGGGCGTGCACCGCCAGCTCAACGCCGATGAGCAGGAACCCTCCGTACCACCATAGCCTCAGCGGCGGGGCCTCGATGGGTAGGGCGCGCGCCGTGGCGGCCATGCCCACATAAAGCACTATCCCACCACTCAACCACACCAGCAGCCGCGCTCCTGCTTGCGTCAGGCGTCCCTGTGGAATTCGTGCCCGAAGGCCGTTCAAGAACGCGAGTTCGATGTAGTGCCCACCCAGGGAGAACCACAAGGCGAGGGCGGCGAGGGGGAGGAGCAGCTTTGGCTCATGTCTTTGGAGTGCGAGCACCGCGCCCACGACGCCGGCAAGCGCCACGGTCCTCGCCAACGTGCGGCGAAATGGCTCTTCGAACCTGGGCCAACTGGTACTCGATGGCATGCTGCCTAAAGGGCGCGCTTAGACTGCGGCGCGCTGAAGAGAGAGTCGTCATTCAATCTTCTACACGCGCCGCCAGCTTCAAGCGCTGGTTAGGCGCCACGTTACGATTTGCCGAGCGCCCTCGCCAGTAAGTCGGGGAACGTAGCCCAGCTGCCGATGATCTGCACCGCGGGCGCGGCCGCACCCACGGCACCGCGCGGGCAGTACCACAACGGGACCAATCCCGCCGCCGACGAGCCGCGTACGTCGTGTTCGTGCGAATCGCCGATGAACCATAGACCACGGGGCGGCTCCCCGAGCCGCGCCGCCGCGATTGCGAAGAGACGCGGATGCGGTTTGCGGAGTATGTAGTCGGCTGATGCCATGACAAACCGGTGCGAGCCGCGCAGCCCGCTCAGCGCGAGCTGACGTTCGATCGTTTGCCCGCTGAACATGGTGTTGCTCAGCACGGCCCAGGGAATGTTGGCGCGCTCCAAAGCTTCAAGCGCCGCGTTGATGTCAGGTTCCAGCTCCCAGGCCGTCGCGGCGCTCCAGAACGCCCATTCCACGTCCTCCGGTTGGACGTCGAACTCAATCCCGAGTGGGCCATACACCAAGCGCCCAATCGTGGCAGGCGGCGGTTCGAGAAGCGCCGTGCGACGCCGCGGCTCCAAGTCGTTCATGACCTCGGTCATCGCAGCCGCCAGCTGTGTTGGCGTGCAGCCGGCCTGGTCACGCGCGAGCGCCAGCACCGCCGCGGCGCCGGCCTCGAGGTTCACGGGCCCCTCACGCAGCAGTGTGTCACCGAAGTCGAAGAGCACACCACGTGGAGCGGTAAGCATCGGTTTAGCCAACGTGGCCGCCTAAGGGATCAGCCTCCGTTTGACGCCGCGTCGGGTTCAGCGAATCTTCGTCCGTCAGCGGTGACCCTTGCGAAGGTACCTCGATGAACATCGCACTGCGTTGTGCTCTGCTCTCCTTCACGTTCGCTGTGACGAACGCGCAGGTGCTGTCACCCCAAACCGGGTATGCGACACCGATCCTGGCGGGCATCAGCAATCACGGCCGCACCAAGGGTGAGCCCTATGTCACCGCCGGCGACCGGGCGTACTTGATCGGGGCGCAGGATGGGGATTTCCCGAACATGGGCGATCACGTCCCCGGCGAAATGGGCGGACTGTGGGTACACCCGATCAAGCTCATCGACGGCTTCTGGGCAGACGTCACGGATATCGCAACCGGTCAGGAGGTCGCCCTGTCGGACTGTGCGGAATTCGTCAATTACCCCTATGGCAATCGGTTCAGATACGGTCCGGTGTTGGACAGCTTGGAGATCGAGCGTTTTCAGTTCAGTCCTGATGGCCACGAGGGACTGATCGTGCAGTACATCTTCAGGAACGCCAGCCATCGCAGAAGAGAGCTGCACTTTCGCTTTGCGGTCAAGACCGATTTACGCCCCGTGTGGTTTGCAGATCGACTCGGGATCAAGGACGCGCCCGATACGGTTGCCTGGCAGGCGACGAGGCGTCTCTTCATCGCCACCGACAGCGCCAACCCCTGGTTCGCGGTGTGGGGGGCCACTGATGCTGAAGATGCCGAACCAGTCGCACCGCCGGGGGGGATCCGCACGAGGGGGCTGGGGGTCGCAGCGGCATCCCGATACCGAGTGTCGGTCGACCCGCAGGGCACCGCGACCTTGACGTTCGCCATCGCGGGATCCGCCACGGACCAAGCTGCAGCGATGCGGGAGTACGGCGACCTGGCCAGGAATCACGTGAGCCTCCTCGAGAGAAAGAAGGCCCACTACGCCGCCATCATTGACCGGGCGCGAGTCAGCATCCCCGATCAACGCCTGCAAGAGGTGTACAACTGGGTGCGGGTCAACACGGAGTGGCTGGTCAGAGACGTTCCCGGGATCGGCCGCGGCGTCGGCGGGGGACTGATGGAGTACCCCTGGTGGTTCGGGACCGAAACCTATTCCGTCCAAGCGCTCATCGCGACCGGCGATTTTGATCTCGCCAAGCAAACGCTGCGCCTGTTGCGGGACCAGTCCATCAAGACCAACGGCAACGGCCGCATCGTGCATGAGGTGACGACCAACGGCGTCGTTTCCAATCCCGGCAACACGCAGGAGACCGCGCAGTTCATCCTGACCATCGGCAAACTCTTCGAGTGGACGGGCGATCTGGACTTCGCGCGCGAGATGTACCCGGCGATGAAGGCGGGGATCAGGTGGCTGCTGACCGACATGGACCAGAACCGGAACCTGTTCCCGGAAGGGTACGGGATCATGGA
>Ga0209266_1002053_pt1 | contig 12903 bp, 10 predicted proteins | sample GraSoiAngelo_132_FD_185889 | JGI IMG/M metagenome (GOLD analysis project Ga0209266, IMG submission 185889) | Grasslands soil microbial communities from the Angelo Coastal Reserve, California, USA - 14_0929_02_40cm (SPAdes) (version 2) | ecosystem: Environmental > Terrestrial > Soil > Grasslands ...
CGCCGGCTCGCGCGCGTCGCGCCGCATCGCCGTCATCGGGGAGATGCTCGAGCTCGGCGACCGCGCGGCGGAGCTGCACGAAGGCGTGGGACGCGCGGCGGCGAACGCGGGCGTGGACCTCCTGCTCGCGGTTGGCGGTGGTCCCGCGATGGCGCTCGCCGACGCCGCGGTCCGAGCGGGGATGCCTCGCGCGAGTGTCCGTCACTTCGCCACGATCGACGAGGCGGCGGATGCCGCCGTCGCGCTCGTGCGGGCAGGCGACGTCGTGCTCGTGAAAGGGTCGCGGGGCGTGAAGACGGATCGCGTGGTCGAGCGTCTCAAGTCGGCGCGGTCGGAGCGCGGCTGATGCTGTATCACCTGCTCTTCCAGCTGGTGTATCCGCGGACGCAGCTCGCCGTCCTGAACGTCACGCGCTACATCACGTTCCGTACCGCGGCGGCCACGCTCTCTGCCCTCGCGATCAGCCTCGCGTTCGGGCCATGGCTGATCCGCAAGCTGCGCGAGTTCCAGATCGGCCAGGTGATCCGCGCGGAAGGGCCCCTGACACATCAGCAGAAGACCGGAACGCCGACGATGGGCGGGTTGCTGATTCTGACGGCGGCACTGGTGCCGACGTTGTTGTGGGCCGATCTGACGAATGCCTACGTCTGGATTGCGGTGCTGACGACGGCCGGCTACGGCGGCATCGGCTTCGCGGACGACTACCTGAAGATCGTGCGGCGATCCCATCACGGCCTGTTGCCGCGCTACAAGATGGGGTTTCAGGTGCTCATCGGCATCGGCGTCGGCGTCGCGTTGCTGGTGCTGCAGCACGAAGGTCTCTACAACACGCGGCTGGTCTTCCCGTTCTTCAAGCGGCTGATCCCGGATCTCGGCTGGTGGTACCTGACGTTCGCGGTGTTCGTGCTCGTGGCCGAGTCGAACGCCGTGAATCTCACCGACGGTCTGGACGGCCTGGCGATCAGCGTGTTCGCGATTGCCGCGGCGGCATATACCGCGCTGGCCTACGTGACCGGCCACCGGGTGTTCGCCGAGTACCTGCTGCTGGTGCGCTTTCCGCAGGCCGCCGAGCTGACGGTGTTCTGCGGCGCGCTGGTCGGCGCGTCGCTGGGATTCCTCTGGTACAACTCGTACCCCGCCGAGATTTTCATGGGCGACATCGGGTCGCTCGCGCTCGGTGCCGCGCTCGGCATTGTCGCGATTCTCATCAAGCAGGAGCTGCTGCTGCCGATCGTCGGCGGGATCTTCGTGCTCGAAGCGCTCTCGGTGGTCCTGCAGGTCGGGTATTTCAAAGCGACCGGAGGTCAACGCCTCTTCCGTATGGCGCCGCTGCATCACCACTTCGAGCTGAGCGGATGGAGCGAGCCGAAAGTGATCACGCGCTTCGTCATCGTCGGGATCATTTTTGCGTTGTTCAGTCTGGCCACGCTCAAGCTCCGCTGAACGGATTCATGGCGAGGGATCTGGCATTCGACGTCACCGGCAAACGCGTCACCGTCGCGGGAGCCGCGAGAAGCGGCCTGGCCGCCGCGGAGTTGCTCGCCCGCCGGGGCGCGCACGTGACGCTTTCCGACACGCGGAGCGAGGCACCGGAAACCGAGCCGCTGACACGACTCGGCGTGCAGCTGGAGCTGGGGGGCCACCGGACGCAGACCTTCACGACCGCCGATCTCATCGTCCTCAGCCCCGGCGTGCCGCCGGAGCAGGCGGCGGTGCAGGCCGCGCGCGGGGGCGGCGTGCCGGTGATCGCGGAGATCGAGCTTGCGTCGCGCTGGCTCCTCGGCCGCGTCGTCGCCATCACCGGCACCAAGGGCAAATCGACGACGACGGCGCTGACCGGCCGGATGCTGGAGGCGGCGGGATTCAAGGTGACGGTCGGCGGCAATATCGGCGCCCCCCTCAGCGCCCAGGTGGGCGACTCGACGCCGGACACGTTCCACGTGGTGGAGGCCAGCAGCTTCCAGCTCGAGCAGATCGACACGTTCCATCCGTGGATCGCCGTGATGCTCAATTTCTCACCGGATCATCTCGATCGACATCCGGACGTCGACGCGTACGCCGCGGCGAAGGCGCGGATCTTCGAGAACCAGGACGCGGGCGACTTCGCCGTCGTCAACGCCGACGATCCGGCGGTCCTGGCGATCGCGCGGCGCGGTCGCGCCGCGATGCGGCCGTTCGCCCGCGCCAGCTCGATCGACCACGGCACGGTCGTCGAAGACGGATGGATCGTCAATCGGACGCGCGATGCGACCGAACGGCTCGTCCCGCTCGAGGCGATCCATCTGCTCGGCCCGCATCTGGTGTATGACGTCATGGCGGCAGCCACCGTGGGCGCGATCGCCGGCGCGGCGCCGACGGCCATGACCGCCGCGGTCAACACGTTCCGCGGCCTCGAGCACGCGATGGAGCTCGTCGCCGACGTACGCGGCGTGCGGTTCGTGAACGACTCGAAGGCGACCAACGTCGAGGCGGCGCTGCGATCGATCGAGAGCTTCGATCGGGATCTCGTGCCGATTATCGGCGGTCGTTTCAAAGGCGGCGACCTCCGCCTGCTGCGCGAGCCGCTGAAGGCGCGCGCCAGGGCCGTCGTCGCAATCGGCGAAGCGCGCCCGCTGGTGCGCGACGCGCTGGCCGATCTGATCGACGTGCACGACGCGAACACGTTCGGGGACGCGATCGAGCGCGCCTACACGCTGGCGAAGCCGTCAGGGGTGGTGCTGCTCGCGCCGGCGTGCGCGAGCTTCGATATGTTCCGCGACTACGCTGAACGGGGAAGGCGCTTCAAAGAAGAGGTGAAGCGGATCAGCGTCCGTGAGCGGTGAGCCGTCGTCAGCCGGTTGTTGCGGTCGAGGATTGGCTGCTGGGAACCCAGGCTGCCCCGGCCTGGGAAGCTGATGCCTCTGCCCGACGCCGGCTGATGACGGCTGACCGCTCACGGCGAATGGTAATGCGCTCGAGGGGACGTTTCGGAAGAAACGAGATCGAGCTTTAGGTGCGGCCGGAAAAACGGGCGCCCTGCGCCTGGACAGCCTGAAAGGCTGCGCCCCGCGGGGAACCGGCTGAAGGCCGCACGTGACGGAGCAGATGGCCAGAAAGCTGAAGTCGGACAAGGTGCTGTTCATCACGACGATCCTCCTGGTCGCGCTCAGCGTCGTCATGGTGTACAGCGCGTCGGCGCCGGTCGCCCTCGAGCGCTACGGCAGAGCTTCGATATTCCTCATCAAGCAGGGGATGTTTTCGCTCCTGGGCATCGCGCTGCTACCGCGAGCCGGTGTTCATCTGGTCGTGCCTGGCATTCGTGACGCTCGCGCTCGTCGCCGTCTACTTCAACGCGCCCGTGAACGGGGCGCGGCGATGGTTCAGCGTCGCGGGCATCGGCGTGCAGCCATCGGAACTGGCGAAGCTGGTCGCGATTTTCTTCATCGCCGCGCTCCTCGAGCGCCGCATGCATCGCATCGACGACGTCGGCTACTCGCTGCCGCCGATCGCCATCGTCGTGCTCGGGTTCGTCGCGCTCATCCTGCCCGAGCCCGACTTCGGGACGTCGATGTCGCTGATGCTGATCGCGGCCGTCATGGTGTTCGCGGCGGGTCTCAACTACCGCTACATCATCGGCGCCGCGCTCGCGGCGCTGCCGGTCCTCTACATAGTGATCATGGGCTCCGCGTATCGGCGCCGCCGCACGTTCGCGTTTCTCAATCCGTGGGACGACCCGCTCGGCGACGGCTTCCAGATCATTCAGTCGCTCATCGCCATCGGCACGGGTGGTGTGTGGGGGAAAGGACTGATGAACGGCGTTCAGAAGCTGTTCTATCTGCCCGAGCCGCACACCGACTTCATCTTCTCCGTCATTTCGGAGGAGCTGGGGCTCGTCGGCGCCACCGCCGTGGTGGTCTGCTTCTCGGTCGTCGCGTGGCGGGGAATGCGCATCGCGCTGCGCGCGCCCGACGCGTTCGGCGCGCTCCTCGCGCTCGGGCTGACGACGATGGTCGCGGTGCAGGCGCTGGTGAACATCAGCGTCGTGCTCGGCCTGATGCCGACGAAAGGGCTTCCGCTGCCGTTCGTGAGCGCCGGGGGATCGTCGCTGCTGATCAATTTCGCGGGGATGGGGATTCTGCTCAACGTGTCTCAGCACGCGACCGAGGCATGAATGGCGCAGCCGTTGCGGGTCGTGATTGCCGGTGGCGGCACCGGCGGTCACCTGTATCCGGGGATCGCGGTGGCGCGCGAGCTGCTGTCGCGGCGTCCGGACGCACGGGTGTCGTTTGCGGGAACGGCGCGCGGCATCGAAGCGCGGGTGGTGCCGCGCGAAGGGTTTCCTCTGGATCTGATTCGCAGCGGCGGCGTGAAGGGAAAGTCGCTCCTCGACCGGGCGCGCGGCGCGTCGCTCGTGCCGCTCGGCCTCGTGGACGGGTGGCGGATCGTCTCGACACGGCATCCGGCGCTCGTCATCGGCGTCGGTGGTTACAGCTCGGGGCCGGTCGTCCTCGTCGCCGCGCTGCGCGGTGTGCCGACGATGCTGCTGGAGCAGAACGCGGTGCCAGGGCTCACCAATCGACTGCTCGCGCGTTACGTCGAGGCGGCGGCGGTGACGTTCAACTCGACACAGGCGTTCTTCGGTTCGAAGGCGTTTGTCAGCGGCAACCCGGTCCGGCCGGAGTTCTTCGCGGCGACGGGATCTCATCAGGAGTCGGCTCTCGATGACGAGGCGTCCGTCATACGCGTCTTGGTCTTCGGCGGCTCTCAGGGGGCACACGCGATCAACATGGCCATGGTGGAGGCAGCGGCGCTGTTGGCGGCCGGCGGCTCGCATCTTCGTCTCGTCCACCAGACAGGTGAACGGGATGTCGAGATGGTGCGCGCCGCCTACCGGCAGGCCGGACTTCAGGCCGAGGTCGAGCCGTTTCTCTACGACATGGGACGGCAACTCGGGACTGCCGACGTCATCGTCTGCCGCGCCGGCGCGACGACGCTGGCGGAGATCACCGCGGCGGGCAGATCGGCGATTCTGATTCCGCTGCCGACCGCCACCGACGATCACCAGCGGAAGAACGCCGAGGCGCTGGCCGCGGCCGGTGCCGCGGAGGTGCTGTTGCAGCAAGACGTCACCGGGCCGGTGCTTGCGGACCGGCTGCTCGCGCTCGCCGGGGATCGCGCGCGCCGGCAGCGGATCTCGGCGGCGGCGCGGTTGCTGGCCCGGCCGGACGCGGCGCGGGTCATCGTCGACCGGGCGATGGAACTCATCCGTACGTAGGCGGCCCTTTCAGGACCGCCTGGCCCGGCGGGCCTGAAAGGCCCGCCCTACATGAGACAGGTCGTTGCTGGGCAAGACGCGTCACGTGCACTTTGTCGGGGTCGGCGGAATCGGCATGAGCGGGATTGCCGAATTGCTCGCCAATCTCGGCTACATCGTCAGCGGCTCGGACGAGAAGCGCTCGGCGACGACCGATCGGCTGGCGATGCTGGGCATCCGCGTCGCGATCGGGCACGACGCGGCGCACGTCGGCGAGGCGGACGTCGTCGTGATCTCGTCGGCCGTGCGGGCGGCCAACCCGGAAGTCGCGGAAGCGGCGCGGCGGCAGATTCCGGTGATTCCGCGCGCCGAGATGCTCGCCGAGCTGATGCGTCTCCGCTTCGCGATCGCGGTCGCGGGCGCGCACGGCAAGACGACGACGACGTCGATGATCGCGCTGATGCTCGAGCGGGCCGGTCTCGATCCGACGGCGGTGATTGGCGGACGCCTCAGCGCGTTCGGCAGCAACGCGCGGCTCGGCCGCGGCGAGCTGATGGTGGCCGAGGCGGACGAAAGCGATCGGTCGTTTCTGAAACTGTTCCCGACAATCGCGGTGATTACGAACATCGACCACGAGCACCTCGAGAATTACGGCGGCTTCGACGACCTCCAGCAGGCGTTCGTCGACTTCGCCAACAAAGTGCCGTTCTACGGCGCCGTCATTGCCTGCGTGGACGACGCGAATCTCGCGGCCGTCATGCCGCGCGTGGCGCGGCGCGTCACCGCCTACGGCCTCGAATCGACAGAGGCCGACGTGACCGCGAGCGACGTGACGCTGGGACCGCTGAGCGTGACGGCGACGGTCACGCGGCGCGCGCGCGGTCCGGCAGGCGCGCCAGGTTCGGACGATCGCCGGAAGGTGCAGGTGACGCTCGGGAGGCTGGCGCTCGCTGTGCCCGGGCGCCACAACCTGCTGAACGCGCTGGCCACCATCGCCGTCGGCATGGAGCTCGGCCTGTCATTCGACCAGGTGGCCGCCGGCTTGAAGGAGTTCCGCGGGGCGGAGCGACGGTTCGACGTGCGCGGCGAGCCGAACGGCATTCTGGTCGTCGACGACTACGGTCATCACCCGACCGAGATCGCCGCGGTGCTCGCGGCGGCACGGACGTTCAGCCGCCGGATCGTCGTCGCATTTCAGCCGCACCGGTTCACGCGAACCGCGGCGCTGATGAGCGCCTTCGGGCCGGCGCTCGAAGGCGCCGACCACATCGTGCTGACCGACATTTACGCCGCCGGCGAGGAACCACTGCCGGGCGTCACGCTCGCCGCGCTGGGCGCCTCGGTCCGCCGCAGCGTGAACGTGCCGGTCGATCTGGTGCCGGACGTCGACGATGTCATTCCGGCCATCGCTCGCGTGGCGAAGCCCGGCGACATCGTCATCACGCTTGGCGCCGGGTCGATTGGCAGCGTGCCAGACCGGCTCGTCGCCGCGCTCGGGGGCGCAGCAGGCTCCGCCTCTCTGATCCCTGGCGCGGCCGCCACGGCCCCACGCGCAGGGACGGAGCAGGCTCCGCCCAAGGGGGATCGTTCATGAACGCTGTTGCCGCGCCCGCCGATCGCCGTTTCCACCGCGCGCACGTCAAGCCGGCGCGCAGGAAGCGAAGCTGGCGGGCGCTCATCAAGCCGCTGCTGCTGTCCGGCGCGCTCGGCGTCCCGCTGGCGTACGGCGTGTACTGGGCGTCGAGCGTGGCGGCGCGCGCGCACGTGCTTCAGGTGGAACGCATTGTCGTGCGTGGCAACAACCGGTTGTCGAGGGGCGAAGTGCTCGCGGTGCTGAACGGTCTGCGCGGCGAGAGCCTCGTCTGGACCGACCTCGATCGCTGGCGCACGAGGCTGCTGGCGTCGCCCTGGGTGCGGGACACGGCCCTTCGGCGCTCCCTGCCGTCAACCGTAGAGGTCGTCGTGACCGAGCGGCAGCCGATCGGGATCGGGCGCATCAACGGCGACATGTATCTCGTCGACGAACGGGGCGTGATCATCGATCAGTACGGGCCGCGCTACGCCGATCTCGATCTGCCGATCGTCGACGGCCTCCCGGCGTCGCCGACCGGCCGTGGATCGACGACCGACGAAGCGCGCGCGGAGCTCGCAGCGCGGGTGATTGCCGCGGTCCGGATGATGCCCCAGGTGGCGCGCCGGTTGTCGCAGGTCGACGTCACCGACGCGCACAACGCGACCGTGATTCTCAACCGCGATCGGGCGGTCCTTCAACTCGGCGACGACCGGTTCCTCGCGCGGCTCCAGGCGTATCTCGACCTCGCACCGGCACTGCGCGAGCGCGTCCCGGACATCGACTACGTGGATCTGCGGTTCGACGATCGGATTTATGTGCGCCCGGCGAAGGTCACCAGGCCGACTGGGGCGACCGGCACCGCTGAAGCGGCGCCCCACGAGCGAAGGAAGTAGCGGCCCTTCAGGGCGCATGACCGACGTCGCGCGGCCCTTCGGGGCTGCGAGCGCACAAGGCAGGGCGGCGCTTCGGGGCTGCCGACGCAGACGTGGCGCGGCCTTCAGGGCTGCCAGAGACAGCGTCGCGCGGCCCTTCAGGGCTGCGAGCGCACAAGGCAGGGCAGCGCCTTCAGCGCTGCCAACGCAGACGTGGCGCGGCCCTTCAGGGCTGCCGTGGGAGACCCGAGTGGCGCGAAAAGAGCGGTACCTGGTCGGTCTCGACGTCGGCACCTCGAAAGTGACGGCGGTGGTCGCCGAGATGCTGGACGGCGCGGGGCTGGACATCGTCGGGCTGGGCGTCGCCGAATCGCGCGGCATCCGCCGCGGCGTCGTGGTGAATCTCGAGGCCGCGGTCGATTCGATCAAGAAGGCGATTGATGAGGCCGAGCTGATGGCGGGCGTCGAGATCGACACGGCGCATCTCGCGCTGACGGGGCCGCACATCAAGGGCTTCAACAGCCGCGGCGTGATCGCCGTGGCCGGGAAGAACCGCGAGATCACGCGCGAGGACGTCCGGCGCGCCATCGACGCCGCCAAGGCGGTCTCGCTGCCGACAGGCCGGGAAATCCTGCACGTGCTGCCGCAGGACTTCGTCGTCGACGAACAGGACGGCATCGGCGCGCCGGTCGGGATGACCGGGGCTCGCCTCGAGGTGAACGTCCACATCGTCACCGGCAGCCAGAGCTCGACGCAGAACATCGTCGCGTGCGTGAACCGTGCCGGCGTAACGGTAGCGGAGACCGTGGCCGAGCAGATCGCCGCGAGCGAGTCCGTGCTGACCGAGGACGAGAAGGAGCTCGGCGTCGCGCTCGTCGACATCGGCGGCGGCACGACCGATATCGCGATCTACGAGCGCGGCAGCCTCTGGCACACCGCCGTGGTCGGCGTCGGCGGCGATCACTTCACGAACGACATCGCCGTGGGTCTGCGGACGCCGGTGCCCGACGCGGAGAAGATCAAGCGCAAATGCGGCTGCGCGCTCTCGGGCATGGTCGACGAAGACGAGACGATGGAGGTTGCGAGCGTGGGCGGCCGGAAGCCGCGCGTGATGGCGCGCCGCATCCTGTCCGAGATCCTGCAGCCTCGCGCCGAGGAGATCTTCCACCTGGTGTGGGACGAAATCCGCCGGGCCGGCTACGAGAAGAGCCTCAACTCCGGCATCGTGCTGACCGGCGGCGGTGCCATCCTCGACGGCATGCCGGAAATCGCCGAGCAGATTTTCGACCTGCCGATCCGCCGCGGCTGCCCCGGCGGCGTCGGCGGCCTCGCCGATCACGTGAACAGCCCGACGTTCGCGACCGGCGTCGGCCTGGTCCTCTACGGGTATCGCAATTCGATAGGAGAGTCGGCGCGCCCGCCGGTCGGCGCCGGCGCGTTCGTTCGTGTCGCCGGCAGGCTGCGCGGACTGTTCAGAGAATTCTTTTGACGGCGGGCACATCGGGCGACGGGCTTGAAGGCCGGCGCCCTGAACCAGGAGACGACGCATGGACGATTACACGGCTGGCGATGCGACGCGTGAGGCTCCACGTCTGAGACTGCGGCTCGACGAAGAGTCCACCATGGGCGCCCGCCTCAAGGTCATCGGCGTCGGCGGAGGCGGCAGCAATGCCGTCAACCGGATGGTCCAGACCGGACTCGACGGCGTCGAATTCATGGTCGTGAACACGGATCTGCAGGCGCTGCGCATGAACGCCGCCTCGATGAAGCTGCAGATCGGCAGCAAGCTGACCAAGGGCCTTGGCGCGGGCGCCGATCCGAACGTCGGGCGTCAGGCCGCGCTCGAGGACACGGAAAAGATCATCCAGGCCCTCGACGGCGCCGACATGGTCTTCGTGACGACGGGCCTCGGCGGCGGTACCGGCACCGGCGCCACGCCGGTCATCGCCAGCCTCGCCAGCGAGCTCGGCGCGCTGACCGTCGCCGTCGTCACCAAGCCGTTCAAGTTCGAAGGCAGGAAACGGCAGATGCAGGCGGAGCGCGGCCTCGACGCGCTCCGCGAGTGCGTCGACACCATCATCACGATCCCGAACGAACGGCTGCTCACGATCATCGATCGCACGACACCGATGACCGAGGCGTTCGCGACGGCAGACGATGTGCTGCGGCAGGCGATTCAGGGGATCTCGGATCTGATTCTGGTGCCGGGGCTGATCAACCTCGATTTCGCCGACGTCAAGACGATCATGGCCGGCATGGGGATGGCGATGATGGGCACGGGCGTCGCCGAAGGGCAGGATCGCGCCATGGAAGCGGCGCGCCGCGCCATCTCCAGCCCGCTGCTCGAGGGCACGTCGGTGACCGGCGCCCGCGGCGTGATCATCAACGTCACCGGCGGGCCGGACCTGTCGCTCGTGGAGGTGAGCGAGGCGTCGTCGATCGTGCAGGAGGCCGCCGATGAAGAGGCGAATATCATCTTCGGCGCCGTCGTCGAGCCCGCGCTGAAGGGCAAGGTGAAGATCACGGTGATTGCCACCGGGTTCGGACCGGTGGCGGCCGCCCGGCCGGCCACGGGAGCGGCGCGGACGCCCGTCGACTTGTCGCACTACGCCGACGTCCCACGTGTGCGCGCCGACGCCGTGCCGGCCCCGATCGGGCCGATGACGTCCCCGAAGCTGTCAATCGCCAGACGGCCGCTGGTCGATCACCCAATCGCCGTCTCCGCGAGCGCTGCGCCGGTCTCTTCCCCCGCCGGTCCGCCGGCCGGGCCGACGCGTCCCGCCGGCGCCGGCGGCAGCGAAACGCCCCGGAATGCCCCCGAGGCGGAGGAGGCCGCCATGGATCGCGATTTCGACCTCAGCTCGTTCGACGTGCCCGCGTTCCTGCGGCGCCAGGAAGGCTGAGCTGCGGCAGGTGCCCGCCGGGCGATCATCGCTCTCGATGGTAGAGTAGATAGATCCACGGCACTCGAGAACGCCGACGTCTGAGCCTCAAGGGACGAATCCCTCCACGGGGCCCGGCCGAGGCCGCCCGAGCCACCTCACATGAAGGCCTGGGAACAACGCGAACGCGCACGGCAAACCCTCGCGAAAGAAGTCGGCTACATCAAGAAGCCGCACGGCGATCGTCTGCGCGTGGCCCTCGCGTTTCCGAACACCTACTGGGTCGGGATGTCGAACCTCGGCTTCCAGACGGTGTACCGCCTCTTCAACGCCGAGGAGGACATCGTCTGCGAGCGATTCTTTCTCCCGCCGAAGCAGGAGCTGGTCGAGTTGTCCGCGGCGAATGCGCCGCTGCTGTCCCTCGAGTCCCAGACGCCGGTCGGCGACTTCGACGTCGTCGCGTTCTCGGTGTCCTTCGAGTGGGACTACGTGAACGTGCTGACCCTGCTCCGCCTTGCCGGCATTCCAAGCTATGCCGTCGAGCGCTCGGCGCGCCACCCGTTGATCGTGATAGGCGGCGCCGTCACGTTCGTGAACCCCGAGCCGCTCTCGCCCTTCGCCGACGCGATCGCGGCCGGCGAGGGCGAGGCGCTGGTCCAGGGTCTACGCCGGGCCGTTGCCGCCGCGACCGGCCGCGACGATCTCCTGAGGCTCCTCGCCACCGAGCGCGGCTTCTACGTGCCGTCGCTGTACGAGCCGCGGTACGCCGGGGACGGAACGCTCACCGGCTACACCGTACGAGCCGGGGTCGACGCGCCGTTGCCGGTCCGCAAGGCCGCGTTGAAGACGACGGAGGCGGTGGATCCGCCGGTGACGAGCATTTTCACGCCGGACACGGAATTCGGATCGCGCTTCCTGATTGAGATCGTCCGGGGTTGCGCGAACCTCTGTCGCTTCTGCTGGGCCGGCTACAACTATCTGCCGGTCCGCGCGTTCTCCACCGATCGCATCCTCGATCTCGCGCGTGCCGCGCGCACGCACGCGAACCGCGTGGGGCTCGTGTCGATCGCGTTGTGCGACCACCCGGACATCGAGCACATCCTCGCGAACCTGAACGGGATGGGCTACTCCATCAGCCCGGCCTCGCTGCGGCTCGACGATCTGACCGGGTCGATCGTCCGGGTCCTGCGAGAGAGCGGTGAGCGGACGCTCACCATCGCCCCGGAAACCGGCTCCGACCGGCTCCGTCGCGTCATCAACAAGACCGTGACCAACGACGAGATTCTCGACCGGGCCGATCTGATCTTCGCGAGCGGCATCGAGAACCTGAAGCTCTATTACATGATCGGCCTCCCAACCGAGACGGACGAGGATCTCGTGGCGATTCGCGATCTGACGCTGCAGATCCGCGACCGGATGCTGAAGTACGCGCGCCCGAGAGGCCAGATAGGCCGCATTGTCGGGAGCGTGAACCCGCTGATTCCGAAGCCTGGCACCGCATATCAGTGGATCCCCATGGAAGACCCGGCTGCCGTCGATCGTAAGATCAAGCGGCTGCGCAGCCTGACGGCCGACATCGACAATGTGTACTTCAACATCAAGTCCGAGCGGCACTCGTACTTTCAGGCGCTGCTCTCGCTCGGCGACCGCCGCGTCGCCCCGGCGATTGCGATCGCCGAGCGGAACGGACAGAACTGGCGCGCCGCGGTCGCCGACGCGGGCATCGACGGCGACTTCTACGTTTTCCGCGATCGCAGCGGCGACGCCGCGTTGCCGTGGGACATCATCGACGGCGGCTTGAAGCGCCCGTTCTTCGAAGCCGAGTACGCGAAGAGCCTCCGCGAGGAATGGACACTGCCGCCGAAGCGCGCGAAGGAAAACGCGCACCTTCTGCCGGTGATTCAATGATCGGCAGTCGTTTGGCCAATCACGCGACTCAGCTGGCGATCGCGGCCCGCTCCTCGTACGCCTGAAACGCTTCCAGAATCAGATCGCGCAGCTTGCTCTGAGCCGTGGTGTCGACAATGGGTCGCAACAGGGCGAACGTGCGGCGCTCGCCGTTGACGCTGTACTGGCGCGCCGGGAAGGTCACGTTGCGCCCGTTGCCGCCGCGCCGTTCCCAGATTGAGAAGCCAATCAGCTTCATGCCCTCCATCGGGCCGTCGCTGAAATGCAGTTCCGCATCGGCGAGCTTCCCGGGTGGATTCCCTTTTTCGTTCGGTGTGATCTTGATCGTCACAGGACACACTCCTTCCAAGCCAGGCCGGCATTCTGGCGGCGTTTCTTGCGGCCCTTCCTACGGCCGTTCTTGCCGCCCTTTGTTCGCCGCGCGCGTCGAACGCT
>Ga0209266_1002057_pt1 | contig 12895 bp, 7 predicted proteins | sample GraSoiAngelo_132_FD_185889 | JGI IMG/M metagenome (GOLD analysis project Ga0209266, IMG submission 185889) | Grasslands soil microbial communities from the Angelo Coastal Reserve, California, USA - 14_0929_02_40cm (SPAdes) (version 2) | ecosystem: Environmental > Terrestrial > Soil > Grasslands ...
TTGCACGCAATGTTCGATCTGATCGTCTAGCCTTTGCGTCGTTGGGGGGAGTCGGCCATGCGCTCGAAGATCTCATATGCCGTTGCGGCCATCCTGGGAGGCGCGCAATGAGGATTTCATTCTCGATGAATGCCCGTCGCGCGCCTACCGCTTTCGTCTTACTGCTCCCTCGATTTCTTTCCGCTCTTTGCCTCGCGCCGTCTGGCGAGGCCGCCACTCCGCCGGACGCCGCGCCCGTGATCCTGATTCAAAACACCACGGTGATGACTGTTTCTCACGGCACCATCGAACACGGATCCATCCTGATTAAGGACGGCAAGATCGCCGAAGTCGGCCAGTCCATCAAAGCTCCGACGGGAGCGCAGGTGATCGAGGCCTCGGGGCAGTTCGTGATTCCCGGAATTATCGATTGCCATTCGCACATTGCCGCGGAGGCCATCAATGAGGGCAGCGTCTCGGTTTCTTCCATGGTGAACATGGAAGAGGTTCTTGATCCCGAGGACATCGACATTTACCGCGATCTTGCCGGCGGCGTCACTTCGGCAAACATTCTTCACGGCTCGGCGAACTCCATCGGCGGACAAACTCTGGTGATCAAGCTGCGCTGGGGCCAGCCCGCAGCGAAGCTTCCCTTTGAAGGGGCCGTGCCCGGCATCAAGTTTGCCCTCGGCGAAAACCCGAAGCGCTCGAACTTCAGCATCCCCGGCCAGCCCCGCCGCTATCCGGCCACGCGCATGGGCGTAGCAGAAACCATTCGCGGCGCGTTCAGCGAGGCCCGCGACTACAAGAAAACCTGGGACGATTACCACAAGCGAGTCGCAGCAGGAGAAAAGAACCTCATTCCGCCGCGCCGCGACCTGAAACTCGAGCCGCTCGTGGAAGTGCTCGAAGGCAAGCGCTACGTGCACTCGCACTGCTACCGCGAAGACGAAATCCTGATGCTTCTGCTGGTGGCCAAAGAATTCGGATTCACAGTTCGCACCTTGCAACACGTCCTTGAGGGTTACAAAGTCGCCGACGAACTCGCCGCCGCCGGCGTGGGCGCCTCCACGTTCTCCGATTGGTGGGCCTACAAGGTCGAAGCCTATGACGCCATTCCGTACAACGCGGCATTAATGACGCGCCGCGGGGTACTCGTTTCCATCAATTCCGACGATGCGGAAGAGGCCACGCACCTCAACCAGGAAGCGGCCAAGAGCATGAAGTATGGCGGGCTCACTCACGACGAAGCGCTGAAATTGGTCACGTTGAATCCCGCCATTCAGCTCGGGATTGACAACCGCGTCGGCACTATCGACGTGGGCAAAGACGCCGACCTGGCGATTTACAATCACGATCCGCTCAGCGCGTATGCCGTGGTGCAAAAAACGTTGATCGACGGCCGCGTGTACTTCGATCGCGACAAAGACCTGGCCAGCCGCGCGGAAATCGAGAAAGAGAAGAAAACGCTCACGGACAAACTGAAGAAGGAAGAGAAGAAACCCGAAGAGAAGAAACCGGAAGAAAAGAAGCCGGAGCAAAGCCCTAAGCCGCCCGCACTCTCTGCTGCACCCACAGCTCAAGCGAGAGCTGTTCAAGGAGGCGCCCTGTGAAAAGAAAAAGAGCCGCGCGGCTAGGCAGCCCGCTTTATTTCTTCGACTTCCTTTGTTTGGTTTGCCTGTTGGCCGCCCCTGCGGCCGGCGCGCAAATCCAGGCGCCTTCGGTTTACGCGATCACGCATGCAAAGATCTTCACGCTTGCCGGTTCTCCCATCGAAGACGGAACGCTGGTCATTCGCGACGGCAAGATCGCCGCGGTTGGCGCGGCTGTCGAAGTCCCCGCCGGCGCCCGGGTCATTGATGCCAAAGGACTCGAAGTTTATCCCGGGCTCTTCGATGCGGTCACGCAGATAGGCCTCAGCGAAGTCGGAGCGGTCGGCGCCACCGTGGACGCCACCGAAGCGGGAAACTACAACCCGGACGTTGTCGCCGCTACCGCGATTTCCCCCTCGAGCGAGCACCTTCCCGTTACCCGCGCTTCCGGCATTACCGAGGTCCTGGCGGTTCCGGCCAGCGGCGGCTTCGACTTTGGCGGCAGCCGGGGAACCCTGGGCGGCCAAGCCTCCGCGATCCATCTGGCCGGTTGGACCATTGACGAAATGCTGATCAGGAAAAGCGCCGCCATGGTGGTCAATTGGCCGCAAATCCAGACCCAGACTTTTGATTTCGCCACCTTCTCGCGCAAGGAAAAACCGTACAGCGAAGCCAAGCAGGAATACGACAAGCAGGTCAATGAACTCACCGATTGGATCGACCGCGCCCGCCACTACGCCCAGGCGATGGAAAAGGGCGCGGTCTCGAAATACGACCGCGACCTGAAGCTCGAAGCTCTTGCCCCGGTCGTTCGCGGCGAGCTGCCCGTCCTGGTGTTCGCCAATCGCGCGCGCGACATTCGCAATGCCGTCGACTTTTGCGACAAGCAAAAGCTGAAAATGATCCTCGCGGGAGGCGCAGAAGCCTACAAAGTGAAGGATCTCCTCCGTTCAAAGAACCTCCCGGTCATTCTTCGACCCATGCTTTCCTCGCCACCTGACGAGGACGATCCCTATGATCGCGAACTGACCGAGCCCGCGGAGCTCGCCGCCGCCGGCGTGAAGTTCGCCATCGCCAGCTTTGATAACTCGTTCGCGCGGCGCCTCGGACAAAACGCCGCGAACGCCGTCGCGCACGGGTTGGCCTACGACGAAGCCCTGCGCGCCGTCACCATTAATCCGGCGCAGATTTTTGGTCTGGGAAGCCAGATCGGCACGCTCGAGCAAGGCAAAATCGCCAACATCATTGTTACCAACGGCGACCCCCTGGAATTGACCAGCGACGTCAGGTATCTGTTCATCAAAGGGCAGCTCACGTCGACCCAAAACAAGCACCAGCGCTTGTACGAAAAGTACGCAAACCGGCCGAAAGCCTCGAACTGAGTCTTTCTCTAGCACTATTTACCCTGTACCGGCGTAAAGCGCCGCGGTTTCTCAGCCAACGCAGATTTTGTAGCAGCCTGCCATATCCGAGAGGCGGGGCTCGCCTTGCAAGCCCGTTCGTATCCTTCGGGTGATGTAAGCCCGTCGTGGCAGTAACCCACCGAAGGTATCCCCGCTTAGGCGGGGAACCGGGGAACCAGTAGGAATCGCCTCCCTTCAGGGCCCTTCAGGGAGGGGAGGAGGTCAAGTAGATCGTTGACAACGAAAGGGAACTCCCGGAGGTCGCCAGGTTAAGCGAGGTATTGTTGAACGAGCTCGCGCCGCCGTGCGCGTCTATTCCATGAACCCGGCTTGCCCGATTCCCGAGAGGCTCGCACTACCGGCCGAAGACAGGAATTCTTCCATTTTTCGGCAACTTTTTCAGGGCACAAAGCGTTGTATAGGAAGAATCCCATGAGAACACCTGGGCCTGGTCGTCTCTGCGTCGTGCATTTCCTTGGCGCTTCGTTTCTGTGTCTGGTTTCGACTTGCTGCCCGGTTGGTGCCCAGGTGCCGGCCAAGATTGTGGAACAGTATGTCAGGGCAGCCGGGGGCGGCCGGGCCCTGTCCAAGATCCATACTCTCGAATTGGAAGGGACCTTTACAACCGACGACGGAAAGTCCGGCACGTTCACTTTCGATACCAAACTGCCCAATCGCTACTACCTGGAACTGCTTGTCGACGAGCAAACTCTGATCGAAGCCTACAACGGCAAATCCGCCTGGCACCGGGATGCGGCGGGAGAGCTCGCTACACTGGTGGGCGCCGAGGGAAGACAACTGGAAGCCGCCGCTCAGTATTACAACTCGCGGCTCGTGAATCCCAAGAAGGAGAAGATGGCGCTCGAGTTTGTGGGCAACGTGCAAGTTCGCGGCAAAGACGCCCTGGAAGTTGAAGTTTCGAGCGCTACCGGGGTGAAACGCCAGGTGTTCTTCGATCCCGAGACCCACCTCGTCGTGAAAGAAGCCGCCACGGTCGGTGGCGCTGAGGAAGCGCTTCTTTACGAGGACTACCGGGCGGTGGAAGGCGTCAAGCTTCCGGGCAAGATCGAACTCGACCGTGGCGGAGCAAAATACGACATTACTCTGACGCGCGCCATGATCAATGGCTCGATCGGCGAGCGCGTTTTCGATTTCCCGATCAAGTCGCAGGTCAAATTGCCAGACCTCAAGGCTCTTTTCAAAGAAATTGACGATAACCAGAAGGCTATCGACAAGATCAAGGAAAACTACGCGGGTACGGAAACGGAAGAAGAAACCGAATACGACGGCGAAGGAAAAGTGAAGAAGCGCGAGGCGCGCGAATCCACTTTCTTTTATTTGGACGGCGATGAAATCTCGACGCTGGTGAAAAAAGACGGCGAGCCGCTTAGCGACAAAGAGCAAGAAAAAGAAAACCAGCAGGTCCAGAAGCGCATTCAGGAGCACCAAAAGCGCCAGGCCAAGAAAGAAGCCAAAGAAGAGAAAGACAAAGAGAAAGGAAAGAGTGACGATAAGGAGGATCCGGGAATCGAAGTTTTCCTGCGTGCCTGCCAGTTTGTTAACCCGCGCCGCGAGCGTTTTCGCGGTCAGGACGTCCTGGTTTTCGATTTCGAGCCCAATCCCGAGTTCCAGCCGCACAAACTGGAGGAAAGAGTTGTCCAGAAGCTCGCCGGCGTTGTTTGGGTCGATGAAAAGGCCCACGATGTCGCGCGGCTGGAAGCTTACTTTGTTGGCGACGTGAAGCTTGCCGGGGGCCTGCTTGCCAATCTGCAAAGAGGAACGAGTTTTGTCTTCGAGCAGGCCTTTATCAACAACGAGGTCTGGCTGCCGACCTATCTCGAGGGTCACATCGGTGCCCGGGTCTTGTTGGTGAAGGGTTTCAAGATGAGCTTCGTGACGCGGTACTCGGACTACAAGAAGTTCAACGTTGAGACGCTTTCCACGATTGGCAAGCCCAAGGCCGCCGAAACGCCCCCCCAGCCCTGAGCGCCTCGCTCGGTACTTCCCGGCGGCACAAATGACCTGCAGAGGACACCTGCGGAGCAGCCGGTGCGCCTAGATCTGCATCAAAGAATTATGTCCAAGCCAAATCCAAGTATCACCGCTCGCGAGGTGTTGCGAGCTTGGCGCAGAATCTTGTGCGGCAATTTGCCGATGCTCTCGATCGAGATTACGCGGGAGTGTCCTCTAAGTTGTCCCGGCTGTTATGCCTACGGGGAATCGCATCTTGCCGGCACAGTGCAGTTGCGCGACCTCGCCGACTTGCGAGGCGACGCCCTGGTCAACGGTGTGTTGCAGCTTGTCGAGAAACATCGGCCGATGCACGTTTCGCTCGTGGGCGGCGAGCCTTTGATCCGGCACCGCGAATTGAGCGCGATTCTTCCCGCGCTCAGTGCCCGGAACATCTTCACCTTGGTGGTTACCAGCGCCGTTCTGCCCATTCCCACCGCATGGATGAGGCTGCCGCGCGTCCGCGTGGCGGTCTCGGTCGACGGGCTTCCCGAACATCATGACATCCGCCGGAGACCGGCGACCTACGATCGTATTCTTCAGAACATCGCCCGGCGCGAAGTGAACATTCATTGGGTAGTTACCCGGCCCATGCTGGAGCGTTCGAACTACTTCGAGCAGTACGTTTCCTTTTGGAACGCCCGCCCGGAGGTGAATCGCATCTGGGTTAGTTTCTACACTCCGCAGAAGGAGGAGAAAAGCGCCGAAATGCTGGGTGCCGCGGATCGCCGATTTGCCGCTGCGAAACTTGCCGAGCTCGAGAAGCCTTACCCCAAATTGTTGTTTCATGAAGGCATCGCCCGGGCTTTTCTGCGCCCGCCGGAAAAACCCGACGACTGCGTTTTCGCAAAAATGTCGGCTAATTACTCTGCGGATCTGCGCACGCGCGTCGAGCCCTGCGTTTTCGGCGGAACGCCGGACTGCTCACAGTGCGGGTGCATGGCCAGCACCGGCTTGCATTGGATTCGCGGCATAAAGGTTGTCGGAGGACTGAAGGTCGGCCATTTTGTGGGTGCTTCCATTCGCATCGGCTCGCTTTTGAACCGTCTCCAGCGCAAATCGTATCGTCCGTCGCGGTGGAGCTCGCGGGGGTCGCAAATCGCAACACCGCGGGACCTGGTGCAGATCAAGACTTGATTTGCTTCCGGCTTACCCTATTTGAACCGGACCACTCAAAGCCTCGCGTACTCTTTGCGTTAGAACCTGCGGCGTGAAAGGCTTCTGCAGGAAAGAAAGCCCTTCTTCGAGCGTCCCGTTCTCCGCGATCACGTTGTTGGTATATCCGGACATATACAGCACGCGAAGGTTGGCGTGAAGCGCCGTAAGATGTTTGGCCAGGTCGTGTCCGCTCATCCCCGGCATGACCACGTCGGTGAGCAGCAGATGGATCTCCGAACCATGCTTTCCCGCCAGCCGTACCGCCTCCTCCGAATTTTGCGCCTCGATAACCGTATACCCCTGTTCGGAGAGCACCATGTGGGCCAGTCCGCGCACCGCAGGTTCATCCTCAACGAGCAGGATGGTTTCCTTGCCTTTTTCACCGGGTGTCTCGGCCCATTCCCTCTTCCGCGGCGCCTGGAAGGAGTCTTCCACGCGCGGCAGGTACACTTTGAAGGTGGTTCCTTTCCCTACCTCGCTCGTGACCATAATGTGCCCGCCGCTTTGCTTGACAATGCCGTACACCGTCGAAAGACCTAGGCCCGTGCCACGGCTGCTTTCTTTCGTCGTGTAGAACGGTTCGAAGATATGCGGGAGCGTGTCCGGGCTGATCCCCACACCGGTATCCATTACGCTGAGCATCACGTACGATCCCGGTTTGATGAGGGACTGGTCGCTCGCAAAGGAAGCGTTTAGCTCGACGTTCTTGGTTTCAATCCACAGCCGGCCTCCGTCGGGCATCGCGTCGCGCGCGTTGACAATCAGATTCAGAATTACCTGTTCGATTTGACCGGGATCGGCTTTCACGGCCGCCAGATGCTTTTCCACCTTTGTGGTCATCTCGACGGTTTCGCTCATCAAGCGCCGCACCATCTTGTCCATGTTCAAAACGATGCTGTTCAGGTCCAGCACCTTGGGTTTCAAGACCTGCTTGCGGCTAAACGCCAGCAGTTGCCGCACCAGCGTGACCGCGCGATCGGCGGCATCGGCGATCTGCTGTATGTTGCCGCGAAGTTCCGGATGTGAGGTAACGCGATTCAGCGCCAGTTCCACATAGCCTTTGATGATGGTCAGCAGGTTATTGAAATCGTGCGCCACGCCTCCCGCGAGCCGGCCCACCGCTTCCATCCGTCGTGCCTGCTGCAGCTGATTTTCGAGCAATCGCCTTTCCGTGATGTCGACGATGATCCCTTCCATCAGTGGATGGCTTTCGCTTCCCGGCACGAAAACCGCATTGTCGCTGACCCAAATGATCCGGCCATCCTTGCGCTTAATGCGATACTCGGCCTGAAAGCGCCTGGCCTTCATAAAATTCTGTTCTGCGGTCTCGATGACCGGATGGTCCTCCTCGAAGACGTGCAGGATCCAATCCTCGGCGCCGGCCAGCCACTCCTCTTGGGTGTAACCCAACATCGCTTCCACTTGCGGGCTCACGTAATGCCATTTCCCGTGCAACCCTACTTCGGCGATATAACTGACCGCGGCCACTTGCTCGACGAACATCTTGTACTTGGCTTCCGTCTCTAAGTGCGTCCGTTCGGCTTTTAGGCGCTCGCTGATGTCCCGGGCCACGGACACAACGCCACCCTGCGGCGTCACCGTGATGGTCATTTCTACGGGAATCCGCGAGCCGTCCCGGCGGTTTAGGGAGACCTGCTCCGACCATTTGCCCGTCCCTTTCAGCGAATCGCGAATGTGGTCTTCGAGCAGCGCAACGTCTCTCTCATCGTAGATTTCGCGCCAGTTCTTCCCGATCATCGCTGATGCCTGCTCAAATCGCATCATCTTGGCGAACGCGGAATTCGCGTACACAAGCTGCCCTTCTTTCTCCAAGATGGATATTCCGTCTGCCGCGGAATCCATGGCCAGCGCGTGGGTCATCGCTTCATTCGCGCTCTTGGCCTCGCGATGCTGGCTGATGGTCAGCCGGGCGGCATAACACAGAATGGAGACCCCGAGAAGCGTAAAACGGAGCAGTCGCCACTCCTGTTCTAGCTGGGCTACTTGGAACAGGATGATCAAAGGCGCCAACGCCAGCGTGCCGTTGGTTACCAGCAGTTCCCCGGAGCCTTTCCGCCGCACTTTCAGACCGCTTCCTTCGTCACGACTGGGCTTCCACTCTGAGGCCCACAACGCTCCGGCGAGGAAGGGCAAGGTCCACAGCAGGTCCCGCAGCGTCCCGGTGGGCGCCGGGCGAACAATTTGCAGATATTGGGCGATCGCCGCGGACACCATCACAAACGTAACGAAAACCGCCAAGCCTGTGTATAGTGTCCGCAGGTGCTGCTTCCGCGCGGTCAGTGCCCGGAAGGCCGCCAGTGCGGCGACCATCACGTCTTCCAGGTTTTCTACGCGCAGCTCGCGAAGAAAGGCGGTGTGTTCGTCGAGCCGTTGCGCAGGCAAGAAGTAGAACTCTACGAAAATGAAGAAGAACACGATGCCGATCTGAATGAAGTCGAGAAGCGCTTCCACGTCGATCCGCGGAGAATCCTTGTCCTGGTCCAGGAACAAGGCCATCGCTATCAGCACATCCTCGAGTCCAAACAGGAATCGCACCGCGGAGGTCTGGGGAGGTTCGCTACCGAGCACCACCTCGTAATACATCCAGCCGAGGTTCGCTATCCCCCACATCGCAATGCTCATTCCGACAAGCAGCCAGAAGGGCCGGCTCAGGCCGCGTCCCCGCCGGGAAGCTCCGAAGGCCATGACCGCGGCAAAACCACAGGCAAGGATTTCCAGCAGGTTGGCAAGGAGAGATCCCGTCGTGGAAGTCCCGAGCGTCGCGGCTTCGAAAAGATGCAGCGACACAATGATGGCGGCAAGGATCAGGGGCTTCCGCGGCATTCCTGGTGGTACTTTCGCCTTTCCGGTTGGATCTCTTGCTTGACCTATTTTAGGGGAGTCGGGGAGCCTTTGCACAGCCGTTCGACGGATGTGCCTTGCCCGACACGGGGTTTGCAATCGGTCTACTTCGGTCTACTAGCGGAGAGGCAGCGCGGCGCGCACCTGGGCGCGCACGCGACTAGCGCCCCTCAAACGGGTAGCGGTCCTGCGCTTGGACGGCCGCCGCAACGCGGCGCCCGAGCGCGATCGTGTCCACCGGAGCGCGCTTGGCAAAGCGCCTGAGCACCGCCATTTGCGTCGTCAACATGTCCCCTTCGTGCACCGCGGCAAGAGCCCGCCGCGCTTCGTGCTCGACGCGTTCCACCGCCTCATCGATGAACACTCTCGCGGCATCTAGCATCGTCCCGGAGGCGGCTTCGCCCTTGCTTGCGGCGGCTTTTTGCGCGCGCAGCAGGCAGGACTCCATCGCATAAATTTCCATCACCATGTTCGAAAGCGCGCCGATCAGTTCCTGCTCGTCGGCCAGTTTTTCGCGGAATTTTTGCACCGCGCCGCCCGCCGCTTGCAAAAACATTTTCTTCGCATTGGCTGCGACGCGCGCCTCATCGGCAAGCACGCCTTCCGGCGCTTCCTCAAACGACGGCCCAGCCAAAATCTCATCCGCCAGCTTCATCGCCGCGGGGACGAGCGGAAGTTGCCCGCCCATCGCGCGCTTCATCAGCATCTGGATAATCAGCATGCGATTGATTTCGTTGGTGCCCTCGAAAATGCGGTTGATCCGCGAATCGCGGTACGCGCGGCACACCGGATAGTCTTCGTGGAACCCGTAGCCTCCAAAAATCTGCACCGCTTCGTCGACCACAAAGTCCAGCATCTCGCTGCCGTAGACCTTGGCGATCGAGCTTTCAATCGCATACTCTTCCAGCACCTTCATCGTGTTTTGAATTTTGTCGCCCGATCCGGCTGCCGCGTGCATGGCTCCTTCGATATTTCCTGCCGAGCGGTACACCATCGACTCCACCGCCAGAATCTGGATGGCCATCTTCGCCAGCTTTTCCTTCATCATTCCGAAATCGCCGATCTGTTTGCCAAATGCCTTGCGTTCCTTGGTGTATTTCGACGCTGTCGCCAGCACGTGTTTCGCGCCGCCCACGCACGAAGCGCCCAGCGTGAAGCGCCCGGCATTCAAGATGTTGAACGCCACGATGTGGCCGCGGCCGATCTCGTGCAGCACGTTTTCCTTCGGCACTTTGCAGTTTTCGAGGAAAATCGGGGTGGTCGAGCTGCCGTGGATGCCCATCTTGTGCTCTTCGTTGCCCGCCTTGAACCCGGGGAAGGTGCGTTCCACGATGAACGCCGTGAACTTCTCGCCGTTGACCTTCGCGAACACGATGTACACGTCGGCGAACCCGCCGTTGGTGATCCACATTTTCTGCCCGTTCAGGATGTAATGCGTGCCTTCCTTGTTCAGTTCCGCGCGCGTCAGCGAATTCTGGGCATCGGAACCGGCTTGCGGCTCGGAGAGGCAATATGCGCCGATCCATTCGCCGGTCGCCAGCTTTGGCAAATATTTTTTCTTCTGCGCTTCCGTGCCGAAGTACACGATCGGCAGCGTCCCGATGCCGGCGTGCGCGCCGTGCGTCACCGCGAACCCGCCGTAAATCGAGAGCTTTTCCGTCAGCACCGTCGTCGCGATCTTATCGAGCCCCGCGCCGCCGTATTCTTCCGGAACTCCGCCGCCCATGAGGCCCACTTCTCCGGCTTTTTTCACGAGCGCGGGCATCAATCCGAGCTTTTTGTTTTCCAGGTCCTTCACCAGCGGCAAAACTTCCTTCACCACAAATTCTTCAGCCGTCTGCCCCATCAGCTTCTGATCGTCGGCCAAATCAGCGGGCGTAAACACGTCGCCCGGCTGCGGCGATTCCAGCAGGAAGCTGCCTCCCTTTGCTGCCGGCTTGGTCAGGGTCGCGGTGGACATAGTGGTTTCTCCTAGCGGGAAGTTCTTGCGATTGCGTTTTTACTCGAAGGCGATTGGGAGCGCACAACGCAACAATGTCATTTCACTATCCCCATCTTACCCCGGCAAAAACGTTCAGTAAACACCGTTAACTTACCCGTGTCGCATCCGTTCCCGGCTCCCGGGGAGATCGCTTCGGCCGTCCTTACGGCGTTCGGCAAAGACGCGACCCGGGAAGCGATTTACTTCTCGCGCCACCTCCGCATGGTCGTGGCGTTTGCCGCAGTGGCACCGAAGGCTTGCCGCAGCGTCGGGTCACGGCGGTGAGGGAACCGGTCGCAGATCACCGAGAGGGGGGAATTTCTGCAAGGAGCTGGGATCTTTGCGTCTCCAAAGCGGTGAGATCGTCAGACCTAGGGTGGTCTCCGTTCAGACCTATGCCGCAAAAAACGAAAACCCGCTAGATGGCCCTTCCAAGGTCGCGCGCCCGATGATTGATTGGCCTTCCCGTGACTCCGTGCCGCCGTCCCTGCTATCCTCATACCCCCAATGCGATCTGAGGTGAATTGAAATGCGCAGATGTTTCTTGCTTGGCCTTTTGCTTGCCTTCGCCGTCAGTCGACTGGCGCCGCAAACCCCGCCCGCCTCCCACTTCGACGGCAAGTCCTGGTGGGCGCACGTTAAATTTCTCGCCGACGACGCACTCGCGGGCCGCAACACCGGCAGCGAAGGTCTTCGCAAAGCGGAGGCGTATGCCGTCGAACAGCTCGAAAAAGCCGGCCTGGAACCCGCCGGCGTCAATGGTTTCTACCAGCCCGTGCACTTCACCCAGTTCCAGGTGGATGAATCGAAATCTTCCCTCGCTCTGGTCTCTAAAGGCAAGGCCGAACCCCTCTCTTTCGCTGACGACGCTTTCATCAGCTCCCGCTCGACTCGGGCCACCGTCTCACTCGAAGCGCCCCTAGTGTTTGTCGGCTACGGCCTGAAAATCCCAGAAAAAAATCTCGACGAGCTTGCCGGCCTCGACCTGATTGGCAAAGTCGTTGTCTATCTCGCCGGTTCGCCCGCCGATATCCCCAGCGCGTTGGCCTCGAACTATCAAACCGCAGGCGAGCGCTGGAAATCTCTCGACGCAGCGGGCGTCGCCGGCGTAATCACCATTTTCAACCCCGCCTCGATGGACATTCCCTGGTCGCGCATTTCCGCCAATCGCAATGAGCCGTCCATGGACCTTGCGGGTTCCGAGTTCAATGAAACTCCCGGGCAGCAACTCGGCGTAGCTTTTAACCCTGCCTCGGCGGAGAAACTGTTTGCCAATTCCGGCCACACCTTCGCGGAAATCGCCGAACTCGGCAAAGACCGCAAGACGCTTCCACATTTTCCGTTGGCCGTTTCGCTCAATGCCCGGGCCTTTATCCAAACTGCACCCGTCGAATCCTCTAACCTCGTTGCCAAGCTCCCCGGCTCCGATCCTGCGTTGAAAGATGAATTCGTCGTGCTCTCCGCGCACATCGATCACCTGGGCATCGGCGCGCCCATCCACGGCGACCGCATCTACAACGGGGCCATGGACAACGGCTCCGGCAGCGCGCTCGTTCTCGATATGGCCGCCAACTTGAAGGCCCACCCGGAATCGGTGAAGCGCTCGATTTTGTTTCTGCTCGTTACTGCGGAAGAAAAAGGCCTGCTCGGCTCCAAATACTTTGCTGCGCACCCCACCATTCCGCTGAAATCCATCGTCGCCGACGTCAACGTGGACATGTTTCTTCCCATCGTTCCGCTGAAAATCCTGACCATCCAAGGCATCGACGAGTCCGACCTCGGCGCACGCGCCGCGGCCATCGCGCAATCCATGGGCATCAGGCCCATCGCCGATCCCGAGCCGCTGCGCAACCGCTTCATCCGCAGCGATCAGTACAGCTTCATCAAGAAGGGCGTTCCCTCGGCCAAAG
>Ga0209266_1002059_pt1 | contig 12884 bp, 23 predicted proteins | sample GraSoiAngelo_132_FD_185889 | JGI IMG/M metagenome (GOLD analysis project Ga0209266, IMG submission 185889) | Grasslands soil microbial communities from the Angelo Coastal Reserve, California, USA - 14_0929_02_40cm (SPAdes) (version 2) | ecosystem: Environmental > Terrestrial > Soil > Grasslands ...
TATGTGACATTTGAGTTTGTCCAAGTGATGTTCATTGCAACATAGCCTGAGTAGCATCCTGGAGATACTTGAGTAGCTACTGTAGAGAGCTTGTCCATTGAGAGATTTCCATTGGGGCCTGACTGTGTTTGAATTGTAGATGTTGTAACAGCAACTATTACAGCAGGAGTAGATACTGCTGAAAGAGAGAGAACCATTATAATCACAACTAAGGGATTCAGCTTTGATGCTCCATACGTTCACTCGCAGGTGGAAGTCTTGTCATCTCAAAGGATTCTCCACGCTTCTGATGCTCTTTGAGACAACTCTTACAGATGATTTCTCTATCAGGAAGAGACCTACCACAATCCATACAGTGAAAGCCTTTCTTTGTACCTTTGAACATTAGGTTCTCTCCATTCTGTTGACAGCAGGAACCTTGTATCCTCTATCTCTTGCGATTTCTAAGGCAATAGCAACAGCCTGTCTTTGAGGATAGCCTTCACTTCGAAGCTTACGAATCTTGTTACTTACAAAGTGTTGAGCTTCTTTGGTTGTCATCTGAGTCTCTCCATGCGTTGGAATGCAGGAGCCCGAGCTACAGCAATGTCAGACTTTATCTTGAGGATTTCAAGCTCTCTGTCAAGTCTTCTGTAGGCTTTAGGGTCTCTCACCTTCAAGTCTTGAAGGTTCTCTACTAACTGTGGAGCAGTAACTAAATCAGTCATATTTGACCATTCCTTGCTTTTCCTCTATTCACTTTACGCTGCTTCTTGGGATAAGTCTTACGAGCCAATTTAGATGAACCTCAATGTTATGATTACTACAGCAATCATCACAAGTCCCATGACAGCATAGAGTAGCCATCCTCTACCTTTAGCGGTCTTCTTCTCCTTACCAACTTTGAGAAAGTCGAGTATTGATTCATCATGATACATTTTCTCAAGAGACTCTGCACTGATCATGGGATTCTGGGCCATTGTAAGAAGAGGAATGGGGAAGGGATTGTCAGGATAGTAGTATTGTGACATTCTACCATTATGCTTTGTTTGGTTATTCTTGTCTAAGTAGTATCTTCCTACTCCATTGCTGAATCCTTTGTATTCAAAGTATGGTGGAAGATTAGGGTCTCCAGTCTTGATGATGGAGCTTCGAAGAGGAAAGCGTCTTGGAGTATTCTCAGAATCAATGAAGATTGGGCTAAAGTATTTGACTCTGAAGATTCTGAAGAATCCTTCAGGCCATCCACCAAGCTTGATGAAGAGAATCATTGGAAATGTCATTGCAAGGACAAATAGCTGGAATCCAATGATGATGAAGATTAGAGAAGAATCTGTCATAGGCTTTTCATCTGTATTGTTTGTTCAGTCTTAGGTCTCATTGTCTTTAGAGCATCAACTACTGAATCAATGCTATGAAAGTTAGTTGACATACGAGTCATTGCAAGGTGGACTACTGCATCTCTCAACCAGGGCATAGCCCATTTCTTGTCTGATGAATCTTTGATTATAAGATGTAGACCAAACTTTGCTCTGTTAAGTGTTCTGACAATCACCATACATTCTTCTGCTGTGAAATTGGTTCTCATGACTACAGCAATAATATCTTTGTAGTCTCCACCAAGTAGTAGAGAGAGAATATCGGAAGGAGTCTTTCCTTCATTGCCAGCTTCCCACATTGGTGGGCCATCAGTGGGAATGTCTGTGAATGGGTCTTTGAAATCAGGTTGGTTGCTCAACTATCAATCTCCTGATGTACTCGTTCTTGATCTGCTGATACCGGATAAGGATTACCATCAGTAGAAGTAAGCTGAAAAACATTGGGAAGAAGTAGACATAGTAATCGAGTAGAGAAGGGATGATGAATCCATGTGGTGGTGGACATCCTGGAGTCTCTATTCCAGTGTTGTGGTAGAATGTGCATTCTGACATTCAACTCATTCCACTCCCGCCAGGCTTCAGCATTGAGATGCCATACATGATGTAGAAGATGAAGAAGCTCAACCAGAAGTATTGAAGAAATGGTATCCCATAGTCAGTTGACATTATCTGAGTGATTCCAAAGATAAGGAATATTGCTTGAACAAGCTTGTTGAAGAATACATATGCAAATGTAGCATAGTATCCGAGAGCATAAGCTATCTCTGACATTCCATTCCATATTGATTGAGCAGCAGATTGTCCACCTACTGAACCAGTGACAGAAGCAACTACACATGGGACACTGAGGATACACTTCCACCAAGGAGTTTGAGAAAGAACTTGTGTAACGTTTGTTGGAGTAGGTGGATTATACTGTGCAAACTGACAGGTTGCAGTAGGAATATTGTTGATGTCACAGTTGATTGGGCCTTGTAGTTGATTGGCTATTGAGGGAACAGAAGTGCCAAACTGAATTAGGACTCCAGAAGAGAGAACAAGAAACATTGTAAGTATGAAGAAGAGGATGCTACTCAAGCATCTCTTCCCCCTTTGCCACTATGACGGAATTGACCACTTGCTAAGCTCCCGAAGAATGCGCTGAAGATTACTACTACTGCTAAGATTTCAAGGATGACAAACCATATTGCTCCTACTATGAGACTCCAGAATGTCATCCATCCCATGAATGTGAGAACGTAGATTCCACCTGGAATAGTCATGTTGCTTCCTATCTTTGCTGATACTGCTTCGAGAAGAATGATAGATACAAAAGAGTAGATCAAGCCGAAGGCTAATGCTCCAATCAAACAGTTGGATGGAGTAAGTCCACAGGCTGATGCTGTCATGAAGCATACTACATCTGCTCCACATCCTTGTGCACTAATAGGTGGTGGTGGTATGCCTACAGTGTTCCCAGTGATGTAAGCCCACATTCCCATCTTGCAAGCACAGTTGAAGGAAGCTCCATTGTTAAGTAAAGGTGGAATGGTTCCAGGAGACTGTTGAAATAGAGCAACAGAAGTATTAGTATCATTCAAGTCAAGACCTGAGTTGATTGCTGTTACTGCTATTCCAACCCATGTACCACTTGTTACTGGAATAGGTGAAGGAATAAGACTGAACTTTCCTTTTGCAATGTTTGGATTACTTATGGTGTTAGCCCTCTGTTGTCCTACACAAGCAGAAGTAAATGGTGTGACTCCAGCATTGCAATTTGCTGTGTAGATTCCAAGTCCTACTTGCTGACCATTGAGATAGGTCTTTGCAACATTAACTGTCTCATTGAGAATGAATCCGTTGAGGTTTGACTGAAACTCGTAGAAGAGTGTGATTGAATTGTTGAAGTTGATTGAGTGTGTAGAGTTAGTATTGACAAGTGTTACAGCAGGTGTTCCACAGTTGCCATAACAGGCTGTCAATGTTCCAAGGTTAGAGGGAGAACCACCTGCATTGAGAAGCTCTATGATCATATGAGATAATTGTCCTGTTGGAGAGTTTGATGCAGAAGATGGAGTTGACCCAGTTGTAGAATAGAATCTGTCCATTGTGGAAGCTGATATTGCTATTGACCCTGATGTGAAACAAGTAAAGGCATCTCTTACTGATTGTCCACTTGTAGGTGTTATTGTTGGACATGAAGAAGCAGCATTTCCACTCCAGTAAGTTTCATAGATTATACTGAATAGAGAGATTGATATGGTCAAAGTGTCACTCGTTACAGAACCAGCAACATTTCTTCCTGTTGCTCCAAAGCCTGCTACAAAACTGTAGATGTCAATTGAGAAAGAATAACTGTTGCATCCTGAGACTCTTGCTATAGTTACTTGAATTGAATTTCCACTTATTGATGTTGCAGACCATATTGAATCTTCTCCAACTCCGTTGATGTCATTTGTTGTTAGGATTCGAGTGTAACTGTTTCCGAGTGAATCTGTTGGAGTGTTCAGAAAACCAGTATTCCAGCAAGTTCCATGAATCATGATAGTATCACCAGTTGATACTCCTATAGCTGAAGAAGTACAAGAAGCAACAACACACAAGTCAACCTTTGTGCTTCTGTCATATTGTGGAGTTGCTGCATGAACAGGAAGAATCACAGCTAATGCTAAGACAACAAAAAAGAGGGGATAGACAATTCGCTTTAGGTTCATCATTGTCTAACTTGCTTCCGAGCTTACTATCTTGCCAAACACAGCAATGAAGACAATGGGGACTAACACAATTACCACTACAAACAGTAGTGTCAACTGTGCTGTTACTGAGTTAGCTGCTCCTGTCAAGTTACCGTTCTTGAGTGCTCCACCTACTGCTGTAGCGACAGGCCCGATTAGTTGAACGCCTATGAGGGTGGTGATCATTGCAAGGATAGCTGCAATGAGAACTTCTACTGCAATGTTGACATATACTGCTGCTCCTGAAGCATTGGAGAAGTTGCTTAGTGGTAGTCTAATCAGTGGTTGACTGTTGTGTAGCTTCACTCTCCTTTGGTGGTAGTTGAGCCAAAATGAAGCAATGAAGGCCGTGAGAAAGCTGTATCTTCCTCTGCTGTGTTGAAGGCTTGGTTGTCCAAGCATTTTTCAACCAAGAGGATGTAGAAGTCACTCTTGAATCTACCTCATAGAAAGTTTTAATAATTACAATTATTATCATAATTAAAATGACTGTAATGACAGAGACAGAGAAGAATGGAGAGAGGTACACTACAATTTCAGTGTATCCTTCTACTCTCTCTGCTTTAGCTGAAGTGATGCCGAAGTCTTGGAACTATGACAGATGCATCAAGGAGCTTACAGAGATGTGGAGAAAGCAGCAAGGTAAGGTAGCTCGATCTGGAAAACCTTCTGAGGATAATCAAACAAGTTGAGTCAACACATTCAGGAGTTGGAGTACCACTAAGCTTCAACCTTCTGAGTGTGTTAGCTAATCAGTCAGTCTTCAATGTAGCATCATCTGGAAGATGCAAGACTCATATGATATTCAGTATCACAGAAGAGATGAAGAAAGTTCCTGATTTAGTAATCAACAACTGGAATAGTGTAACATACTATGAGCTTGTACAGAAGATTTCTCTCTTAGTAGGTAAGAGACTCCTTTGGACTGTTGAAGAATGGAGTATGCTTACTGATTATCATAGAGAGCTTCTAATGGCTGTAGCTTCAAAGGTTCAGACTGATAGGAAGTTTGAGAGAATGGTATCTGCTCAAGGAATGCCTGTTACCATTAGCATCCAAGACTGTGATCTTGTTCTGCTTATTGCTATTCAACCTTTCAAGTTCAGAAAGTTGATGCGAGAATCTGAGAACTGGAACAGTCTTGCTAATGATAGATTCATCAAGCTGATGCTGATTAATCCTCTACAGAAGGATACTAAGAAGATTCCACCACATTTCTCTCTTCCCTTATTGACTCAACCTTTACCACACTTTACACCTAACAGAGACATCATGGAATTACTTGAGCAACACTTAACTCGAAGCAGAGCAGAGTTAGCTACTATCAGATATATGAATGCTTGGTGTTCTCTCAATGGTGGAGTACAGTTCACAGAAGCAGATGGTCTTGCTTTCAAAGTCCTCTATGGCCCATATCTTGAATTGTACAACATGATGATATTGTCAAGTGACCCTGATAGAGAAGAATCCTTCCATACTGGGCCATTTCGCATAATTGAATACTTCACAAACAGATGGAATGATGAAGTAACAATCTATGACATGGAGAAGCACTTTCATATGTCTTCTGAAGAGCTTCGAGATGTATCTCAATCCTCACTCTATAGACATCTCCGTCTTTTGAAAGGGAAAGGAATTATTCGGAATAACTCTCCTACTTGGTCTCTTGCTCCTAAATACAGAGACTACTTCGAGAGATACAAGGAGAACTGGAGTTGAAACAGCTAATCATTAGAATCCCTATCTTCGGAAGAACCTTAGCACTTCAACTGAGAACTTGGATAGCTAAGATTTCAACTCATTATGGAGTAACAAATCAGACTCCAGATGGTTACTTCATTCCTATGTGGGACTTTGCTGAGGATAGAGACCTTGATATTATTATGCAATCTTTGTCAAAGGTTCAAGATGAATATGGACTCTCTACTATCTACGTCTTTCAGACTTATCCTACTGAATCTTATAGAGCAGTATGCTTTGACAAATTTGATTTTGCAAAGTGTGTAGGAATCATCTGTATGACTGATAATGTTGATTTCAATTATCTCCGTTTCATTTGGATTAGGAAGAGATTTGTTCTTCGTCTAAGCAACAAGATTGATAGAGAAGAGAGACTTGTAGGAGTCCTTCCTTCATTCAAAGAGAAGTATGAGAAGTCTCTTGATCATCAAGCTGTATTCTCCAAGTTCTACAGTGGGATTCCTAAGCCTACTGTTGACAAGGTTCGAGTCACACTATCAAAGTATGAGAGTTTCCGCTAATGTCAAGAGAAAGAGTACCATCTGAACCACCAAGAAGTCCTTGTTACTGTGAAAAGTGTTCTTGTATCTATAGAGAAGATTGTCTTCATTTATGTTGTTTAGGAGATTCAGAAAATGAGCTTTGATCAGAGTCACTACTTCTTTGTGCTTCATCAGATAGAGATAGACCTTGACATCTTTCATGATGAACTACTTGAAGCTGACAAGAGCAAGCTCGATTATTGGATTGAAGAATGGTTCAAGAGAAGAGGAAATGTTACAGGTAATCAGAGGAAAGTATCTGCTGACTTCAAACAGGGAGTCTTCAACTGGAAGGAAGTCGAAAGAGAGTTAGAAGAATCATGAGGTCTCTCATTCTTCTCTCAGTCATTCTTACAGCTACATTTGCAGCAGGCTCTATAGATATTCTGTTTCCTGATGTTGTTCCAATAAGACCCTACACTTACTTCTCCATTGGACTCATCAACTTCAACAATACAAGTCAACAGTTTTCAACCTATCTCTTTCAACTTCTTCTACTGTTAACTGTATCTCTTCTTCTGATTCATTTCAACATACCTCTTCCTCTAATTCCTCTTGGCCATAGAAGTGGACAGTTCAGAAGAGGTAAGCGGATTCAATATACTGCAAAGTCATCACTTCAATTTTCACAGTTCAACAAGACTCTTGTAAAGAAAATTAAGGAGACTCCAAAGGGGAAAGTAGCAGAGAGTAGACTTGACAGAGTAGTCAATGAAGGTAAGGCTCGTTTCAAGACAAGAAAGCCTACTCAAGTTGATGAATATGAGAGACTGATAGAGGAAGCTAAGAAGAGAGATGAATCAGAATGACTTCAGAGAGTAGAGAATTTGATATAGACAGAATGAAGAGTGTAACTAATCCACATCAAAAAGCTTCATTGAGACGTACACTCAAAAAATCTTGTTCTAAGTGTAAGAAGAATCTTGAAGAAGTTGGTGGAACTGCTTTCAGGACAAGTAGTGGAACTTGGTATTGCAACAACTGTAGTCCAATGAGAAGATTTGACAATGAATCAAAGTAGTATCATCTCCAAGTTCATTGAGAAGTGTGGAGAACTTGACCCCAAGACTCAGTACCACTATGCTGAAGGTTCTAAGCTTCGAAGATATGGCCTTACTACTGAACCAGGAGTAGTACTCCAATTCTGGAGAGAGAGATTCTTCAGAGACCATCAGAAGTATCCTAACATCAAAGTCTCTGCTCCTTCTGAAGTGTTACCAAGGATTCATCAAGAGTATGACAAGTGGTTCTATGAGTTTGATGAGAAAGACCTTCTTCAAGCTATGAGATTCCTTCAGAACTCTCCTTTCTCAAAGATTCAAGTAGTACATTCTCCAGAACCCTTACCTATGATATTCTCCCGTAAAGATGTTGATGTTGCTATTCTACTTGCTCCTATGATGTTAGAGCTTCCCAAAGTCGAAGACCAAGCTATTCAGAAGCAGCACTTCAAAGGTAATCCTTGGAGAGATGGAAAACCAAGCTATTATTGGACTCAACAACTTCCTAACTCTACCTTCTGGATTGTGGAGTTTCCCACCTTCTCCAATACTTCAGTTAGTGGATTCATGTATGGCTATCCCATTGGTAGGATGGTGAAGTGTAGAAACTGTCATACAGAGATGACAATCCAAGATTGGACTACTAAGCTTACCACTATGAACCATCCTGAGTGTCAATGTAGCTGTGATACTTATGATGACTTTTGCGGATGCAGAAGGAGAAGAGAGATGGCCCAGTTTGACAGAATCCGGAGACAATCAACTATTCGTAAACACTTTATGAGAAACCATTGGGACATGGCTTAGATGCTTGGAAGTAGACCATTTCACAAAGTCACATTCCCTGATGGCAAAGTGATGTATGTCTGTGATCTATGTGGTGGATGGTATACCAATGAAAAGCAAGCTTCAAAGATTCACTTCTGCAAGTCGAGACCCAAATGAGCAGAAACAAGTCCTTCTGCAATCAATGTTCAGAGACTACAATTCATGAATACGAATATCAGAGATATGAAGGTGGAGCCTTGATTACTGTTACCTGTTTAAAGTGTGGTCATTCAACAGAGAGCTTCAGGAAGTACAAAGAATGAGAGGAGCTTTAGCTTTAGCAGGATATTGGAATGGAGCAAAAGATTCTACTGCTACACCTGAATGGTTATACAATCAGCTTGATTCAGAATTTCATTTTGACTTTGATCCATGTCCTTTGAATCCTAAATTCGACGGTTTAGCTTTATCTTGGGGTCTCCGTAACTATGTCAATCCACCTTACTCAGATAAAGCTCCTTGGATTAGAAAGTCTCTCATTGAACATATTCAAGGAAAGACTATAGTGATGCTTCTTCCTGTAGATACTTCAGCAAGATGGTTTCAGAGATGGATTCATCCTTATGCTTCTCAAATCAGATTCTTGAATCAGAGACTTATCTTTCCACCAAACAAACATCATGCAGCATACGCCTCAATGATTGTAGTCTATGATCATGTTAATTACTCAGAGAAGTACATCACTTGGAATAGAAAACTATGAGAGAATGTCCACAGTGTCATTATGTTGACCCACCTTACTGGAGAAACAGATTGTTCGACTATGAAGTTGACATCTGTAAGCTCCAAGATGTTTATGGAATTGACTTCGAGCTTTACCTACAGCTTATTACCAATAAGAGAGGTTCTACAATTACTAAGGGTCAATATTGCTACAGATTGACAAGAACTGATTGGGTTTATCGTATTTGGGAGCCACTCTTCAAGGTTAGAGGATGGAGTCCTCAGAAGTATTATGATGGTTCAGGCAGCAAGGCTTCTACTCTTCGTAAGATGAACCTTCGAGCATATCAATCAAAGCAAGCCTACACTTCACAGATATGACTCTCTCTCTTCTTCAAAAGCTTGAAGCTTTAGGATTCCAGAACTTCTTCACATACAGAATAGGCCCATGCTTCCAGTGTGAAGAGACCATTCAAACCTTCTATAATATCGAGTTAAGGAGATGGTACTGTGAGAAGTGTTGGTATGACACAGACTTTATTACCGAGCTTCAACTAAGTGAGTTCGGAAAAACAATGGCTCAAGTTAGTTATGAGCAAATCCTTGCAAGACTGAATGCTGTTGAAGCAGAGAACCGCAAACTCAAAGCATCTCGTGAAGACAATGTTTTCGTGGGAACCACTGACAATCTGACATTGAAACACAGAGCACTCAACCCAAGAGCATGGGGAGTCCCTACCAAGAACCAAGAAGGCAAAGCGTTTTTCAGATGCAGCGACTTTCCCTTCACATTTGACATTGCTCCAGATCGTAAATCTGTCAGAGTCTATACTGCCATCCCTGCATCTCCTGATGAAATATCTCTCTTCGAGCAACGTTTCATCAACCAACAGATTGTAGTTGCTAAGCGAAGACAATCCAAGGAAGATGCTGAAGCATCAGGAGCTACTACACAGGCCTTCTCTGCTCCACCTTCTGCTACTCCAATGCCAGTTGCTACTACACCTGTTTCATCTACTCGAAGCTTCTCTCAACTGAATGATGCAGAGAAGAAAATGTACATTGACAAGGCTCAATCTCTCATGTCTATTCCAGGTCTCTTCAAATCTCTCCAAGAAGCTCTACAGTCTGTCTTGCAACCCGCAAACATCTCTCTCCCTTAGTTGGTAACATGATGCTAAAGTCAGAGTCTAAGGCTTGTGAATTGCTATTCACCTGTAGATTCCAGCAGAAGAAATGCCCGATTGCTCTGTTAGCTGAATCCTCTGTTACCACTAACCCTTTTTCTGAGTTACACTATGCTTATATCTGTACATCCCCCTATCTATTGTAGTCACAAGAAAGGAGCACAGAGACCTTGACAACTACAACTGAAACAGAGAAACCCTTGGAAATTGACATAGCAATCCCAAAGAAACAACTTGAGCTTTGGCTTGTGCTTCTAAAGCAACATCATAACATTCAGATCATCAAAGAGATTAGGGAGTATCTAAAATGACTGACAAACTCCTTGACCAATACTACAAGCTTAGATTCGAGCTTGACCTGTTCTATACAAATGCTCCTATCAGATTCAGAGATGCAGACTCTTGGGTGTTCATCAAATGATGACTCCTAAGCCTTCAGTAGAACAAGGAAGGGCCATTGATGACTACTATGATGCTCGAAAGGTCGAATCCAAATGAGCTATGCAATAAAAGTAGAATATTCAAGAGAACAATACTTCATAAACTACAATCATGAATGTATGGATTGTAGATATGATTTGACTCATAATCAAAAAATGCTAAGGTGTTACCATCCTAATGCAAAGCTTGTTCCTGAGGATTTGAGATAGATGAAATTCCTTACTCTTCTAAAACTTAAGCTTCAAGGTCTCACCTGGAAGAAGGATGGTATCCGTGTTGTTGTCACTAAGCAAGCCTTAGAGTCCATCAGGAGCTACAAGAAATGACAAGTAAGACACAGCTTCGAGACAACAAGAAAGAGAAGAATACAAAGTTCATGCAGACAATGACTGTTCAACAATGGGATGTTATTGCTAAGCTTGCTGAAGAATACTCTATGACAGTCCAAGAGTACATTCGTTTCATTATCATTCCAAAGTATGTTAGAGCTTCTCCTAATCCTATCAAATATTCAGAGAGGGTTAGAAAGGGATGGGAGACTCGAAGACTTAACAAGAAGAATGCTGATCATGCTGAAAGCTCTTATATTCCACCACCACCTTGGGAGACTCAATCCGAGCCTAAAGATGGAGACCAATCTTGATACCATCTCAAGAGCCTTCATATCCTTGTCCTAAGTGTGGCACACACTTTCCCTTGTCTCAGATGAATGCTCACTATGTAACTTGTCAAGGTCATCCTGTTCAACAACAGTCTCCTTTTCCTCAGTATCAAGCTCCACAGCCTCAGATGTATATTCCACCACCTATCCCTGTTCATAGACATCAATGGTTTGAGAATGACACTTACAAAGTATGCTTAGACCAAAGCTGTAAAGAGATTAAGCCCAAGCTGAAAGGCTCCTGGATGATCTTCACCCGTTACGCCTTGAAGATATTCGTCATTGAGCTTATCATTGCCTTCGCAATCGCTTTTGCTGCTACTTCAGCTTTAGGCGTTAGAAGGTGATTACATGGAACAGAAGAAATCCCGCTATCTGATTCTCTTCCCCAAGTCTGCATATGCTCGCATGATTCTTGGAGCTTGGTGGATAGCTGAAACCATTCTGATTGAGACTCCCCTATTCTATGCTATTACTACTCCTGCTGAACAACAACTCCTTGGCCCTATCAACATTCTCTATTACATCAGTAGTCTCTTTGCTGCTGCATATGGAGCTATCTGTCTCGGTCTCGGTTATTGGAAGTGGAGTCATGACAGACCATACAAAAAGCCACTCTAAGTTGCTTCAACTGCTTGAATCTAATACTCCCTTCCTTCTCATTGTTTTCTTCATCCTTCTTGGAGCTTGCATCTACAGAATACTCACCTGGTATCCCAAATGAGTTATGAATACGAAAAACCAACTAAGGAAGAAGCTCGAAGTTCAGAAAACAGAATCAAGAAATATCTCCTTCGAAAAGATGAAGAACACCTCTTAGCTGATCTATTCAACCTTAGAAAATACATGGAAAAGCTTGAAAATGAGCTTGAATCTATAGAAAGAGCAAAATGGGATGATTAAATTGAGAGACCTTTGCTTCCGTTGCATGAAGACTAAGAAAGGAGTCCACCAAGTCAATATCCTATCTACTCCATATATGCTCTGTAACAAGTGCTCCAGCAGAGTCTTCAATCTTCTTTCCCTCTATCGCACAGCCACAAGTGACAGCTACAAAACTTCTCTTATCTATATGATGTTCCACGCTGTAGGCTTCAACAATTGAACATAATCATACTATTCATCATTCTGATTCCAGCTAACATGTTCATGTTATATTCACTCTATCAAATGTTTCAAGCAATTAGAACATTATGGTGGGTTTACAAATACTGGCCTACAGAAGATGAAGTAAAATGAATCACAAAGTCTTATGGTTCATCAAATACTGCATCATAATCATTATCACAATCCTTCGTATGGTCTCTGTTCTCTACAATTCACATACTCAAACAGAGCTTGGTAACATTCTCGAAACAGCAGTTCATTGCATCTACTGTAATCCTGGATTCTATCCACATGGATGGCTTTGGTATGCTATTGTTCTCCCCATTGCATACTTCACCAATCCTACCTTCACAATGCTTACATTTGCTCTGATTGATATGACCATTCTGATTCTTCTAATCAAGCATCCTGTATTTGTTCCCTACTTCTTCGTCTCCTTCGTCTCTTACTTTGTCATCCCTCAGAACATTCCTATTCTTTGGTTGATGCTGCTTGGTCTCTACAGCACTCCTTTACTTTCCCTCTCCATCATTGCCAAGCTTCCAGTAGGCGCTCCTTATGCTGTATGGAGATTCATCTTCACCACTTCCCTTAACATTGTCACAAACTTCCAAGATGACTATGGCCTGTTAGTCTTCCTTT
>Ga0209266_1002063_pt1 | contig 12870 bp, 11 predicted proteins | sample GraSoiAngelo_132_FD_185889 | JGI IMG/M metagenome (GOLD analysis project Ga0209266, IMG submission 185889) | Grasslands soil microbial communities from the Angelo Coastal Reserve, California, USA - 14_0929_02_40cm (SPAdes) (version 2) | ecosystem: Environmental > Terrestrial > Soil > Grasslands ...
GTTGTCCTCTGCGGGAAAACGCGGACGTCGATTCCTTCGGCGAGGTCGATAAGGCGCTCGACCGGGTTTCCACGCAATCGTTGCCAGAAGCCCTTCCTCATGCTGTGTCCAATGAAGATTTGAGTAATACCGGTGTCGCGAGCGAATGCAATCAGAGCCCTGGCAGGATCCCGCTGGCCGTCCAATACCTTGATGGTCGCGTCCAGTTCGCGGGCGATCGCCAGGTTTTCTTCGAGCGCAGCTTCGTCCTCCGGCGATAGATTGGCTTGGCGTACATATGCGACGAAGAGCTCGCCATGAAACCGGTCCGCATTGCGCCTGCCGCTTTCCAAGATCGGACGCGCATCGGAACGCGGCGTGATGCCGACAAGAATTCGCTCCTGCGTTCCCCAAATTTCCTCGATATGATGAGCTCGAAGGTAAGCGCGCAGTTCGCTTTCGACGACCTCGGCTGCTACCAGGAGCGCCATCTCGCGGAGGCGCGAGAGATTTGCCTGTGCAGGCGCATCGACCACCTCGATATCGTCGACGTTTTTCAGAAAATTGAGCGGGACGGTCTCGACCGGACGTTTGCCGGTGATCGCCGCGACTTCATCCTGAAGTTCGCGAATGTAGTGCATGTTGACCGACGTCATTACCGAAATCCCGGCGTTGAGGAGTTCCTCGATTTCTTGCCACCGCTCGGGATGCCGGCTCCCGGGAGGATTCGTATACGCCAGTCCGTCAATGACCACCACCTGCGGATGCCGCCGTAACAAACGTTCGATATCGATGACATCCCGGTTACGGATTTTCAGAGTGGGAATAACTTCATACTTGACGACCTGGCGGTCGATTTCAGGGGAAGATTTCGGCTGGACGGCGCCGATGACCACGTCTTCGCCGCGCTCCCGCCGGCGCAATCCTTCCGCCAGCATCTTCCCCGACTTGCCTACGCCCGAAGCGTAGCCAAGGAATATCTTGAGGCGTCCCCGTTTTTTGCGCCTCTCTTCCTCCTCGATCTGTTCGAGCAGGCGCTCGGGGTCCCGACGGAGCTCTAAATCCATAGTCTGCTATCAATTCTATATGACTATGGTGAAGTATTCCCCTCCTCGCAGAGGAGGGGAATTACTACTTCGAACTTGGGGAACGCTGATCGAGCGCCACATTCAACATCAGGACATTTACGCGCGGTGCACCCAAGAAACCGAGATCCGGTCTTTCCGTATACTGCGCGATCAACGGCTGAACTTGATCCACCGAAATCTTACGAGCTTCAGGCGACTCGCGCGGCCTGGACATCGGCATTCGCAGGACTGATGTGTGGATCAAGACCAGATGACGACGCAGTCACGGCGTCTGGCGGGATCGGTGCCTTCGCTTTAAACAGTAATGGTGTCTTGTCATCGTTGAAGGCCTTGATCAGCTTCACGTCGTCCAGTTCTCCCTTCGCATCTTTAAACTGGTCCAGCGGCATCGAGGATGTCAACTTCGCTGGTGCGCCCGCGCCGCCTGTGGATATGCCGGCGTTAAAAGCAGCCACCGAACTGCTGTCGGCTAAAATCGCCACGGCCGCGGACGGCGGCAAAACAGCGATCGCGCAGAGGAACCATCAGAAGGAAGTTGTCGTAAAACTCCTGGTGCAACTCGCCCACTACGTCGAGGCGAACTGCAAGGACGATATGACGATTTTCCTGTCGAGTGGTTTCACACCCGCGGCTTCGACCAAGAAAACCACTCCACCGGTTTCCGAATCGATTCGCAAGGTCGATCCGGGCGTGAACAGTGGAGACATGCAGGTCACGCTCATGAAATTCCCGGGCGCGGCCAGCTACGACGTACGCTGGGCGGCGGTGGGCGCCGGAGGCGTCCCGGGCGAATGGACGACGAAGCCGGCCGCTGCGGTCAGGCCGCCGGTGCTTATCACCGGTCTGACTCCCGGCACGACCTATGTTTTTCAGGCTCGTGCTGTGACCCAGACCGGCTACTCCGATTGGAGTGAATCTGTAACGCGTATCGCCGTCTAACGATCGCTCAACCGTCCTCTCCCGCGAAAGCGGGAGAGACAACCCGCCACGGACGGTGCGTATTGATGGAATGGTCCGTGCGACAAAATGCCGGGCAGGAGTGAAATTATGGCATTGTCCAGAAACTCTGGGCTTTTCCTCAGGCTACGTTCGCGTCTGTCTTACGAAGGATAAATCGTCGCCGGCGAAGGTTTTTTAACGGACAACGGGCTGGAAAAGATGAGATACGTGGAGAACGAGACAGCGAAACCGACAAACCAGGCGTAGTCGTAAAGAGGGCGAAGGAGGGGAACGACCAATCCAATCCAGGCCGCCGAGCAACCCAGAAGAGTCGCGGCGATACCGATCCATCGCCAGCGTTCATAGATTCCGTCTTCACGATAAAGATCTTCGACGACCAATTCGCTTCGCCGAAGAATCCAATAGTCCGCAATCAGCACGCCGGCGATCGATCCCAATCCACCGGAGTAGCCGAGGAGCCAATCGAAGATGTAGCCCGATGGATCCGCGAGCAATTTCCAGGGTTGGAGAGCAATCCCAATGAAGCCCGTGAGCAGACCGCCGCGGCTGAAGGTGATGAGTCGTGGAAACGCATTGGCGAAATCGTTTGCGGGAGAAACGACATTGGCCGCGATGTTCACTGAAAGAGTCGCCACTACTACAGTAAACATCGAGATGGCAACGATTACCGGCTCAGTGAATTTTCCGACCAGTTCGACAGGATCCCATATCGCCTTGCCATAGATAATCGCGCTTGCACTGGTAATGATGACACCCATCGCGGCGAATACGCTCATCGTGGTCGGAAGCGCCACAATCTGGCCGATTGCTTGGGCACGCTGGCTCCGGCCGAACCGTGTGAAATCAGGCATGTTCAGCGATAGGGTTGCCCAGAAACCAATCATCGCTGTCAGTGACGGCACAAACACCGGCCAGAATTCCCGCCAACTTCCAAACTTCCCTTTCTGCGCGAGAATCGGCCCGAGCCCGTTCGCTCTGTCTAACGCCCACCAAACCAATAGCGCTGTCATAACGAGCACAAACGGCGCAGCCCAGTTTTCCACTTTACGCAGGAGGTCCATACCACGATAAATGACGATGACGTTCAGGCCCCAAAAGAGCAGAAACGATATCCACTCCGTCGCTGTGTGTCCGCCGAAACTGCCCGGAATCGCGGCCGCCCAGCCTGGCCAGACTGATCGAAAGAATACGTGCAGTGCCTGGCCGCCGATCCACGCCTGAATGCCGAACCATCCACACGCCACCAGGGCACGCATGAGTGCGGGAACGTTGGAGCCGAAGGTCCCGTATGCGGCTCGCGCGAACACTGGAAACGGAATGCCGTGCTTTGTTCCCGCATGGGAATTTAGGAGAATCGGCACCAATACGATCGTGTTACCAAGCAGAATAGTTCCCAAAGCCTGGCGCCAGCTCATTCCCGCACCGATCAGTCCAGACGCAAGCATATACGTCGGAATGCAATGAGCCATTGAGATCCACAGCGCGGCAAAGTTATACGTGCCCCAAGTGCGTTGTTCCGGGTTTGTGGGTGCAAGATCCTTGTTATAAAGCCGGCTCGATTGAGGTCTCATCCACGACAGAATACCCCAAAGCACAGGAATTGATGCAACGCGGTTTGGTGCCTGGTTCGTGTGCAACGTTAAGATGAGGTGGCTCGCGATTCCCTATAACGCCTGAATCGTCTTGCGCGTATCGATGTCGGACCGGGCCATGGCTCCATAGGCCGACAGCAGCGGAGGATGTCAATAGTCTTCGTCCGCTTCGCGGCGCGCTGTTGCGCGTCATTGACATCCTCCTCGCTTCGCCTCCATTGGCGCTCGCCACTCACCAAGAAACACAAGGTTAGTGGGGACCCGTGCCAACTCCCGTACAGAGGTTTCCCTTCACGTCCTTCTGTCCATCAATGTAAATGGTCGCGCGTTCGTAGAAGGCAACGTTGGTTCCTGTTCCCGGTAAGTCTGCCAGCTTGATCTTGACGTCGAAAGGCGTGGTTGGAATGTGGCTTCCGACGCGATAACAACCCGAGAAATAAATGGTGTTGTCATGGCAGTCGGCCGTTCCACCGCTCCCGTCGTTACAGTTGGTGCCCGTATCAGCCGCAGGCAGATGGATCAAAGTATACCATCCGGTCTGTATGTGCGGGCCTCCGCCTCCGGTAGCGTTCTGCCCTGCCAGCGGCTCAATGAGGTTTCCGTTGACCGAAGCGTTCATCAGAAGCGCCGAGCCATTGTGCGCATCTCCCTGAGCCGAAAACGTTACATACAGTACGTCCACGTCATCGGGGATCGTGAGCGTCTTGTCGTAAACCACAACTCCGCCTCCGCCACTTGGCGTCGCGGCGGCATTCGTGGACACCTCGCCAGACCCTCCTAAACTCGTACTGTTCTGGAATTCCGCAGAGAGACGCCGCAGATTGGAGCTGTTGTCTTGCGCCTGCACCGAGGAAGCTGAGACAAGCCACGCCACGATGAACAGCGTGCTGATAACGATTCGCGAGTTTCTGAACATTCGCATTCTCCTTATCTCCTTTTCTGTTGTCGGGTTGGACTTAGACTTGATGCCGTAGCTGTATTAATTACAGCTCCGCTGAATTTCGGTGATTTCCTAAGTCCGGATGAACTTTACGAGAACACGGCAGGCGACAACAATCACCCGACGGAGTGGAAATAGGATTAACGCTTGAGAGGTCCTGTCCTCACGCTTTTAGAGTTACCCTTCGAGGTACCTCGAAAAGGTGAGCAGTGGGGGAACTGACTCCAAAATTATGCCACGGCGTTGCGGTCTCGTTTCCGTGTTTCAAAGAGCCTCGCGAGCTCGACCCGATTTCGGACGCCGAGCTTCCGCAAGATTGAGCGCATGTGTGTTTTTACCGTCTCCACTTCGACCGACAATTTGGCCGCGATTTGCTTATTAATTAATCCGTTTGCCGCCAGACACGCGACATCGTGTTCTCGTGGAGTGAGCAGGCCATCTGCAGTAGCGCCGAAAACACGATCGCTCCTCTCTGCCTCTGACACTGCTTCGAACAGCTTTGCGCCAATACACTCCGGAATAACACGAACACCAACAGCCGCGGAACGAATCGTCGCCGCTATGTCAGCCAAAGTCGATGTCTTCAACGTGAAACCGATTACGCCGATGCGACTGCACAAAAGCAGGTTCAATTGCGGATGGTCCCCGTTCAACACGACAATCCTGGTGTTTGGAAAGCCCGCAGAAAGTTGTCTCAGATTGGACTCTGTCACGTCCTGCGAATCCAGGAGAATCACTTCAGGGTGGTTCGGCCATTCGGTGGAAAAATCACTCAACTTCGAGCACACAAAATCCGCTTCTTTTTTCAGCATCTGCATAAGGGAATCCCGGATCAGGCGCGTCTCTACAAAAACTCCTACTCGGATCTTCTTTGGTGCCGCTCTCAACATACAAAAAAATCTCCTGAATAATTCCTCAAGAGCCAAATTAGCTCGCCCGTATAGTGAACAGAAATCCCGAACATGCAGAAAACAGATCGGTGTGACGATTCACAACAACTCCCCTTCAAGCGCCGGTCAGCCAGTCGTCTCCCGCAACGATTTCTATTTTGTAGCTATGCCTCTTTAGGAAGGATCAGCCAGTTACTGGTCTGAATTCCTTTCGATCTCTGCCAGAAAATTCCAACAGAGTCCCTTCAATTAATGCTCACAGGCACCCTTCTGGCGAATTTAGGCGAATTTGCGACCGGCCCACGCGTGAGGATCAACCCGCGTCTGAAGCACATCTTAGGCGAAAAATTCCCACCTCGACTCTTCCGTTGCAAATCCGGCAGATGATGCCGTGCTGTTATTGGCGCAGCCATCCGCCGAAGGCCTTGAGTGGCTTCGCTAGCATGATGGATGAGCAAGACCGAAGGCTCCTCAGATGCCCAGTAGATTTCCATCATTTCGACCTTCACTGAAATAGACCTGTTTTGAAGTGTTCCCCATGACCCGCCTGCTTCCTGTGCCCGCCAGCCTATTTCGTCGAAGCGTCCGCCTTTCTATAAACATAACTGACGATCATGAAACTTTAACGCACTCCAGTAGTTGCTTCAATCCGAAACGAGGCCCCTTATCCGGTTATGGGGAACGAGAGGCAGGTTCTTAATCCAGCGGCTCCAGCTTGATCACGGATGCTCCATTATTGTTCCCCACCCAGAACGTAACCGGCGTGGTGGAGTTGTCGACGAAGACGCGGCGGACGTTCGTGCTGCGCGGCAGCAGGTATTCGACCGCTTGCCGGGTCTTGGGGTTCAGGCGGACGATGCGGTCGGTACTCATGCTGCCGGTCCAGAGATCGCCGTTCTTGTCGGGCACCACGTCATAGGGCCAGGTCCATTTGGTGGGCACGGCCCACTCGGTGAACTTCTCGTTTTTGGTGTCAAGCACGGCAACTTTGTCGCCCAGATATTCCGCGAACCACAGGCGGTCCTGCGCGTCCATGTGGCCGCGGCGCGGATGCGAGTCGCGCGTCGGAGTCGGCAGCAGCTTGATCTTGCCGGTTTGGGCATCCACCCGGCCGATGTTCTCGCTGCCGAAATCCATAAAGTAGAGATTGTTTCTGGAGTCGGCGGCAATGCCGTAAACGGAGTGCCCGCCCGTATCCATACCGCCGCTGCCCAGTCCAAGGGCTTGATACGGCCGGAAGGTTTCAAACTTGCCGCTAGCGAGGTCCAGGCGGTGAATGCCCCGGATGCCGACGTTATTCATCCAAACCTTGCCGTCCACCGTAAAGCTTGCCGGCATAACCATAGCTTGCTGCGCCACGTCACTATTGACGTTGGGCGAGAGGGGAAAGGTCTGGAACTTCTCGGTGCGGGGATCAAACTTCACGATTCCGCCCTGCAGCATCATGCCCTGCCAGATGTTTCCGTCCTTGTCTATTTCAATATCCAGGCTGCCCTGCGGGAAACCGCTCTTGAATTCGGAAATGGGGTACTCGGTCACCTTGCCCGTGCTGGGGTCGAGCTTCCCCAGATACTGCGAGCCAAAGTCGCTGTACCACGCCATGCCGGAGGCATCGACGATCACGTCATGAGGCATCGCCACTTTGCGCGGCAAATCGTATTCCGTAATGATGACGCGCGTGGCCGTGCCCGTGGGCCGCGGCAGCGTTTTCAGCGCGTACTCCCACCTGCTGACCGAACTGAGATTCACTGCGGCGAGCCACTCTGCTTGCTTGCGGAACCGCTCTGGGTTGATCGGCTCGATCTCGCCGACGCGGCGCTGCGGCTTGAGAGGGTTGCTGCCAGGAGCGTAGCCCGCCATCCGCACCATCACTTGCACGAATTCGTCGGCATCGTGTCCGGACTTGAAGAGGCGCTGCAACGTGTGACAGCTGACGCAGCCGCTTACCCCGTTCTTCTGCTGTTCGGTTCCAGGCACGCTCATGAGCCATTCGGCATTGGTGAGCTGCGAGGATATATCGGCTACCTTGCGAAGCTGGAGATCCACCGTCGCCGGAGACTGCGGAGAAACCGCGACTGTGACCGGGCTTGCCAGATCATAACCCACAGCGCGCACGGTGATGGAGTACTGGCCCGCGTCGAGCCGGTTCTGTGGGAATGAGTAAACGCCTTTTGCGTTCGAGAGCACCGTCAGAGTCATGTTCGACCCGGCGCGCCTGGCGCTGACCGCCACGCCTTCCATCAGACCTTCTTCGTCAGATTTGATATGGCCGGTAAGACTCACCGGCTCTTCGGCGGGGAGTCTCAACACGCCGCCCGAGAATAACATCGCTAACGCGCCTACCACCATGATCACGGCTCTGCGATTCAGCATAAATACCCCCTTGGCTCCATGCATCTCCGAACATAGAGGTTAAACGATCCGAGGTCTGAGGTCCAGTTACGGCGATCGCTACTGCACCTGTCGACTAGTGGTTGTTCCCGGAATTCAACTGAAAAACTCTTGGCTGAATAGACGAGAGAGCAGAGGATATAGGCCAGCGATTTCCTCCTATAGGAGATTCTTATGAAGCGACGGTTGTACTGGTCAGGAATTCTCTTCACGGTTGCGGTTTTGGTTGTGAGTGTTTCCAGCTTTTCTCAGCGAGAACCGCTCCGCGTGCTCGCTTCAAACGGTGTTAGGGCGGCACTCCAAGACCTGATTCCCCAATGGGAGCGCGCCATCGGAAGGCCTCTCACGGTTGAGTTCGATCCGTCCGCCGCTATAAAGCGCAAGATCGAAGCGAATGAACCGTTTGACGTCACCGTGCTGACAACGGATGTACTCGATAGCCTCGCCCAGGAAGGCAAGCTTGCGGCTCATGGCCGAGGCAAGATCGGCCGCATTGGTGTTGGCGTCGGTGTGGTTGCAGGTACGGCAAAACCCGATATCCGCACGGCCGATGCGATCAAGCAAGAATTGTTGAACGCCAAAAGCATGACGTGGGGAGAAGAAGGCGCGAGCCGGCCGGCCATCGACAGGATGATCAACGAGCTCGGCGTCGCGGATCGGCTCAAACCCAAAGTCAGGCTCACAAAGAACGTCGATCAATCGATGGAGTTGGTTCGTACCGGGCAAGCCGATCTTGTCATCACGCTGATCAGCGAAATACTTCCTGCAAAGGGCGTGGAGTTTGCCGGGCCTTTACCGCCAAAGTTTCAGGATTACGTCACGTTCGCAGCCGGAATCAGCGCGGCTTCCAAAAATATGGATGCCGCTCAGGCAGCCGTCAAGTTCATCACCGGATCAACAGTCGCGCCTGCGTTCAAAGCAAAAGGTATCGAGCCGTAAGGAAAATTGTGAGATTACAAAAATGTAGGATCAATTGCCGAACCGGTAGCCGATCCAAGGTTCGGTAAGGATGTATTGAGGCTTGGCGGGATTGGGCTCGATTTTCTTTCGAAGGTGGGTGATGAAGACGCGCAAGTAATCGGTCTGGTCGCCATAGTCGGGTCCCCATACCGCCTGCAGCAGTTCCCGGTGGGGGACCGGTTTGCCGGCGTGCGAGACCAGGTAACGCAGAAGGTCGAATTCTTTGGGAGTCAGGCGAACGGCTTTTTTCCCCGATCGGATCTTTCGTGTTTCGAAATCGACCTCGAGGTCGCCCGTCGAGAATGTGCGCGGCCCGGAAGTCGCCGAGGCGGGCGATCGTCGTAAAGCGGCGCGAATGCGAGCAAGCAATTCCTGTTTGCCAAACGGCTTGGTGACGTAGTCGTCGGCGCCCGCATCGAGGGCCTCTACTTTTTCCTCCTCTTCACGGCGGATAGTAAGCACGATGATGGGCACATCCGAGGTGTCACGAATGCTCCGGCATGTTTCCAGCCCGCTCATTCCCGGCATATTGAGATCGAGTAGTACAAGGTCAGGCAGAAATTCACGAAAGCGGAGCAAAGCGGCTTCGCCGGAACGGGCTTCCATAACCTCATAATTCTCGCCCGCGAGAATGACCCGCATGACGCGGCGGATCTGCGGCTCGTCATCGACAACCAGAATCTTTCCGGCACTCATCGTTTCTGTTCTGCCAATCTCTCGGCCACGGGCAGTGTAAAGAAAAATTCGGATCCTTCTCCCAACACGCTTTCGACCCAGATATCACCACCGTGAGCTTTCACAATATCGCGTGCGATACTCAGCCCGATTCCGGTTCCCGGTATACGCGCTGTGTTGTCTTCGACGCGGTAGTATTTTTCGAATATCTTTAGAAGATTCTTCGGTGCGATGCCGGGTCCGAAATCTTTGACGCTGATCTTCACAACACCGTCCGCCGCCGCTGCTCTGATAATGATCGGCGATTCCGGGTTTGCATACTTCAATGCATTGGTCAGGAGTTGGCGGACGGTGAGTTCCACGAGCTCGGCATCCGCCAAGACATCGGGAAGGGCGGGATCCGTCTCGATCCGAATGTCACGATCTTCGAGCAGAATTCGCAACTTCTGCACTGCGGTTTTTATCAGATCTGCAGCCCCCTGGAGCCGTCTCTCGAGGTGAAGATCTCCTGCTTCGATTCGAGCCATGCGGATCGTTTCGCTCACGAGAGAATCCAGACGATCCGACTCTTCCTCGATCACGGCAACCAGTTCCTTTTGCGCCGGTGGCGCTTCATCAAGGATGGACGACGCCGCGGCCTTGATCGAAGTCAACGGCGTTTTAAACTCGTGCGCGAGAGCGTCGAGCAGCATCGACTTCATCGCTTCGTTCTGCCGCGCAGCTTCCATGCGGGTCGCGGTAGCTTCGGCCCGGGCGCGCTCCATGACAATCGCCGCGAGATTCCCGATAGCATGCAGTGCAGTATCCGATATTGAAGCGCCATAAATCGCCAGGCTGCCCACCGGTTCCCTGCCGAGGCTCAAAGGCAAAACGGACAAGTTCATCTGTATATCGTGAAAGGCCGTTGCTTGCAGTGCGGAGTCTCGCAGCTTCGTATCGGAAATCGGAAGATCCGCCGCGCCGGTTTTATAAATCTGGTCCGTTTCGCGGTCAAAAACCGCGACGCCGTCGACTGCGAAGACCTGCGCGATGCGTTGGGAGATTTGCCCCGCTGTGGATGACTGCTTATCCACCAACATCAAAGCCCGGCTGAGCTCGTAGAGCCTTTCCATCTCTTCGCGGCGTCTGGTCGCCTCCAACGCTCGTTGCTTGACGCTGGTGGAAAGCTGGCTCGCGACGACGGCTGTTACGAGAAATACAAAAAGCGCCACCCAATTCTGGGTATCTGCAAGGTAGAAGGTAAAGATAGGCGGCAGGAAGAAAAAGTTGAAGCACAGCATGCCTGCCACGGAAGCAATGATGGCTTCGAGCAGACCCCAGGCCGTCGCCACTCCAAGAGTTGCCAATAAGAACGTCATTGCGATCGTGATGCTGTTCGCCTGGTTGAAGATAAAAAAATAGAAGGCCGTGATTCCGGCGATAATCAGGAGGGTTCCCAAGACACGGGCGAGCGTCTGAATGGGCTTTCGCTTGATCATTCAGAAAATCTTATTCACGTTAGCATCATTTGTGCCAGAGAGGTTACAGAATGAACGGCAAACAAATAATCACAACCCTGCTTGTGCTCCTCTCAGCGGCTCTTCTGGAAGTGGGTGGCGATGCGGTCGTGCGGTTGGGTCTCCGCGCATCGACTACATTCGTTAGGGCTTCATTATTTTTAATCGGCGGGCTCGTGTTATTTACGTACGGCTATGTCGTGAATGCGCCGCCGTGGGATTTCGGCCGGCTGCTGGGCGTCTATGTGGTGTTCTTTTTTCTTGTGGCACAGTTCATTTCGTGGCTCGTGTTTGATCGACAGCCGACTGGCGTCGTTATCGTCGGCGGTTGCTTCATCGTGGCAGGAGGCATCATCCTCTCGTACAATCCTTAGTTTAACGGCCGTTTCGTCCGCTCCGCAGACTATTGATGCGGGCTTCCCCCTTTGTCTGTCGTTCCGAAAGAGCTTGTATGGTCCGCTCGACGTCCACGGCGTAACGATACCGCGGGCGAAGAGTTCCTTACCTCAGGTTCCCGGCCGTTAAAAATGACGCAACCGCCAGCAACGCCCCCAATAACACGTCCAGTCCGTAATGATAGCGGCCCCAAAACGCACCGGCCGCAATCGCGGATCGAAAGCAGCAGAAACAAGAAGCCGGCTGGAGGCACGTGCGACAAAAGTTCCAGAGCAACGGCGAGGCTCGCAGCGACATGACCGCTGGGGAATGTATTGGCTTGAATGCTGACGTGGCGGAGAACGAACAGGTTCAGATTGCGCAATGATGTTTGTTGAGGCTGCCACGATGTATCACGCTCGCCCGCTCGCGGCGGGAGTGTTTGGACAAATGGGAATGTCGCGTAGCACGCATAAGCGGGAGGAAGGACCACGTTCCAGAATTCTTCGGCGAAGCGCCCCATACCCGACAGATAGAGAGCAACCAGACCAAGCGGCACTGACGGATAACAAAATAGGTAACACAGTTCCAGCGGCCACATGAAAGGCGGCGATCTCCGGCCCAGATGCTTCCGGTCGAAAGATTCCAGCTTGGATTGAAACCAGTTATTCAACGGCAGCAGAAACTGTCCGGTTTGCCAATATGCCAGAGGTATAAAGGCCAGTGGCAGCCAATCCCGGACTGCCGTGGACCGCAGTCTTAAAATTCCGGCGATACCGACAAAGGCGATGGCTGTCACAAGCGACCGCCGGCGGAGGGGCAACGGGCGCCGCCACGCCAGCGCTGCGAAGGCCGCATAGAAAACCAGCGAGATCCACTCGTACAAACGCATGGCTTGACCATACAATCAAGAAAGGGGAGCGAAATGAAAGAGGAAACGAAAAAGAAGGCGGTTGAAACACTCAACCAAATACTGGAAATGGAACTGGCGGGCGCCATTCACTACACGCACTATTCGTTCATGGTATACGGCTATAACCGCATCCCGATCGTGAGCTGGCTCGAGAAACAGGCCACGGAATCCATTTCGCACGCGCGCGCTGCAGGCGAGCTGGTGACGCAGCTCGGGGCTCATCCTTCGCTGGCTATCGGCCCCTTGTTGGAAACGCACAAACACGACATCGGCGACATCTTGCGCGAATCGCTTGGGCACGAGAAGAAGACGCTCATGCTTTACGAAAAATTGCTGGAGCTTGTGCAGGGCGAGGACGTCATGCTCGAGGAGTTTGCACGCGAGCATATCTATCTGGAGCATCTTCACGTCGGCGAAGTCGATAAGATGTTGCGGCGCCCCGGGGATATTGAAAGTGTGGAAAAGGCGGGAAAGAAGTAGCCACAAAAAAAGCAGAAAACATCGCAAGAATTTCTTTGTATTTTTTGTGCCTTTTTGTGCCTTTTTGTGGCTACTCCTCCCCATCTTCCAGGAGTGATAAAATTTCCCAGGCTATGAGAGCAGCTCGCATC
>Ga0209266_1002067_pt1 | contig 12859 bp, 9 predicted proteins | sample GraSoiAngelo_132_FD_185889 | JGI IMG/M metagenome (GOLD analysis project Ga0209266, IMG submission 185889) | Grasslands soil microbial communities from the Angelo Coastal Reserve, California, USA - 14_0929_02_40cm (SPAdes) (version 2) | ecosystem: Environmental > Terrestrial > Soil > Grasslands ...
GAGGGGAAGCCGGGCGGGACCGGCGTCACGATCGACTGGGACCTGGCCGCGCAGGCCCAGATGCTGGGCCCCGTCATCCTGGCCGGCGGCCTCACACCCGACAATGTGCTGGAAGCTGTCCGCCAGGTCCGGCCGTATGCCGTGGATGTCACCAGCGGAGTGGAGTCCTCGCCGGGCAAGAAGGACCATGTGAAGGTGCGGGCCTTCATCACGAATGCCAAAAGCTGGACCTGGTAACACCCCGTAGCCTATACTGCGCTCTATGGCGTCATTTCCAGATGCACGCGGCCGCTTCGGCGCTTTCGGCGGGCGTTATGTCCCCGAGACGTTGATTCCCGCCCTCGATGAGCTCGCCCGGGAGTACGAGAAGGCGCGCCGCGACCCGAAATTCAAGACCGAGCTGGACTACTACCTCCGGGAGTACGTGGGGCGCCCGACGCCGCTCTACCATGCCGAGCGGCTGAGCAAGAAGCTCGGCGGAGCGAAGATCTACTTCAAGCGCGAAGACCTCTGCCACACCGGCGCGCACAAGATCAACAATACGATCGGTCAGGCGCTCCTGGCCTGCCGCATGGGGAAGAAACGGGTGATCGCCGAGACAGGCGCGGGCCAGCACGGCGTGGCTGTGGCCACAGTGGCGGCGCTGTTCGGCCTGCAATGCGAAGTGTACATGGGCACGGAGGACATGGAGCGCCAGGCCCTGAATGTCTTCCGGATGCGCCTGCTCGGGACGACCGTGACGGCCGTCAACGCCGGGAGCCGCACGCTGAAGGACGCCATCAGCGAGGCCATGCGGGACTGGACGACCAACGTCCGCACCACGCACTACATCCTCGGCTCGGTCCTGGGCGCGCACCCGTATCCGATGATGATCCGGGACTTCCAGTCCGTGATCGGCCGGGAGACGCGCAAGCAGATCCTCCAGGCCGAAGGCAAGCTCCCGGATTACCTCGTCGCGTGCGTGGGCGGGGGGAGCAACTCGATCGGCATGTTCACGGCGTTCCTCAAGGACAAGAAGGTCAAGATGGTCGGGGTCGAGGCGGGCGGGCTCGGCATCGAGAGCGGCAAGCATGCGGCGCGCTTCGCCACGGGCTCGGTCGGCGTCCTCCACGGGACCATGACGTATCTCCTCCAGGACGACGACGGGCAGATCCAACTGACCCATTCGGTCTCGGCCGGGCTGGACTACGCGGCGGTCGGGCCGGAACACGCTTTCTATAAGGAGCGGGAGCGCATCAGCTACACCTATGCCACGGATGAGCAAGCCATGACGGCGTTCGACCTGCTGTCCCAGACCGAAGGCCTCATGCCCGCGCTCGAGCCGGCCCACGCCGTCGCCCATGTGATGAAGCTCGCGCCGAAACTCAAACGCAGCCAGGTCATCGTCATCAATCTTTCCGGTCGGGGCGACAAGGACGTGCAGCAGGTGGCGCGCATCAAGGGTGTAAGTCTGTGACCCGCATCCAGTCCACCTTCCAACGTCTAGCTGCGCGGGGCGAGAAGGCGTTGATCGCCTATGTGATGGCTGGCGATCCGACGCTGGAAGATACGGAGACGTACGTTCAGCAGCTGGCGACGGCCGGGGCCGATGTCATCGAACTGGGCGTGCCGTTCTCCGACCCCATCGCCGACGGGCCGGTCATCCAGCAGGCGGCTGAACGTGCGCTCCGCTCGGGGACCACGCTGAAGAAAATCCTGACCACGGTCCGGTCGCTCCGGACAAAGACCCAGGTTCCGCTCGTGCTCATGGCCTACTACAACTCGATCTTCCGGTACGGGGAGGCGGCCTTCTGCCGCGACGCGGTCGCGGCGGGCGTGGACGGGCTGATCGTACCCGACATGCCGCCGGACGAGGCCGGGACGATCCATCCGTTGGCTGAAGCCGCCGGCCTCGATGTGATCTTCCTCCTGGCTCCAACCAGCACGGCCACGCGCGAAACGGCGGTAGCGAGGCTGTCGAGGGGTTTCATCTATTATGTGTCACTGACGGGGATCACCGGCGCGAAGCTTACGGACAAGGCGGATGTAGAAAAGAAGGTGCGCGAGATCCGGGGCTACACCAAGACGCCGGTCGCGGTGGGGTTCGGCATCGCGACACCCGATGACGCCCGCGAGGTCGCGCGAATCGCCGACGGGGTGATCGTCGGCAGCGCGCTCGTCAAGCTCATCGCCGAAGGCAGCCATGCCGCCGTCAGCGACCACCTCAGCTCCTTCACCCGCTCCCTCAAGTCCGCGACCCTCCCGGAAAGATAAAAAGGGGACAGGCTACTTTTCTCTCTAGTGGTACTAGTAACCGCCGTAGTACCCATGAAAGAGGCTAGAAAAGTAGCCTGTCCCCTTTTTTCTCCCGGAGGCTTAGTCGTCCGCGCCTTTGGCGGAGCGTGCTGGCTCGAGGCCGATGGCACGGGCCAGCTCGCGGTGGATGCGGCCGACGCGCTCCACCTGGCCCTTGGCGGGGAAGCGCTCGTAGAACCCCTCCGCGCGGAAGTCGCGCACGCGCTCCTTCCACGGCGCGAGGAGGCGCTCCCAGCGCTTGATGCGATCCTCACCCGATCCGCGCTCCTGAGACGCGAGGCCCGTGCAGACCCGCACCATCGCCTTGAGCGTCACCGGCTTGGTGACCATGTAGTTCGGATTCCCCCAGGCGTCGCCCCAGACGCGCTCCGCCGCTTTGAAGAAGTCCCGCACCAGGTTGTAGAACCGCAGGGCCTCCCGCGCGCCGCCGCCTTCGCGCTGGATGGTCTTCCAATTCTTGTACACCCACCGGTGGATCTCGTTGAACAGCTCGGCCTGGAGGATCCATTTCTCCTGCTGGCTGCGTCCGCCCAGCCGGTTGATGCGGTAGCGGAGCGGGCTGTCTCCTTCGCTGTACAGGTGCTCGACGACGCGCGCGGCGAACTTCTTGTCGGGCGCCGCCCAGGACACGCGCTCGTACAGGTCCACCAGGTGGCTCTTGTTGATCCGGGTCGGCGTCGAATTGATGATGACGAACATCTCGGTCGCGAAGTCCTCGCTGCGGCCGTCGAAGATGACGCAGGGGATATTGATGGTGTGCGCGTCATCGGGGTGGTACCGGCGGTAGAAGTGCAGCGCAGCCAGGCGGTGCTGGCCGTCAATGACCAGGTACCTGCCGCTTGGTTCCTCCAGGTGACCGATTTCCTCGGTGGATCCGAGGGCTCTGAAGTGGAGTCGTTCCGGTGTAAACAGCAACACGGTGCCCGGGATCGGCGGCTGGCTGACGGCGGTCTCGTAGAAATTCGTGATGGCCTTGACCTTGGCGCGCGAGAGCTGGCGCTGAAAGGCCTTGTCGCTGCGTTCGATCCTGGCGATGAACTGGGCGATCTCGTCCTCCTCGGCGATCTCGGCCGGCGCGATCTGCTCGCCCTCGCCGTAGAACCGGCTGACGAACTGGATCTTCCGGAGCAGATCCTCCGCCGGATAGGAGACGAAGTAGAAGACGCCGTCTTTCTGACGGACCCGCGTGGCAAGCATAACTCGTGCTCCTCCTGACTTCGCTAAGCGATCTGGCCGTCCACCATGCGGATGATGCGGTCGGCCTGTCTGGAGAGCGCCTCGTTGTGGGTCACGATCACGAACGTGATCCCCTTGGCGCGGTTCAGGTCCCGCAGCAGCGTAAAGACTTCCTCGCCGGTGTGCGTGTCCAGGTTGCCGGTCGGCTCGTCGGCCAGGACCAGGTCCGGACGCAGGACCAGGGCGCGCGCGACCGCGACGCGCTGCTGCTCGCCGCCTGAGAGTTCCCCGATGCGGTGCGCCAGCCGGTGCTCCAGGCCCACCTCCTTCAGCACGGCCTCCGCGGCGGCGCCCGCCTCTGCCTGGGATTGCCGGCGGATCAGGGCCGGCAGCATCACGTTCTCCAGCGCCGTGAACTCCGGCAGCAGATGATGGAACTGGAAGACGAACCCGATCTTGCGATTGCGGAACTCCGCCAGCGCCTGATCGTCCATGGCGAACACATCGTTCCCGTCGAAGCGCACGGCGCCGCTGGTCGGCCGATCCAACGTTCCCAAAATGTGCAGGAGGGTCGTCTTGCCGACGCCGGACGCCCCGACGATGGCCACCAGCTCGCCGCGCTTGATCTCCAGGGTCACGCCCTTCAGCACGTGGATGACGGTCTGGTCCAGCTTGAAGGATTTGTGGAGGTCGACGGCCGCAATCATCATTCGTACCGCAAAGCCTCGGCCGGGTCCAGGCGAGCCGCCTGCCGGCAGGGATGGATCGTGGCCAGGAACGTGATGGTGATCGCCGACACGGCGACCGTCACGACGTCCATGATCTTGATGTTCACCGGGATGCGGCTCAGGTAGTAGACGTCCCCCGGCAGGGTGTAGAAGGTTTGGATCGCCCAGCAGAAGCTGTAGCCCAGCGGAATGCCGATCACCGTCCCGACGATGCCGATCACGAGCCCGTTCAGCATGAAGATGCGCGTCACGGCCTGGCCGGTCGCGCCCATCGCCTTCAGGATGGCGATCTCCCGGTGCTTCTCCACGACGATCATGGTGAGCGTGCTCACGATGTTGAAGGAGGCGACGATCACGACCAGCACCAGCAGGATGAACATCATGAACTTCTCCAGCTTGAGCGCCGAGAACAGGTTCTTGTTGAGCTTCATCCAGTCGCGCGCCCAGTAGGGGACGCCGATCGTGTGCTCGATCGCCTTGGCGATGCGGTCCGCCGCGAAGATGTCCGCGACCTTCACCTCGATGCCGGTCACTGTGTCGCCCATGTTGAAGAACTCCTGCGCCTGCTTGATCGACACGTAGACCAGCGACGAATCGTACTCGTACATTCCGGACTCGAACACGCCGGCCACGCGGTAGCCCCGCACCTTCGGGAGCATGCCCAGGGCGCTGAGGGGGCCCACCGGGGAGACGACGTTCAGCCGGTCGCCCATGAAGACGCCCAGCCGCAACGCCAGCTCCTTACCGATGATCATGCCGGGGAGCAAAGACGGGGTGCCGGCCGACCCGGCGTGCTCCAGCTCTTCCAGCCTGCCGGCGCGGAGGTTCTTCGCGATCTCTGTGACCGTCGGCTCGCGCCGCACGTCGATGCCGCGCAGCACGACGCCGTGCGAGCCGCTCTCCGACGTGAGCAGGACCTGCTTGAAGATGAACGGCGTGGCGGCGACCACCCCGGGGACGGCGGCCACTTTGTCCGTCAGCGCGGCGTAGTCCTTGATCGTCTCGCCGGTGCGGGTGGTGACGATGATGTGCGAGTTCGTGCCGAGGATCTTGGATTGCAGGTCCTCCTTGAAGCCCGTCATGATGCCCAGCGTGGCGATCAGGGCCGCCACGCCGATGGTCACGCCGATCATGGAGATGAGCGTGTTGAACGAGATGGTGCGATTGCGGCGCTTGGCCCGGAGGTAGCGGAGACCGATGAAGGCTTCGTACGGGAGGTTCACGGACTATTTTTCCGGACGCAGTTGCGGGAAGAGGATCACGTCGCGAATGGACGTCTGGTTGGTCAGCAGCATGACGAGCCGGTCGATGCCGATCCCTTCCCCGGCCGTCGGCGGCATGCCGTGCTCGAGCGCGCGCAGGAAGTCTTCATCCAGGCGCTGGGCCTCCAAATCGCCCTTGGCCCGCTCGGCCATCTGCGCCTCGAAGCGCTTGCGCTGGTCCATGGGATCGTTCAGCTCCGAGAAGGCGTTGGCGATCTCGCGGGTGGCGATGTAGAGCTCAAAGCGGTCGGTGAGCTCCGGGTCGCGCGCCTTGCGTTTCGCCAGCGGGGAGATCTCGACCGGGAAGTCGGTGATGAACGTCGGCTGGATCAGCGTGGGCTCGACCACCTGCCCGAACAGCAGGACCATCAGCTGCCAGTACGATTCGCCGCCCTTGAGCTCGCACCGGTGCTTCTTGGCCTCGCTCAGGACGTACGCGGGGTCGGTGATCTGCTGGAGCGTCGCGCCGAGCCGATCGGCGATCGCGGCCCGGTAGCTGACGCGTTTCCAGGGGTGGGCGAACGAGATCATGGTCGTCGAGTCCTCGTTCGGGTGCAGGCGGTAGGGGATGGCCTGCGTCCCCTTGCCGTGGACGGTCTCGACGAGCTCCACGATCAGTTCCTCGGTCAGGGGGATCAGGTCCGTGTAGTCCGCGTACGCCATGTAGAACTCGAGCATCGTGAACTCGGGGTTGTGAATGGTCGAGATGCCCTCGTTCCGGAAGTTGCGATTGATCTCGTACACCCGGGTCAGCCCGCCGACGATCAGCCGCTTGAGGTAGAGCTCGGGGGCGACGCGCAGGTAGAGGTCGGTCCCGAGCGTGTTGTGATGCGTGACGAACGGCCGCGCCGTGGCGCCGCCGGGGATCTGGTGCATCATCGGCGTCTCCACCTCCAGGAAGCCCTTGCCGACGAGGAAGGTGCGGATGGCCTGGATGATCCGGCTGCGCGTGATGAAGATGCGCTTGACCTCCGGGTTCGCGATCAGGTCCACGTAGCGCTGGCGGTACCGCGTCTCGACGTCGGTCAGGCCGTGCCACTTTTCCGGCAGCGGACGGAGGGCCTTGCAGAGCAGGGTGAGCTGTTTGACTTCGACCGTCAGCTCGTTCGTCTTGGTCCGAAAGAGCCGGCCGCTGACGCCGATCCAGTCGCCGATGTCGAGCAGGTCCGCCAGAGCGAAGCCCTGCTCGCCCAGGACGTCTTTTTTCAAGTACACCTGGATGGCGTCCACGCCGTCCTGGAGCGAGGCGAAGGCGGCCTTGCCGAACCAGCGCAGGGCGATCACCCGGCCGGCGATGGTGGTGGTGACGGGCTTCTGCTCGAGCGCCTCCTTGGTCGCCGTGCCGTAGCGCGCGATCAGATCGCCGGCGCGGTCCTGGACGTCGAACTTCCCGCCGAACGGATCGATCCCCAGGCGTCGCAGCTGGTCCAGCTTCTTGAGCCGCTGGGCGATCTGGTCGTTCAACTCTTCCATAAATTCACGGCATCATAATCGGCGGTCGGAGGCAAGTCAATTTGAGCGGGAGGGGGCCCATCACCCGTTGCATCTGAGGAGCAACGGGTACCCGGGGCGCCCCTCCCGCGCCCACTTACGAAGCCGGCTTGTCCTGCTTCACCGATTGCAGCAGGTACGCCTCGATGAACGGGTCGAGGTCGCCGTCCATGACGGCGTTGATATTGCCCACCTCCACGTTGGTCCGGTGGTCCTTGACGAGCTGGTAGGGCTGGAAGACATAGGAGCGGATCTGGCTGCCGAAGCCGATCTCCTTCTTCTCCCCGACGAAGGCGTTGAACTCCTCCTCCTTTTTCTTCCGTTCCAGCTCGTAGAGGCGCGCCCGCAGCACCTTCATCGCGCCGGACTTGTTCTTGAGCTGGGAGCGCTCGTTCTGGCACTGCACGACGATGCCGGTGGGGATGTGCGTGATGCGGATGGCGGTCTCTACCTTGTTGACGTTCTGGCCGCCGGCCCCGCCGGAGCGGAAGGTGTCGATCTTCAGGTCCTTCTCCTCGATGTTCACCTCCACGTCTTCCTCGATCTCGGGATAGACGAAGACGGAGGCGAAGGAGGTGTGCCGCCGCTTGTTGGCGTCGAACGGGGAGATGCGCACCAGGCGGTGGACGCCGGCCTCAGCCTTGAGGTAGCCGTAGGCGTTCTCGCCGGCGATGTTCAGCGTCACGCTCTTGATGCCGGCCTGCTCCCCGGGAAGATAGTCCAGCGTCTCGACCTTGTAGCCCCGGTTCTCCGCCCATCGCACGTACATGCGCATGAGCATCTCGGCCCAGTCCTGGGACTCCGTCCCCCCGGCGCCCGGATGGATCGAGAGGATTGCGTTGTTCGCGTCCATCTCGCCGCGCAGCAGGTGATTGACGCGAAGCCGGGTCAGGGCCTGCTCGGCCTGGACCAGTTCGGCGGCCAGCTCCTCTTCCAGCGAGGCGTCGTGCTCGGACTCCGCCAGCTCGACCATCGCGCGGAGGTCGTCGAGCCGGCGCTCCATGTCGCCCCAGCTCTTGATCTCCCGTTCGAGGAGGTTCTTCTTCCGGATGGTGCTCTGGGCCGCGCGACGGTCCCCCCAGAAGTCGGGGGCGGCCATGCGGGCTTCCAATGTCTGGATCTGGGATTTCAGCGAGGCGAGGTCAAAGATGCCCCCGCAGTTCGTCAAAACGGGTAGAGAGGCTCGCTAGGCGTGCTTTCAGGTCGTCGAGCATAGTCCCCCCTAAATGCGCCCTGGCGCCACATCCGCGCCGCCACGAACAGCGTCAGTATAGCACAGCCCAACGTGAAGAGGTCCCCGTACGCCGTGTAGATGGTGCGCGAGCCGCCGATCCGGACCTCGCCGCTCAGCGCGCCCTCGACGAAGATATCCGTCGTGCGCAGGATGTGCCCCTCGGCATCGATGAAGCCCGAGATGCCGGTGTTGGCGGCGCGGGCGAACGGCACCCGGTTCTCGACGGCGCGGAACACGACCATGGCGAAGTGTTGGTACGGCGCGCTGGTCCGGCCGAACCAGGCGTCGTTGGTGATCGTCACCATGTAGTCCGCGCCCCGGTCCACGAACTGGCGCACGAGGTTCGGGAAGATGACCTCGAAACAGACCACCACGCCCAGGTGGCCGCTGGGCCCGCTCATCACGCGGGGATCCGACCCCGGCACGAAGTCCCCGAGGCCTACGACCAGCTTGTTCAGGAAGAAGAAAACCGGCTTGAGCGGGACGTACTCGCCGAACGGCACCAGGTGGACCTTGTCGTACCGGTCCAGCACCGTGCCGGTGCTGCTGACCAGATACGCGCTGTTGAACAGGCGCGGACTGCCTTCGGACTTGCTGTCCAGGGCCGGGGAGCCGAAGAGCAGCGGGACGCCGCGCTCCCGCACGAACCGCAGCAGCTCTTCGCGGTAGTCGGTCTCCACGTCGAAGAAGAATGGGGTCGCCGCTTCCGGCCAGACCACCAGATCGACTTCCTGCACGACCTGGCCTGTCAATTTCTTGTAGCGGTCGATGGCCTGCCGGCGGAAGGCGACGTCCCATTTCTGCGCCTGGTCGATGTTGGGCTGGACGAGGCCGATGCGAAGGGAGTGCTCGTTCGTCGGGTTGTTGCGCGGGTCCAGGCGCCAGTACCCGTAGTCCACGACGAAGGCGACGAGCCCGGCGGCCAGCGCGACGGTCACCCAGGGAAAGGGGATCGGCTTGGCGCCGCGCCCAACCCGCGACGCGAGCGCCTCGACGAGCCGGGCCACCAGCGCGTTCACGAGCACGAGGAGGAACGAGACGCCGTAGACGCCGGTCACGTCCGCGATCTGAATGAGCGACAGGGCGTGGTATTGGCTATAGCCGAGCAGCGCCCAGGGGAAGCCGGAGAAGAGGTAGCCGCGCAGCCATTCCAGCGTGACCCACAGGGCCGCGGCGGTCCAGGGCCGGAGCAGGCCGCGCCCGTCCGTGAGCGCGACCAGGATGGCGGCGAACAGCGCAACGAACAGGGCGCAGTACCCGGCCAGGAGCAGCATGACGAAGAAGCTGACAGGGAAGGGGATCTTCCCGTACTGGTGCATGGCGTTGATCACCCACGACAGGGTGCCGACGAAGAACACGAGGCCCGCCAGCCAGCCCTGTCCGAACGCCGTCTTCCAGGGCTTCTCCCGGATGGCAATCAGGAGGGGGGCCAGGGCGATCCAGGCCAGGAAGTCCAGTTCGTAGGTCGGAAAGCTCAGGACGAGCAGCGTTCCGGACAGGACAGGAAGGAGCAGCAGGTGTGTGAACCGACGCAGCATGCGGCGTGTACCATAGCCCATTCCGGGGCGGTGAAACAACTGGGCAGGCCCCCGGAACAAAAATCATTATCCGGTTGTGGTGTTTCGCGAACGATGATGGTAGAATCCCGGCGCACGAGCAGGTCCCGACCGGCAGGTTCGGCGAGGAGGCAACGGCATGGCAGCGCGCGTACTGGTCACCCCCAGGGGGTTTCTGGATCTCGAGGGGGAGCATCTGGGCATCCTGAAGCAGGCAGGGTACGAAGTCATCGCAAACCCCCGCCCCCGGACCCTGACGGAAGACGAAATGGCGGCCTATATCGTCGGCATGGACGCCGTCATCGTCGGGGATGATCCGGTCACGCACCGGGTGCTTGATCGGGCGACCGGGCTCAAAGTCATCTCCAAGTTCGGCACCCATGTGGACAACATCGACGTGGACGTGGCCGCCGCGCGGCACATTCCCGTGACCTTCACGCCGGGCGTCACCCATGCGGCGGTGGCCGAGCTGACGATCGGCCTCATGTTCGCGCTGCTGCGCGGCATCCCGCAGATGGACCGGGACATCCGCAACGGCAAGTGGTCGTCCGTCGCCGGGGTCGAGCTCATGGGGAAGACCCTGGGCATCGTCGGCATGGGCGGGATCGGCAAGGAGGTCGCCAAGCGCGCGCTGGCCCTGGGGATGAACGTCCTGGGGTTCGACATGCATCCGGACGCGTCCTTCGCCGAGCATCACGGGATCGAGTATGTGCCGGCCGACGAGCTCCTCAAGAATTCCGACATCGTGACTCTGCACCTGGGCCTCAATCCCGAGACGCGGGGCTGGCTCTCCAAGATGCGGGTCGGACGTATCCGCCCAGGATCCTACCTGATCAACACGGGCCGCCCGGAGCTCATCGACGAGGGGTCCGTCCTGGACGCACTGCGCGGGCAGCGCCTGCGCGGGGCGGCATTCGACCTGCCGAGCGAGGAGAACCTGTTCACGGTGCCCCTCCTGACCCAGGAAAACGTGCTGGTGTCCTGCCGTGCCGGCTCCAACACGGAGGAGTCGGTCCGCCGGCAGGCCGTCATGGCGGCGGAGAACGTCGTGGCCGTGCTGAGCGGCCAACCGAAGCTCGCGGCCCTCGCCACCGCCAGTTAGCCCGCATGCCGCGGGACATCCCTCTCGGCAACGGCAAGCTCCTCGTCACCTTCGACCGCTACTATCAAATCCGCGACATCTATTTCCCCCACGTCGGCAAGGAAAACCAGACGGTCGGCCATCCGTCCCGGTTCGGCGTGTGGGTGGACGGGCAACTCTCCTGGTTGGGGCCCGACTGGCAGATCTCCCTCAAGTACCAGGAGGGGACGATGGTCTCGCAGGTCGAGGCCTTTCATCCCGGCTTGCAGGTCCGGCTCGTCTGCACGGACGCCGTGGACTTCTATGAGTCGGTCTATGTCCGGAAGATCGTCGTGCGGAACCTGGCCGATCGGGAGCGCGACATCCGCCTGTTCCTCCACCAGGACTTCCATCTCTACGAATCCGACGTCGGCGACACGGCGGCCTACGAGCCCAAGCACAAGACCATCACCCACTACAAGATGCGGCGGTATTTCCTGACGAACTGCATGGCGAACGGGACGGTCGGCGTCCAGCACTTCGCCACCGGCCGCAAGGAGGTGCCGGGGGCGGAAGGAACCTGGCGGGACGCCGAGGACGGCCGTCTGGAGGCCGGCCCGATCACGCAAGGCGCGGTGGACTCCACGCTGGGCATCTTCCTCAAGGTGCCGAAGCAGGGGTCGCAGGAGGCGTGGTACTGGATCGTCGCGGGGGAGGACTGGTTCAGCGTCAACAACCTGAACAAGCGGGTCGAGGAGCGGCTGCCGGAGTACTATCTATTGAGGACGGACAAGTACTGGCGCTACTGGCTCAACCAGGACTGCATCAACTTCGGCGATCTCTCGCGCAAGGTCATGGACCTCTACTACCGGAGCCTGCTGGTCATCCGGACCCAGGTGGACGAGAGCGGCGCGATCATCGCGGCGAACGACTCGGACATCGCGACCGAGGCGCGCGACACCTACTCATACCTCTGGCCGCGGGACGGCGCGCTGGTCGCGCACGCGCTGGACGTCGCCGGCTACCCGCAGCTCACCCGGCGGTTCTTCCGCCTCTGCTCGCAGCTGCTGACGCCGGAGGGCTACTTCCTCCACAAGTACAACCCGGACGGGACGCTGGCGTCCTCCTGGCACCCCTGGGTCAAGGACGGCGAGCCCCAACTGCCGATCCAGGAGGACGAGACGGCGCTCGTGATCTGGGCCCTGTGGCATCACTTCGAGCGCTTCCGCGACGTGGAGTTCATCACGCCGCTCTATGCGCCGCTGGTCAAGCGGGCCGCCAACTGGATGGTCGCCTACCGGGATCCGGTCACCGGCCTGCCGCGCGCCTCATATGATCTGTGGGAAGAGCGCCACGGGGTGATGGCCTTCACCTGCGCGGCGGTCTACGCCGGCCTGATGGCCGCGTCGAACTTCACCGAGGGGTTCGGCCAGGCCGGCCTGACCGGGACCTACCGCCGCGCCGCGGCCGAAGTGAAGGCGGGGATGGACCGCTATTTGTACCGCCAGGAGCTTAACCGCTTCGCGCGCATGGTCACCTTCAAGAAGAACGGGACGCTGGACAACGTGGATCCGACGATCGACGCGAGCCTGTACGCGGTCGGCTGCTTCGGGGTCTACGATCCCGCGGAGGAGCGGGTAACGCGGACCATGCAGGCCATCCGCGACCGGCTCTGGTGCAAGACGGCGGTGGGCGGGATCGCGCGCTACGAGAACGACCACTATCACCAGGTCAGCCAGGACCTCGACAACGTGCCCGGCAACCCCTGGTTCGTCTGCACGCTGTGGGTCGCCCAATGGCTGATCAAGAAGGCGACGACCGCGGACCAGCTCAAGGAGGCGGTGCCGCTGCTGGAGTGGGTGGCCGATCGGGCGCTGGCCTCCGGCGTCCTGGCCGAGCAGGTCCATCCCTACACGAACGAGCCGCTGTCCGTGTCGCCGCTCACGTGGTCGCACGCCACGTACGTCCAGACTGTCCTGGACTATCTGGAGAAGCGCGGCTCGCTGGAGCTCTGCCCCACCTGCCACAACCCTCTCCGCCCATTCCGGACGCGCAAG
>Ga0209266_1002068_pt1 | contig 12850 bp, 13 predicted proteins | sample GraSoiAngelo_132_FD_185889 | JGI IMG/M metagenome (GOLD analysis project Ga0209266, IMG submission 185889) | Grasslands soil microbial communities from the Angelo Coastal Reserve, California, USA - 14_0929_02_40cm (SPAdes) (version 2) | ecosystem: Environmental > Terrestrial > Soil > Grasslands ...
GACAACGATCGTGTCACGGCCGATTTGAAGCAACATCTGACTCATGAAGTCGGCCCTGAGCGACAGCAACGCTACTGGGCGATCTACGAACAGTTGCGGGCTGAGCTGGGGTACGCCGACTACCTGGGCGCGTTGCAACGGTACCGGACTGAGTATCCGCGCGATCCGCGGCTCCTGACCGTCTCTCGCTTTCTGGTCAATTATCCGTTTGCGAACCGGTTGTTTCCAAACTCGCTCGATGTGGTGGATCAGTGCAAACAGTGGGGGAAGGCGGTCATCCTCTCCGACGGCGACGTCGTCTTCCAGCCCCGCAAGATCGAGCGCTCAGGCCTGTTTGACGCGGTAGACGGGAACGTGCTCATCTACGTCCACAAGGAGCAGGAACTGGACGATGTCGCGCAACAATACCCCGCCCGGCAGTACGTGTTGGTCGATGACAAGCTGCGTATCCTGGCAGCGGTGAAGAAAGTCTGGAGCTCGCGTGTGACCACCGTCTTCCCCCGGCAAGGTCACTATGCCAGAGACCCGCAGGCGGCGGCGAGTTATCCGGCGGCAGACGTGAGCCTCGAGCGAATCGGCGATCTTTTAAACTACGATCTGAAGAAGCTCCTCGAGGCGGCTCGTCCCGCATGACCTGACGGCAGGGCCGGCAGGGCAATCCGGACCTTCCCCCTGACCCAGTCCACGGGCAAATGGAAGAACGACAATGAGCGACGACAGTCGCCCGATGAGTCTTCCCCCGTTCTCGCCGGACTATCGCGTCTCCGGCGTGCTGCTGCACGTCACGTCGCTGCCCTCGCCTTACGGCATCGGCGACGTGGGGCCGGCTGCGCTGAGGTGGGTCGACCGCCTCCACGAAGCCGACCAACGCTGGTGGCAGGTGCTACCGCTGGGTCCCACGGGGTACGGCAACTCTCCTTATCAATCCCTTTCGTCTTTCATCGGCAACTGGCTCCTGATCAGCCCCGATTGGCTGATCGAGGATGGACTGTTGCGGTCAAGCGACTGCGAGGACCGCTCATTTTCTGCAACCACCGTTGATTACGACGTCGTGATCCCGTTCAAACGCCGGTTGCTCGAAAGGGCCTGGACCAACTTCAGCGCGGGGACGTCCCGGGAGCTGCAGCCCGCCTTTGAGCAGTTCCGCCACGACCGGGCGTACTGGCTGGAAGACTATGCCCTGTTCCGGGCGCTGAAAGCCAGGTACCATGGCGACTCCTACCTTGAGTGGCCTGCAGAGTTGGTTCAGCGTAAGCCGGCAGCCCTGGCCCGGGCCTGGCAGGATCTGGCGGACCAGATCAATCAGGTTTGCTTCGTGCAATTCCTGCTGTTCCGCCAGGGGAAGCGGCTTAAGGAACATGCGCGCGCCAAGGGCGTGCGCTTGATCGGCGACCTGCCCATTTTCGTGTCTCCCGATTCGAGCGATGTGTGGACGAACCCGGAGCTGTTCCTGCTGGATGAACAGCGCCGGCCGCGTGTCGTCGCGGGTGTGCCGCCCGACGATTTCAGCTCCGAGGGGCAGCTCTGGGGCAATCCCATCTATGACTGGGACGCCCTTCGTCGGACCGGCTATCGTTGGTGGTTAGACCGCCTGCGCGCCCTGTTGGCTCACGTGGACGTGATTCGCCTGGATCATTTCCGTGCGTTCGCGGCTGCCTGGCATATACCGGCCGGGGCCCCGACGGCCCAATCCGGCCGATGGGTGCCTGGTCCGGGCGCCGAGTTCTTCAGCGTGGTACGGAGAGAACTGGGCGCTCTCCCGTTCATCGCCGAAGACTTGGGGCTGATCACGCCCGACGTCTACGTCCTCCGCGATCAGTTCCACATACCTGGGACGCGGGTGCTTCAGTTTGCCTTCGACGGCCATTCGGACAACCCGCACCTCCCGCGCAACTATGTCCACAATACGGTGGTGTACACCGGTACTCATGACAATCCCACGACGCGCGGCTGGTATGAAGAACTGCCGGATGACCAGCGGCAAATCATGTGGAATTACCTGAAGCAACCCGTGGGCGAGAGCGACGAGGTTGCCTGGGAGTTGATCCGTCTGGCATGGTCGTCGGGGGCTGCGATCGCGATCGCTCCGTTACAGGACGTGCTCAACCTGGGGAGAGAGGCTCGAATGAACGTGCCCGGTAGTACGGAAGACAACTGGCGCTGGCGCTGCACTGATGAGATGCTGTCTGCGCCTGCCTTCCAACATTTGCGGGACTTGACGAACAAGTCAAACCGGTCGAGCGTTCTTCGAAGTCCGCTAACTGGCAGCGTGTCGGCGATCTGCTGAGCGACAACATGGAAAGGAGATGCCCATGAGCTTACATCCGTTAGCTGGCCGGCCTGCGCCGGCGGATCTCCTGATAGACGTCGGCAAACTCGAACGCGCCTACTACGAGCGCTTACCTGACCTCAGTGACCCCAATCAACTGGTGAGCTTTGGCACCAGCGGGCACCGTGGCTCGCCGTTCGACGGCTCGTTCACCGAAGCTCACATTCTGGCCATGACGCAGGCGATCTGCGACTACCGCCGCAGCCAAGGCATTGATGGCCCGCTGTTCATGGGCAAGGACAGCCACGCCGCCTCCCCACCGGCCGAGCGCACGGCCCTGGAAGTGTTCGCGGCCAATGGCGTGGACGTCTTCATCCAGCGCGACAACGGCGTCACGCCGACCCCGGTCATCTCCCACGCGATCCTGGTCCGCAACCGCGGGCCTCACGAGCACCAGGCAGACGGGATCGTCGTCACCCCTTCGCATAATCCACCGGAGGACGGCGGCTTCAAGTACAACCCGCCGCACGGCGGTCCGGCCGATACCGACGTGACCGGGTGGATTCAAGATCGGGCCAACACGCTCCTGCGCGGCGCCAACAAGGAGGTGAAACGATCCCCGTACGCCATAGCCCGCAAGGCCTCGACGACCCACGAGACCGACTTCGTGGCCCCCTATGTCAGGGATCTGGCCAGCGCGATTGACATGGAAGCCATTCGCTCGGCGGGCCTGAAGATCGGGGTCGATCCCCTCGGCGGCGCGGCGGCGGGCTATTGGGGACCGGTGCGGGAGGAGTTCGGCCTGAACATCACGGTGGTGAATCCGAAGCTCGATCCCACCTTCCGGTTCATGACCCTCGATCACGATGGCAAGATCCGCATGGACTGCTCCAGTCCCTATGCGATGGCCGGCCTGGTCAAACTCAAGGACCGCTTCGACATCGCGTTCGGCAACGATCCTGACTCGGACCGGCACGGCATCGTCACGCGGTCGGCCGGGCTCTTGAATCCCAACCATTATCTGGCGGTGGCGATTCGGTATCTGCTCACACACCGCCCGCAATGGGCGACGAGCGCGGTGGTGGGAAAAACGCTGGTCAGCAGCTGCATGATCGATCGGGTAGTGCAGGACCTGGGGCGGCACTTGTCCGAGGTGCCGGTGGGCTTCAAATGGTTTGCGGCCGGGTTGCTGGACGGGTCCTGTTGCTTCGGGGGCGAAGAGAGCGCCGGCGCGAGTTTTCTCCGCCGGGATGGCACAGTGTGGACGACGGACAAGGACGGACCCCTGCTCGGCTTGCTGGCGGCAGAAATCACCGCACGCACGGGCAAGGATCCCGGCGTGCACTATCAGGAGCTCACCGCCAAGTTCGGCCAAGCCTACTACGTACGCATCGACGCGCCGGCGACACCCGAGCAGAAGAACCGGCTGGGGAAGCTGTCCCCGCAAAGCGTGGGCGCCGCCAAGCTGGCCGGCGACCCGATCGAGTTGAAACTGACCCGCGCCCCCGGAAACAATGCTCCCATCGGTGGACTGAAGGTGGTCACCAAGCGAGGGTGGTTTGCGGCCCGCCCCTCCGGCACCGAGAACATCTACAAACTCTACGCGGAGAGCCTCAGCAGCCAGGCTCACCTCGATACCATCGTCGAAGAAGCCCAAGAGATTGTCGGACGCGCCCTGGCGGACTGATCGCGTGACCTGACCGGACTCGGTTGAAACCTACACCTTAGAGGTAAATTCACGTTATGGCAAAAACAGAAGACAAGAACGGGAACGGAGAGTCCAAGCTCAAGCGTAAGAAATATGAGAAGGAGCTACGCCGGCTTCAGGCCGAGCTCTGCCGTCTCCAGGAGTGGGTGAAACACAAGGGACTGCGGATCATCATAGTGTTCGAGGGACGCGACGGCGCGGGGAAGGGCGGCACGATTCGCGCCATCACCGAACGTGTGAGTCCCCGCGTGTTCCGCCTCGTGGCGTTACCCGCTCCATCCGACCGCGAGAAGAGCCAGATGTATATACAGCGCTATATGCAGCACTTCCCGGCGGCTGGCGAGATCGTGATCTTCGACCGCAGTTGGTACAACCGTGCCGGTGTCGAATACGTGATGGGATTTTGTACCAAGGAACAGCACCGGCGCTTCCTCGAACTCTGCCCGGTGGTCGAAGCATACATCGTGGATGGAGGGATCATCCTGATTAAGTACTGGCTCGAGGTGGGCAACGAGGAACAGGAGCGGCGATTCGAGGCTCGGATCGAGGATCCGTTGCGCCAGTGGAAACTCAGTCCAATAGACCTGCCGTCACGTGAAAAGTGGTACGAGTACTCGCGTGCCCGGGACATGATGCTGGAGGCGACTGACACGAAGCACGCGCCGTGGTATATCGTGCATTCGGATAACAAGCGCAAGGCGCGCCTCAATTGCATAGCCCATCTGCTGAAGCTGATTCCCTACGAGAAGGTGCCGCGCGAAACAGTGCGGCTGCCCAAGCGATCGGACAAGCACAAGTACGATGACCAGGCGCCATTGAAGGGAAGGCACTTTATCCCCGAGATATACTGACGCCCGGCATCCCTCGAACGGCCCCCCAGGCTACCGTGAACGACCTGAGCACGTTGCTGGCCCGCTCGACGCCGGGTCTTCGGCAGCGGCGGGCCTACCGGCGTGAAGCGTGGAGCCCCGATTCACCCTCTACCTGCTGTATCAGTTCTAAAGAAATCCCATTGCCTCCGCGCGGCGCGTTGGTGTATGCTCCGCCTCGCCGCCGGCTGACTGCTGTCCGAAAGAAGTGAGAAGTGATGTCCGTTAAGCAACCGAAAGGCGAAGTTACTCCCGGTTTCTCTACTCCGGTCGGCACGCGCAGGAAATTCTTTCAATGGGTCACTCGGATGGCTGCCGGGTTGATCGGCTTGAGCCTCGCTATTCCGCTCGTCGGGTATGTGATCTCGCCGGCTCTGAAGCGCCGCGACAAGCCGTGGGTGGAGGTTGGAGGGGTGGACGAGTTAACTGCCGGCCAGCCCAAACAACTTGAATATGTTGCCACCATTCGGGATGGCTATCTGGAAGCGAAGACCCATAAGGCAGTCTGGGCGATCAAGCAGTCAGACGGGCAAGTGACCGTCTTCTCCCCCCTGTGCACCCATTTAGGGTGTGGCTATCACTGGGACGGAGACGAGCGGAAGTTCAAATGTCCCTGTCACGGGAGCGTCTACGATGTAAGCGGCAACGTGCTGCACGGCCCGGCGCCTCGCCATCTGGATGTGTTGCCAGCAAAGGTCGAAAACGGACGCCTGCTGGTGGTCTACAAGGAATTCAAATCCGGCACCTCAACGGCTGTGGAACTCTAGTAACTCCTCACTCCTCACTTTTCACTGGAGGGACACGAGTGTCCCGACTCTACGACTGGCTCGATAGCCGGCTCAAACTGAAGTCGGTCGAACGCACACTGCTGGATGAACCGATCCCGGGCGGCGCCAGTTGGATCTATGTGTTCGGCTCGGCCACGCTCTTCCTGTTTGTGCTGCAAGCTGTCACCGGCATGTTCCTCGCCGTGTACTATGCTCCGACGCCGGATCATGCCTATGACAGCGTGCAGTACATCGAAAACCAGGTGACCTTCGGCTGGTTCGTCCGCGGCCTCCACCATTGGGGCGCGTCGGCAATGGTCGTCGCGATTGGCCTGCACATGCTCCAAGTCTTTCTCTATGGAGCCTTCAAGCCGCCACGCGAGCTCATGTGGATGGTGGGGGTGGTCCTGTTCCTGATCGTGATGATGTTTGCGTTCACCGGCTATCTCTTGCCCTGGGATCAGACCGCCTACTGGGCCACCCAGATCGGCATCAATATGGCAGGCACGGTCCCCCTCGTCGGGGACTTCCTCGTGAAGGTCCTGCGCGGCGGGGAGACGTTGGGAGCCCTGACGCTGTCCCGGTTCTTTGCGGTGCATGTCCTGTTCCTGCCTGCGCTGATCCTCGCGGGAATTATGCTCCATCTCTTTATTCTCCGGCGGGTTGGACCGGCCGGCCCCTGGGATGAGGCGAAGGCGGCTGCGGGCAGCGAGACCTTTTATCCCCGTCAAGTCTATATGGACGCGGTGGTCATGCTTGGCGTATTTATCGTGCTTGCCGCGCTCGCCACCCTGGTCCCCTTCCCGCTGACCGATAAGGCCGATCCGTCTGACACGAGTTTCGTGCCGGTGCCGGAGTGGTACTTCCTCTTCTATTACGAGTTCCTGAAGCACGTGCATGGTCCGCTTGAACCCGTGGCCACCTGGATCCTGCCTGGCGCTGCTGTGCTTGTCATGCTCTTCTGGCCGTTTCTCGATTGGCAGAAAAAAGTTCGCGCCCCGACCTCGCGTCCTATCGGAATGGCGCTGGGGGTCCTGTTCTTGGTGTTCGTGTTCTCGATGCTCGGAATCTCCCTCAAGAATCTCTACGCCGTCAAGCGCGTGGATCCCGCCATCGCCCACGGCAAGGCGCTCGTCAAGCAATTCGGCTGCACGGCCTGTCATCGGATTCACGGCGAAGGCGGAGCCATCGGCCCGGAGCTGTCGTACGTCGGCGATCGACGCCCCGAACGCGAGTGGCATTTCAAGCACTTCCGCAATCCGCAGTCGGTTTCCCCCGGCTCCATCATGCCTAAGTTTCCGCTCACAGATCAGGAGCTCCATGACCTCACCAGCTACATGCTCAGCCTTCGGCGTGAGACGTAGGCTTCGGCGAGCGGGTCACCGCTCCGCCAAACAGACGGCGAGCCACAATTTGGATTTATCGCCACGAAAGGAATGAATCGTATGCAACTCGGCATGATCGGACTCGGCAGGATGGGCGCCAATATGGTCCGCCGCTTGATACGCGGGGGACATCACTGCGTCGTCTACGACCGGAACCGCGAGGCGGTGAACGGGTTGGTCAAGGAGGGCGCCGTCGGCGCCGCCTCTCTCGATGAATTTGCGGCCACGCTCGCGAAGCCGCGCACCGCGTGGCTGATGGTGCCGGCCGCCGTCGTGGACAGCACACTGAAGGACCTGGCCCCGCGGATGCAGGCCGACGACGCCATCATCGATGGGGGGAACTCCTACTACATCGACGACATCCGGCGGGCCAGGGATCTGCAGGCGAAAGGGATCCACTATCTCGACGTGGGCACGAGCGGCGGCATCTGGGGCCTGGAGCGCGGCTATTGCCTGATGATCGGCGGCGACCTGACGGCGGTGAAGCGTCTCGACCCGATCTTCAAGACCCTGGCGCCGGGGAGAGGCTCGATCCCGCGCACACCGGGACGCGAGAAAGTGAGGGGAACCGCCGAGGACGGCTACCTGCACTGCGGGCCGAGCGGAGCGGGACATTTTGTGAAGATGGTCCATAACGGCATCGAATACGGCGTGATGGCCGCCTATGCCGAGGGTCTGAACATCCTGAAGCACGCGAACGTGGGCAAACGAGGTCGCACGATCGATGCGGAGACCACACCCCTTCGCGATCCTGATCATTACCAATATGACTTCAGTCTCGCCGATGTGGCAGAACTGTGGCGTCGTGGCAGCGTCATCGCCTCGTGGTTGCTCGATCTCAGCGCGATCGCCTTGCTCAAGCAGCCGGACCTGGGGACATTCTCCGGCCGGGTGTCCGATTCTGGCGAAGGGCGATGGACGATCACGGCCGCGATCGACGAAGGCGCCCCGGCGCCGGTCCTGAGCGCCGCGCTGTATCAGCGGTTTACGTCACGCGGCGAGGACGATTTCGCCACGAAGGTCCTGTCCGCCATGCGCTTCGAGTTCGGCGGCCACGTCGAACGGGCAACGGGGGGATAGATAGGAACAGTGAGGAGGAAGGAGTAAAGCGTAAGGAGTAAAATGTGAGGAGTGAGGAGGTCTAAGCGGTGGCAGCCGGTTATCAAACGAGCAGTGCAGGACAGTTCAAGCTCTCTGCCGATGCCGTTCCTTCCGATGCCCTCGTGTTCTTTGGCGCGACGGGCGACTTGGCATACAAGAAAATCTTTCCCGCGTTGCAGGGCATGATCAAACACGAAACCCTGTCGGCTCCCGTCGTCGGTGTCGCCAAATCCGGTTGGACGCTGGAGCAATTGCGGGCGCGGGCCCGTGAGAGCCTCAGCCAACACGGGGGAGGCGTGGATGAGGCGGCGTTCGGCAAACTCCTGCAGCAGCTCCAGTACATCGACGGCGACTATCAAGATCCTACAACGTACCAACAGTTGCGAAAAGCCCTTGGCGACGCGACGAGACCTACGCACTACCTGGCCATTCCGCCGAGTCTGTTCGGCACGGTGGTTGAGGGACTCAGCCGCTCGGGTTGCGCCGAGCAGGCACGCGTCATCATCGAAAAGCCGTTCGGACGAGATCTGGCCTCGGCCCAGGCCTTGAACGTCACCTTGCGCTCGGCGTTTCCGGAGTCCAACATCTTCCGCATCGACCATTACCTCGGGAAAGAGGCGGTCGAGAACCTGCTCTTCTTCCGTTTCGCAAACACCTTTCTCGAACCGATTTGGAATCGCAACTATGTGCACAGCGTGCAGATCACCATGGCCGAGAAATTCGGCGTCGCCGGACGGGGGAAATTCTATGATGACACCGGCGCGATTCGCGATGTGGTGCAGAACCATATGCTCCAAGTGATCGCCTTCCTGGCCATGGAACCACTGACGCTGACGTACCATGAATCGCTTCGTGATGAGGTGGTGAAGATCCTTCGGATGATTCCGCCGCTCCAACCCGCCGACCTGGTGCGCGGGCAGTTTCGGGGCTACCTCAAGGAGCCGGGAGTCTCCCCGAATTCCGATGTCGAGACCTACGCCGCGGTACGCCTGCGTATCGATGCCTGGCGCTGGGCCGGGGTGCCGTTCTTGATCCGCGCCGGGAAATCTCTTTCCATGACGGCGACCGAGGTGCTGGTCAAGCTCAAGCAGGCTCCGATCAGCCGACTCGGCCCGGCGCAAGGCAACTACTTTCGTCTTCGCCTGGGACCGGAACTGTCGATCAGCCTTGGCGCCAGGGTGAAACGTCCTGGTCCACAACTGGTCTCTATGGCTTCGGAGCTGATGGCTGTGAGGCAGGATTGTTGCGACGAGATCGACCCCTACGAGCGACTGCTCACCGATGCGATGCACGGGGATGCCCTACTCTTCGTCCGCTCGGATGCGGTAGAAGCCGCCTGGGCGATTGTCGAGCCTATTCTGGGGAATGCGACCCCCCTCTTTGACTATGAACCGGGGACCTGGGGGCCGATGGAAGCCGATGGACTGGCGTCGGAGATCGGTGGCTGGCACAACCCGCAGGGCGTGGCATGAGAATCCTGGTGATTGATGTGGGCGGGAGCAATGTGAAGGTGCTTGTCTCCGGTCAGCGCACCCCGCGGAAGGTCCCTTCCGGGCCGGCCATGACTGCGTCTAGCATGGTTCAAGGAGTCAAGCGCCTCACGAAGGACTGGGAGTACGAAGCCGTGTCCATCGGGTACCCGGGGCCGGTGCTGCACGGACGTCCCGTCGCCGAACCGAAGAATCTCGGTGGTGGATGGGTGGGAGTCGACTTTCGCAAGACCTTTGGGTGTCCGGTGAGGGTGGTCAATGATGCCGCCATGCAGGCGCTGGGAAGCTATGAGGGTGGGCGCATGCTTTACCTGGGTCTCGGCACCGGTCTCGGTTCAGCCCTGGTCATTGACGGTCGATTAGAACCCATGGAGCTCGCGCATTTACCATACAAGAAGGGCCAGACGTACGAGGACTACGTGGGTCTGCGAGGGTTGAAGCGGTTTGGGAAAAAGAAATGGCGTCGCCATGTCGCGAAGGTGGTCGAGTCACTGAGCAAAGCTCTTCAGGCTGATTATGTGGTGCTTGGCGGTGGCAACGCGAACAAACTCAAGAAGCTGCCCAAAGGCGCCCAACTGGGGAACAATAGCCACGCCTTCATCGGCGGATTTCGCTTGTGGGGCGAGGCACAGCAGAAGCAAGACCGTAGGACCGCGCTCACCCTCCCCTCTCCTCCTCCGAGGGGGAGAGGATTGCTGGAACGGCACTAGCGGGCGCGCTGCCGCGCATGGAGGCTAGGGTTGTATCCAGACGATACAAAGGGGTCAGACCCCTTAGGTTCACACGTACGGAATTCCATCGCTTCCCTTTTATTGAAGTCGTCGATCCCCTCCAGGCATAGCCCCGCCCCGTTGGTTTCCGCGCAGCTTAGGCCTGAAAGTCCCGCGCGTACGCGTCCGGCGGTGAAGGCGAGGCACGACGGCTCATTTCATCCCGGCCAGGAGATCCAGCAGAGCCTGATCTGCAAAGTCGAGCCGAATCAGGCCGAACCGCGGATAATCGAGGTCGAAGATCACATACACGGTGGCCGTCAGGACAAGGGCAAACGCGACCGAGTGGAGCATCACATTGCGGGGCTTGCTGCCGGCCATGACATATCCGGCAAGCATCGAGCAGACCAGCGCCAGCATGACGAGCAGGCCGAAAATCAACAGCGGAGTGTGGGTGAGCGCCGCATTCGTGCGAGCCGTGGGGATGTTGATCATCTCATTCATCGCCGGAATCACGACGATCGTGACCTGCGGCGGCGCCTCCCGAAGGGCGGCGATCGTCCCGGTCCAGATTTCTTGTTGAAGCGAGGCCGCGACGGCCGCCTGCTTCTTCGAGGCATCGATGTCGGGCAAGAGACGATAGACGGCAACCCGGGCCTCCAGGTACTGGCGGAACTTCTCCCGCAGGGCCGGTTGTGCCGAAGCCGGCAGCATATCCAAACGCAAATAGGCCGTGCCGATGGTATTCGCCTCCTCCACCACGAGCTGCCGGCGGAGCTCATACCGCCCTGCCGCTCCGAAGAATGTAAACGCGATCAGTAAGCCCATCAGGCCGAAAATGGCGGCCTCGACGGCGGTCAAACGCGCCCGCGCCGCATCCGTCTCTTTCGGGAGATTCCGCCGTCCCAGGCGCTGTCCGACCGTGAGCAGCAACAGCATGCCGATGAAGAGGCCCAGGACTAGTAACACGACGGAATAACTATAACTCATGCCCGACTCCTCCCTGGTGATTCTCGCCGAACTGGCCGGTGGTGTACCCCTGCTGCTTGAGCAGGTCGGCGATCGTCGTCTTGAGTGCCGATATCAACAATACGCCGAGCACGGCATGGCCGATCCCGGCGGCCCACAGCAGCATCCCCCCGAGGCTCAATCCTACCGCAGCCCACATAATGACCACGGCAGCGAGCACGTTGTAGCTGGTGATCCCGATGCTCACCGCCAGACCGGCGGCACTGCCGACATCATCACGAGCTTTCAGACAGGCCAGCCCAAGCGCAAACACCCCTGCGCCGAAGAGTCGCGCCAGGACTGCTGCGATCGCGTCCGTCGGCCCTCCGAGCAGCAATGAAACCGCCGTCGCCGGACTGATCAACGTCAGCACTCCCACCACCGCTTCAAGACCGCCAGAAATTATCAGCAAGAGTCTCAGCGACATCTCTGCTCATCCCTCCATTCAGAACACGGCATCCGCGCCGTCGACAACTTAGCCCACAGCCCCAGAACGACGCGAGAGCCGCGGCTGGTTTCACGGTATCTGGAGCCGGTTGATGGGCGATCGTCAGCACGTCGTCACGCGCGCTAGCGGTGGCATCGAGCGGCGAGCGCGAACTCAAGAAAGTACCGGTCGAGGTCCCCCAGCGTGGCCCCGTGCTCGCAGCCGCCCAATGCCGCGTCACAGAGCAGCTCCCGCGCGCGGGCGATCTCCCTGAGCCGGCCGCGCCAGCGAGGATCGGCGAGGGTGAGGTCGAGTAACTCGAGCGCACGATCGAACGCGCCGGCCGCGAGCCGCTCGTCCTTGCCGCGCCAGCGGCGCAGTCGTCCCACCTCGGTCCCGACGTTGCCGAGCTGCTCGGCAAGCGACAGCCGACCCCACCCCCCCGCGGCCAGTTCCTGGTGTCGATAGGCCGAATCTGTCATGCGCCGATGAGTCTCGTCACGACGTTCACGATCTGCTGCCGCAGGGCCGGATCCTCGACCGAGCGCGAGCGGTTCCCCTGCGACGGCCGGACGTTGATCATGGAATCGAACTCGATACGATCCGTGCCCACCCGGTCTGGATAGAGGTTGATCCCCCAGAGGTCCGCCTGATGGCCCCCCTGCTCGATGAGGAGGGCCTCCTCGTCGGCGTGGAGTTCCCCTCCGATGGCCATAACCCCCAGGCGCACATCTACGACCGACTTCACGAACTCACCGAACTGCCCGTGGGCCAGGGAGCGCAGCTCATCGAGCGTGATCGGCTCGCGAACGATCTGTACCGCCATAGAAGTTGACGTTCAGTGAATGGCCAGCGCGGCGTTTTGTGCCAGTTGCTGGATTGTCTGTTGATCCGCGATAGCGAGTTTCGCCGGCTCCAGATCAATGGCCACTTTTTTGAGTTTCATCGCGACCTCCCCTGTCTTGCCGCGTACATCAGGGTTTCGTCCCCACGACCGGATAGACGCCGGTCAGACGCGCGATCAGAATGGCCACGTACATCACGCCTGTGACCATCTCAAAGATTGTCAGGAAGCGGGATTGAACCAACACAGGAGTAATGTCGCCGAATCCAGCG
>Ga0209266_1002080_pt1 | contig 12815 bp, 15 predicted proteins | sample GraSoiAngelo_132_FD_185889 | JGI IMG/M metagenome (GOLD analysis project Ga0209266, IMG submission 185889) | Grasslands soil microbial communities from the Angelo Coastal Reserve, California, USA - 14_0929_02_40cm (SPAdes) (version 2) | ecosystem: Environmental > Terrestrial > Soil > Grasslands ...
GCCGCGACTGGCCTGGGCACTTGAATTCGGCCCGCGCCGCAGCCTGCGCGTGCGGCTGATGGCGAAGGCCCGCCTGGTCTGGCGGCAAGTGACGCGCTGAGGTCGCGCCTCAGCGCTTGTTGAACGGGAAGAATTTCCCGAACGACGACGGCGCCGCCTCGGGTTCGCTCTTCGGCGCGGGCGGCGGCGGCGGCGCGGGCATGCCCAGCCTGTTCTTGAACGACACCGCTAGCTCATAAGTCTTGTCGGCGTTGGGATCGGAGTTGAAGGCGGCGATCCACACGGCCCGCTGCTGCGTACCGAGGTACTCGATCTTCGTCCCGCCGGCGCGGTGCTTGCGCGGCGGCTCGGCCTTGCCGGTGACGGGCGTCACGACGATCCAGGCGCGATCGGTCGGCGCGCCGTTTTCCTTCAGCTGGATCTCGATGTCGGCCGCGCGCGTGAGCTCGCTCGCCTGCACGCTGAAGACGCGCGCGGTGAGCGGGCCCGTGGTGATGCTGAAGGTGTGCGCCGCCACGCGCTCGGCGAGCGTCGTGAGCGTGCGCACCTCCTCGCGCCGGCCGCCTGGTTCTTCGGGATGCGTCACGATCGTGGTGGCGCCGTCCGTCTCGGTGATCGTGCCCTGCAGCCACAGGCCGGGCTCCGGCAGCGCGTGGACGAGGACGTCGCGGAGCAGGTCCGGAAACGTCTTGTAGAGCCGGCCCTCGGCGACGATGTACTGGTAGAGCTCCTGGCCGAGCGGATACCGCTCGTCGATCTTGCGCCCGGCGAGCTGCGGGTTGATGCGCGTGAGCGCGCCGCGGACGAATCCCGGCTCCTCCTTCTCGAGTCGCTGTAGCAAGATGCCGTAGCCCTCCGACAGCCGGCCGCTCTCGTACTCGTCGCTGCGCGAGAGGGGCACCGAGAACAGGTGCGGGAAGCGCTTGAGCGTCTCGCGCATCGCCTCGGCGGCCGGCACCCCGCGCTGGACGAGCGACTCCCAACCCGCCCGCGCGCCCACCCACCAGCGCGCGCCGTCGGCGGCCAGTCGCTCGAGCAACTCTTCGCGCTCGCGCTGCTCTTCGGGCGTCTCGACCTGGACCTGCTGGCCGCTCATCCGGATCTCGACGACGAGCGGCGAGCCCGGCGGCGCCTTCATACGGCCCGCGCCCGGTGCCGAGGCGACGGGAGTCGCGACGGTGGCTGGCGTCTGTGACGGCGCGGCGACGACGGGCGCAGGCGGAGGCTCCGGCGCGCCCGGCGCCTCGCCTCCGCGACCGAGCTTGCCGCGGAGCGCCGCGAGCCCGAGCTGGCGGCCGAAGCTCTCCGTGATCGAGTCGTGTAGCGAGGCGCACTGCTCGTCGTCGAGCCGGTTCCAACCCTCCGCGAGGGTCACGAGCTCGTCGAACGGTCGCAGATGCGCGCCCAGCTGCGCGACGTCGCCGGCCGGCGCCGCGGCGATCGCGTCACGCAATTCGCGCGCGCTGGCCTGGCACTCGGCCAGCGCCGCCGAGTCGCTGTCCTCGCGGTGGGTCAGCGCCAGCACACGATCCAGCACGCTCACCGTCTCGTCGCGCGCCGCCTCCCACGCCGCCCGTCGGGCGTGCTCGGCCCGCACACGCTCCATCGCGGTGAGGACGGCGTCGAGGGCTTTGAGCGTGCTGAGCTTGGCGGGATCGGGCGTGTTCGGAAACGTGGACAGCTCGTGGACGATGGCGTGCCGAAGGGCGTCGAACTCGGTCGCGGTCCCGCGCAGGGCCTCCACGAACGCCTCGGCGGGGGCGACGCTGTCACCGAGCTTGGCGGCGGCAGCCGCGGCACGCGCCCCGACCTCGCCGAACCGGGTTCGAAGCGCCGCGAGACGCTGCCGAAGCTCATCCAGACGGTCGCTCGTAAGCGTCATGTCGGCGACCGTTCAAGTATAGCCGACGGCCCGCGTGACAACCGCGTGGCGCTTCGCATAGACTTGGCCGTCCGCGTCGCGGACGGGCAGGCGCGTGCGGTCCATCAGGGGATGGAGGCGCGCGCGGCCGGCGCGGGACAGACGGAGGCGCGAATGGGCGTGCGGGCGCTGGTGGTCGTGATCGCGGTGATCCTCACGATGCTGACGGCGGCGGGACGCGACGCGTGGGCCGGAGTGCCGAGCGAGCAGCTTCGCACGCAGATCGAGCGCGCCGTCAAGGTGCTCGAAGATCCCTCGCTCGCCACCGAGAGCCGGACGGTCGAGCGCCGCGCCACGATTCGTCGCATCGCCAACGACATCTTCGACTTCAGCGAGACGACGCGTCGCTCACTCGGCCCCCACTGGCAGGCCCGCACGCGCGAGGAGCGCGAGGAGATCACCCGGCTGTTCGCCGATCTGCTCGAGCGCTCGTACATCGGCAAGATCGAGATGTACAGCGGCGAAAAAATCCAGTTCCTCGGTGACACCATCGAGGGCGATCAGGCCATCGTCCGCACGCGCCTGGTCACCAAGCAGAGCGGTGAGATTCCCGTCGACTACCGCATGCATCGCGTCGCCGGCGACCGCTGGCTGACCTATGACGTCAGCATCGAGGGCGTCAGCCTGATCGCCAACTACCGCGCTCAGTTCAACAAGATCATCCAGACCGCGGGTTACAAGGCGCTGGTGCAAAAGCTCGCCGCGAAGGAGCAGGAAGGCCTGCAGGCGGATCGCGACCTGCCGATCAAGCGGGCGTCGCAGGCGAATAGCGGACGCTAGCGCGTCTCGGCGCCGCGCAGCGCGAGCGTCCGCTTGGCGACGCGCGGCAGTCGCTTCACGTGCCACTCGCGACGCGAGGCCGAGGCGCGATCGGGCCACGGTTCCGCCCACACCAGCCGCACCGGACGGCGCGCCCGCGTATACTTCGACGCCGATCCGTCGTTGTGCCGGCGCACCCGGCGCTCCAGCGCGGGCGTGATGCCGGTGTACAGCGATCCGTCGGCGCACTCCAGGAGGTAACAGAACCAGCGTGCCACGCCGCGATCCTAGCACCGTGACGCCGCCAGGCCGCGATCTCGAGGCGCAACGCGACCGCCGCTTCCGCCGCGCGCCCGGCTTGCGCGTGCGAAGCGCGGCGAGCGCGCTGGCCTTCGTCAACGACGTCGGCTTCTGCTCGACCTTCTACTGTTTCCCCGAGGGCGTGCCGTGTCTCTGGGAGGCGGTTGTCGGGCGTGCGCGTCCGCGCTGGCCGCGCCATTCGCATCACGACGACGGCGTCGGACTGACGTGGCGGCTGAAGGACGACCTGCCGGCGGCGCGCCAGGTCTATTACGGCAAGGTCCTCAAGGCGCGCCCGATGCTCGTGGCGCTCGACGTCTTCCCCGCCTTTTACGCGCTCGTGCGCGGTCGCCAGCGGGCCCGCGACTACCGCGAGGAGTACGAGGCGGGGCGGCTGTCTCACACCGCCAGGCGGCTCATGGACGCGCTCATCCGCGAGCATCCGCAGTACACGCGCGAGTTGCGCGGCAACACCTTCCTGCTCGACTCGGCCAAGACCCGCGAGTTCGAGCGGGCCATGGCCGAGCTGCAACAGGGACTCTGGGTCGTGAAAACCGAGGAGCGCTACGAGCCGACGTTCTCGTACCGCTGGGATCTGGTGGAGACGTGGCTGCCGGAGGTCGTGGCCGAAGGGCGTCGGCTTTCTCGCGGCGCCGCCCTCGAGCGGCTCGTGACCCGCTACCTCGACGCGGCGGTGTTTGGCACGCCACGCGGGTTGTGCCGGCTGTTCGGTATTCCGGCTGCGGACCTCGCCGTCTGTATCGGCCGGCTCGTCCAGCGTGGCCGCGTACTCGATACAACGGTGCAGGGTTGGCCGGGACGCTGGCTGGTCGCGGCGGCCGCGCTTGGTGAAGACGCGTCGGCACAGAAAGGGGCGTAGGCAAAGAGTCCGCCGCTCTGCGCGGATTCCAGGTTTTACAACGGCGCCGAACGGCGGCCGCTGGCATGGCGTTCGCTCGTGATCCGCCCCATGACTACCAGGAAGAAGCCTTCGCGGGACAAACGCGCCAAAAAACAGCCCATCCCGAAGGACGGCCAGGCGATCGCCGAGCGCTCGGCCCGGCTGGGCGTTCCCGAAGAGGAACTGCAGGGACCACCTGCACGGGAGACGACCTTGATGCACGACGACCGCGAGCGCGCGGTGCAGGCGCATCTCAAGGATTATCACGACACGAGCCCGCGACTGACCGGCGGCGATCCCGACGCCGACTGGGAGCGCGCGGACCACGTCGGTGAGGAGGCCGTCGGCGGCACGGTTGCCACACCCGACCAGAGTGTCGTCGACGAGCTCGGCGGGGCCCTCGGTGTGCCGCGTGCACCCGACGAGGAGCTCCGCACGTCGGGGGAGATCCTCGAACAGCGGGATCGCTATCGCTGGGAACAAGAATCCGGAGGTGACGCATGAGAGGGACGCTCGCGCTCGTCGGCGGCGCCGGCCTGGGGGCCGGCCTGATGTATTTGCTCGATCCCGAACGCGGCGAACGACGTCGCGTTGAGCTCAGCGAGTCGCTCGCGTGCGCGGTGAACGACGCGGCCGAGCGCTTTCCGGCCGTGGCCAGCGTCGCGGCCGACGCCATGGCGGGCGCGCGCCAGGCGGCCTCGCGCGTGGACGCGCCGCGATTCATGTCGGACCTGAGCGCGCGTCTGGACGCGCCGCGGCGGGTCGCGGACTTCAAGGAGGCGGCGCGCCGCCTGCGGCCGGAGTGGCGTAACGGGCGAATCAGCCTGCGCCGGCGGCATCCCGTCAGCTTTCTCGAGGACCATCGGTGGGCACTGCTCGGCGTGGCGGCGGGCGTCCTCGCCGCTGGAATGTGGGGCCTCTGGCGCCGCGAGCCGGGTCAAGTGCGGATGGCGACCACCGTCCACGCGCCGATCGAGCGGATCTTCGATGCGTGGTCTCGCTTCGAGGATTTTCCGCGCTTCATGCCGATGGTGGCCGAAGTCCGTCCGGCCGGTGAGGATCGCTGGCACTGGGTGATCGCCGGACCGGCGGGTGCGCCGATCGAGTTCGAGTCGGTGGTCACGCGGCGTGATCGTCCGCGCCTGATCGCGTGGACGACGGTGGAGGGCGCCCTCGTCGAGCACAGCGGCACCGCGCGCTTCCGGCCGACGGCGGACGGCGCGACGCGGGCCGAGATCACGATGTCGTGGCGTCCGGCCGGCGGCGGCATCGGCGAGAGCGTTGCGTTCATGTCGGGCGTCGATCCCGAGCACGCCTTGCGCGACGGTCTGGCGGCGTTCAAGGCGCGCCTCGAGGGGGAGGCGGTCGCGCGGTGAACAGTGATCGCATCCGCATCGCTGCCGTCGGCGACCTTCACTGCGCCAAGGCGATGACGCCGGGAACGTTGTCGGCGGTGCTCGCCCAGGTTTCGGAGCGGGCGGACATGCTCGCCCTGTGCGGCGACCTGACCGACACCGGCACCGCGGACGAGGCGAAGAGCCTCGTCCGCGAGCTCGCCGTCGCCAAGGTGCCAATCGTGGCCGTGCTCGGCAACCACGACTACGAGTCCGACAAGGCCGACGAGGTCAAGCGCATCCTCAGCGACGGCGGTGTCTCGGTGCTCGACGGCGACTCCGTCGAGATTCGTGGTGTGGGCTTCGCGGGGGTCAAGGGGTTTGCGGGGGGCTTCGGCGAGCGCGCCCTGCAGTCGTGGGGCGAGCCGATCCTCAAGCAGTTCGTCCGCGAGGCGGTCGAGGAGGCGCTGAAGCTCGAGGGGGCGTTGGCGCGGCTGCGCACGGCGCATCGGATCGCGCTGCTGCACTACTCGCCCGTACGCGCCACGGTCACCGACGAGCCGTCCGAGATCGCGGCCTTTCTCGGCTCGAGCCGGCTCGAGGACCCGCTGAACCGCTATCCGGTGACCGCGGCATTCCACGGTCACGCCCATCGCGGCTCGCTCGAGGGCCGCACGAGCTCCGGCGTGCCGGTCTACAACGTGGCGCTGCCGCTGCTGCGCCGCCGCTTTCCCAACGAGCCGGGCTTCCGCGTCGTCGAGGTCCAGGTGGAGCGGACGACGAACGGCGGAGCGCCCTCGGCGCCCGTGCCGGTGCACGCCGGCGCGGGGATCGGAGCGACCATCCCGTGAACGACGTACTGCCGGCGGCCACCCGAGAGTTCTACCTGCGCGCGATGCGCCTGCTCGACGAGGCGGGTATCGACTTCCTCGTCGGCGGCGCATACGCGTTCGAGCGCTACACCGGCATCGCCCGGCACACGAAGGACTTCGACATCTTCGTCCATCCGCGCGACCTCGAGCGCGTACTCGAGACGCTGGGCGCGGCGGGCTGCGAGACGGAGCTGCCGTTCCCGCACTGGCTCGGCAAGGCGCGGTGCGGGGAGGATTTCGTCGACGTCATCTTCAGCTCCGGCAACGGCGTCGCCGCCGTGGATGACGACTGGTTCGTCCACAGCGTGGAGGAAGAAATCTTCGGCCGTCCGGTGCGGCTGATCCCGCCGGAGGAGATGATCTGGTCCAAGGCCTTCATCATGGAGCGCGAGCGCTTCGATGGTGCGGACGTCGCGCACATCCTGCGGGCCTCGGCGGAGCGCATCGACTGGACGCGGCTGGTCGCGCGCTTCGGCGACTACTGGCGCGTACTGATGGCGCACCTGGTGCTCTTCGGATTCATCTATCCCGGCGAGCGTCATCGGATTCCTCCCGGGGTGTTGAGCGAGCTGGCGTCGCGGCTGCAGCAGGAGCTGGCGACGCCGGAGCCCGGCGAGCGTGTGTGCCGCGGCACCATCCTGTCGCGCGCGCAGTACCTCGTCGACGTCGCGCGCTGGGGCTACGGCGATCCTCGGCTGGCGCCACAGGGAAACATGACCGAGCGCGAGACCGAGATCTGGACCGCAGGCATCGCCGAAGACGGCCCGTCCGACGCCCTCCGCGAAGCCGCCTAGCCCGCGCCCGCCCATCGTCTACAATCCGCACCGAATCCACTCCTGGAGGTCCGCCATGCCGAAGATCGAGAAGTTCTGCGCGAACGGTGTTTTCGATCCGCCCACCTACAGCCAGGGCATCAAGGTCAGCGACGCCCAGACCGTGCTCTTCCTCGCCGGCCAGGTCGCCTACGACAAGGATGGCGCCGTCGCTCATCGGGGCGATTTCAAGGCGCAGGCGCGCGAGGCGTTCCGCTGCCTCAAGGCGCTCGTCGAAACGGGCGGCGGCCGCATGGAGAACATCGTCAAGATCAACACCTACATCACCGATATCCGCTACCGGGCCGACCTCGTCCCCGTGCGCGAGGAGTTCTTCGGCAAGAAAGGCCCGGCCTCGACGCTCGTGCAGGTGGCCGCGCTGGCCCACCCGGACTGGCTCATCGAGGTCGAGGCGATCGCGGTCGTGTAGCGGGCTCGAGGAGCGCGGCGAGGTCGAAGCGGTCGCGGCGCGACTCGGCGGTGACGGGCGCCCACAGGTCGCCCAGCCGCTTCACCCGCGCCGGGACGTTGTCGATGCGGAAATCGTCGATGGCGATGGGACGGCGCAGCTCGTCCCACGTCACCGGCGTCGACACCGGGGCGCGTGGTCGCGGCCGCACGGAGTATACGGACGCCAACGTGCGCCCCCACGCGTTCTGGTTGAAGTCGACGTGAACGCGGTCGCGCGGGCGGATCTCCTTGCGGTACACGGCCGTCGTCAGCCGCGGGTGGCGGCGCGCGATGTCGAGCGAGATGGTCTTGGCCACCGTCCAGACGTCCTTCTGCGTCGGCCCGCGCACGATCGGGACATAGACGTGGATGCCGCGGCTCCCGGTCGTTTTCGGATACGTCGACATGCCCAGGTTCCGCAGCGTCTCGTTGACGGCGTGCGCGGTCTCGACCACCTGCGGGAAGCCGACCTCCTCGCCGGGATCGAGGTCGAAGTGCAGGTAATCGGGCCGATCGACGTCGTCGCAGCGCGCATACCATTCGTTCAGGTCGATGCAGCCCAGATTCACGACCCAGAGCAGCGCGGCCAGGTCGTTGATCATCGGAAAGTCGATCACGTTCCCGGATGAGTGCTCGATCGAGCACGTCTCGATCCAGGCCGGCCGCGGACTGGGTGCGCGCTTCATGAAGAAGAAGTCACCGGCGGCGCCGTTGGGATAGCGCTTCATGACCATCGCGCGGTCGCGGATGTGGGGCAGCAGCACGGGCGCGATGCCCGTGTAGTAGCGGATGAGGTCGCCCTTGGTGATGCCCTCCTGCGGCCAAAACACCTTCGTGAGGTTCGTCAGCTTCACCACGCGACCGCCGACCTCGATCTCGGCGTCGGCGACGTCGCGCGGGATCTCGACGGTCGCGGTGGCGGACGCCGGCGTCGCGGCCCGCGTGCGGCGCGCGGGGTGGTGATCGCGTGTCGCCACCGCGGGCTCGGGCGCCGGCGGCACCGCAGCAGCTGCCCGGCTCCGGGGGCCGGGCGCAGGGCGCTGCGCCGGCGGCTCCCGCCGTTGCGAAGCGCCCGAACTGCGTTCCGCCGACGCGCGGCGCTGCGCCGCCGGCGGGCGACGTGGTGATGCCGGCGGGCGACGTGGTGATGCCGGCGCGCTGCGCTCTGAGGCGGGCGCGCGGCGCGGCGAGCCGGACGCGCGGCGACGCGCGCCCTCGCGTCGCGCCATCAGCGAAGCGGCGCCAGCCGCGGCGGTCGCGGCCCGTGGCGCACGGCGCCCATGACGGGCACGTACTCGAGCTCGACGTCGTAGCGCACTGAGCGTAGCAGCAGCCCGCCGCGGCTCATGTCGCCGCGGCCGACGAAGACCTTGGGAAAGGTGAGCCGCTCGCCGAAGACCTCGAGCAGGGCGGTGACGTACTTGTCGGACGCGATACTGCCCAGGAGCGTCACGCCGTCGTCGGGCTTCAGCACCGAGGCCACCGCACGCGCGGAGGCGCGCAGCGGCCGGAGATAGCGCTGGTTCTCGGGATGGATGTCGACGCGCGCCGCCGCGCGCAGCCGGGCGAGCGTGACCGACTCATCGGGCGGCCGCAGGCCGGCGTGCGGCGTGATCACCAGCGGCACGCCGAATCGCGCCGCGTAGGTGAGCTTGCCTCGGAAGTACAGGCCGGACACGAACGACATCACTTCGCCCAGGGACGCGCCGCCCCGGGTGCGCAGTCGCCGTGCGAGGTCGAAGTTGGCGCCGGGCGAGAAGAGCAGCTGCGCGCGCTCGCCGCCGCAGTTGGCGGGGGAGAGGAGGAAGACTCGGCGTTCGGCCATCGGTGACGCCGCTGGTGCTAGAGCATCGAGCTCATGGGTCGCTGCAATCGTGATACAAACCGCAGTTCCCGCAGACGATCTTGCACTTCCGCTCTTGCATCGGATGGCGGCAACGGGGGCAAAGACGCACGTCCTGGATCGTCGGGCTGGACGCCGGGGACTGCGGCTGCTCCACGCGCATCACGATACACTGAACTATGCCCGAATGGTCCGATCAAGAGTTTCTCCGAACCGTCTTCGACGAGACACGTGTGGTGCGGACGCCGATGCGTGGCATCATCTCGGGCTACCACGTGTTGCCCTACGTGCTGGTGGGCCCACCGGAGTACGAGCGGACGTCGAAGACGGTGGAGGTGCGCGGCCGCATCAGGGTCTCGCCACGTCTGGTGCTCGGCGGCGATGCCCCGACGTACGGCGAGATGTTCGGCGAGCGCGAGCTCATGGACACGCGGATCGTGGCGCGCGTGTTCAGCTTCCGCTATGCGCCACGCGTGTCGCTGGAGAGCGAGGACCTGGCGATCCGGCGCCACGAGGCCGATCCCGGGACGCAGCTGGAGCGGGTGCTGGAGGATCTCACGCGACGTGAGGTGATCGACACGGCCGTCATCGCGTCGCCCGACGCGAGGTTCTACCCGGTGTCCCTCGACCGTTTTATCCGCGAGATCCTGGACCGGGAATTTCGAGACTAGTCAGCATCCGCGTGAGGTCATCCGGGTCGACCGGCTTGACCAGGTGCGCGGCGAATCCCGCTTCGCGTCCGCGCGCACGATCGTCGGGCTCGCTGTACCCCGTCAACGCGATCATGACGGGCGACGCCGGTAGCGCTTTCATCCGCCGCGCGACCTCGTAACCGTCGAAGCCGGGCAGGCCGATGTCGATCAGCGCGACCTCGGGCATCTTCGTGCGCGCGAGTTCGAGGCCCTCGGTGCCGTCGGCGGCGGCATGGACCTCGTACCCGTCCAGCTCGAGCAGGGCGCGGAGGGCTTCGCGGGCGTCGGCGTTGTCTTCGATGAGGAGGATCCGCGTCACGTCTTCACCCTATCACGCGCGCCAAGGCCGCCGCGCCTTGACACTGCAAACGAGCGGATGGTACTTAGTCTGCGCACGCACCTTCCAGGAGGCTCTCCATGACTCCGAAAGCCCCGGCCGCGCTCGCGGTCGCGCTCGCGCTGGCCGTCGGCGGCGTCGTGCCGGCCACCGCACAGGCGCCCATCCGCATCGGCGCGTCGCTGTCGCTGACGGGAACGTACGCCAAGCTCGGCAAGAACCAGCACGAGGGCTACCAGATCTGCGAGAAAGAGCTGAACGCGAAGGGCGGCTTGCTCGGCCGCAAGGTGCAGTTCGTCGTCTACGACGATCAGTCGATGCCGGCCACCGCGGTGCGGCTGTACGAGAAGCTCATCACCGAAGACAAGGTCGACGGCGTCATGGGTCCCTACTCCTCGCCGGTGACCGAGGCATCGGTGAACGTCACCGAGAAGTACAAGAAGGTGATGGTGGCACCGCTGGCGGCGACCACGTCGATCTTCAAGCGTCCGCCCGGGCAGAAACGCAATTACGTGTTCATGGTCATCTCGCCGGCAGAGGTGTACCTCGAGGGCTTGCTCGATACGGGCGTCAAGCGCGGGCTCAAGACCGTGGCCGTCGTCAACGAGGACACATTGTTCTCGAAGGCCGCGGCCTCCGGCGCCGAAGAGGTCGCCAAGAAGAAGGGCCTGCAGGTGGTCTTCAAAGAGGCCTACCCGAAGGGCAACACGGACTTCTCGGCGCTGCTGACCAAGGTCAAGGCCGCCAACCCGGACATCGTCGCCGCCGCCACCTACTTCGACGACGCCGTCGCGCTCACGCGCCAGATGAAAGAGCTCGCGGTGAACCCGAAGATGTTCGGCGTCACCGTCGGCGGTGATCTGCCGGAGTTCTACGACACGCTCAAGCAGAACGCCGAGTACATCTACGGCGCCACGCAGTGGGAGCACGTCCTGCCCTATCCCGGCAATCAGGAGTTCTTCGATTCCTACAAGAAGGAGTTCAACCACGAGCCGTCCTACCACTCCGCGGCCGGCTACGCCGGCTGCCTGATCTACGCGGAGGGGGTGAAGCGGGCGAACAGCCTGGACGCGGACCGCGTTCGTGAACAGCTCCTGAAGCTCGAGATGCGCACCCCGTTCGGCGACTACAAGGTCGACCAGGACGGCTTCCAGGTCGCGCACAAGATGGTGACCTTCCAGTGGCAGAAAGAAAAGAAGGTCATCGTCTGGCCCGAAGACCTCGCCAAGGGCAAGCCGCTGTTCCCGACGCCGCCCTGGACCAGCCGCTAGTCACGCAGCGCACCCGAGCGGTGTCGACGTGAACGTCGTCATCACTCCGGCCATGCTCGCGCAGGTCATCGTCTCCGGCATCCTCGCGGGCAGCCTCTACGCCATGGTCGCGCTGGGGCTCGGGCTGATCTTCGGCGTCATGCGGGTTATCAACATCGCCCACGGTCCGCTGCTGATGCTCGGCGCGTACGCGACCTATTTCCTCACGACGGGCGCCGGGCTGAACCCGTTCCTGACCGTGCCGATCGCGATGGCCCTGCTGTTCGTCGTCGGCGTCGCCCTGCAGCGCACGCTCGTCTTCCGCGTGGTGGACGCGCCGGAGCTGTCCTCGCTCCTGCTCACCTTCGGCATCTCGATCGCGCTCGTGAACCTGGCGCAGCTGGCGTTCACCTCGGATCTCCGAGCGGTGGAATACATCACCGGCGCCTGGGTCGTCGGCGGTCTCGCTCTGTCCAAGCCGCGGGTGATCGCGTTCCTGTTCGCGGCGGGAGTCACCGCGCTGTCGTTCGTCCTGCTCAAGAGCACGCGGCTGGGCAAGGCCATCCGCGCCACCTCGCAGAGCCGCGAGGTCGCCATGGTGTGCGGCGTCGACGTCGCGCGCATCCACATGCTGACCTTCGGCTTCGCCTCGGCGCTGGCCGCCGCCGGCGGGGCGCTACTCGCCATGATCGTCGCCATCCAGCCCGAGATGGGCGGCGTGTGGACGTTCAAGTCGTTCCTCGTGATCGTGCTCGGCGGCGCCGGTAACTACCCCGGGGCGCTCGTCGGTGGCCTGCTGCTGGGACTCGTCGAGCAGGTGGCCTCGCTCTTCCTCACCACGCAGCTCTCGGAGGTCGTCGCCTACGTGCTCCTCGTGCTCGTGCTGCTGGTACGCCCGAGCGGTCTGCTCGGCGGACGACAGACATGACGCGCCTGCTCGTGCCGCTGATGCTCGTCGTGCTCGCGGCGCTCACCGTCTACCCGATCGTCGGCAGCGGCTACGGTGTGCGCTCGGTCCAGCAGGTGTTCATGTGGATCACGCTCGCCGGCTCGTGGAACCTGATCTCCGGTCTCACCGGCTACGTCTCGTTCGGCCACGTCGCCTTCTTCGGTGCAGGCGCCTACGCGGGCGCACTCCTCGTCGCCAGCGCCGGCTGGCCGTGGCCGCTTGCCGCGCTGGCGGGCGGCGCCGCCGCCGTCCTGCTCGCGGTGGTCATCGGCTACCCGTGCTTGCGCCTCAAGGGCCCCTACTTCGCGATCGCCATGCTCGGCCTCAACGAGGTGCTGCGCGCCCTCGTGTCGTACTTCGAGGGGATCACGGGCGGCGGCAATGGCCTGTCGCTG
>Ga0209266_1002086_pt1 | contig 12803 bp, 8 predicted proteins | sample GraSoiAngelo_132_FD_185889 | JGI IMG/M metagenome (GOLD analysis project Ga0209266, IMG submission 185889) | Grasslands soil microbial communities from the Angelo Coastal Reserve, California, USA - 14_0929_02_40cm (SPAdes) (version 2) | ecosystem: Environmental > Terrestrial > Soil > Grasslands ...
TGGGAGGTCGCGTGCCTTCGAGCGGCGCACCGAGACCTTCGCGGTCGCCGGCCAGCCGGCGGTGACACTGGAGGTCCTGCGCACCATCCACGGCCCGGTCTTCTTCATCGACCGCGAGGAGAGGCTCGCCTACAGCCGCCAGGCGGCCTTCGTGGGCAAGGAGCTCGAGTCGGCGGCGGCGCTGGTGGCGCTCGGCTTCGTCGGCAACCTGCATCAGTTCGAGCGGCTCGCCAACCACGTGGCGGTGTCGCTGAACCTCCATTACGCCGACGCCGCCGGCAACATCGCCTACTTCCACCGCGGCATCCGTCCCCTGCGGCCGCTCCACACCGACCCGCGCCTGCCGCTCGACGGCCGCGGCGCGACGGAGTGGCGTGGCGGCGTGCCGCCGCGACGGATGCCGGCGGTCGTGAACCCGCGCCAGGGCTTCATCACCAACTGGAACAACAAACCGATCGCCGGCTGGTCGGCCGGCGAGCAGCGCGAGCTGTGGGGGGTCGTCGACCGCGTGCAGGTCTTCATCGATGCGCTCCAGGCGGCACGCGCCGCCGGCGCCCGGCTCGGCTTCGACGACGTGAAGGACCTCATGCGCCGCGCCGCCACCTCGGACATTTTCTCCGCGCGCATCGTCCCCTTTCTCGAGGACGCGGTCGCCGGGCTCGACCCGGCCGACCCGCGGGCGGCGGCCGTCGCGCGCGTCCGCGCCTGGGTCGACGGGGGCGCGCCGCTCGTCGGCGTCCCGGATCGGAACGGCGTCATCCCGGACCCCGGCGCGGCAATCTACACCGAGTTCCGCACCGCTGCGCAGGCGGCAACCTTCGCAGACGAGCTCGGGGGCGCGTTCCGGCCGATGTTCTACCCGGCCACGAACGAGGGCGACCAGGAAGACGACCACGGCTCGTTCGGCAGCCCGGATGCGCTCTTCCTGCGCGCGCTCCTCGCGGCCGGGCCGGTGGCCGGCGCGCCGGTCCCGCCCGGCTTCCTGCCGCCCTCGCGCAACTACTTCGACGACGTCGCGAGCGGCACCCCGCACACGCGCGCCGAGGTGCTCCGGGCCGCGCTCGAAAGCGCGCTCGCCACCCTCACGGCGCGCTTCGGCACCGACGACCAGAGCCGGTGGCGGATGCCGGCCCTCCTCGAGAGCTACCGGGACCTGGGCGCGATCGGCCCGGTCTTCGGCCCCACCGTCATGGAGCGCGAGAATCGCGGCTCCTTCAACCTGGTCGCCGAGCTCGGCCAGGCGGTGCGCGGCGAGATCATCGTCCCTCCCGGCGAGTCGGGCACGTTCACCGGCGCGGACGTGGGCCACGAGCCGCCGCATCTGCGCGATCAGCTCCCGGTCTACGAGGCGTTCCAGTACCGTCGGCAGCCGTTCGCGGAGGCGGATCTCGAGGCGCCGCTCACCATGGAGACGATCCCCGTGATGAGGCGCCGCTGACTACTTGCTGGGCCGCCGATCAAACTCCCTAGGCGCTTTCGTCCGCTGCTCGTGCGACACTCGTGAGGACGCCATCCGTCCGCGCGACTACGTGGTGGCGGGGAGCACCCTCAGTCGAGCCTTCCGAGCGAGCTTCCCCTGCCGCGTGTCGAAAGTCAGGAAGGTGCGGACACCGAGAACAAGAGCTCCGGCGACGTGCAGAATATCGACACTGCGGCACCCCGTACTGGCTGCATGCTTTCCCGACAGCTCCTCGGCCTTGCGGTATGTCGTCTGTCAGGCGCAACAACGTCCGACGAAGCTGGGTTCGGGTCATCTCGCCGCGGAAGGCCTTCAACCGCAACGCGTTTCGCACTTCGAGCGCCTGCAGATGTGTGAGCGGGAGCGGGGGTGCGAAGGGGGACACGAGATGCGCCGCCGCTGAGCTGTTCGGCTCGAGCACGTAGAGCTTGGCGATGACACCGGAGTCCGCATATGCGGTCACGGACGGTCGCCCCGCCCCTCGTCGATCAGCTCGCCGATCGATTTGCCCTTGAGTCCACGGGGCCAGTCCGTTCGCAGCCTAGCCAGGAAGTCCGGCCATGAGACCCGCCGCGCCTTGCGCCGCTCGGGGACGAGGGTGGCGACCACCCGGCCGCGGCTGGTCACTTTCACCCGCTCCCCTTCCTCGATCCAGGTGAGGATCCGGGCGAAACGATTACGGAGGTCGCGCACGGTCGCCCGCCTCATGGTGAGACATCGTGTCTCACATAACGGCCAGCGTCAAGGCGGGACGCCCGGTCCGGCCGGGAGCTCGCGCTCCCGATGGTAGCGCCGCACCCACATGGTGAGGGCAAGCTCTGCATCCCCTTTCCGTCCGAACGCCATCCCCTCTCGACGGGCTGGCCCGCCATGTCGCGGCTCCGCCGGGATCTCCCAATTGCCCGCCTCCGCGGCTCTGCGCTTCCGGCGCATCGACGCACCGGCGGGCCCCGCGTCACGCGCTCGGCGCGGCAATGGTCGCTGCGGCCGCTCGCCGAGGACGAGGTGCGTGCCTTCGCGGCGCTTCACTTCGCAGCCGCGAGCTTCCACGTGCCGTCCCGCCGCCGGAGCACCTTGGTCAGACGCACCGACACGTGCATCGGCCGCCCCGTGTGGGCGTCGGCGAAGTCGTCCGTGCGCGTGTAGCTGACGACCGCTTCGTCGCCGACGACCGCGACGTCGACGTTGTCGATGCCCACCTTCAGGTCCTTCACGTTGTCGAAGTAGCGCTGCTGGGCAGCCTGCTGCTCGGGCGGAAACTCCGCGTAGAGGGCGCCCACGGCGGAGAGCTCGCGCGCCTCGGTCGCCTGGCGGTAGCGCTCGAGGACGGCGAGTATCTCGGTCTTCGCGGGCTGGTCGTCGGCGAGCGCGGCCGCTGGGCCGAGCCGGGCGATCCAGCGCAGGAGCCCCGAGCCCGGCCCGGGCGGCGGGGAAGGCCCCGCCCCACCCTCTGCCTCCAAGAGGAGCTTCAGCGCCTCCACGTCGGTGTTCTGGCGCGCGACCAGCGCCTTCTGCTCCTCCGGGGTCACCGGCAGGTTCATGCGCGCGATCACGCCCATCACCATCTTGTTCTGCAGCGCGAGGAAATCCTCCGCGCGCCCGGTGGTGCTGTACGAGGTCTCCAGCACCCCGCTGGCGACGTCGACCACGTGCGTCTCGATGCGGAGCTGCTCGCCGACCACGCCGAAGCTCCCGGAGAGCATCTTCCTGATGCCGAGCCGGGAGGCGGCCTCGATCTCGGTGAGGTTCTGGCGCGTGATTAGAAAGTCGATGAACTCCTTGGAGTACACCTTGACGTTCGAGAGTCCGCTCAGCTGCGTGTTGAGCCCGTCGCGGAGCGCGTCGCGCATCCACCCCCTTTCGCCCGGGTCGCCCATCGGCTTGAAGAGCATCACCCCGAGCGCAACCGGGGATCCGTCCGCGGGCTTCCGGTCCTCGGCCGGCGCCAGGCGCACGGGCTCGCCACCGGCAGCCTGCGGCGCCCTGGCCGGCGCGCTCGCGTACCGGTGTGCGACCGCCGCAGCGAGGACGGCGACGACTGCCAGCACGGAACCACCGGCCAGCCAGCGCGTCGGCAGGCGCCGCGCCAGCGGGACGCGCTCGGCGCCGACCTCCCGCGGCACGATCAGGTAGGCGTGCACCGGGTCGGAGATGTTCTTCAGGCGCTGGCGCCCGAGGTCGACGAACGTCTCGTCGAACTTGTGCCGGACGTGGCGGTAGACGCCGTCGGAGATGCAGACCGTTCCCGGCCGGGCGAGGGTCTGCAGGCGCGCGGCGATGTTGATGGCGTCGCCGAAGGCCGCCCCCTCGCGCAGGAGCAGATCCCCGAAGTGGACCCCGATGCGCAGCTGTAGACGCCTGCCCTCGCGTGCCTCGGCTGCGAGGCGCCGCTGGATCTGCAACGCGGCGTCGACCGCCGCCACCACATTGTCGAAGGTCGCGAACAGGCTGTCTCCCGCTACCGGCTCGGATCGCCCCTGGGTCTCGGCGACGATCCCGTGCATCATGCCGCGAAGGCGCTCGACCGCGCGCGCCGTGCGCTCGTCATCCTCGCCCATGAGGGCGCTGAAGCCAGTGACATCGGCGAGCAGGACAGCGCAGACGCGACGCGTGTAGCGGGCGCTGGCGCCGGCATTCGCTTCAACAGGCGCGACCCGATCGACGGGCGTCGGTGCGGCCGAGGAGATCGCCGCCAGCGCCTGGCGCGTGACGGCGGCGCTCGCCGGCCGCTCCTCGGGGGCCTTGGCGAGGAGGCGGAGGATCAGCGTCTCCAGAGCCCGCGGCACCGCCGGATTGTGCCGGGACGGCGGGACCGGGGGCGTGCTCATGTGCTGCGCGATGACCGTCACCGCATCGCCGCCCACGAAGGGCGGCCTGCCGGTCGCCATCTCGTAGAGCATGGCGCCCAGGGAATAGAGGTCGCTGCGGGCGTCCGCCGGCGTTCCCATTGCGAGCTCCGGCGGCATGTAGGCCACCGTGCCGATCATCGTGCCCGCCACGGTGAGGCGTGAGCGGTCGAGGGCAACGGCCAGGCCGAAGTCGCCGAGCTTGGCGGCGCCGTCCTGGGTCAGCCAGATGTTGCTCGGCTTGAGATCGCGGTGGACGACACCGTGCGCGTGGAGGTGCTCGAGCGCCTGGCAGACCTCGACCCCGATGCGCAGCACCTGGGCGATGGGGAGGCGGTGGCTCTCCGCTCGGGAGAGGAGCTCGTCTACCGAGCCCCCCGCGATGTACTGGCTGACGATGTAAGTCTGCCCGGCCTCCTCGCCGACGTCGTAGATCGTCACGATGTGGGGGTGCTCGCCGAGCCGCCCCATGGCGCTGGCTTCGCCGCGGACCCGCGCGAGAGCCGCTTCGTCGAGCCCTTCGGTCTTGATGAGGGCGAGAGCGACGTCCCGCTCGAGCCGGGTATCGTGGGCGAGGTAGACGCGCTTCTGCGCGCCCTCGCCCAGCAGGGCCTTTACGCGGTACCGCCCCGCAGCGAAGGAGGTGGGAAGGGGTGCAGCCAATCGGTCACTCGGCGTCGGCGCCGCCGGCGCGAGAGGTACGGCACATCGTGCACAGAATCATGCGTCGGCACGATTCGCGTCGCCGCAGGACGAGCACTGGACGCGCGTCTCCCGGCACGCGCCCGATGATCATCCCGCCCGGGGGCCGGTGTCAACGAACGGCGCACGTGTGGGAGTTACGGGAAGCTACGGTAGTGTCCTAGCTAATTTGGCAGGACACTACGGCCGGGCCGCCGGTTGTGGGTGCGTCGTGACGGGTCGTGGGCGCGCCGCTCGGGCCAGCGCAGCTCTTCGTTGACGTGGCCTCTCGCCCCGCGATACAAGCCGAGCGCCCGTATGTCTCCTGCGCGGCCACATGAGGCGGCGCTCGTCGCGTCGCTGCTGGTCGTCCTGACGGGCGCGCCCGGCGCCGAGGCCGCGTGCAACGCCACATGTAGGCGAGACATCACCCGCTGCATGGCGACGCAGTGCGGGGCGCGGGTTGGCCGGGAGGCCTGCCGGCGGCGCTGCAAGCCGGCAGTGATCCGGACGCTGGCCTACGCCCTGAGCGAGTGCCGCCGGGATGCGGCGGGCATGGAGGTCGGGCGTCAGGCACTGCGCATCCGTCGCGGAGACCGCGAGCCGATCTCGGTGCTGGAGTTCGGTCCGTCCGAGCCGATTCCTGACCGGCAGCGAATCTGCGGGGCGTATGGCAGGTCTTTCTTGGGCACCCTCTCGGTGCTCGTCTTCCCTCTGCAGCGCCTCGGCGTGAGCCCAGACGGGTCGGGTGTCGTGTTCGAGGTGAACGATGACTTCTCGCTCTCCCGGCTCACCTCGCTACCGCCCGAGCAGAAAGGGTTCTTCTTCGTCCGCTCCGATGGTCGTGAACGGCGCTACCTCGGCCCCGCGAGCCGCGACCCGAGCTTCCGCGTCGGGCAGGGCCCCATCGCGGCACTCCTGTCGCAGGGGAATGTCTTCACCCTCTCCCCTCCGATACCCTTCAGCCCGAACGGTCGTCGAATCGCTTTCACGGATCTCGGGCCGGGGCCCGCTGGCGAGGAGGCCGTCCAGATCGTAATCCTCGATCTCGCGACTGGCCAGCGCACGATGACCAGCCTCCCCTCCGGCAGCACACCGCCACCGGCGGGGCCCGGTGCTTCGCCATACTTTCTCACCTGTTGCCCCGCGTTCATCGACAACGAGACGGTCCTCTTCCACACGTTCACCGACCCCGATGGCTTGAACCCGGAGCACAACTTCGCGGCCTTCACGGTCCGGATCGACGGCAGCAAGTTGAAGCCCGTCCCCACGCCGGTCGCCCAGCCGGGCAGCCACGTCGTTCCGACCTTCGGGGTGACCGGGCGCCGCACCAATCTCGTTCGCCTCGCCGTCCCCGGGATCCGCGAGTTGTTTTCCCGATCACCGAGGTGTTCCTCCAAGACGGTAAGAACCTCCTCCAGCTCACGAACTTCCACCGCATCGACACGTTTTCAGCGTTCCTGGACACCACCGGGACGCGCGCGTTCTTCCTGGCCTCCGCCAACCCGCGCAAGGAGGAGAACCCCGACGGACACTGCCAGGTCTTTTCCATTGACACCCTGGGTAGGGGTCTGCGCCAGGTCACTCACTTCAACTCGCGGATGGACCGCGGAGCGGGTGATCTGGCTTTCGGTGTCCCCGGATGCTTTCACGAGCAATGCGGAATCAGCTACGGGTACTATCGGGGCGTCTTCCAGGACCCGGTGACGAAGGCAGTGGTCTTCGACTCCGGCTGCGATCCGTTCGGCGCCAACCCCTACGGCTGGCAGGTCTTCTCCCTGCGCCCCGACGGGCTTGGGCTCCGCCAGCTGACCGATGCCGCCGGATTGACGACCAACCCGGACGGCAGCTTCAGGGTCGAGAAGCCCGGCCCGTTCGCCTACTCGGCGGCGCTTCACTGAGCCGTCGAGCGGCTCATGCCGAAGTTGTCGATGCTTGTCGCCTCCGCCCTTCTGGCGCCGGACCGCCCGCTTCGAGGCCCTCCCTCGCCCGCCGAGCGGGTGGTGTCCTGCGAAATTAGTAGGACACCACCGAAGCCACCGAGCGCTTGTAGCCCTCGGCGGACCTGAAGTAAGACCCTTTCTCCTGAGGGGAGAAACCGTGTGGTCGAGCTTGGTGACCGTCTGGCTTGTGGGCTTTACCCTGATCTCTCTGGACACGAGCGCCCGCGCCGGTAGCCTCTCGGACCTGCTCGAGAGCCCGCTCTTCCGGCGGCTCGAGCTTGCCCAGATCGCCCCCGCCCTCGCCACCACCGTCGCCTCGAGCTACCCCGTGGCGTCGGCCAGCTCCAGCGTGACCTACGTCTACAACCCGACGCTCGAGACCTTCGAGCGCGAGACCCGCGTCGCCGGACCGATCATCGGCGAGCGCGCCGAGACCATCGGCAAGGGCGCGTTCAACTTTGCCGCGAGCTACAGCTACGTCCATCTCACGACCATCAACGGCGACGACCTCGACCAGCTCGTGAACCGGGTCACGGTCGGCGGTCGCCTGATCGTCTTCCCGGTCAAGGGGGGCACAACGCTCAAGGACGGACGCTTCACGAATTTCCTGCCGGTGCGGGTCGTGGCCGACCTGGACGTGGAGGCGCACATCTTCGCGCCGAGCCTCACGTATGGCGTGACTCCCGACTTCGACGTGAACCTGACCGTCCCCCTCGTGCGCACTTCGCTCGACGTGACCGCCGACACCGAGGTTCCGGATCCGCGGCTTCCCCAGTTTGCCGTTCCCGGCGGTCCGACGCGGGGCAGCCGCTCGCTTTCGGACAGCGCCTTCGGCGTGGGCGACATCCTTTTGCGCGCCAAGTACATCCTCCGGCGGGAGCGTCCCTTCGACGTCGCGGCCGGGCTCGGTCTCAGCCTCCCGAGCGGCGACGTGAACAACTTCCAGGGCAGCGGGACGACGCGAGTCCAGCCGACGCTCATCTTGTCGCGCATCTTTGCCGACCGCTTCCAGCCGCTCGTCAACATCGGCATGGATCTGAACGCCGACGACGTTGGGCGGAGCGTCTTCCGCTGGGCAGTGGGCGGGACCGCCACCCTCGTCGGCCCGCTCACCGGCGCCCTCGTGTTCCTCGGACGCGACGAGCTCGGGGCGCAGGCGGACAAGATCCAGCGCCCATTCTTCTTCCAGATCGAGCGCAATGACATCTTCGACGCGTCGGTCGGCGTCCGGTGGCGCTTCGCCGACAGCGGCGTGGTGGCGCTGAACACGCTGGTGCCGCTGAATGATGATGGCCTGCGGCCGGACGTGATTCCCACCGTCGAGGTCGAATACGCATTCTGAGACGCGGGCTGAAGCGGCCGCCGGAGCTGCACGACGGGCTTTCGCGAGGAACCCGACTCGTGAGCCAGACGCTCCGGACGCCGAGCCCGCTCAGCGCGTCCGTCGTGGAAGCGGTCGAAGGGTCGATGCAAACGGACGCGAGGCGGGCACGCCGGGAGCAGGCTTCACCGCCGAGGCGTTCGGGAAGGCGCGACCTGACAGGCTGGCCTTGGCGTCATGAGCGAGAAGTTCTCGCTGCGAAAGGGCGACCGGCGCTGATGATAGCGGCCTTGCTCAGCTGGGCCGTGTGCGTCCTTTGACGCCGCGACGCGGATCGGGATACGGTTCGGACCCATGCGCGACTCGCTCGGTGGCCGCGCTTCGCTCGCTGCAGGGCTCCTCGGCCTGAGCGTCGTCACCAGCGCTGTGGGCGCCACCGCGGCGTGCCACAGCTCCTGCAGGCAAGAGCTGGCCGAATGCAAACGGACCTGCCCCGGCGGCGGCCAGGCGCGACGGGACTGCCGGACGGCCTGCGCCGCGCGGAGCACCTGCACCGCGCCCGGCGCGCGCATCCGGACGCTCGCCTATGTGGTGACCGAGTGCCGCCACGATCCACAGGGTTTCTACTCGAGCCGGCAGAAGCTTCTCGTGCGCCGTGGGAACTGCGACCCGGTCACAGTCAAGGAGTTCGTCGAGGGCCCTCCGAGCCCCGATCCGCTCGGGCTTTGCCGCGTCTATGGCGCATCCCGCCTTGGCGCCGCGGAGAGGCTTTTTGGCCTCTTCCAGCGCTTGGCGGTGCTGCCGGATGGCTCCGGGGTGGTCTTCGAGGTGACGAACCAGTTCTCCCTGTCTCCAGGCGCGCCGCCGCCCGAGGAGGGTATCTTCTTCGTGCGCGCCAACGGGACGGGGCTCCGGTCCCTCGGCCCTGCCAGCCGCTATCCGCCCTTCCTTGTTCTCCGCAACGTGATTTCGTTCACCGCGGACTCCTTCCCGGTCAGCGCCGATGGTCGCAAAATCGCCTTCATCGACCTCGGCCCCTTTGACGCGGCCGGACACGAAGCGCCGCAGATCTTTCTCCTCGACCTGCGATCCGGTCGGCGACGCCAGCTCACGCACCAGTCGCATGTGATCGAGGGGCTCGACGAGGGCATCTGCTGCCAACAATTTCTCAACAGCCGAACCATCACCTACCACGGGAGCGGTCCGGAGGCCGCCTCTAAGGTCAAAACGAATGGCAAGAGCCCTGAGAAGGAGATCCCGCCCCCAATCGTGGTCCAGGGTGGGCGCATCGTCCAGCAGTTCACCGTCACGAGCGCGCGCCCGCAGCTCTTGTATTTCCAATTTCACGACCGGCCGGCTGTGAATGGCGGCTTCGTATCCGAGGTGTTCCTGCTCGACGGGAAGAACCTCCTGCAGCTCACCGACTACGGCCGTGGGGACACCTTCTGGTTCGGCGGCTTCATCGCCCGCGGTCGGGTGCTCTTTCCAGCGTCCGCGAACCCCACCGGTGAGAACCCGGCCAAGATCTGCCAGCTATTCTCCATCGACACGCTCGGCGCGCATCTGCGCCAGCTCACGCACCTCCCCGCCGACGGCCGGCGAGTCGCCGGCTGCTGGGGAGCCACGCCCTTCGGCTTACTCGATTTTCCACCCGACTACCCACGAGACACCGGGTGCGTCATCTCGGAGTTTTTTCTGGACCCGATCACCGGGACCGTGCTGTTCGCGTCGAGCTGCGATCCCCTCGGCGCCAACCCGTTCGGGGAGCAGCTTTTCGCGATGCGGCCGGACGGCACGGGGCTGCGCCAGCTCACGAACGCGCGCGGCATGACGACCGACCCGGACGGCACAGTGCACGTCGAGTTGCCCGGGCCGTTCGCGTACACGTCCGAGGCAGGCGGTTGATCCACCGCTAGTGAGCGGAGCCAGAAGCGGCTGGCCCGAGGTTCCCGAAGTCTTCGCGGCGACAACTCGTCGCAGCCGCCCGCCAACCTGTGGCACAACGAGGCTTGCCTTAGTCCACTGCTTAGTCTACTCTCGGGTTTGTGAAGTCGGTCAACGTGCACGAGGCCAAGACGCACTTCTCGAAGCTCCTGGCGCGGGTGGAGAAGGGCCACCAGGTGCTCATCTCGCGGGCCGGGAAGCCGGTCGCCCGCCTCGTGCCGCACTCGCAGCGGCCGCGCGCACCTGTGTTCGGCGCCGATCGTGGCACGTTCGTCGTGCCGGAGGACTTCGACGCGCCGCTACCCGACGACGTGGTGGCCTCGTTCGACGGTCGCGACCGCTGAAGATACTCATCGACACACACTGCTGGCTCTGGCTGTGCGCCAGCCCGGAGCGCTTCTCCGACAGCACGCTCGCGCGCCTCGGAGACCCGCGCACCGACCGGCTGCTGTCCTCGGCGAGCGTCTGGGAGATGGTGATCAAGTACCAGCTCGGGAGGCTGCCACTGCCGCTCCACCCGCGGGACTTCGTTCCTACTCGGCTCCAGACCACCCAGACCGAGGTCCTCGAGATTTCGGCGGCCCACGCGCTGCGGATCGCGGATCTGCCGGAGCACCACCGGGATCCGTTCGATCGGATGATCGTGGCGCAGGCGCTGGTCGAGGGCGCTCGCCTGCTCACCGCGGATGGGGCGCTCGACAAGTACGACGTCGAGTTGCTCCGCCCCTGACGAAGACCGACGGCGCTTGAGCTCCGGCAGCGGCGCCGGTAGCCATGGGGCCGCTTGGCCCGTCGCGATACCCGCCCGCCGCCGCGCTCCGGCCCGCTCCTCGGCGCGCATCAGTCGATCGCAGGCGGGCTCCATCGCGCGCTCGAGCGCGGGCGCTCGATCGGCTGCCAGGCGGTCCAGCTCTTCACGCGCTCGGCGCGGCAGTGGGCGCTCCGCCCGCTCGCCGAGGACGAGGTGCGCGCCTTCGCGGCGGCGCGCGCGGCGACCGGCATCCGGGCGCTGCTCGCGCACGACTCCTACCTGCCCAACCCGGCGGCGCCGGTCGAGTCGCTGCGCGCGCGCTCGGTGCGCGAGCTGATCGCCGAGCTCGAGCGCTGCGAGCGCCTCGGCATCCCGTACCTGGTGGCGCATCCGGGCGCGCACTGCGGCGCGGGCGAGGACGCGGGGCTGCGCGCCGCGGCGGGCTCGCTCGGCGACGTGCTGGACGCCTGCCGCGGCTTCACCTCCACCATCGCGCTCGAGAACACGGCCGGACAGGGGACGCAGATCGGCTGGCGCTTCGCGCAGCTCGGGCGGCTCGCGGCCGAGGCGCGCGGGGGCGAGCGGCTGCGCGTCTGCCTCGACACCGAGCACGCCTTCGCCGCGGGCTACGACCTGCGCTCGGCCGCCGGCTACGCGGCCGCATTCGCCGAGCTCGACGCCAGCCTGGGCATCGACCGGATCGTCGCCTTCCACCTGAACGACGCGAAGTGCGCGCTCGGCGGGCGGCTCGATCGCCACGAGCACATCGGCCGCGGCGGCCTCGGCCTCGGCGCCTTCCGCCGGCTGCTGCGCGACCGGCGCTTCGCCGGCCTTCCCATGTGCATCGAGACGCCGAAGGGCGCCGACCTCGCGGAGGACCGGCGGAATCTCGCCGTGCTGAGATCCCTCACCTGAAGCGGGATATGGCGGCCCATCACGGCGTGCTAGGACACCGGCCATGCAGTACGTTCATCTCGGCCGCACCGGGCTGCGGGTCAGCCGCCTCTGCCTCGGGACCATGAACTTCGGTCCGCTCACCAGCGAGGGCGACAGCTTCGCGCTCATGGACCGCGCGCGCGAGGCCGGCATCAACTTCTTCGACACGGCCAACGTCTACGGCTGGCGCCGCGGCGAGGGCGTCACCGAGCAGATCATCGGCCGCTGGCTCGCGCAGGGCGGCGGCCGCCGCGAGTCGATCGTCCTCGCCACCAAGGTCTATGCCGCGATGGGCGAGGGGCCGAACGACTCGCGGCTCTCCGCGTACCACATCCGGCGCGCGTGCGACGAGAGCCTCCGCCGCCTGCAGACCGACCGCATCGACCTCTACCAGATGCACCACGTCGACCGGGAGACGCCCTGGGACGAGATCTGGCAGGCGATGGAGCAGCTCGTCGCCGCCGGCAAGGTCGTGTACGTGGGGAGCAGCAACTTCGCCGGCTGGCAGATCGCGCAGGCGAACGCCAGGGCGGCGGCGCGCCACTTCCTCGGGCTCGTCTCCGAGCAGAGCCTCTACAACCTGAGCGCGCGCACGGTCGAGCTGGAGGTGCTCCCCGCGTGCCGCGCGCACGGCGTCGGGGTGATCCCGTGGAGCCCGCTCGCGGGCGGCCTGCTCGGCGGCGCGCTCCAGAAGGCGAAGGAGGGCCGCCGCGCGAGCGAACGGCTGCAGAAGAGCGTCGAGAGGCACCGCGCGCAGCTCGAGACGTACGAGGGCCTCTGCCGCGAACTCGGCGAGTCGCCCGCCGACGTCGCGCTCGCCTGGCTGCTCGCCAACCCCGCCGTCAGCGCGCCGATCATCGGGCCGCGCACGATGGAGCAGCTGACCGGGAGCCTACGGGCGCTCGAGATCACCCTCTCCGCC
>Ga0209266_1002087_pt1 | contig 12796 bp, 11 predicted proteins | sample GraSoiAngelo_132_FD_185889 | JGI IMG/M metagenome (GOLD analysis project Ga0209266, IMG submission 185889) | Grasslands soil microbial communities from the Angelo Coastal Reserve, California, USA - 14_0929_02_40cm (SPAdes) (version 2) | ecosystem: Environmental > Terrestrial > Soil > Grasslands ...
GCGCGCCACGCACGCGTGCGGGCAGGTGCTGCTGGAGTGGTTCCGCCCGGGCCAGGAGCCGCTCGAGGACTGCGACGCGCACGTCCTCGAGCCGGTGGACGCGCGCGACGGGCTCCTCGCCTCGGCCGCGACGCCCCGCCGCTTCGTCGAGGTGCGGCGCTTCACGGTGCTCCCCGCGCGCTACGCCGCGTGGGCGGCGGCGAACGGGCTCCCGCGCCCGCCGGTGGGGGTGAGCCCGCTCGATGCGCCGCCCGCGCCCCTCGCGCGCGAGGCGCCGCCCTCGCGCCTTCGCATCCTCGCGCCGCGGAGCGGGCTCATGCTCGTGCGCGACCCCGAGAGCCCGGCCATCATGACGACGCTCGCGCTGCGCGTGATCGTCGAGCCGCCGGCCGAGCAGGTCGTCTGGTACGTCGACGGCGCGCCTTTCCGGGTGGTGGACTACCCGTACACCACGCGCTGGGCGCTCGCCCCCGGCGAGCACACCTTCCAGGCGCGGCTGCCGTTCGCGCGCGCCGGCTCCGAGGCGGTGCGCGTGCGCGTCGAGTGAGCGGGGTGGCTTCCGCGCCGCCCAGCGCAGTATAAGGCGGGTCACCATGGGAGAGACCGAGACCGTGCTGGGCCCGTCGGCGGTCTTTCAGGCCTTCCTCTCGTATCAGAAGACCGAGGCACTACGGGCCGCAATCGACGTCGACCTGTTCACGGCGATCGGCGCGGGGGCCGGCAGCTTGCAGGAGATCGCCGCGCGCTGCCAGGCGTCGGAGCGCGGGGTGCGCATCCTCGCCGACTACCTGGTGGTGCACGGGTTCCTGGTGAAGAGCGACGGGCGGTACGCGCTCGCCCCCGCCGCTGCGACGTTCCTCGACCGCGCCTCGCCCGCCTGCATCGCCACGGCGATCCACTTCCTCGCCTCGCCGCAGGTGATGCGGGGCTTCGGCCAGCTCACCACCGCCGTGCGCACGGGGCGGGCCGCGGTCGGCGAGGAGCAGCTCGCCCCGGACCATCCCATGTGGGTCGAGTTCGCGCGCTCGATGGCGCCGCTGGCGCGGATGATGGCCGAGCTGCTCGCCAACCGGCTCGACGCCTCGGCCGCGGGGCCGTGGAAGGTGCTCGACATCGCCGCGGGCCACGGCCTCTTCGGGATCACGCTCGCCATGCACAACCCGAAGGCCGAGATCGTCGCGCTCGACTGGAAGAACGTGCTCGCCGTGGCCGCGGAGAACGCACGCGCGGCCGGGGTGGCGAACCGCTTCCGGACGCTCCCCGGGAGCGCCTTCGAGGTGGACTACGGCTCGGGCTACGATCTCGTCCTGCTCACCAACATCCTCCACCACTTCGACCCGGCCGGCTGCGAGGCGCTGCTCGGCAAGGTCCATCGGGCGCTCGCGCCCGGCGGCCGCGCCGTGGCGGTCGAGATGGTGCCGGACGAGAGCCGCGTCGCGCCGCCCGACGCCGCGGCGTTCGCGCTCGTCATGCTGGCCGGCACGCCGGCGGGCGACGCCTACACCTTCACCGAGTACGAGCGCATGTTCCGCAACGTCGGCTTCGCGCGCAGCGAGCTCTGGGAGCTGGTCCCGTCGCCGCAGCGGGCGGTGATCGCCTACCGCTGAAGCTCCCCGCCGGGGAGGGGCGCACGGGGCCCCGCAGCGCGGCCCCCCTTGACGCCGCCCGCGGGCGGGCCTATGCGTCAACTCCTCCTCTTCGCTTCCCGAGAGACGTCCGGACTGGCCATGCAGCTGGCCGACCTCTTCGTGCACGACGTCGACGTCTCGGACCCCGGCGCCCGGGATCCGGAGTTCATCCGCGAGATCGCCCTCCCGTTCTTCGACGCGCTCAGGATCCATTACTTCCGGGCGGAGATCGACGGCGCGGACAACGTCCCCCGCGACCGCCCGTTCATCGCGGTCGCGAACCACAACGGCGGGCCGCTCCTCCCCGACTGCTGGGTGCTGGTGTCGTACTGGTGGTCGCTCCTCGGCGTGGAGCGTCCCGCATACGCGATGGTGCACGACGCCGCGCTCCGCATCCCGCTCTTGCGGACCTTCCTCGTCAAGATGGGCGGGCTGCGCGCCTCGCGCGAGAACGCCGCGAAGGTCCTCCGGCTGGGGGCGCCGCTTCTCATCTACCCGGGCGGGGAGCTCGACTGTCTCAAGAGCTTCTGGCGCCGCCACACCATCGACTTCCACGGCCGCGCGGGCTTCGTCCAGCTGGCGCTCGAGCACGGCGTCCCGATCCTGCCCGTGGTCGACGTCGGGGGACACGAGGTCTACGTCACGCTCTTCTCGAGTCAGCGCCTGGCGCGCTGGACGGGGATGTCGCGCTGGACGCGCGTCAAGACGTTGCCGGTGAACCTGGGCCTGCCGTGGGGCGTGTGGCTCTCGGGCTTCCTGCCCTACCTGCCGCTGCCCGCGAAGTTCGTGTACCGCGTCGGCCCGCCGATCGAGCTGGGCCACGATCCCGACGCGGCGTGCGACGCGCGCGCCGTGCGGCACGCCTACGACCGGGTGAGCAGGATCATGCAGGAGATGCTCGACGGCCTCGCAGCGCGGCGGCGGCTGCCGGTCTTCGGGTGAGAGGCACCACGAACAGGAGGTAATGCCATGCCGACCTTCGTGTCGTTGCTCCGCTTCACGCAGCGTGGGATCGAGGCGATCAAGGACGGGCCCGCCCGGCTCGAAGCGGCCAGGGAGGCGTACCGAGCCGCCGGCGCGAAGCTCCGGGACTTCTACCTGGTGACCGGCAAGTACGACGCGGTGGTCATCGCCGAAGCGCCGGACGACGAGACGGCGGTCAAGCTCTCGCTCGGCCTCAGCGCCAGAGGCAACGTGCGCATGGAGACCTGCCGCGCCTTCGGCGAGGAGGAGTACCGGCGCATCGTCGCCGGCCTGCCCGCCGTGAAGTAGGCGCGCCGCCCGTTCGTAGTGGCGGCGACGGTCCGGTGCCCGCCGCGTCCCGGCGTGAATGGCAGCATCCGGCGCGGGGCTGTATAGGGGCGCATGACACGATTCGCGGTCGTCGGCTCCGGAGCGTGGGGCACCGCGCTCGCCTGCCACCTGGCGAGGCTCGAGCACGCGGTGACGGCGTGGGCGTACGAGCCCGAAGTGGCCGAGGAGATCGCCACCCGGCACACGAATTCGGTCTACCTCCCGGACGTCTCGCTCCCGGACACCATCCGGGCATCGGCGGATGCCCGGGAGGTGGCGGCGAGCGGGGACGTGGTCGTCCTCGTCCCCCCCTCGAGCCACCTGCGCGCCGTGTCGACGCTGGCGGCCCCAGGCGTGCGGAGCGACGCGCTCGTCGTGGTCGCCACGAAGGGTATCGAGGAGCGGACGCTGAAGCTCATGTCGATGGTGCTCGAGGAGACGATGCCCGACCTCGAGCCCGAGCGCCTCGCCTTTCTCTCCGGGCCGACCTTCGCGCGCGAGGTCGCCTGCGGCCTCCCGACCGACGTCGTGGTGGCGTCGAAGGGAATGGTCGCCGCCCGCAAGGTGCAGGATCTCGTCCATTCCGCCACACTACGGACCTACTCGAGCGCCGACCCGGTCGGCGTCCAGGTGGGCGGCGCGGTCAAGAACGTGATGGCGATCGCCACCGGGGCCTGTGATGGCCTGCGCTTCGGCGCGAACGCGCGTGCCGCGCTGATCACGCGCGGGCTCGCCGAGATGGCCCGGCTCGGCGTGGCGCTCGGGGCCGATCCGCTCACGTTCCTCGGGCTGGCCGGGGTGGGCGACCTGGTGCTCACCTGCACGGGCGACCTCTCGCGCAACCGCACGCTCGGGCTGCGGGTCGCCGAGGGCGCCGACCCGGCCGCCTACCTCGCGCGCCAGCGCTCGGTGGCCGAAGGGTTCTCGACCGCGGCGGCGGCGTACGACCTGGCGCGAAAGGTGGGCGTCGACATGCCCGTCACCGAACAGGTGTACCACGTGCTGCACCGCGGGCGGCCGCTCCTCGAGGCCGTGCGCCAGCTGCTCGAGCGCGGGCACAAGGAGGAGCTGCAGGGCATTCGGGGCTCGTGATCTCTGACGGCGTGACGGGTGCGGCGAGGACGCCAGCCGGACGCTCGGGGTGGCGGCCGCCAGGTCGACGATCTGCGAGTAGGCTGCACTCCGCGCCGGGTCGCACGTCGTCCGTCCGCCTCACGCCGGTGGTCCGGTCGCGGCAATCCAGCCATGCGCGGCGAGGAAGCGGCGCAGATGCGGATCGTCGGCGGAGAGCGGCGGCAGCCACTCGCGGACGAGCGTCCGCCGCCACCAGGCCCCGCTCGGGTCGCCGGGCGGCGCGAACTCGTAGCGGTAGAGGCGGGCGCGGACGTGGCGCGGCGGCGCATCGGGGAAGGGGTTGGTGGCCAGGAGGCTGAGCGCCCCCGGGTCGTCGTGGAGGAGCTTCCACACCAGGTGAAGCGTCCACGGATAGCGCTCCGGCGTCGACATGGCGGCGAACCAGATCTGCCAGTCGATCCGCTCCTGGTAGGGCGCGACGACGCATGGCCGGCGCATGACGTCGCCGGGCTTGCACTTGAACTCGTACTCCCGCCAGACGGTGGCGTCGGTGATGGTCGCGTCGCTCGTGCCCTCGAAGACGATCTCGGGGCGCAGGCGGCCGACGCTCCCGAAGGCGCCGTAGGTGTTCACCAGCTCGAGGCGGTTGAAGGCCGTGTTCATCATCTGGCGCTCGGAGAGCAGGTTGCGCACGGGATCGATGCTCAGCACGGCGACCAGCACCACCAGCGCGGCGACCGTCGCCTGCTCGGCGCGCGAGGGTTGCGCTGCCGCCGCGGCGCGCTCGGCGCGCACGACGAGGCGGCGCGGTAGCACGCGGCGGAGCAGCGAGTCGTCGAAGCAGGCGAGGATGGGTACGATCGTGAGCCAGTTCAGGAAGGAGAGGTTCCCGCTCAGGATGAGCGACACCTGGAACGCAAGGAGCACCCCGCCCGCCACGTGCCGCGCCGCGCGCGGCCAGAACGCGAACCACGGGGCCACCAGCTCGGCCACGTGGTTGAACAGCACGCCGCACCTCTGGAACCAGCGCGGCTTGAAGTGCAGCCAGCGGCTCAGCGGGTTCGGCAGCGGCTGCGTCTCGTAGTGGTAGTAGAGGCAGGTGAGGTCGCGCCAGCACGAATCGCCGCGTAGCTTGATGAGTCCCGCGCCCAGCATGATGCGGAAGACGAGCCAGCGGTAGAGCCAGAGGACCGCTGCCGGCGGCGGACGCCGTGGGAACGGGCGCGGATCGAGGAGCGGGCAGAGGAAGACCGCGAGGAAGCCGGTCTCGAGGAGCTGGATCTCCCAGCCGTAGCCGTACCAGTCCTGCCCGATGTGCACGAAGGAGAGGTAGAGCGCCCAGAGGACGGCCATGAGGAGCGCGTTCGCGAAGCCGGCCAGCACCACGAGCGAGAGGCCGGCCCCGAGCCAGGCCATGGCGAGCATGAAGCCGTCCGAGGCGTCGAGCCAGAAGAGGCTCGGGAGCTGGAGGGACGCCGCCCGACGCGAGCCGAAGTGCGCCTCCAGACGATGGAGGAAGAGCGGGACGGGCGTGAGCCCGTCGTGGCCGAGCAGCGGGAGCAGCTGGCGGGCGAGGCAGAGGAAGGCGATGAAGTAGACGAAGCCGAGGAGGCGAAGGAGGACGAAGCGGGTGAGCCAGTAGGGCGAGCGCGTCACCGTGGGCTCGGCTTCTAAAGCCACCTCGCGGACACCACACTAGCGACGGGCGCGTGCGGCGATCAACCCGCCGCCCGGCGGAGATCGTCCCGTTGATCGAGCCCGCGCCGCGCTGACGGCTGCGGCTCAGCCGCCCGCGGCGGTCTGCTTCGTCGCCTCGACGTCGATCGTGATCGACACCTCGTCGCCGACGGCCACGCCTCCGGCCTCGAGCGCCTGGTTCCAGGTGAGGCCGAAGTCCTTGCGATGGATCGTGGTGGTGGCCTGCGCGCCGGCGCGGGTGTTGCCCCAGGGGTCCTTGATCTCGCGCGTGGGGCCCTGGACGTCGAGGCTCACCTCGCGCGTGACGCCGTGGAGGGTCAGGTCGCCCGTCACCTTGAAGTGTCCCGCGCCGGCCTGCTCGATCTTCTTCGACACGAAGCTGATGGTCGGGTACCTGGCCACGTCGAGGAAGTCGGGGCTCTTCAGGTGCGTGTCGCGCTTCTCGACGCGGGTGTCGATGCTGGCGGCGTCGATGGCGGCCTGGATCTTCGAGTGCGTGAGGTCCTTCTCGTCCACCTCGACGCTGCCACTCAGCTTGGCGAACTCGCCGCGCACGTTGCTCACCATGAGGTGGCGGACCGAGAACTGCACGCTGGTGTGGGACGGATCGAGGTTCCAGGTGACGGCTTCGGCGAACGAGGGGAGGGCGAGAGCGACGGCGATCAGCAGGTTGCGCATGCGGCCCCTCCTATGCGCGCGAGCGAGCTCAGGCAAGTGGATTGACGCAGCTCGCCGGGGCGAACATCGCGGTGATGGGCCAGGCGAACCACTTCGCCAACGTCGCGCGCGGATCGCGGGGCATCGCCGCCCGGCCCGCGGTGGCGCCGGGGATGGCGGTGCCATACGGTCAGCGCCCGCGCGCTACGCGTGGCGATTCCGCACCGGCGGCCCGCCGCTCGCTCGGACGCGCCCCACGCTCGCGCACGGAAGCGCTCCGGGCGGGGCGCTGAGTCCAGGCATGCGGCGCGCGAGGCGCCTCCCAGCGTGCGGAGGGCGGAGCGCCGCCCGGCCCCTGATGTTGCTTCTCGTGCGGCGCGGGCTGCGGCCGCGGCGCGTGCGTGCCCTCGTGTGGTGCGCGCGGCGGCGGAGCGCCGAGCTGCGGGGGTGGAGCGCCACGCGCCGGGCGCTCCCGCTCCACCCTGCGCGCCGGCGCAGGTGGCGCGGGGCGCGCGCGTTCCGCGTGGTGCGGTGGGGGTGGCGGTGCGGCGCGCTCGGCAGGGCGCCGCTCCGCGTCGTGCGGGAGGGCCGGCGGTGTGCCGCGCTCGGCAGCGCGCGCGCCGCCGTGCGGGCGGCGCTCCGCGGTGGTCGGCGCCCGCGGCGCTGCGGGGGCACGAGGCGGGCCGAGGTTCGGACGCTCGCCGTGCGTGTGCTGCGATGGCGGCGCGGGACGCGCCCCCGCCTCGAGCCGGCGGTGCCCCGCTCCCGGCGGCGGTGGCGGGGTCGCGCGGCTGCCGAACGAGGCCTGGCGGCCGCCGCCCTGGGGCCGCGGCGCGTGCACGAGCCGCGGCGGCGGCGCGGCGCTCGACGCCGGGTTGAGCCCCGCGGCGCGCAGGCGGTGCGAGAGATCCTGCGGCGGGCGCGTCGCCACCACGGGCCGCGCATGCACCGCCTGCGGCGGGCGGATGGCGTGGCCTTCCTTGGCGACCAGGCTTGCCGGCGTGGGCTTCACGCCGAGCCGCCCGTGGATTGGACGGAGACGTTGCGCGTCGGCCGCGCCCAGGCGCACGTGCTCGACATGCCCCCGGCCGAAGTGATCGCGCTGCACCGCAATCACCGCGTTGTGGACGTGCGTATTCTGGAAGACCGTCACGTTCCGCACGTTCACGTAGGTGTTGTGCTGGATGACGACGTTGTTGTTGACGAAGCGCGGGCCGCCCCAGCCGCCCCACCAGCACGTCCCAACGAAGCCGACCGGGCCCCACCAGGGGATGACCGGCTCGCCGAAGCCGAGCGCCACCCAACTCACGAACGGGACGCCGACGCTCACCGACACGCCGACGCCCGGCGCGCCGAAAAAGGCGACCAGCGCGGGCGCGTACACGGGCGCCGCCACGACCGGGCCCGGCGCCCAGCCCCAGAAGCCGTTGACGTACACCCAGCGGCCGTAGTGGTACGGTGCCCAGCCCCACGGCGCGTCATCCACCCAGGTCCAGCCGTAGTACGGGTCCCAGACCCAGCGCCCGGTCGAGTACGGCGCCCAGTCGGGCGGCACCTCGTGGGGCACCCACACGTGGCCGTAGCGCGGCGTGTCGCGCCAGTCGCCGTGGCGGTCGAGGTCCTCGCTGCCCGCGACCTCGGGGGACACGTAGGCCGCGCTGGGCGACGGCTCGCTCGGGCGCCCGGTGCGGTCGAGGTTCCAGCGGTCCCAGTCGTCGGGGTCGGGGGCCGCGCTGGTGCTGAGCTGCGGCGTGTCCGTCCCTTCCAGCACTAACTGTTTGTCGGAGCCGACGTCGGTGGCCTCGCCGTCGGCAGGGACGAGGGTTGCCTCGCCGCCGCGGCGGGTCGAGAAGGTGGTACGCTCCTGCTCGACGTCGATGCGGTAGTAGCCCGGGTGATCGATGGTGAAGGCACCGTTGGGTGTGTCGACCTCGATCGCCTGGCCGCGCGGGAGGCGGCGCACGTCCACCGCGGCGTGGCCGGTTGTCAACTTGAACTGCTGGAGGTCGGGCTCGAGGGACTCGAAGCCCAGCTCGGTCCCGGCCCCGGCGCGCACGAAGGCACTGGGGCCGACCTGGAGCTCGAGGTTGGCGTTCTCGCCGGTGTAGAGGGAGTCACCCGCAGCGAGGGGAGTGTTCACCTTCGCGGGGGCCCAGTCCTCCGCGCCGGGACGCCAGAAGGACACCTCGCCGTCGGTGAAGCTGAGCCGCGGGGGGGTGGCGCCCGCCCCTCGCGGCACCGCCGCCGCGACACCGGGTGCCCGGCCGGCCACCGCCACGAGAACTACGAGAGCCGTCGTCGCGAGCCGTTTCCACCCCATGGTCGTCATCTCCTCTCCACGCCCACAGGGCGCGGTCCGAGCAAAACAGGCCGCCCGGCCTGCGGTTACGCCCGGGGAGGGACTCCTTACCTCCGCTCTGCGGCCCCTATTGGACTTCCGAGCAGACAGCAAGGCGAGCGAGGATCCGGGGGGACGCGGAGATGAGCGCCGTCCTCCGTCGAGCGGCGCTGCTTCGCTGGGCGGACGCTGCTGCGCGATTGTGCAGCCGCGGCGTGGAGGGTCCGATGCAACGCGGCCCGACCCCTGGCCGCGGACTTGCTGCTCGCAGCGTGTCGGGAGAATGCGATGCTGACCGGACTTGCGCACCTGCTCATCGCGTGGGCGACGGTGGCCGCGGCGCTCGGTGTGATCGCCCGTATTCGCTGCAGCATCAGGCCGGTGGCTCGGCTTCGTCGCGGAGGCCGAGCGCGATCACCCCCGCCAGGACGAGCCCGCCTGCCAGGATGGCGAGCCCGCCGGCGAAGCCGTGGGTGCGCTCCTTGACGAGCCCGATCAGGTAGGGGCCGAGGAAGCCGCCCAGGTTGCCGACCGAGTTGACGAGCGCGATCGCGCCCGCGGCCGCGCTCCCGCTCGCGAAGGTGGCCGAGCGGGCCCAGAACGGCCCGAGCGCGCTCCACACCCCGAGCGCGCCGAGCGAGAGGGCGAGCAGCGACCCGACGGGCGACGTGACGCTCGCGCTCGCGAGCAGCCCTGCCGCACCGACGAATGCCGACCCGGCCAGGTGCCAGCGCCGCTCCCCGCATCGATCCGAGTGCGCGCCGACGACCACCATGCCGATCGCCGCGGCCAGGTACGGGACCGCCGACACCATGCCCACCGCGAGGTCCCCGAGCCCGCCGAAGCCCTCGATGATCTGCGGGATCCAGAAGCTCACGCCGTAGACCCCGCACGCGAGCGCGAAGTAGAGGAGCCCGAGCAGCCACACCCGCCGGTGCGCGAGGGCCTGCACGACGCCGTAGCCGTGCCGCGCCTGCCGCTCGGCGTGCTCGCGCCCCATGTGCTCCGCAAGCCACCTGCGCTCCTCGGGCGCGAGCCAGTCGGCCATTTCCGGGCGATCGGTCAGGTAGACGAGCACGGCGAGCCCGAACGCCACCGCCGGCAGGCCTTCCAGGAGGAAGAGCCACTGCCAGCCCGCCAGCCCGCCCCGGCCGCCGAGCCCCACGAGGATGGCCCCGGAGATGGGCCCGCCCACCACGCCCGCCATCGCGGTCGCAGTCATGAAGCGCGCCACGGCGCGCGCCTGCTCGGCGGCGGGGAACCAGTAGGTGAGGTAGAGGATCATTCCGGGAAAGAACCCCGCCTCGGCCGCGCCGAGGAGGAAGCGGAGCGCGTAGAAGCTCGCCGCGCCGCGCGCGAGCATCATCGCCGCCGAGATGACGCCCCAGCTGATCATGATGCGCGCCATCCACACGCGCGCGCCCACCCGGTGCATGATCAGGTTGCTCGGCACCTCGAAGAGGAAGTAGCCGATGAAGAAGATGCCCGCGCCGAGGCCGTAGACGGCGTCCGTGAAGCCCAGGTCCTGCCGCATCTGGAGCGCCGCGAAGCCGACGTTGATGCGGTCGAGGTAGGCGACCACGTAGAGGACGAACATGAAGGGGATGAGGCGGCGGCTCACCTTCGCGAGGACGGCGGCGGCGAAGGCGGGGTGGTCGTGACCGGCGGGCGTCAGCGGCGGGCTCGCTCACCTGGTGTGCTGTCCGCGACGTGGCTCGGCACTCGCAGTAAAGCCACCTCGCGGACACCACACTAGGAGGCCTCCTAGTGCACCGCGCGCCCGGGCGGGAGGCTGGACTCGGCGTCGTACGCGTGCGAGAGCACGACGTGGTAGCCGGCGACGCGGTCGGTCTCGGTCTCGGAGATGAGCTCGAACATGTACTCGTCCTCCGCCTCTCCCGCGACGCCCTGCACGTAGGCGATGTCACCCGGCGTCACGACGATCTCGCCCACGAGGGTCTTGCCGCGGATCAGCTGCACGACACGGGTGTCGTCCCCCTCGACGGCGAAGTGCCAGTGGAGGTCGTCGTCGTCGTAGAGCACGACCTCGGGCGTGCCCGCGCGCAGGATGCAGTTCGGGTGGGCCTGGAGCCAGGTCCAGAAGGCCTGGAAGGAGAGCGTCGCGGCCGCGTGCTCGATGTGCTTTTGGGATGCCATGGCGGCCCGATGCTAACGCCCGCGCGCCGCGTTTGCCAGCGACCGTTCTTGACTTCCGGAGGGCTTCGGAGCGATCCCGGCCCGGCATGGGGCTCCTCGACCGCTTCCGGCTGACGGACAGGGTCGCGCTCGTGACCGGCGCCGGCCGTGGTATCGGCCAGGCGATCGCGCTCGCCTTCGCCGAGGTGGGCGCCGACGTGGTGTGCGCCGCGCGCACGGAAACGGAGATCGAGACGACGGCCGCACGGGTGCGCGGCTTTGGGCGGCGCGCGCTCCCGGTCCGCTGCGACGTGACCGACCCGGCGCAGCTCGAGGAGGTCGTCGGGCGCACGATGGCGGACTTCGGCCGCATCGACCTCCTGGTCAACAACGCGGGCGGCTTCCCGCCCATGCCGTTCCTCGACACGGATCTGCCGTCGTGGGAGTGGTGCCTCAGGTTCAACCTGACCTCCGCCTTCCTGCTCACCCGCGCGTGCCTCCCCCACATGCTCGCGCGCGACGGCGGTGCGGTGCTGAACATCTCGTCCGCGGCCGGGCGCATCGTGCGCAAGGGCTTCGTTGCCTACGGCACGGTGAAGGCGGCGCTCTCGTTCATGACCAGGCAGCTCGCCGCCGAGTTCGCGCCGCGCGTGCGCGTGAACGCGCTCGCGGTGGGCGCGGTGGAGACGTCGGCGCTGCGGCCCTTCCTCACCGACGAGATCCGAATGCAGATGGAGGCGATGACGCCCATGCGCCGGATCGGGTCGGTGGAGGACGTCGCCCTGGCCGCCCTCTGGCTATGCTCACCCGCCGGCGGCTGGGTGACCGGCAAGGTGGTCGAGGTGGACGGTGGCACCGAGTCGACCAACTGGCCGTTCGACTGAGATGCCCTACCGCGTGATCCAGTGGAGTACGGGGAACGTCGGGCGCTTCGCGCTCCGCTGCATCATCGGGCACCCGGAGCTGGAGTTGGCCGGCCTGTGGGTGTCGGGCGCGGCGAAGGCCGGGAGGGACGCGGGCGAGCTGTGCGGGCTCGCGCCGGTGGGTGTGCGCGCGACCACCGACGCCGACGCGCTGCTCGCGCTCGACGCGGACTGCGTTTGCTACACGGCGACGGCGGACCTCCGGCCGTTCGAGGCGGTCGAGGACATCTGCCGCATCCTCGCGTCCGGGAAGGATGTCGTCTCCAGCTCGATCGTCCCGCTCGTGCACCCCCGCTCCTTCTTCCCCGAGGTGCGCGACAAGCTGGAAGACGCGTGCCGACGGGGCAGGACATCCTTCTTCACCTCGGGGATCGACCCGGGGTTCGCGAACGACCTGCTGCCGCTCGCGCTGTCGGGGCTGTGTCAGCGCTGGACGGAGGTGCGCATCCTCGAGATCATCAACTATGCGACCTACGACCAGCCGCAGGTGCTGTTCGAGACGATGGGGTTCGGCAAGCCGCTCGATCACACGCCGCTCCTGCTCGCACCGGGCTCCTTGACCTTCGCGTGGGGCGGGACGGTCCGGCTCCTCGCCGAGGGGCTGGCGGTCGAGCTGGAGGACATCCGCTCCGTCTACGAGCGGCGGCCGGCCGTGCGCCCGATCCGGGTCGGTGCGCACACGGTCGAGCCCGGCACCATGGCCGCGCTCCGCTTCGAGGTGCAGGGGATCGTGGGCGGGCGGCCGGCGATCGTGGTCGAGCACGTGACCCGGCTCGACGACGAGCTCGCGCCGGAGTGGCCGCAGGGGAAGGGAAGCTATCGCGTGCTGATCAAGGGCACGCCCGCGATGCGCTGCGAGCTCGAGTTCGAGGACGAGAAGGGCGACCGCGCCGTGGGCGGGGTGCTGCTCGCGGCGACGCGGATCGTGAATGCGATCCCCGCGGTGTGCCGGGCGAACCCGGGACTCCTGTCGGCGCTCGACCTGCCGCTCGTGACGGGGCGGGGGCTCGGACCTCCAGGCGCGCATGAGCCAGACGTGGTCCCCTGAG
>Ga0209266_1002088_pt1 | contig 12794 bp, 10 predicted proteins | sample GraSoiAngelo_132_FD_185889 | JGI IMG/M metagenome (GOLD analysis project Ga0209266, IMG submission 185889) | Grasslands soil microbial communities from the Angelo Coastal Reserve, California, USA - 14_0929_02_40cm (SPAdes) (version 2) | ecosystem: Environmental > Terrestrial > Soil > Grasslands ...
CGCTCGCGCGGCCACCGCGCGCTCGTACCGCCGCAGGCGCTCGGCCTCCAGCCGGTAGATCCACCGCATCGGCGGCTGCGTCTCCCGGCTGTACCGGGCGAACTTCTCCGAATCGACGTCGACGAAGTCCATGACCAGCGGCACGCCGGGCGGCGCGTACTGCGCCATCGACGACGACGAGACGTAGGTCACGTCGAACCGTTCGGCGACGGCTCGCTGCCGGATGCGGGCGGCCAGCGCGCGCGAGGTGAAGTAGCGCACCGAGAGCGGGAGACCGCCGGCCAGCGCCGCCAGCGCCGAGGCCTGGCGCCGCAGTGAGGGAAGTACGGTGCACTCGAGGTCGGGAACGAGCGTCCGCAGCTCGCGCACGGCCGCGAGCTCGCGGCGTCCGTCCAGCGGACAGGCCAGCGTGAGCTGGTGGCGGCCGGCCAACGCCTGCGCGACGTGAAAGGCGCGCACGCGGTCGCCCGTCGTCGGCGGGTACGGCAAGCGGTGCGCGAGCATCAGGATGCGCATGGTCAGGGCAGATACCGGGTGATCATCGGCCCCAGCCGATTGGTCACGTGAAGCGGCAGCCGCTTCCAGAGGTCGGTGGCCCGGCGCAGCTTGGGATTCGACGGGCTGACGTCGGGCAGCTCGTGGCCGTTCAAGAGCACGTACTGATAGGGCAGCGGGACCGGCTCGAAGCCCCAGTGGCGCTTGAAGTCGTAGGAGCCCGTGCCCTCGCGGCTCCGGCCGAAATCGAAGACCCGCATCCCGGCCTTGGCGGCCAGGCACATCAGCTCCCAGTACATGAAGTCGTTGACGGCGTAGGCGAACGCTTCGCGGATCGCCCCGCCGTAGTACGGCAGCACCTGGTCCTCGTAGAAGAACGACAGCACGCCGGCGACGATGCGCTCGTCGTGGTAGACGGCCAGGACGTGGCAGTCCTCCTCGAAGGCTTCGGCGAGGGCGTGGAAGAGCCGGCGCGGAAACACCGGCGAGCCGAGGTTGTGCACGCTCTGGGCGTAGACGTCGTACACGCTGTCGAGGTGCCGACGCTCGGACGCCGAGCGGAGCCCGTACTTGGGGCCCTGGCGGATCATCCGCCGCTGCTTGCGCGGAATGGCGAGCGCGTTCTCTTCCTCGTCCTTGGAGATCGAGCGCGCGAAGGCGACGTAGCGCTGCTTGACCGTCAGTCCGAGCTCGAGATCGCGGCGCTGCCGCAGCTCCACGTAGGCGGCGCGCCGCTTGCGCCCGAGCACGGTGGCCGCGTCCACCAGGGCCCGCCGCGCGGCGTCCGAGGTCGCGCAGATGCCGCCGTAGACGGCGTACGGCACCGAGATGAGGGCGCGGCGCCCGAACAGCTCGCGCGCCTCGAACAGCGGCAGCACGCCGGCGAGCCGGCCGTTCTCCCGCGCCATCAGGTAGTGGGCGCGCAGGCCGAACGTCCGCTCCACGGCGCGCTTCCAGGCGACGAGCTGGAACGGCGATCCCTCGCCCGAGGCGCGGACGAAGGCATCCCACTCCGCGGTCTCGGTCCTGAGCTCAGTGATGTCCATCGTTCAGAAGCACCTCGGTGATCCGGCTGGCGGCCTTGCCGTCCCACAGCTCGGGCAGGCGGCCCATCGGCCACTCCCCGCGACGGATCTGCTGCCAGGCGTCGGTGATGCGCGTGGGATCGAGGCCGACGATGCGGTTCGTCCCGTGGGTCACGGTGATCGGTCGCTCCGTGCCCGTGCGAAGCGTCAGGCACGGCACGCCGAGCGCGGTCGTCTCCTCCTGGATGCCGCCGGAGTCGGTGAGCACGCAGGCGGCGTTGGCCATGAGGTGGACGAAGTCCAGGTACGCGGCCGGCTCGATGAGACGTAGCGTCTCGTCCCCCATCACGGCCGGCTCGAGCTGCTGCAGCCGTTGCCGGGTCCGCGGGTGGACCGGGAAGATGATCGGCACGTCACCGCGGACCGCCGCCACGGCGGCGAGCGTCCGGCAGAGCTTCGCCGGGTCGTCGACGTTGCTCGGGCGATGGAGCGTCAGGACGGCAAAGCGCTGAGGGCGAAGCGCCAGCTCCTCGAGAGCCGTCGAGGCGCTGGCCTTCTCTCGGAACCGGAAGAGCGTGTCGATCATCACGTTGCCGACGTGATGGATGCGCTCGCCCGAGATCCCTTCCCGCAGCAGGTTCTCGATGGCGGCCGGCTCCGTGGTGAAGCAGTAGTCGGCCAGCGTGTCGGTCACGATGCGGTTGATCTCTTCGGGCATGCTGCGGTCGAAGCTGCGCAGCCCGGCCTCGACGTGGGCCAGGGGCAGCGACATCTTGTTGGCGACGAGGCCGGCGGCGATCGTCGACGTGACGTCACCCACCACCATCACGAGATTCGGGCGGGCGTCGGTCAGCACCGAGGCCAGGCGCACCATGATCTCGGCGGTCTGGGCGACGACCGAGCCGGCGTTGACCCCGAGGTTGACGTCGGCCCGCGGGATCTCGAGCTCGGCGAAGAACCGCCCGGACATGCGGTCGTCGTAGTGCTGGCCCGTGTGAATGAGCCGCGGCCGGAACTCCGGATGGTTCCGCATCTCGGCCAGCAAGGCCGCGGCCTTCACGAAGTTCGGGCGCGCGCCGACTACGAGCGCCACGTCGATGAACGACGCCACGATCGCGCCTCTAGAGCCTGACCACCCGGTCGTCGGACACCGGCAGTCCCCAGGTGGCGTTGCGCGGGTCCACGACGAGCCGGGCGTGGTCGACGACCTGCTGGTAATCGAAGGCCGAGTGATCGGTGAGGATCACCACGCAATCGGCGTCGGCCAGCTCCTCGTCGGTGAGATCCACCGACTTCAACGTCGTGCCGTGCAGATTCAGCGTCGGGACATACGGATCGACGTACGAGACCTCGCACCCCTTCTCACGCAGCTTCATGAGGATCTCGATCGCGGGCGACTCGCGCGTGTCGCCGACCTCGCGCTTGTAGGCCACGCCGAGGGCGAGGACCCGAGCGCCGTTGAGGCAGCGGCGGCGCTGGTTGAGCGCGTTGCCGACCAACTCGACGACGTAGTCCGGCATGGCGCGGTTGATCTCGTCGGCCAGGTGGATGAAGCGGGGCTCGTACCCGTTCAGCCGCATCTTCCAGGAGAGATAGAAGGGATCGAGCGGGATGCAGTGCCCGCCGATGCCCGGCCCCGGATAGAACGGCATGAACCCGAACGGCTTGGTGGCCGCGGCGTCGATCACTTCCTTCGTGTTGACGTCCAGGCGGGAGCACATGAGCGCGAACTCGTTGGCCAGCGCGATGTTGATGTTCCGGAAGACGTTCTCGTAGAGCTTGGCGAGCTCGGCCACCTTCGGGCTGGAGACGGGCTGGACCCGATCGATGATCTGGCCATAGAACAGCGCGGCCAGCCGGGTGCACTCTGCCGTCACGCCTCCCACGACCTTCGGGATGTCGCGAACCTGGAACTTACCGTTGGCCGGATCGATCCGCTCGGGCGAGAAGGCGAGGAACACGTTCTCGCCGACGCGACCGCCGCGGGCTTCCAGCATCGGCAGCAGCAGCTCCTCGGTCGTCCCCGGATACGTCGTCGACTCGAGGATGACGAGCTGGCCGGGACGGAAGTGGGTCGAGACCTCTTCGGCCGCCGCCATCACGTACGAGATGTCCGGATCCTTCGACTTCCGGAGCGGCGTCGGGACGCAGATGACGATCACGTCGCTCTCTTCGAGCACCGCGAAGTTCGTCGACGGCGTGTAGCGGCCGTTGGCGAGCAGCGGCAGCAGGTCCGCGCTCTTGACGTCCGGCGTGTACGACTGACCCAGCCCCAGGCCGGCCACCCGATCGACGTCGTTGTCGACGCCGACCACGGTGAATCCGGCACGGGCGAACTCCACGGCGAGGGGCAGACCGACGTACCCCTGACCGATGATCGCGACACGGGCAACCCGCTGCTCGATGCGTTCGCTGACGTTCATTTCGCCTCCCTGTTGGCCATCGTCTCCATCACGGCGTGTGCGAGCTTTCCCGGGTCGTGGCGGATCTGGTGATCCGCCCGCAGGAGGTCGCACTCGTGTGGGCGATAACCAAGCGCTTGGAGAATTTCTCGGTCGATCGTGATCGGCACCGCGCCGGCGGCGGAGTAACGGGCGAGCAGCGCCGATGCGATCGGTGTCGTGTTGAGCAAGACGTCGTCGATGCGGATCTTCGGGGCGTGGCGACGGATGGCCAGGAGATGATCGACCGCGGTGAACGCCTCGGTCTCTCCCGGCTCGGTCATGAGGTTCATCACCAGAACCACGCGCCCGCGGGCCCGCGTCATGGCCTCGACCAGGCCCTCGACGAGAAGGATCGGGATCAGGCTCGTGTAGAGGCTCCCCGGCGCGATCACAATCACGTCGGCGGCCTCGATGGCGGCCGCTGCCTCGGGCAGCACGCGCGCGCCAGCCGGCTGCAGCCGGACGCGGCGGATGTGGCGCCGGTGCACGGCGATCTTCGACTCGCCCGTGACCGAGCTGCCGTCCTCGAACTCCGCGGTCACCCTCACGTCGGCCAGCGTGGCGGGCAGGATCCGCCCGCAGATACCGAGCAGCCGGCCCGCGTGCTCGACCGCCTCGCAGAAGTCGTTCTCGATTTCGGTGAGCGCGCTCAGGATCAGGTTGCCGAGGCTGTGGCCTCCCACGTCCTGGCTGCCGCTGAACCGGAAGTTGAAGAGGGGCGCGAGCATCGACCGTCCGCTGGACAGCGCCAGCAGGCAATTGCGGATGTCGCCCGGCGGCAGCATCCGGTAGGTCTCGCGCAGGCGGCCCGAGCTCCCGCCGTCGTCGGCCACCGTCACGATCGCCGTCAGCCGATCGCGGCGGGCCGAGGCCCGCCGATCGCGGGGAAAGAGCGCTTCCTTGAGGCCGCCGAGGAGCACGGGAAGCCCGGTGCCGCCACCGAGCGCGACGATCCGGGGCCCGGGGCCCGCGGTGTCCGTGGTCAGCGGGCGCCGAGCGGGCCAGTTGCTAGCGGCCATGCGCGGCTCCCGGCCGGGCCAGCACGCCACCGACGAAATCGCTGGCGGTGACGAAGCGCGTCCCGAGGTCCTTCAACAGCGGGATGAGCCGCTGCATCCGCGGCAGCGTCCGCACGAGGTTGTGATAGTGACGGAAGCGGGCGGCGAGCCTGGCCCCCCGCACGCGCGGCTGCGCCGGATCGAACTCCCACGAGTGCAGGTACATGACGTAGTGGCCGTCGCGCACGAGGGCCCGCGCGACCAGGCGCCGGAACAGTGGGGCCGGGAGCACGCGGAAGTACCCGCCGCCGGAGACCGGGAACGACGCCGCCCCGAAGCGCTCGACGGGAAGCGCGAGCTCGATCAGGCCGTCGTCGGTCCGATAGACACCGGGCCGCAGGCGCGCGCCCAGATGGGCGAGCCGTCCGTAGCGCCGGTGGAGCGCGAACGGGTGGAAGCTCGAGTCGTAGCGGAAACCGTACTCGGCCAGGATCTTCAGGTGGCGCTCGCTGATGCTGAACGACGGCGCCCGATACCCGATCACCGGCGTCCCGCTGATGTCCTCCAGCGCCTGCCGGCTGCGCGTCAGGTCGTCCCGGAACTCCTGCTCCGTGAGCTGCATGGGCAGCACGTGGCCATGGCCGTGGCATGCGACCTCGTGGCCGCGCGCGGCGATCTCGCGGACCAGCTCCGGATCGCGCTCGGCCACCCAGCCCAGGACGAAGAAGGTCGCTCGCACGCCGTGCGACTCCAGGAGATCGAGCACGATGCGCGTCCCGTCGGCGGCCCGGCGTGGGCGCTCGTCCCACCCGGCGCGCGGGAACACGGCGCGCAGGTTCTCGACCTGGAACCATTCCTCGATGTCGAACGTGAGGACGCCGTGGCGTACACACCGCTCGGCGACCATCGATGGCGATGGCTGTCTGGCGATCGTCTCGAGCATCAGCTCGCCTTGACGACCTGCTCGGGTATCTGCTTGTCGTAAAGCTCGGCGGACTGCGCGCCTCGTCCGAACATCACGGTCTTCACCGAGTCGAAGACGATGCGTAGATCCAAGAGCGGGGACATGCGTTTGATGTAGAAGAGGTCGTACCGCATCTTCTCGATCTCTTCGTCCAGGCTGTTGGCGTAGCCGTAGCGGATCTGGGCCCAGCCGGTAGCCCCCGGACGGATCGAGCAGCGGATCGAGTAATACGGGATGTGCTCGCGGAACAGGCCGAAATTGGCAACCGGATGGGGCCGCGGCCCGACCAGGTTCATGTCGCCGCGCAGGATGTTGATGAACTGCGGCAGCTCGTCGAGCCGGAACCGGCGCAGCCAGTGGCCGACGCGGGTGATCCGATCCTGATTCTGCCTGACCCACTCCGAGTGCGGCCCGGAGGCGACGCGCATGGTGCGGAACTTGATCAGCCGGAACGGTCGGCCCAGGCGGCCGATCCGGTCCTGGACGAACAGCGCCGGACCGTCCGAGTCCAGCTTGATGATCACGGCGACGGCCGCCATGAGCGGGGCCGTCACCACGAGCCCGACGGCCGCCACCACCATGCTGATAGCGCGTGCGATGGCGAGGTCGGGCGGCGACTTCCAGTACCCGGAATCGAAGATCAGCGCGCTCGGCATCAGGGACTCGAGCGCCATCCGCCCGGTCAGGTTCTCGTAGACCTGGGTGGCTTCCTCGATGCGGACGCCGCCGGCCTTGGCCTCGAGGAGCGCCCGCACCGGCAGCCGGCCGCGGCGCTCGGACAGGGCCACGACGATCCGGTTGGGACGGTGCTCGCTCAGGATCTTCGAGATGTCGGTGATCGGACCGAGCACGGGGACGCCGAACACGGTCGCCTCGCCCACCACCCGGTCGTCGACGATGCCGAGGATCGTGAGGCCGTCGTTCGGCCGGTTCCTCGCTTCGCGGACGAGATCGGCGACGAGATCGTTGGAGCCCACGATGATGACGCGGCTGCGGAACCGGTGGCGCATCACCGTGTAGGTCGCGCCCCGCAACGGGATCAGCACGCCGACGATGATCAGCACGCTGGAGACGAACGGCCCGTTGGCCATGTTGAGATCGGGCAGCGCCATGTACGAGAACGCGGTCAGGATGAACATGACGCCCAGCGATTCGGCCAGCCGGAACAGGAACATCTCGAAGTCGCGGACGATGTAGAGGTCGTAGAGGTCGTTGTAGTAGAAGGCGACGATGCAGCAGACCGAGAGCACCAGCGCCTGGAGCAGGACCTGGACGGCCAGGTGGAGGTTGTCCACCCCGCCCGGCCGCCACAGTGCCGTCATGGTCGTGACGCCGCCGAACACGGCGACGCCTTCCACGAGGGCGAGAAGGAGCGGTTTCATGGCCCGTGACTAGTGCGTGATGCCGTTGCCGCTCAGGTAACCGGTTCCGTTTCCGCTCGCGTTGCCGTTGCCGTTGCCGTGACCATTCCGGCGCAGGCGCCGGCGGATCGAGCCGGTCCATCCGCCGCTCGGGTCCGGGCCATAGGAGTTGTAGAGGTGCTCGGCGATCGGCTGGTCGTCGCGATTGAAGATGAGGCCCAGCACCTTCGACTGTCCGAGCACGTTCACCGTCTCGCTGAGCAGCCGGGTCGGCGTCTTGTGCGCGTTGACGATGATGAGGAAGCCGTCGACACCGCTGCTGATGACGCGGCAGTCGGGCACGGCGATGACCGGCGGTGTGTCGACGATCACGTAGTCGAAGCGGCGCCGGGCTTCGTCCATCATCTGATGCAGGCGGCTCGACTTGAGGAGCTCGTAGGGCGCCGACTGGCGCGGCCCCGAGGGAATGATCGACAGGTTGAACATCGGCAGCTCGACGATGACGTCGTCCAGGGAGGCGCCGGCGCCGAGCACGGCGACCACGCCCTTCGGGTTGAAGCCCCGGAGTCCGAGCTGACCATTCACCGCCGGGCGGCGAAGGTCCATGTCGATGAGCAACACCTTGGTCTCCCGGGCCTGGGCCAGGGCGCCGGCCAGGTTGATGGCCGTCGTGGTCTTGCCGTCACCGATGCTGGGGCTCGACACCCCGACCACCGACACGCCCGTCTCGGTGTGCATCTTCTCGACGAGGTGTCGCAGCGTCCGATACTGCTCGCCGGCGAAGCTGTTCGGCGTGAGCAGCGTGACCAGGCGGTCGTCGACGCTCTCGGCATCGTCGTCCTTGACCGTCGGCACGCTCTCGGTGAAGGCGGGCGCATCCGCTGCTCTCATCGCAAACGGCATCGGCGTGGCCGCCCTGCCACCTTCGGTCGCACACGCGGCTTCGGCTTCCGTCTCGTCCTCGACCTCGGCCTGGATCTCCGGCTCCTCGTGCATCCGGATCTCCGGCTCGACGTCCGCGTAGATTTCGGGCTCGACGTCGGCGTGGATCTCCGGCTCGATGACCGCGTGGACCTCGGGCTCGACCTCCTCATGGATCTCGGTCTCGATATCCATGTGGATGTCCGGCTCGATGTCCTCGTGGAGCTCGGGCTCGATCGCCGCGTGGATCTCGACGTCGTCGTAGATCTCCGACTCGACGTCCACGGGCATCTCCGGCTCGACCTCGGCGTCGATCTCGACCTCGACCTCCGGGTGGAAGATGGGGTAGAGCTCCGTATAGATCGCGTGCTGGATGTCGGTCGCGATCTCCGGCTCTGGCTCCGGCTCGACTTCCGTCGCGACCGCCGCCTCGACCGTGGCCACCTCGAGTTCCACGGGCGCGGGAGTCTCCACGGCGACCGGGGCTCGCGTCTCGTGGCGCGGCGTGATCGTCGGCGCGACCGCCACGAGCTCCGGTTCTGGCGTCGGCGTGGGCGTGGGGGCCGCCGCGGGTCGCGACTCCTTCCGCGGAGTGCTCGCCGGCGCGGTCGCCACGACCTCGGGCGCCGGCGTCGGCGTGGCCTTCGGGGCCGCCGCGGGTTGCGACTCTTTGCGCGGCTTGCTCACCTTCGCGACCACCGGGACTTCGGGTTCCGGTTGGGCTGGCGGCTCCGCGGCCACCGGTGGCTTCCGATTGTTCCGTTGCTTGGCCAGCCGCTCGTCGCGGTCCCGTCCAGCCTGCTCGAGGGCTCTGAAGAATTCGCTCATGGCAGTAACCACGCCCTTGCTGCGCGCGCCATCTCGAAAATGGGCGCGGCGATTGAACCACCCACTGCCGAATGCATCGTGAGGACCGCGGCCGCCGCCGCCGTGCTGGCCGCCATCGTTCCGACGACCCACCGCACCAACCGTCGGCTGTCGCGCGATTCCGACGGCGCGCGCTCGCCTTCTTCCAGGTACTCGATGGCCTTCTCGACGATCGCCCGGTCGATCCGCCGCTTGCGGAGGGCGTAGCCCGAGACCAGGCAGTGATCGCAGACCATGTTGATGACGCGCGGGATGCCGCTCGCGTACTCGGCGATGCGCTCGACGGCCCGGTCTTCGAACAACCGGAGGTCGCGAGCGCCCGCGATGCGCAGGCGGTTGCGGATGTAGTCCCTGACCTCGTCGCCCGACAGCGGATGGATCGTGCAGCGCAGCGCGATGCGCTGCTTGAGCTGGCGCAGACTCGGCAGCTGGAGCTTCGTCTTCAGCTCGGGCTGACCGATCAGCATGATCTGCAGCAGCTTCTGGCTCGGGGTCTCGAAGTTCGACAGCAGGCGGACCTGCTCGAGAATCGAGGTCTCGAGGTTCTGCGCCTCGTCGAAGATCACCACGCTCTTGCGACCGGCCCGCCGCTGCTCGATGAGAAAGGCATTGAGGGCGATCAGGCGCTGGACCCGCGTGCTGGCCTCGGCGTTCACGCCGAAGTCCTTCAGCATGTACTCGAGGATCTCGTCGAAGGAGAGCGTCGAGTTGTAGATGAACGAGACCGCCGTGGAGCCCGCGTCGAGCTTCCGCAGCAGGGCGTTCAAGAGGGTCGTCTTCCCGGTACCCACCTCGCCGGTGAGCACGAGGAACCCCTTGTCCTCCTGGACGCCGAAGACGAGGTGCGCGAGCGCCTCCCGATGACTCGGCGTCATGAAGAGGAACTTCGGGTCCGGCGTCGCATTGAACGGCTTTTCGTTGAGGCCGTAGAAAGCTTCGAACATGCCCCTCTCCTTACGACCTTCCCCGCGTCATGAGTGACACGAGGTACTCGTTGCCGTGCGCGATGACGTACGAGCTGCCGACGAGCACGGCCATGGCGAGCACCACCGCGACCATGGCCAGGCGCCCCTGGCGCTGACGGCGCAGCACGTCACGGCCGGTGACGATGGCCGGGATGCTCAGCAGCACCGGCACGCTGCTGAAGACGCGGAGGCCGTCGACCGAATGGAAGGCCGGACGGATGCGCTCGGCGGAAACGACCGCACCGACGGCAAGACCGAGCGACAACACCACGGCCAGGATGCCCAGGCGCACGCGGTTCGGAGCGATCGGCTCCTCGGCCGGAACGGCGGGGTCGAGGATCCGGAACTGCTCGCCCTTCTGGCGTTGCTCCATGCTCTCGGCCAGGAGCGCTTCCTCGTACCGCTTGAGCAAGGACCCGTACAGCTCACGCGTGGAGTCGTAGTCGCGGGTGACCTCGATCAACTCCTGCTCGAGCTTGGGCGCGTTCTGCATGCGGCCCACGTAGGTCGCGATGCTCGCGCGCAGGCGCTGCTCCTCGGACCGCAGCGCACGGATGTCGGCGTCCATCTCTTCCTGGGCCTGACGCAGCGGCTGCAGGTACGGATTGGGGATCATGGCCTGCACGGGCGCCGGCGCCGGGCTCACCTCGGTCTTGACCTCGGCCGTCGGGTCGGTCTTCGTCTCGGCCTTCGCCACCGGCGGGACCGGGCGCGGCCGTTCGCTGATCTCCTTTTCCAGAAACTCGATGGCGGCGCGCAGGCGGACGACGTCGGGATACTTGTCGCTGAAGCGGCTCCGCATCGCGCGCAGCTCCTGCTGGAGCCGGAGCAGCTCGGCAGCCGACGGATCGACGAGCACGGGCGACTGCACGGGCGACGGGCCGGCCGGCGCCGACACATGATCACGCGGCGCGGACGAGAAGACGGGCGCGGGCTGGTGCGGGTTGGGGATGTACTCGGACGCTTGCGCGGCCCGCTTGGCCAGGAGCTCGCGGCGCTCGGCCAGGCGGGTCTGGCTGTCGACGTTGGCGCGCAACTGGGTGTCGAGTCGCTCGATCATGCCGAGGTTCACGCCGACCTGCTGCGGCAGGTCCACCAGGTTCCGCTTCTTGAACTGGCTGACCTCTTTCTCCTGCGTGTCGAGCTTGGCCTTGACCTCGGCGAGCTGCGCCTTGAGGAACTCGGCGGTGCCGGCGGCCTGGCGCTCGCGCACCTTCAGGTTCTCCTCGATGAAGAAGGAGGCCAGCGTGTTGGTGACCTGGGCCACGGTCTGCGGATCCTTGCCCCGGAAGCTCACCGCGAAAGCGATGGTGCCCCGCTGACCGGCACGGTCCACGCCGCGGTACTCGAGCTGGATGTCCGAGCGCATGCGCTCGATGACTTCCTCGGCCGCCACACGCTTCTTCAAGTCTTCATAGAGGTGGAAGCGCGTGATCATCCCGTCGAGACGGGCGCGGCTGAACACTTCCTGGCTGATCGTCTGCAGCCGCGTCTCCAGCCCGCTGGTGACGGTCGGGCGGACGAACGCCTCGGGCACCTGCTGACGGTCGACGAGCACCAGCGCCGAGGAGCGGTAGAGGCTCGGCAAAAACGCGATGGTGCCGATCGCGAGGCTGAAGGGCAGCAAAAATGAGACGATGCCCATCCACTTGCGCCGCTTCCATACGGCGACCACCAGGTCGAGGATCGATTCTTCGTTGAGCTTCATCATGGCACCAGGACGATGTCGTTGGGTTGGAGGAAGAAGTTCTGGCCGCTGAGCTCGACCGCCTTGTTGTAGTCGAAGGGGATCCGCTCGGTCTTGGCACCGTTCTGACGAAGGACGACGATCTTGGACTTCCTGGAGAAGTACGTGAACCCGCCGGCCTGGGCGATCATGTCGAGCACCGTCGTGTTGCTCTTCAGCTCGTATCGACCCGGACGGTGCACTTCACCCATGACCGAGATCTTGAAGCTCCGGACGTCGGTGACGATGACGGACACTTCGGGGTCGGTCATGAACTCGCTCAGGCGCTTCGTGAGCACGTCACGCAGCGCCAACGGCGTGAGCCCGGCCGCCTGAACGTCGTGGAGGAGCGGGAGGGAGATGAGACCATCGGGACGGACCGGGACGGCCCGGGTGAGCGCCTCGTTCCTCCAGACGATGATCTGGAGCACGTCTTCGGGACCGATGATGTACGACGAGGGCTCTACGGGCGCGGCCTTGGTCGGCGGGGTCGTGGTCTCGGCCCCGGCGAATCCTCCCAGGAGCACCAGCACCAGGGCCCAGGCGACAGTCACTGTTCTCATGCTTCCTCCGTCTCGACGTCGTTTCCGCATGTGGGCTCGTTCTGCGCCCAAAGTCGGTGAGTGCATGCCGCGGCACTGTAGGTGAGGGGGGGTGAACCCAGCAATATCTCGGGGGATAGAGTTTTATGTAACTTCCGGTATAGGCAGAACGGGGCTAAAACGCGGACCGAACGACGCTCATCATCTTCGCGTCAGGATTGAGCGATCGGCGTGATCGACTAGAGCGAGTAGGAGTGCAGCTGGACGGCGACGGCGTACGCGTCGGTGGTCTCGTCGACTCTCACCACCGCTCCGGAGCAGCGCACCCGATAGTTCCCTCCCGGGTCGAACTGGCCGAGCAGCAGCGCGAACTCGATGACCTCCCCCAAATGCATCATGGTCCTCGTCTCGAAGAGGACACCCACCTCGCTGACGTCCCGGGTGATCCCGGTGCCGGTCTCGAATTCGACGGGCACGACGACGTGA
>Ga0209266_1002089_pt1 | contig 12793 bp, 14 predicted proteins | sample GraSoiAngelo_132_FD_185889 | JGI IMG/M metagenome (GOLD analysis project Ga0209266, IMG submission 185889) | Grasslands soil microbial communities from the Angelo Coastal Reserve, California, USA - 14_0929_02_40cm (SPAdes) (version 2) | ecosystem: Environmental > Terrestrial > Soil > Grasslands ...
GAGATTGTGGAAGGCGCGCTGGTACTCGCGCGCGATCATCACGACGATGCGGAGGTTGGCAGTGACGAGGCGCCACGCGGCCTGGCGGTCCTCGTGCTCGTGCCAGCGCACGGCGAGCTCGTGCTCCTCCTCGCGCGAGAGGACGGGGATGCGGCGGATCTCGGCCAGGTAGCGCTGGAGCGCGTCGGTGGGGACGAGCGCGCCCGCCGGGCGCGACTCGACGGCGCGCTCCGCCTCTGGGGCGCGCTCCGCGGGCGGCGGGACCGTCACCTCGGGATGGATGTCGGCGTCGCGTGCCATGACGCTCCGAGCGGACCGCCTCCTAGACCGCAAGATGCGCCCGCGGGTTGCCGCCGTACGCCTCCTCGAGCGCCTCGACCGCATCCTTCAGGCGATCGGCCGCTCCGTCGGTGGGCACCTGCACCATGAGGCGCACGTAGAGGTCGCCCGGCGCGCCGCCCTTCGGATCGCGGACGCCGCGCCCGGAGAGGCGAAGGCGCTGCCCGCTCTGGCTTCCCCTGGGCACCTTGAGTCGCACCTTGCCGTCCGGCGTGGGCACGGCGATGGTGGCTCCGCGGATCGCCTCGCCGACCGTGATCGGCACCTCGATGGTGAGGTCCTTGCCGTCGCGCTGGAGGAACGGGTGCGGCCGGACCCTGACCACGAAGTAGAGGTCGCCCGCCGCAGCGCCGCCGCGCCCCACCCCGCCCTTGCCCCGGACGCGCACGCGCGCGCCGTCGCTCACCCCGGCCGGAATCCTGACCGTGAGCTGCTCGCGCTGCTCCACCGTGCCGGTGCCGCCGCAGCGCGTGCAGGCGCGCATCCGCTGCCGGCCGCTGCCGCCGCACTGCGGGCACGGCGCGGGCCGGCGCACGCTGACCGCCGTCTTCGTGCCGCGGAGGGCATCGAGGAAGTCCACCTCGATCGGGTGCTCGACGTCCGCGCCGCGCACCGTACGCGGCGTGGCGCGCGCGCCGGCGCCGGCGCCGAACAGCTCCTCGATGACGTCCGCGAAGCCACGCTCCTCCTCCGCCTCGCGCCGGCGCCGCCGCCCCTCGAAGCCACTGAAGCCGAAGCCCTCGAACGGGCTCCCGCCCCGGAACGAGAAGCCGTGCCCGCTCTCGGCCCAGCGCCGGTACTCGCGCGCGCGCGCCGGATCGAAGCCGGCCTGCAGGCCCTCCAGGCCGAACTCGTCGTAGAGCTTGCGCTTGCTCGGGTCGGTGAGGACATCGTGCGCGACCGAGATCTCCTTGAAGCGCTCCTCGGCCTGCTTGTCGCCGGGGTTCAGGTCGGGGTGGTGCTTGCGGGCGAGCCGGCGGTACGCCTTCTTTATCTCCTCCGCGCTGGCGTTCCGCTCGACGCCGAGGACCGCGTAGAGATCCCGCTCCTTCTCCTTCGCCATCGCCCCCGCATCAGCCGCCGTACTTGAGGCGGACCTTGTCGGCGGCGATCTCGCGCAGCGCGGACACGATCTCCTTGTTGTCCGACTCGACCAGCGGGCGTGCGCCCTTGAGCAGCTGCTTCGCCCGCCGGGCGGCGAGCAGGACGAGCTCGAAGCGGTTGGGAACGCGCTGCAGGCAATCCTCGACTGTGATGCGTGCCATACGGTGACGGAACCTCCTCCCGCAATTAGTAACGGAAATCCGCCAGCAAGGGAATCGCTTGACTTGCCACGGGGCGGTCGCTACGAGCCTCCCGCACATGGGGCTCCTGTCGCGCCTCTTCGGGAACCAAGGCGGCGTCCGCGACCTGCTCGCGGACCTGACCGAGGATTACCGCGCCGAGGCCGCGCAGGCGGCCCTGCTCCGCGCGCACGCGGAGCGCGCGCGCTATCCGCAGGCCGCGAGCGCGCTCGGCGCGCTCGCCGAGACCGAGGAGCGCCACGCGGAGTGGCTGCGGATGCGGCTCCTCGCCCTCGGCGGCCAGCCGCCGCCGGCGCCGCGGGCGACGGCCGGCGGCAACAACCAGTGGGAGCGAGCGGTCGCCGCGCTGCACGCCGCGCAGGCGAAGCGCCGCCGCCTGGTCGAGCAGACCGCGCACTGGGATCCGGAGGAGCCGGAGGTGGTGGCCCTCCTGCGTCAGATCGAGCAGGAGGACCAGAGCCAGCTGCCGGTCTACGAGGCGCTCATCATGCGCAGCGACCCGCAGTCGATCGACTGAGCTCGCGCTGTCGCTGGGAGTCCGTCCGAGTAATCATGGTGAGCGAGGCGAACGAGCCGGGGAGCGAGAGCGGCAAGCGCAGCGACGACCGACGAGGTGCGGCGCGCGGGACGCGCGCCGGGAGTTGGCCGCCGCAGGAGGGAGGAGCGAGCACGCCGCTCGCAGCCCCCGGATCGTTCGCCGCAGCCGCCATGATTACTCGGACGGCCTCCTAGCTAGCGCGTCATTTCGACGAAGAGCGACGCCGAGCCGCGCTGCACGCGCAGGAGCGCGCGCCCCGGGCTCGCGGCGAGCGCGCGGCCGAGGTCCGCGGGCGAGCGCATGGGACGGCGGTTCGCCTCCACGATGACGTCGTCCGGCTCGAGCCCGGCCTCATCGGCCGGGCTGCCGTCCTCGACGTCGACCACGCGGACGCCCGAGCCGGGCTCGAGGCCGAGGCGGCGCGCGTCGCGCGGCCCGAGCGTCTCGACTCTCAGGCCCCACGCCTCGGCGCCGCCCGGGCTCGGCTCCGCGCGACCCTCGCCCGGCGGCTGGGGCGGCATCTTCGCCACCGTGACGTCGACCGTGCGCTGCCGGCCGTCGCGCACGAGCGTCACCGCGACGCGCGCGCCGGGAGCCGTCCCGGCCACCAGCAGCGGCAGCTCGCGCGAGTGGCGGATGGCGTGCTCGCCCCAGCGCTCGATCACGTCGCCCCGCGCGATGCCGGCCTTCGCCGCCGGGCCGCCGGCGGTCACGTCGGCGACCAGGGCGCCCTCGGCGGCGGCGAGGCCGAGGGAGCGAGCGAGGTCGGGCGTCACGGACTGGATCGCGACCCCGATCCAGCCGCGCACCACGACCCCGTGCGCCCGCAACTGGTCGATCACCCAGCGCGCCAGATTTATCGGCACGGCGAAGCCGATGCCGACGTTGCCGCCCGCGGGGCTCACGATGGCGGCGTTGATGCCGATCACGCGCCCCTGCTGGTCGATCAGCGGGCCACCCGAGTTCCCCGGGTTGATCGAGGCGTCGGTCTGGATGAAGTCGTCGTAAGGCCCTTCACCGAGGAAGCGCCCCTTGGCGCTCACGATGCCGGCCGTCGCCGTCTGCGTGAGACCGAAGGGGTTGCCGATCGCCAGCACCCAGTCGCCCACCTTGACCGCGTCGGAGTCGCCCAACGGGAGCGTCGGCAGGGGCCGCGGCGCCTTCACGCGCACAAGCGCGACGTCCGTCTTGCTGTCGCTGCCCACCACCCTGGCTTCGAGCTCCTCCTCGTTCGCCATGCGTACGCGGATCTTCGCCGCCCCCTGCACCACGTGGTTGTTGGTGACGATCTCGCCGTCCGGCGAGATGATGAAGCCCGAGCCGAGGCTCCGCTGCACCCGCGGCCCCTCGCCGAAGAAGCGGTGGAGGAAGTCCTGCATCGTCTCCTGCTCGCCCCCCTCCTCGGTGCGTCCGACCGTCGCGATGTTCACCACCCCGGGCTCGGCCCGGTCGAGCACGTCCGCGAACGACGACAGCGGCTCGCGCGCGGCGGCCCGGTGCGGGAGACTCGGAGCGAGCACCAGGGCGAGGCAGACGGTGGACCGGAGGGTGCGCCGGGGAGGCACGGGAGCCCATCTAGCCTCGACGGGCCTCGCCCGCCAGCCCCGCGGGACGGCGGGAGCGCCCTCGCTGCGAGCCAGAGGAAGACCTTCACGAGCGCAACGATCGCGCGGCCCGGCCGCAGCACGCTCGCCACGGCAGGGAGCACCGCGGCGAGCGAGATGAAGGAGGCGTCGACCACCGCCGGATCCGGGGCTTCGTGCGCGATACCGGCGCCAGGCTGCGAGCTTTGGTGCGCTCGATGACGACGACACCAGAGCTTCAAGGAGCTGACCCGAGATGCGCTCCCGCAGCCTGCTGCCGATCGCCGGCGTCCGAGGCCGGCGCAGCTCCTCGGGGCCACCACTACCGCGGCGCTGGTTTCGGCGGCCAGATGCGGCGCTCAGGGTCGGAGGGGCTCATGAGGCCGACGAGGTTGCCGTCGGGGTCTTCGACAATCGCGTAGCGCGCCCCCCAGAAGGCGTCGTACGGGCGTTGCTGGCCGCGGTAGCCGGCGGCCGTCAGCTCTTGATACAGCCGGTCGACCTCCGCGCGCGAGGCGACGCCAAAGCCAATCACGACGGACGGTGCGCCGGGCGCGTCCGCGGTCGAGCTGTTCCAGACCTCCGCGAAGTTGCGGCTATCGAGGTCGAAGTCGAGCGCGCCGGCGTTCGTGGCGGTGCGATGATCCGGTCCGCTGTCTTCGATCTCCATACCGAGTCGCCGATAGAAGGCCGCGGACGCCTCCATGTCGCGCCCGACGAGGTTGAGCTGGTTCAGAGCATGACATCTCGCCGAGGCGCCCCATCGCGGCGCGGACGCGCCCCACCGCGCCCGTCGTCGACGTCACCAAATATTCATACACCGTCCGGCCTCCGCTTCTGCTACGATCCGGGTCACGGCTTTCCGGAGCCTGCGGCGCATTTCCTTGGGGCCTCTGTGCGATGAGGGCGTCGAAGCCGCCCGTCGGCCGCGTACGTGATATTTGGCTCGTACGTGCATTTGACAGCACGAACATGGAGACGCTCGAGAGGCTGGGGGCTGGCGCTGCTACCGCTGCTCGGGGGACTCGCGGGGATGGCGGCTGCGAAGATGGGGCCACCGGAGAACAGGATAGTCTTCGACATGGTGCGCTCGACGACGGTCAACAATGCGGGGTGCCTGCCGGACGCGCGCGGGCTGGTCACCGTCACCTCGATCGGTCCAGTTGAGATCATGCGGGTGCGGGTGCAGGGGCTGCCGCCCAATACGGAATTCGACTTCTTCGTGATCCAGGTCCCCAATGCCCCCTTTGGCCTATCCTGGTACCAGGGCGACATCCAGACCGATGACGAGGGGAGCGCGAGCCAGCGCTTCATCGGTCGCTTCAACACCGAGACGTTCATCGTGGCGCCAGGCGTCGCTCCCGCACCTGTCGTGCACGACCAGCAGCCGTTCCCTGACGCCGACGAGAACCCCGCGACGGCTCCGGTCCACACCTTCCACCTCGGGCTCTGGTTCAACTCGCCGGCAGACGCGGAGGCGGCGGAGTGCCCGAATACGGTGACGCCCTTCAATGGGGATCACACCGCCGGCATCCAGGCTCTGAGCACCCGGAACTTCCCAGATGACGACGGGCCCCTGCGGCAGTTGGTTCCCTGAGTCGCCGGGGCACCCGGTCTGACGAGCTCAGGCCACGGCGGGGCGGCGCGGTGCGCCTCGGCGTACCGCGGCCCCCGTTGCGCGCCACGCGCTCATCGGCCGGGATCCACGACACGCTCGCGGGCGCCGCCTCGCTGATCGCCGCCGTCCGCTCCGCCGCGGCGAGCGCCGCCAGAGCGTCGCGGCTCTCAAACGTCGGACAACGCGCGCTCAGACGTTCCGCCCCCTCCAGCGTCACCCTCCGCGTAGCAGAGCGGAGGTCTTGAAACGAACTCAAGACCGGCCCGTCCGTCTTCCGGGCGCTGCGGGGGCCTCGTCGACGCCGATAGAGCCAGTCCGCCGCCAGCCCACGCTCAACAACCACGTCCGCGGTCGCGCAACCGGCGCTGGCTCCCGCGACGGCTCGACGCCCTCCCTCCATCCCCCGAACCACGCGCCCGAGGAACACGGATCGATTCCCCGGCCGATCACCCCGTGCTTGCGCCCGTTCAGCAACACGTAGACGAGGCCGTGGCGCACCTCCCGAGGGGTCCGCAGCGCCCGGCCGTGGTAACGCTCCGCCCACACGCGGCCCCTCCGCCCGAGTCGGCGGTTGATCGCCTTCGCCAGGCGGATGCCGAGCCCCTGCACCCCCGTCCGAGCGCCCGCGTCCCCTCGGCCTCGACGAGGAGGTGCACGTGGTTCGCCTGGACCGAGTAGTGCACGACGCGAAAGGTCACGGCGGAGGCGGCCGCGAGGCCGCGGCGCAGCCCCGGGAAGAGGCGCGCGCGGCGTAGCGAGGGTAGGCCGCGCACGGCCCGCAGCGTCACGTGGACCGGCTGGCTGCCGTGGTGGAGGGGCCGTCGCCGATGGGGCACACCGGCCCTCGGTCCAGCCGGTTTGCGCCCCGCACCCGGCCGGCGACCGCCCCAGGTCCGGAACGGGAGCACGCCCTGACGAGGCCGATACGACATCTTGATTGGGCAGATATTATAGAAAGCCAGCATAGTTGTCAAGCCCCCCCTCGTGGGTGCTAGTCGAAGCCAACCCGTGGCCCATCTCAAAACCGACCACCCCCGGATGAGTCGGAGCTGGGGCTCATCGCGGTGCCACCCGCTGGGTCCACTACCGCGCACCTCAGGCTTCGCCCGCGCGGTGCTGATCCCCTCCGGTTCGACAAGTTCCGCTTCGACAACCAACCGACGCAGTTCCTTCAGGAAGCCGTGCGTTTCACGGTGGTGGTCGCGGTGGTGGAGGCGCTGGTGACTGTGGTCGCCTTTGTTCTCGCAAGCCGATAGTTCGCCTTCTCGGGGCGCGCCCAAGCTGTGAAAACCGACCATCGGCGCGGCGGAACCGCCTCACCGCGAAACTAGCACCAGCCCCCCGGTGCTGGTCGCTTGGGGGGCAAGCGCGACCACGACCAGCACCGCTTCCACCACCGCCACACGCAAGCCTGACAACACTCAGGACAGCAGCCTCCTCCCCTGGCGCCGCCGCGCGGCCGCGCGGGCGCTACGACCGCGCGAGCCAGATGAACACCTCGCGGTTACCTTTGGGGCCGGACAGCACGGACTCCGCCTCTCCCCGCACCGCGAGGCCGAGCTGCTCCGCCGCCGTGCGCACGCCGGCGACCGCCTCGGCGCGCTGCGCGGGGTCGCGCACCACGCCGCCCTTCCCCACCCGGCCGCGCCCCACCTCGAACTGCGGCTTCACGAGCGCGACGATGGTACCGCGCGGGGCGAGGACGCCCGCGACGGCGGGCAGGACGGTAGCGAGCGAGATGAAGGAGACATCGACGACCGCTAAATCGGGGGCCTCGGGGAGCATGGCCGGCGTCAGGTGGCGCGCGTTGGTGCGCTCGATCACCACGACGCGCGGGTCGTGCCGGAGCTTCCACGCGAGCTGCCCGTAGCCGACGTCGAGCGCGATCACCCGCCGCGCGCCGCGCTGGAGGAGGCAGTCCGTGAACCCTCCAGTCGAGGCGCCCACGTCGAACGCTACCAGGTCACGCACCTCGAGACCGAAAGCGTCGAGGGCGCCGGCGAGCTTCTCGCCGCCGCGGCTCACGTAGGGCGAGTCGGCGGTGCGGAGGCGCACCTCGGCATCGGCGGGGACCTCCGCGCCCGGCTTGGTGATCGGGCGGTCGCCCACGAGCACGTCGCCCGTCATGACGAGGCGCCGGGCGCGCTCGCGGCTCGCGGCGAGCCCGCGCTCGACGAGGAGGCGGTCGATGCGAACGCGCACCACCCGCGGCTACGAGGCCCGGGCGACCACGTACGCCGCGAGCGCGCGGAGGGCCTCGGCCGCCCGGCCGAGCCCGCGGAGCGCGGCCAGCGCCGCATCGCGCTCGCGCGCCGCCGCCGCGCGGGCGCCCGCCAGCCCGAGCACGCCCGGGTACGTCGCCTTGCCGAGCTCGTGGTCGGTGCGCCCGTCCGCCTCGGGGTCGCCGGAGGCGTCGAGGATGTCGTCGGCGATCTGGAAGGCGAGCCCCAGATGCTCGCCGTACGCCGTCAGCCGCCGGAGCGTGCGCGCGTCGGCGCCGGCGACCAGCGCGCCCACGCGCACCGCGCTGCGGAGAAGCGCGCCCGTCTTCCGGCGGTGGATGTCCTGCACACGGCGGAGGCTCGCGCGGCTTCCCTCGGCGGCCAGGTCGAGCGCCTGCCCGCCCACCATGCCGGCCTCGCCCGCCGCCGCCGCCACCTCGGCGACTGCGCCGAGGGCGCGCGCCGGGGGCACGCCGCGCGCGCCGGCCATCACCCGGAACGCCTCGGTCAGGAGCGCATCGCCCACCAGGATCGCGAGCCCCTCGCCCCACACCTTGTGGCTGGTCGGCTGGCCGCGGCGGAGGTCGTCGTCGTCCATCGCGGGCAGGTCGTCGTGCACGAGCGAGTAGGTGTGGATCATCTCGAGCGCGCAGGCGAAGGGCAGGACGCGGCGCGCCGGCGCGCCGCAGACCTCGCCCGCGGCGAGGGCGAGGATCGGGCGGATGCGCTTCCCGCCGGCCAGGAGGCTGTAGCGCACCGCCTGGCGGAGGCGGGCACGGGCGGGCGGGAAGCGCGCCGCGAGCGCGCGCTCGACCAGGCGCCCGCGCGCCGCCAGGTAGCGCTCGAGATCCACGCCTCCTACTCCTCGTCGGTCTCGAGCGGGCGGAGCACGAGCTTCCCGGCCTCGGACTTGAGCAGCACCTCGACCCGCTGCTCGACCTCGGTCAGGCGCTGCGCGAGCGAGCGCACGAGCGCGATGCCGCGCTCGAAGGCGGCGAGCGACTCCTCGAGCGGCAGCTCGCCCTTCTCCAGGCGCTGGACCAGCCCTTCCAGCTCGGCCAGGGCGTCCTCGAAGCGCGGCGTGGCGGGCAGCTCGGCCATCACGGCTTCTCGTCGGGCTCGGAGGCCTCGATGCGCGCGCGGGCCCGGCCGCGCGCGAACACCACGGCGACGGTGTCGCCCGCGCCGAGCGTGCCCGCGTCGCGTACCACGGGGCCGCTCGAGTCGCCCCGGCGCACGATGGCGTAGCCGCGCTCGAGGCAGGCGAGCGGCGAGAGGGCGTCGAGCCGTCCGGCCGCCTGCTCCACCGTCGCGCGCGCGCGCCCGAGCCGCACGCCGAGTGCGAAGCGGAGGCGCTCGCCCGCCGCGGCCAGGCGCTCGCGCGCGCGCGGCAGGCCCGGCGCCGGACCGCTACGCGCGAGGCGGGCCGCGAGCGTCGTCACCTCGCGCCGCTCCCAGGCGAGCCGGCGGAGGAGTCCCCGGCGCGCGCGCGCAGCGAGGTCATCGATGCGCTGGCTCAGGTCGCGGACCCGGCGCGCCGGGTCGCCGAGGGCGCGCTCGAGGCCGCCGACGCGCTCGCGGGCGGCGGCCACGCGGCGCGCGAGGGCGCGGCGGAGCCCCGCCTCGGCCCGCGCGAGGCCCGCGGCCACCTCCTCGCGGTCGGGGACGACGAGCGCGGCCGCGGCCGTCGGTGTGGGGGCGCGCGCGTCGGCCACGAAGTCGGCGATCGTGAAGTCGACCTCGTGGCCCACGGCCGAGACGACCGGGATCGCCGACGCCGCAATCGCCCTCGCCGTTATCTCCTCGTTGAATGCCCACAGGTCCTCGAGCGAGCCGCCGCCCCGCCCGACGATGAGGACGTCGAGGCCGCCCAGCCGGTTCAGGTCCGCGATCCCCTCCGCCACCTCGCGTCCCGCCCCTGCGCCCTGTACGCGCACCGGCCGCACGATGATGCCGCACGCGGGCCAGCGCTGGCGCAGCACCGTCCGCATGTCGTGGATCACCGCACCGCCGAGCGCAGTCACGACGCCGACCGCGCGCGGGAAGCGCGGCAGGGGGCGCTTGCGCGCGGCGGCGAACAGGCCCTCGGCGCCGAGGCGGGCCTTCAGCTGTTCGAAGGCGAGCTGGAGCGCGCCCAGGCCGCGCGGCTCCATGGTGTCGACGTAGAGCTGGAGGGCGCCGCGCGCCGGGTAGAGGCTCACGCGCCCGTAGACCAGCACCTCCATGCCGTCCGCGGGCCGGAAGGCGAGCGCCTGTGCGGCGCTCCGGAAGAGGACCGCGTCCAGCTGGCTCTCCTCGTCCTTGAGCGTGAAGTAGACGTGCCCCGAGGGCGCACGGCGGAGGTTCGAGATCTCGCCCGCCACCCAGACGCTGCCCACCCCGCCCTCGAGCGCCGCGCGCACGAGGGCGGCGAGCTGGGTGACGGTCAGGATGCGCGGCGCGGGTTCGGCACGGAGCATCGCCCGCGCCTACATATCACCCTTCGCGGCGCGCGACGAAGGTCTTGAAGACCTGCCAGCTCTTGAGCAGCTCGAGCGAGTGGTCGAGCTGCGGGTCGGAGCCGAGCTCGCCCTCCTTGACGTTGGCCGGCACGCCCTCGGGCGGGGCCTGCCCGGCGGGGCCCGGCTCGCGGTCCTTGCCTTCCTTCTCCTTGCCCTTCGCGCCGCCCAGGTGACGGGGCAGGTTCGCCTCGCGCAGCAGGGGGCCGTTGCCCTTGTCGCCCTTGGCGAGGAGCGGGGTCTGGTCCATGATGATGTCGGGCACGATGCCGGTCGCCTGGATCGAGCGGCCGCTCGGCGTGAAGTAGCGCGCGGTCGTGAGACGCAGCGCCGAGGTGTCGTCGAGGGGTAGGATGGTCTGCACCGAGCCCTTGCCGAAGGTCTGCGTGCCGAGGACGAGGGCGCGCTTGTGGTCCTGGAGCGCGCCCGCGACGATCTCCGAGGCGCTGGCGCTCCCGCCGTTCACCAGCACGACCATCGGGAAGTCGGCCCACGTGCCGGGCTTGTGCGCGAAGTACTTCTGTTTCTGGTTCTCGAGCCGGCCGTCGGTGTAGACGATGAGGCCCGAGTCGAGGAAGAGGTCGGCCACCTTGACCGCCTGCGTCAGGAGGCCGCCTGGATCGTTGCGCAGGTCGAGGACCACGCCCTGGAGCCCGCCCGCCTCCTTGTCGAGGTTCTTGAGGGCCCGCTCGAGGTCGTCGTCGGTGCGCTCCTGGAACTGCGTCACGCGCACGTAGCCGTAGCCCTTGTCGAGCATCTTCGACTTGACGCTCTGGATCTTGATGATCTCCCGCGTGAGCGTCACGTCGAAGAGCTCGGGCACGTTCTCGCGCTTCAGGGTGAGGGTCACCTTGGTGTCCTTCGGGCCGCGCATCTTCTTGACCGCGTCCACCAGCGACATGTCCTTGGTGAACTCGCCCTCGATCTTCAGGATCTGATCGCCGGCCTTCACCCCGGCGCGGTAGGCGGGCGTGTCCTCGATGGGCGAGACGACGGTGAGCACGCCGTTGCGGTTCGTGATCTCGATGCCGAGGCCGCCGAAGCTGCCCTTGGTGTCGACCTGGAGCTCCCGGTAGAGGTCGGGCGTGAGGTAGGCGCTGTGGGGGTCGAGGGCGGCGAGCATCCCGTTGATGGCGCCCTCGATCAGCTGCTTGGTCTGGACCTCGTCGACGTAGTTCTTCTGGATGATGGAGAGGATGTTGGTGAAGGTCTCGAGCCCCTCGTAGGACTCCTTGGGCACGGCGTCGACCTTCTGGACCCCTCGTCCGCCCGAGAAGAGCACTGCCAGGAGCACGGCCAGGCCGATCGCCCCGACCCACGTCTTCCGTCGCTTGCCGGTCATCCGCTGCACCTCGTGGGCGCCATGGTACGTGCCCGGGCGCCGAGAGAAAAACGAGAACTACGTCTAGCCGTCTGCCGAGCGCGGAGCAAGCCATTTTGCGCCGCGCCTTGCAAACCTCAGCGGCGCCCGCTACGGGAGGCTCCGGGGAGGTGAGGCGATGCGGGTGGAGACGCAGCTCTCGGCGTTCCTCGAGAACCGCGCGGGCGTGCTGGCGGAGATGGCTGCCGACCTGGCGCGCCAGGGGATAAGCATCCGCGCGCTCACCGTCGCGAACCTGGTCGACCACGCCGTCGTCCGCCTGGTGGTGAGCGAGCCGCAGAAGGCGCTCCACCTGCTCGGCGACCGCGGCGTGCTGGTGGTGAGCTCCCAGCTCGTCGCCCTCGACATGCCCGACGAGGCCGGCGCGCTCGCGGGGGTCGCCAAGCGCCTCGGCCGCGCGGGTGTCAACATCGAGTACGCCTACGGCAGCGCGCCCGTGGGCGGCGGGCGGGCCGTGATCTACGTGCGCGTCTCCGACCTCAAGAAGGCGCGCGCGGCGCTGGCGCCCCGCGGCCGTCCCCGGCGGCGATGAGCGCCTGGAGCGCGGCGATCTCGCCCGGCGCGGCCCAGTCGCGCGGGCCGATCACGTGCTCGACGACGTAGCCGTTGCGGTCGATCACGAAGGTCTCGGGGTAGCCCGACACGCCGTAGCGGTCGCCCACCTGGTGCTCCGGGTCGAGCAACACGGGGAAGGAGAGGTGCATGCGCTCGACGAACGGCACGACCACCCGCTTCCCGTCCTCGTCCTGGCTCACGGCGAGGAGGGCGAAGTCCGCGTCGCGGAGCGCGGCATGGAGCCGCTCGAGCGACGGCATCTCCTCGACGCAGGGCGCGCACCAGGTGGCCCACAGGTTGAGGACCACGACCTTGCCGCGCAGGCCCGAGAGACGGACCGTGCGGCCGGCGAGATCGGGGACCGCGAAGTCCGGCGCGAGCGCCGGGCCGCGCCGCGCGAGCGCGAGCAGGCCGCCGGCGAGCGCGAGCCCGAGCGCACCCGTGACGAGCAGGATCCTCAGGCCACGGCCGTTCGCCACGCCCGCCTCGAGAGGAGCCACCAGCCGCCGAGCGCGACCAGCGCGAGACTCACGAGCTGCGCCTCGGTGAGCCCGAAGAGGAGGCGCGGGTTCACGCGAACGAACTCGACCAGGAAGCGCGCCACGCCCGAGAGCACGAGGTAGAGCGCGAGGAGCGCGCCGGCGGGTACGGGCTCGCGCCGGAGGCGCCAGAGGAGCGCGAAGATCGCCACGTAGGCGGCTGCCTCGTAGAGCGGCGTCGGGTGCACGCGCACGCCGGCCGGCTTGTCCCAGCCG
>Ga0209266_1002103_pt1 | contig 12748 bp, 13 predicted proteins | sample GraSoiAngelo_132_FD_185889 | JGI IMG/M metagenome (GOLD analysis project Ga0209266, IMG submission 185889) | Grasslands soil microbial communities from the Angelo Coastal Reserve, California, USA - 14_0929_02_40cm (SPAdes) (version 2) | ecosystem: Environmental > Terrestrial > Soil > Grasslands ...
ATGAGGTTGTCGCCGTTCAGGTCCTGGCGGAAGTGAATCTTGGTGGGCGTCGCCTCGATGATCCCCCGCTTGACGCCGGGGGCGCACGGTCCCGGCGAGGGGGGGCCGAGCGCGGTTCCCGGGTCGTAGCTCGCCATGCGGAGCTCGCGCGCCATCAGGTCGATCACGCTCCGGGTCACGTTCTGGCTGTCGCTGTACACGTTCTGGGCCAGGAAGGCCTTCAGCTGGGCTTGCTGGAAGGTGTAGACCGCGGTGAGCAGGATGAGCGTCAGCCCGAGACCGGCGAGGACCTCCATGCTCGACATGCCGCGCGCGCGCGGCCGGCGGCGGGCGGCGCTCAGCACGGTGGGGTCGGGCCGCAGCGGACGTACGCGGCGAGCGTGGTGGTGTGGGACCGTGTGTCCGTCCACGAGACGGTCACGGTCACGGTGCGCAGCCCGAGGATGGGCTGATTGTTCGCCGAGACGATCCAGCGGCGGGTGAAGATACCCCCGGCGGTGCCGTCGGCCCTGAGCGGATTCGCCGGGTCGGTGTAGTTGCCCGGGGCGACCGCCGGCGCGCCGAACGGCGCGCTGCGCAGCTGCTCCAGCGTCTGCTGCGCGAGGGCATGGGCGGCGCTGGTCGAGTCGGCGCTCTTCTCGTTGTGGGTGAGCGTGATCGTGTTGGCGGCGAACGCCATCAGGGCGAGGGCGAGGAAGGACGTCGCGGCGACCGCCTCGATGAGCGAGAAGCCGCGCGCCGAGCGCCTAGCTGATCGTGGTCTTACCGAGCACATTGACCGTCACCGTCCTGCTCCCCGAGCCGCTCACGGTGACCGGGACCGTCACCTGCGCGGCGAGCATGCCCCGCGTGTCGAAGACGGGGTTCCCGGGCGATACCGTGCCGAGCTGGGCGCCGCTCGGGAGGGGCTGGGGCGCGGAGTCGGCCACCCAGCTGCCCGCCTGCGAGCGCTCGATCGTGTACGAGCCGTGCGCGGCGTCGAAGTTCACCCGGTAGGACGCGTTACGCGCGATCGCCCGCAGGCGGGTGGCCTGCAGGTCGGCCGCGATCTGGCGCGTCGCGCCCGCGAGCGCGTAGGGCGAGCGCAGGCGGCTCAGGTTGGGCACCCCGACGGCGAGCAGGACGAGCATGATCCCGCTCGCGATCACGACGTCGAGCAGCGTCGTTCCCCGGCTCTTCCGGTGGCGTCGAGAGGCCATCGCCCCGGAGAGCAACGGGGATGCCACGAGGAGGGTGCACGCCGCTGCGGGCGGGGCGCTGCCTTGCTGTGGCAGACGCGTGTCAGGTCCGCGTCGCTGCGGTACAACGGCGCGGAGCGGCTGCGGTGCCGAACGCCGCAGCGGGGGCCCTCACGGGCAACCGGCGGTGCCGGCGACGGCCTGCGAGCAGTCGATGAGCGAGGCCAGCTGGACGGGCGCGGGGAGCGCCATGCCGCCGCTCGCCTGGTTGGCGAGTCCGAGGGCCTGCGAGCTGTAGTTGACGAGCACGCTCCCGCCGACGGTCAGGTTCACGTCGTTCGTCAACAGCGAGCCGTAGAGCGTCGCGTTCCCCGAGTCGGTGGTCGTGCCGTCCACGCGCGTGCGTCCGCGCACGATGACGAGCCCCTTGAACTCGAGGCTGCCCTGGATGGTGAGGTCACCCTCCACGATCATAATGCCCGCGCCCGAGGCGTTGCCGTTGCCCAACACGACCCCGCTCGAGTTGTTGAAGTAGGTGATCTGCGGCTCCGTCTCGGTGCCGAAGGTCGTGTTGCCGTGGATGCTCGAGTCGTTGATGATCACCACGCCCGGACGGGCGACGAGATCGGCCGCAAACTGGTTCAGCTGCGCGACGCTCGGGGCCACCGGCGACGTGAGGATGCTCGGCACGGCGGGCGAGCCGGCGATGAAGCCGAGGCCGAGCACGTTGTCACGCTGCCCCGAGCTCAGGCTGTTGATCGCTTCCTGCGTGTTGGTGTCGTTGCGGGTCGAGAGGCCGGGGACGGGGTGGTTCGGGCTGGCGAGCCCACCCGTGTAGAGGTGGTCGTTGCCGTCGATCTTGAAGCCGTCCCCGTTGAAGGTGGAGTCGGTCCGGCCATCCTGCGAGAGGTAGATGGCTCCGGGCGCGGCGGTCGGGATGTTCGAGCGGTTGACGCGCGCCGCCACGACGTTGCGCACCCCTTCCGGGCCCGTCGCGGTCGCGACGAAGCGGCCCCAGTTGACGGGGTCGATCGGGTCGCTGACGGCGGACACCGTGTAGGCGTAGCCCCCGACCGGGCCGAAGGTCAGCGCGGCGCTGCCGAAGAGCGTGGGCCACGGCGTCACGACGTCGTTCTGGAAGTTGACCACACCCGGACCGTTCACCACCTGCATGGCGTGGGCGATCGCGGACTCGGCCACGAAGTGGACCTGCGAGGCCTCGCGGTAGTTGCGCGTGGCGCGGATGTCGGCGCTGCCCACGAGCAGCGCGCTCGCCGCGACCACGAGGAGCGTCGTCATGGCGAACAGCGCGAGCACAAGGGCGATGCCGGACTCGGCGGGTCGCGGGGCTCGCCTGGCGGAACGGGTATGCGCAGACACGGTGGCGGCTCTCCCCCTAGAAGTTCATCAGCGAGCGACTCCTGATCGCCACCTCGGATTCTGCGACCGACTTGATGGGTGTGGTGATCAGGGGGTTCGGGTTGGCCACGTTGGCGATCACGGTCAGCCGCACCTTGGCGACGCAGTCGCGATGGGGCCCGTCGAGCGCCCCCGCCGGCACCAGCTCGACCGGCGGGTTGCTCCCGTCGAAGTAGCGAAAGGCGAGCCCCGTGGCGGGGACGGAGTCGACGATTGCGACCGGCTGGGCGGTGCCGTCGGTGCGGCGGATCTGGCCCTCGGAGAGGTCGTAGGTCACGTCCTCGCCCGGGCCGGTGAGCGCGCCGTCGGCGTTCAGATCCTGGCGGAAGTGGATCCTGGTCGGGGTTGCCTCGACAATGCCCTGCTTCACGTCCCGGCAGGTGAGGGTGGTCGAGACGGGGAGCGCGAGATTGGTCGGGTCGAGTGACGCCATGCGCAGCTCGCGCGTCATCAGGTCGATCGCCGTGCGGGTCGCGCTCTGGCTCTGGGCGTACGAGCGCTGGGTGGCGAGGGCCTTCAGCTGCGCCTGCGAGAAGTTCACGGTCGTCCCCATCATGATGAGCGTGAGCCCGCTGCCGGCGAGCACCTCTATGGTGGAGAAACCGCGGCAGCTGCGGCGCCGCGTCTTCGCTCCCATTTCACTTCGAGACCGCATCACTTCGCTCGCTCCTCTGACACTCGAATTCACGCGAAGTGGTAAGCCGAAGCAACCGTAGTGCCATCGAAAAAGGCCCGCTCGGCCGTGGCGGAGCGGCGCCCTATGCGCGCTGCTGTGACACGCCCGGCACTGCGCCGTGCGGATTGGGACTGCGGGCGCACCCCGCCCCCTCCTTCCAGGGAGCGGCGCAGGTGCGCTAGTAGCGGGGGCACACCACCTGGACGTAAAGGAGGTCTCATGGCGGTGACCGTCAAGCGTATCACCCTCTGGCGCGCGGACGTGGACAACCACCCGGGCGCGCTCGCGCGCACCCTCGAGCCGCTCGCCCAGGCGGGCGCGGACCTGCGCCTGGTCATGGGCTATCGCTTGCCGCAGACTCCGGAGCGCGCGGCCATCGAGCTCTACCCCGTGAGCGGCAAGCGGGCGACGGCCGCGGCCGCCCAGGCCAGGCTGGCGGAGAGCAGGGACATCCCGTGCCTGCTGGTCGAGGGCGACAACCGCCCGGGCCTGGGCGCCGCGATGGCGCGCGCCCTCGCGGACGCCGGCATCAACATCGCCTTCCTCGTGGCGCAGGTGCTCGGGCGCAAGTTCACGGCCACGTTCGGCTTCGCCGACGAGGCGACGGCCGCCACCGCGATGCGCCTGATCAAGGCGTCCGCGGCGCCGCCGAAGCCGGCGAAGCCCGCGCGGCGCAAGCGTCGCTGAGGCGCCGCGTCCCCGCGCTACGCGAGACGATAGAAGCGGGTCGTGCGCCCGCCGTCGTGGAGCGGCACGATGCCGACGGTGCGCAGCCGGTGTGCGGACCAGCTAGGGACGCGCGGCCGCGATGCGGTCCAGGTGCCGGCGCGCCTCGTCACCGGCGAGGGTCGGCACCGACACGATGACGCGTTCCGCGCCCGCCTCGGCGTAGCGCGCGAGCACCTCGCGCGACGGCATCATGTCGACGGCGGGGCTCTCCAGGCCAGGGGGCGCGCCGATCATGACCGAGATCGAGATGGGGCGCGGATCACGCCCTCGGGCGCGGGCCAGCTGCTCGATCGTGCGGCGCGCACCCGGCACCTCGTCGGCGGGCAGCGCGATCGGCATCCAGCCGTCGCCCCAGCTCGCCACCCGCTTCATGGCGTTGGGGCCCATGCCTCCCAGGATGACGGGCGGGTACGGCCGCTGCACCGGCTTCGGCCGGCAGACGGCGGGCGGGAAGCGCACCCACCTGCCCTCGAACGAGGGAGCGTCCTCGGTCCAGAGCTTCCGCATCGCGGCCACCGCCTCGCGCATGAAGGCAAAGCGATACGGGAAGTGCGGCGTGAAGAGGTCCATCTCTTCGCGCAGCCAGCCCGCCCCCACGCCGAAGAGGAAGCGGCCGCCCGAGAGCCAGTCGAGCGTCGCGACCTGGTGCGCGGTCAGGAGCGGATCGCGCTCGGGGACGAGGCAGATGCCGGTCCCGACGCGGAGCCGGCGGGTGACCGCCGCCGCCGCAGCGAGCGTGACGAAGCAGTCCGGCAGCTCGGTGTACGGGCGCGGCAGCTTGCCGTCGTCGGAGAGCGGGTAGCGCGTCTCGTAGCGGGCGGGGACGAGCGGGTGCTCGGGCGCCCAGAGGGACTCGAAGCCGCGCTCCTCGCAGGCACGGGCGAGGTCCGTGACCGGGAGCGCGCTCCCGGTCACGAACATCAGGACGCCGATCTCCACCCGAGCGCCACCTATTTGGCATCGGCCGGCCAGGCGGCCTTGGCCTTCTTGAAGTGCTCGAGGGCCTCCTCCTGAAGCCCATCCGCGAGCGCCTTGTTGCCCGCCTCGTACTCCTTGCCGGCCTCGCCGAGATCCTTCCCCTCGGCCTGCGCCTTCTTGTACTTGGGGAAAAGCTCCTTCTTGATCTCGGTGGCAGTCGCCTGGGCCCAGGCGGGAGGGGCGATCGCGAGGACGAGCGAGGCGGCGACGGCGCGGACGAGGTGTCGCATGGATTCCCTCCCTGGTGTGCTGTGCGGCTCTTAGCCGGCGAGGTTCGAGCGCGCAAGCGGGTCGAAGTCACGGCTGCACCCGGCCGCAGCGGGTTTCCGGCAGCGGCATGCGGGTTCAGGGATCGGTCAGGTGGCGGTACTTGCCGCGAAAGAAGATCAGCGGGTTCCCCGCGCGCGCCTCGGCGTGCTTCACCTCGCCGATGTGGATGACGTGGTCGCCGCCCTCGAGCGTGTCGATGATCCGGCACTCGACGTGCCCGAGGGTGCCGGCGAGGATCGGCGCCCCGAGCCGGCCGAGCCGGAACTCCAGGCCGACGAACTTGTCCCCGCCCGTGGTCGCGAAGCGCCGCGACACCGCCTCCTGATCCTCGCCGAGGATGTTGAGCGCGAAGATCTTCGAGTCGAAGAAGTGCGGGTAGGTCTCGGCCTTGCGGTCGACGCAGATCAGGAGGAGCGGGGGCGTGAGCGAGAGCGAGGTGACCGCGTTGGCGGTGAGCCCGTAGGGCGTCCCGCTCTGGTCGCGCGTGGTGATGACGGTGACGCCGGTCGCGAAGCACCCCATCACCGTGCGCAGCTCGCTCGGGTCGATCGGCATCCCGACCGACTAATGCCCCCGGGTGGACCTGTCAACGGCGCGCGCCCCGCTTGCCGCCCGACGATCCCGGGGTGTAACGACGTCGCCGTGGACCTCGTCATCGACGCGGACGGCCACGTCCTCGAACCGCCCGACGTGTGGGAGCGCTACCTCGAGCCCGCGTACCGCGCGCGGGCGATCCGCGTGCGGCGCGGCCGCGACGGGCGCGACGTCCTCGAGATCGATGGCCGCCCGGCGCGGCTCACCACGCCCGAGATGCTGGGCGGCCTGGGCGGCATGGGGAAGAGCCTCGAGGACCTGGCGGCCGCGTGCCTCGCGGGGCGGTACGCGGAGAGCGCGCCGGCGGCGGCGACCGACCCCGCGGCGCGTCTCCGGCTCCTCGATCACGATGGCATCGCGCGCGCGCTCCTCTACCCGAGCCTCGGGCTCCAGTGGGAGGCCGAGGCGCCCGACCCAGGCTATGCGCTCGCCCACGCGCGCGCCTACAACCGCTGGATCGAGGAGTTCTGCGCGGGGAGCGGCGGGCGCCTCGTCCCCATCGCCCACCTCTCGCTCGGCGACCCCGAGGACGCGGCGCGCGAGCTCGAGCGCGCCGTGCGCGCCGGCGCGCGGGGCGGCTTCCTCCTCCCCTTCACGCTGAGCGGCGTGCCGCACGGCCATCCGGCGCACGATGCGCTGTGGGCCGCGGCCGAGGAGCTCGACGTGCCGATCGCCATCCACACCGGCGTGGACCCGAAGGCGCGCGACCTCCACCATCGCTTCGACGGCCTCACCTGGCCGGAGGGCGTGGTGCAGGGCATCTGGTACCTGCAGCTCATGTTCGCGCAGGCCGTGCAGCAGGCCTTCTCGACCTTCTTCCTCCATGCGACCTTCGACCGCTTCCCGCGGCTCAAGGTGGTCGTGCTCGAGTCGGGCGCGGGCTGGCTCGCCTACTGGCTCGACCGCATGGACGCGTTCGCCAGGGGACCGCTGCGGGTCACGCTGCCGCTCAGCGAGCTGCCGAGCACCTACGTGCGCCGGCAGTGCTGGATCTCCGCCGACCCCGACGAGCGCGCGCTCCCGGCCGTCATCGAGTACGTCGGCGAGGCCCGCTTTCTCTGGGCCACCGACTACCCGCACAGCGACCACGATGCGGACTACATGGCGGAGCTGCGCGAGCTGGGGGAGCGGCTGCCGCCCGACCGCCGGCGGCGGCTCTTCGGCGAGAACGCGGCGCACCTGTACGGTCTCTAGCTAGCGGCGCCGCGGGGGCGGACCGAGGAGCCAGCCCTCGCCCTCGGGATCACGGTACCATCCGGCGGCCGCGCACGTGCCCCCGTCGACAGGAAGCGTGACGCCGGTCACGTAGCCGGCCAGGTCGGAGGCGAGGAAGACGGCCACGCCGGCGATGTCCTCGGGCACGCCGGCGCGGCCGAGCGGCACGAGGAAGCGATGCCGCTCGCGCTCGGCCTCGCCCGCGAGCTTCGCGAGCCCTTCCGTGAGACAGAGGTCGGGCGCGATCGCGTTCACGCGGATCGCGTGCGGCGCCAGCTCGAGCGCCATCGACTGCGTGAAGCCGATGACCGCCGCCTTGCACGCGGCGTAGACCGCGTAGAAGGGCGCCGCCCTCCCGCCCTCGATCGAGACGATGTTGACGATGCTCCCGCCGCGGCCCCGAGCGATCATGCGCGGCGCGACCGCGCGCGTGCCGTGCAGGACCGTCTTCAGGTTGGCGCGCACGAGGGCGTCCCAGCCCTTCTCGCTGGTCTCGAGGAAGGCGGCGCGAAACGTGCCGCCCACGTTGTTGACCAGCACGTCGACGCCGCCGAAGCGCTCCACGGCGGCGGCCACGGCCCCCTCGACCGCCTCGCCGTCGCGCACGTCGGTGGGGAGCGCGAGCGCCGCTCCGCCTGCCCGTTCGATCTCTGCGGCGGTGGCGTGCGCCGAGGCCGCGTCGAGCTCGAGGACGGCGAGCCGGGCGCCGAAGGCCGCCAGCCCGAGGGCGATCCCCTTGCCGATGCCCGCCCCGGCGCCGGTGACGAGCGCGACGCGCCCCGTGAGGGACGCCTTCCCGGGGTCCATCGCACTACTTCGGCGCTTAGCGGACGAGGACGCGCTCGCCGTTCTTGAAGCCGGCGCGGAACTTGTCCGCGAAGCGCGACCAGCCCTCGGGGTACTTGCGGGCGTACACGTCCATCAGGCGCTGCTCGGCGGCCGCGTCACGGACCACCTCGCCCCGGGCCTCGAACGCCGGCCCGTCGGCCTTGCCGACCGCGATGCGCGCCCTGGGTCGCCCCCGCTTGATGCGCCGCACGCGCCAGGTGGTGGGCGGCGTGCCCACGTACACGGCCTTGCCGTCGTAGTAGAACCAGATCTCCGCGGCCTTCCCGAGCGCGCCCGATTTCCGCTCGCTCTGGATGTAGACGTACTTTGCCTCGTGCAGCGCGCGGTCGAGCTCGGGCGAGAGCCCGGCGCGCGCACTCGTGACCAGCGCGAGAGTCAGGACGAGGGTGGCGATGCGGCGCACGGGAACCTCCTCGGCGGACAGGCCGCGGACCTTACTGCCGGCCGCGCGGCCGATGCAAGCGGGCGGCGCGCTCGCTGGCACCGGGCGGGGGGCAGGCTATAATTCGCCGCCCCCATGGACGCCTTCGCGCGGTGGCTCGCCCGTCACCCGCTCGCCGTCGTGGTCGTGAACCTGGCCGTGACCGCGGCGCTGGGCGCCTTCGCGCTCCACCTCCGCATCGAGAACTCGCTCGAGAGCATGCTGCCAGCGCACGACCCGAAGGTCGAGTACTACGCGCAGACCCGCGCCATCTTCGGGAGCGACGCGGTCGGCGTGGTGGGGATGCGCGCCCAGAACATCTTCGCGCCCGCCACGATCGAGAAGATCGCACGCGTGACCGACCTGATCGCGAAGGTCGAGGGCGTCGAACGCGTGCTCAGCATCGCCAACGCCGTCGACCCGGCGGCCGACGTGCTGCATCCGCCGCGCCTCCTGCCGCGCATCCCGCCCGAGCCGGCCGAGGTCGAGGCGCTCAAGAAGAAGCTCGCGGCGACGCCGCTCTACGGCAAGAACCTGGTCTCCGACGACTTCACGGGCGCGGCGATCAACGTCTTCTTCAAGAACCTGACCGACGCGCAGTACCTCGACCTCGGCATCGACCGGAAGATCGGGGCGATCCTCGCCGCCGAGCGCGGTCCGGAGGAGTTCTTCTACACGGGCGCGGCGCACGTGAAGCAGGCCGCGGTCGAGCTCATGCGCCGCGACCTGGTGCGTTTCACGCCCGTCGCTCTCGTGCTCGTGCTGATCGTCCTCTGGTTCTCGTTCCGGACGGTTCGGGGGGTGATCCTGCCGGTGCTCACCGTGGGGGGGGCACTGGTGTGGACGCTCGGCATCATCGTGCTCGCCGGAAAGGCGATCACGCTCGGCACGTTCGTGCTGCCCCCGCTGCTGCTCGTGGTCGGCAGCTCGTACGCGATCCACGTGATGGCGCGCTACTACGAGCAGGTGGCGGCCGGCGCGCCGCCGGACCAGATCGTCGTGCGCGCCTTCACGCGCGTCTGGCTGCCGCTCACGATCTCGGCGGTCACCACCGTGATCGGCTTCGGCTCGCTCATGGTGAACCGCATCACCGCCATCTGGGATCTCGGGCTCTTCGCGGTGGTGGGGGTCGTCTGCTTGACCCTCACCTGCCTGACCTTCCTGCCCGCCGCGCTCCAGCTCCTGCCCTCTCGCCTGCGCTTCGCGCGCTCGGGCAAGATCTCGCCGACCCTCTCCGAGAACCTCCGCCGCGTGGGCGAGCGCGCCTTCGCGAAGCGGCGCCACATCCTGTGGGGGGCGGCGGCGCTCGCGGTGGCGGCGCTCGCCGGCGCGTGGCGCATCCGGGTGGACTCCGACTTCCTCTACTACTTCGAGCCGACATCGGAGGTGCGGCGCGCGAACGAGACCATCAACCAGCGGATCGTCGGCAGCAACCCCTTCTACATCGTGATCGACGGGCGGCAACCCGGCGCGCTCCGGCGCTGGGAGGAGCTGAAGCTCATCAAGGACCTGCAGGGCTTCCTCGCCAGGCAGCCGGGCATCACCTCGTCGATCTCGATCGTCGACTACCTCGAGGTGCTCGAGGCCGGCGTCAACAAGCAGGCGGAGGGCGGCGACCTGGTGATCGACGAACAGGGCAACCTCGTGCCCGCCGAGGCGTCGAAGCCCTTCTGGCAGGAACCGAAGAACCTGGGGCCCCTGCTCGACACCATGATGAAGAGCCCCGAGACCTTCAAGAGCGTGGTCACGAAGGACTTCAGCCAGGCCAGCATCCTCGTGCGCACCAACCTCTCGGGGTCGCGTAGCATCGAGCACACGCTCGACACCATCCGGCAGTACGCGGCCGAGCACTTCCCCGCCGAGCTTCCCGTTACGCTGACCGGCACGCTCGTGCTGCTCACGGGCACGACCTCGGACATCGTCGCCGGGCAGATCAAGAGCCTGACGCTCGCCCTCGCCATCATCTTCCTGGTGATGACGGCGATGTTCCTGTCGGCCAAGATCGGCTTCTTCGCCATCCTGCCGAACGTGCTCCCCATCATGCTCTTCTTCGGCGTGATGGGCTGGCTCGGCATCCTGCTCAACCTCGGCACGAGCCTGATCGCCGCCATCGCGCTCGGCATCGCGGTCGACTCGACCATCCACTACATGGCGCGCCTGAACCTCGAGCTGCGCGGCGAGACGGACCAGACGGCGGCGCTGGTGCGCACGCTGCGCACCGTGGGTGTGCCCATCGTCTACACCACCATCGCCCTCTTCTTCGGGTTTCTCACCTTCGCGCTCTCGAGCTTCGTGCCCATCCAGAACTTCGGCATCCTGGCCGGGGTCGCCATGGCGACGTCGCTGGGCGCGAACCTGGTCCTCCTGCCCGCGCTGCTCGCCACGACCAAGATCATCACGCTCTGGGACCTCCTGGGCGTGAAGCTGGGCGACGATCCCGCGCAGACCATCCCGCTCTTCGCGGGGCTCCGCCCCTCGCAGGCGCGCATCGTCGTGCTCATGGGCGAGCTCCGGCATTTCCAGCCGGGCGAGGCGATCGTGCGCCGCGGGGAGCGCGGCGACGAGATGTACGTCATCATCGAGGGCACGACCGAGGTCCTCGCCGGGGACGGCAGCGGGCGCCAGCGCATCAATCAGCTGCGACGCGGCGACGTGTTCGGCGAGATGGGGCTCGTGCGCCGCGCCGAGCGGACCGCGGACGTGGTGGCGGCGGGCGCCGTCGACGTGCTGGCGCTCGACGAGCGCTTCCTGCGGCGCATCCAGAACCGCTACCCGCGCATCGCCTCGAAGGTGTTCCTGAACCTGACGCGCATCCTGAGCGACCACCTGCAGCGCACGACCGAGCGGTACGTTGCCGCACGCTCGGCGTGAGCGGGCGGTCGTCACCCTCGCGCTGCTCGCGGCGTGCGGGCGCGGGCTGCACGAGCCGGCCCCCGAGGAGCGCGCGGCGCTCGCCGCCGCGGCGGCCGTGGCGCCCGAGCCGAGCGCCGGCTGCCGCCCCGGCACCTTCCCGCGGCTGCGCGGCGAGCGGCGTACCCTCGGCGTCGGCGGCGAGGAGCGCGGCTACCTGATCGATGCGCCGGCGGCGCCCGGCGACCGCCCGCTCCCGGTCGTCCTCTCCTTCCACGGCTTCCGCTCGAGCGCCTGGCGGCATCGCTGGTGGACCGGCCTCGGGCGGCTCGCGCTGCGCGAGGGCTTCGTCGCCATCCATCCCGAGGGCCACGAGGGTGTGCGCCTCCTCGATACGACGGGGCGCGGCTGGGACATCCGGCCGGGCGAGACGCGCGACGCGGACTTCGTGCGCGCGCTCCTCGACGGCCTCGAGCGGGAGCGCTGCATCGATCGCCGCCGCGTGTTCGCGACCGGCATGTCGAACGGCGCCTTCTTCGCGAGCCTGCTCGGCTGCGTCGCCGCCGACCGCGTTGCGGCGGTGGCACCGGTCGCAGGGGGACTCGACCTGCGCACCTGCGCGCCCGTCCGGCCCGTGCCCGTCCTCTTCGTCTATGGCCGCTCCGACCGCGTCGTGCGCGCCGAGCTGGTGCACGGCGCGCGCGACTGGTGGGCGCGGGCCGACGGCTGCGGCGCACCCGTCGAGCGCGACGGCTGCACGCGCTACACCCGGTGCATCGCGGACGTCGTCTACTGCGAGGGCCCGCAGGGGCACCGCTGGCCGCGCTCCGCGACGGCGCGCGTGTGGCGCTTCTTCCAGGCCCAGCCGCGGCGCTGAGGTGTGGATCGAGGCTTGACCGCGACGGCGCCGCGGCGCAAGACCGCCGCATGGTGAAGCTGGTGTTCCTCTGCCGCCGGCGGCCCGACCTGACGCACGAGCGCTACGTCGAGCTGCTCCTCGGCGGTCACGTGCCGCTCGCGCTCCGGCACCATCCGGCCCTCCGGCGCTACGTGGTCAACATCGTCGAGGACACGCGCGGGCCGGCCCCGCCGCTCGACTCGATCGGCGAGCTCTGGTTCGACACGCTCGCCGACTACCGCGAGCGCCTCTACGACTCGCCCGACGGCGCCCGCATCATCGCCCGCGACGTGGCGGGCTTCCTCGGCAGCAGCGTCGCGTACGTCACGACCGAGCACGTCCAGCGCGCGCCCGCCGCGCCGCCCGAGCTCGGCCGGCGCGCGCCCGGCGGGAAGCTCTTCGCGTGCCTCGAGCGCGTCCCGGGGACGACGCGCGCCGCGTTCCGCGCGCACTGGCTCGAGCGCCACGTCCCGCTGGCGCTCCGCCACCACGCCACCACGCGTTACGTGACGAGCGTCGTCGACGAGCGGCTCGGCGGCGACGGTCCCGACTACGACGGCTTCGCCGAGCTCGCCTTCGCGTCCGCCGAGGACCTGCGCGGCCGCGTCTACCTCTCGCCCGAGGGCCAGGCGGAGATCGAGGCCGACATCCCGCGCTTCATCGGCCGCGTC
>Ga0209266_1002107_pt1 | contig 12744 bp, 7 predicted proteins | sample GraSoiAngelo_132_FD_185889 | JGI IMG/M metagenome (GOLD analysis project Ga0209266, IMG submission 185889) | Grasslands soil microbial communities from the Angelo Coastal Reserve, California, USA - 14_0929_02_40cm (SPAdes) (version 2) | ecosystem: Environmental > Terrestrial > Soil > Grasslands ...
CCGAAGGTGTAGAGCACCAGCCCGCGCCGCACCAATTCAAGATTGGCTTGGAGCACCTCTTCACGTAGTTTCTGTAACCGCAGCTTCGCCATGATCGCTATTTTAGAGAGGATGTCAAGTAAATCCGCGTGAGTAATCGTTTACTGACGTAAAAAAAACTAGAGCACTTGGCTCCTGTTGTCAATCAACCTTCCATGCCAATTCACGTGACCGATGTCCCACTGCGCCCGAAAACCTATTCGAACTTCGTTGACACTAGTACTCAACCGCAAAGATATGCCCGTCCAGAGTGACCGAATCTTTCTCACTAGATGAGCACCGTATGGTCACTGCCTCTCCGGTTGTCATTGCGGAATGTTTTATCTCGCCAACTGCCCAGGAAAGCCCACTCCAGATCGCCTTGTCATAGTTGATTTCAATCGGAAGTGGCTGGCCACTTTGCCAGGCGCGCAACATCAAGATTTTGCCCATGGTAGTTCCATTCGGTGGAGCGCCACCCGAACTACGCCGGATACGGCCGTCACTTCCTCGTTGCTGCATTACGATTCGGAGGTCGCCGCGTTCTGGTGCTGATAGCTCAGCTTTAATCGCATTTTTGCCGTCGGGTATGAATTTAGCCGCAAGTGGCTGGATTCTGATTGGAATTCGCACATCCTCCTGAATACCCAAATCGTATTCGGGATTGGCATATCTGGCGAGCCCCACAACGGCTAATTGTCCCGGTCCTAGTTTGATTTTGCTGCCAGTTAACACGGGCACAAAGCCCGCGTCCCGAAAGAGCACGCGGCCCTCCTCATTAGGCTCCTGCAGACGAGAAAGAAGTGGCATTTCAATCTCTGCGATACTTTCTGTCGGATTCAGAATTGTGTAAACTGCGCCCCCGCTATCCACAGACCCAAAGCCGTACGGCTTAACTTCTCCTGGGATTCCACCGAATGTTTTGGTTCGACCCGTTGCCTCGAGGCGCAGATAGAGAGACTGCACCTTGGCAAACCAGCGTGCGTCCTCGTCAGAGATGAACTCCAGATTCCCATGCACAGTGTTCAGCCACCCTCCGCGAGCGAGCATCAGTACTAGCGCCCCTCTCCACGCGTTGGTTTTTCTGTAGTAGACAGTTCCAGTGTTCCCGACCATGAAGCCGGTCGAGTCGATGCGTTCAAGCGGCACGTCACTTTGTTCGTAGCGCCGCACCATGTGATCGCTGTAAATATCCATGGAACGCCAGAAATTCATCTCGGGTACGTCGGACGGCCGGGGATCGCCCGAGTACAAAGAATCGAAGACTTCCAACCAGCGCAGGTCAATAGGATGCTGGAATGGGAAGGGGTTAGCCGTAGATTCGATATCGCCGCCGAAACCATTAAAGGCTACGAGCACCACATTAGGATTTTTTCGCCGGAAATTTTTGAGCGCGGCGCGGAAGGCGTCGACGTTCCGGGAATAAATCTCTCCCCGCGACTGTGTCTCTTCCGCTTTGGGAGTTGCAGCCGTGAAATCTACAAAATCAAACTTGAACATCCGAATTCCGCGCTCGTACCAATACTGCAAGACATCTATAAAACCCTGCAAGAATCCACCTTCATAGAAAGACATCGCCCGCCGTTGCCGATTCAGCGAGTCCTCCCACTGGGGAACGGGGTCGATTTTCACAAGAGTATTCGTGCCGAACCATAGGCCGGGAATGAGGCCGTTGTCATTGCACCTCGTCAACCAGTGATCTGGACCATTTGGCCAAGTGGACTTTCGCCAGGTCTTGTAACCGCCGTCCTGGGCAAACCAGAATGCGTCCATCATGTAGTAATCGAACCTGACGCCAAAACGGCGCAGCCGAATGATCTCATCGAGTTCCTTCATTGCGAGATGTTCGGTCAGTTGTACGTTATCGGAAAGCTCGTCGTAGGAGGACCAATTGTTGTACACGAAAATCGGATCTGGAACGAAGGTCTCTCCGAGCAGTCGAGGAGACCAGGATGTCGGTCCTTCCGCACGGAGATTGATTTCAACAATGATGCCGTTTGCGTGCACTATGGCGGCGCAACTCACCGCACACACTAAACCTATGCAGCAGACAACACGCAAAGCAGCGCCTTTTGTTCTGTTTTTCATCGCCAATATCACAGCGGGGGAGGGGAGCGACTTTGGGGCGAGCCACTCCCAATACCGAGCCGTGCTAAACAGCTCAGAAGTACAGGTGCAGTCCGAGCTGAATGACACGGTTGCCATAGAAGGACGTGCCGCTGATCGCGCCGAATCCAGCGGCGCGATTGCCATTCGCGGCTGGGAAGTAACCCAACGACGGGTCGCCTGCCGGTTCCGCGAATTCAGCGTGGTTCGGAAGATTAAAGAAGTCCGCCGAGAACACGAGCCGAGTCTGTTCTCCCGCTGGAATCTTGAAGTCCTTTTGCAGGGAGAAGTCGAGGTTGTCAACCCCTGGGTTCCGGACATTCGAGAAGAAACGCGGAGCGTTGCCAAATGCCTTGGTCACGTCACAGCAAAAATCCGGAGCCGGGGCGGAATTGACCAACCCTGCTTTCGGACATGTGCCCGCGAAATCGAATGCCTGGTTATTGAACCAAAGATTCGGGCTGCGACGAGATCCTGATATGGAAGCCGGATTGCCAATGAGCATAGGGCGATCCTCCAGCACGCCGGCGCCGTTGCAGAATCCATAGTTGTTATCGGTAATTCCAAAGGGAGTACCAGCGCTGATGGTGTAGATCGTGCTCACTCGCCAGCCACCCAATAAGTCACTGGCAACACCGCTGTTTAACCACTTCTTGCCTGGACCAAAGGGCAACTCAACGATCGGCGCAAGCGTGAAGCGTTCTGGTACGTCCCCCGCGCTTACCGATCGCTCTGCTTTGCGGTTGTAAAAATCTTGGCCTAGCACATCAAGCGACCAGAAGCCGCCCCAATCCGATGATGAGTCGTCAATCAGCTTGCTCCAGGTGAAGTTCGCCAGCATAGAGAACCCGCGCGAGAAGCGATGGTCGAATTGCGCTTGCATCGAATGATAAATAGAGCTGGAGAGCCCCCACCACCCTGGGTTAATGGTTAGGCAGCAGTAAACTGCGGTGAAGCCGGAGTTGGCATTTACCGCTGCTGCCGCCGCCGGGCAGTAGGGAGTACTTGTGGGGCCGACGAAATCGAACGGATTGCCTTCTTGGGCAGTGCTCGCCGGCGTTTGCTGGCAGATGTTATATGCATAGTTGATAGGCAAGTGCGTGCCCTTGCTGCCCACGTACCCGATCTGGGCAGTGGTGTCCCTGCCGAATTGCTTTTGTACCGTCAGGTTCCATAGTTGAGTGTAGGTTGGATACTGCTTTCGTGGCGCCCAGGAACTGAAACTCACCTGGAAATTCACCGGTATGGGTGCCGTTGTGTCCGACGGGGGTACGGCCACAGGTAAGGCGCTATCCCACGGTGTTCCTTTGCCAAGGCTCGAGCCCAACAACAAATTAGGTCCGGGCTGACCATCACCGGCTCTGCCGTGGCCGACATATCCGGGGTGCATAATGCCATAACCGGCGCGGACCACGAACCCGCCCCGCGGATTCCATGCCAATCCGATGCGAGGCTCAAATTGATGCTTAGAAGGATCAAGCGTCGTATCGGGCGTGCCACCTACGCCAAACTGTTCCCAATGCGGAACACAGGACGACTCTTTCCCCGAATAGAGAGTTGCGCACGGATCGAAGAAGGCATCGCCATGATGGAGCTCATGGAACGACTGGTCGTATTGCCACCGGAGGCCAGCGTTCAGAGTCAGTTTCGGTGTCAGCTTGATGTCATCCTGGAGGAAAAAGGAATACGACCAAGCGCGCGAGGAGACAAACTTGGGTTGCACTTGGACGCTACCCTTGTTCATTACCCCAAACAGGAAGTCCGAGAAGGCATTGCCCGTCACGGATCCGGTGAAATGGAAATTCCCGACCACGTCATTCGGCTGGTAGTTGTCAATAGAATAGTGGTCGGCTTGACCTCCCATCTTCAGGCTGTGTCTGCCCACTGACTTGCTGAGCGTGTCGCTGAAATGCAAGGTCGTAGCGGGCTCGTACAGCATTCCAGAGTTAAGGAAGTCGTTGTAGCCATTGACGGCAACTCCGGGCGTGCCGCAGGCCGCTCCACTTTTGGTGTCAGGTACGCTGGAGAGACAATTGGGAATGCCGCTGATTCCGAATGAGGATGGTGAAACGGCGCCCACACCAAAGGGCATGCGGTCGCCTTTGTGGTGGCCCGAGCCAAAACGAAATTCGTTCAGCATAGTGGGAGTGAAGGTGTGTGTCCATCCCACTGTGCCCGCATAATTGCTTCCCCGCGAGATTGACTTGCCGTCAGGCCCGAGAATGATGTCATAACTAAAACCAGAGCCATAATCGGTGTGAAACGCGGCAAACAAATGGTCGCTTTGGGAAAGACTCAGGTCCACGCGCGGATTGAATCGGTTCGTGGTGTTACTAAACGGCGGATTTATGGTCAGCTCGTTCGTCCCGGTCCCAATTGCCGAGCCGCCGCTGGGCCAAACGGCGAGTAGGGCTTGAGAAACAGCACTGATCGGGGTAGTGGCATTCGCCACGTTGTCAAATGGAATCGCAGCTTTTGTGACCGGGTCGAAGATCTGATTGCTCGCATTGCTGCAGTTACCTGCTGAATCAAATGTGCCTCCATTACCCGTACACAACGTTCCCAAGTTGCCGCTTCGAAACAAGGAATTTGGGACCAATGTGTTCGGTCCTACCGTGTCTCCATGATTACGGATCCCCTCGTAATCAGTGAAGAAGAAGAGCTTGCCCTTAATGATCGGACCCCCAATGCTGCCGCCGAACTCATTGTAGTTGTATGGGCTCTTACGCACCTTGGGATCTTCAAAGTAATTCCTCGCGTCCCAATTCTCATTGCGGTTGTATTCATAGGCAGATCCGTGGAACTGATTCGTTCCAGACTTGCTGACCTGAATTACGATCAGTCCGCCGGCTTTGCCGTACTCCGCTGACATGCTGTTCTGCTCAATGCGGAATTCCTGGATCGCTTCCACGGTTGGCTGCACGTCTTGGCCGCCGAATACCGGTGGCGTGATAGAGGCGCCGTCAAGGATATTGTCATCGGTACGAGGCCGGCTACCGCTGATGCGTACATTGCCATCATTTCCGCAAGAACCAAGACCACCGCCGCCGGTCCCGGCGCCTGTGCAACCGGTCTGCTGCGTAACCCCTGCTGCCAGCGTCAGGAAGTTGTAGGGCCGCCGGCCGGCGTTGCTGAATGTCGGCAGTTCCTGCAACCGGCTCGTGTCCATGGTCTGACCTAAGTCGGTTTGCTCGGTCTGCAAGATGGCAGCATTCGCAGCTGTGACCTCAACGACCTCAGTGGCTTGCCCCACGGCTAGCGACAAATCCACTTTGGGAGTTGCACCCACTTCGAGAGTAATCCTATCGGCTACCGCCTTCTTGAAGCCCGCCGCTTCGGCTTCCACTCGGTACGTGCCGACAATCAAGCTGCTGGCGACGTACACGCCCGCGCCGTTCGTTTTGAGAGTGGTAGTGACGTTGGTATCTACATTCGTCACCTTTACGGTTGCGTTCGGAACCATGGCCCGGCTGGGATCGGTAATTGTCCCTGTGATGGTTCCGTAAAACTGCTGCGCCGCAACATTGAGCGCGCAGGCCAAAACAAAAAGCAGGGAGCCTATGACGACTGCAACGATTCTCGCTCGTCTCACAATGTCCTCCAGAAAGTTGCGGTACCTGAGTCCGCGAGTGTGGCCGGCTTGCGCTGGCGCGTTTCCCTGGGGCTTACGGATCTAATTCTGCGGTTTCGAGTATACGTTTACTCAAAAAACGAAAGTATGTTGCTGCTATTTGTGGGTATTTGTCAAGATATTTTTTTTAGACTGGGCTGGGGCCTGATTTTCAGGCAAACGCTTACGCTAGTCACCCTTTTGCGTGGTAGGGGCAGACGATTTCTTCGCCGCTCCGCTCACTTTTAGGGACTTTACTCGTCCGTCGTGGGCAGGAGCCAGGGCGGTGGAACGCCGTAATACTAGGTGGGTATTCAATTCGTACTCGCTCTTTCCCTGCGCTGGGGACTCTCGCTCCACTTCATTCATCAGCGCCTTGAATGCTATCTGTGCCAGTCCAGTTTGCGACATTTGTACTGTCGTCAACGGCGGAATCATGAACTGCGACAGCCGAATATCGTCGAAACCCACAACCGAGAGGTCTTGTGGGATGTTAATACCCTGATCGTACGCTTCCCGCATCAGACCAATCGCCGTCATGTCATTGGAGCACAGGACTGCGGTCGGGCAGTTACGAGTGCTGATCACGTTGAGCGCCCTCATGCCGCCTTCCATCGTGTGATCTCCCACGACGATCTGTTCTGGCGCAATCGGCAAGCCGATTTCCTCCATCGAGGTTTTGAAAGCGTCTCGTCTGGCCACAGCCGACTTCAGATGTAGCGGTCCGGTAACGAACGCGATCCGGGTATGTCGTAGAGCAGCCAGGTGTTGCACCGCTTGCCGGATACCATTTTGATAATTGATCCTGATGTTGCTAATGCCTGGGACGTCCGGCCCGACATCGACAAACACCAATGGTACCTTGCGGAACCGAAGATGCTCGATCAGCGAATCCTCCATGCCAAATGTAAGGATGGCTACTCCATCCACTCTACGCTCGATCATGCGGCGCACCGACGACTCCATGCGTTTGGGATCATGTACGGTGGAGGTTAGAAGGATCTCATAATTATGCTGGACTGCAAGGTTCTCAAAAGTCTGAACAATTTCCGGGAAAAATGGATTGGTAATTTCCGAGACCACGAGGCCGAAGATGCGGCTCTTTCCAGAAACCAGCGCGCGTGCTTGGGTGTTCGGATAGTAGCCCAGTTCATCGACCACCCTCCATACCCGTTTGGCGAGTTGAGGATCAACCGTGGGAATATGGTTAATAGCTCGTGACACTGTGGCGGTAGAAACCTTGGCGCGCCTTGCAATTTCGCGGATATCCATACGTCTTCGGCACTCACAGGCGACTCGTGACGCATCTTAGCACGCCGAGAATACGTTTGCTGAAATTATTGCCTGCTCCGGTTATCCTCCCGGCGCTGCGTGTCAGCTAATGCTGCTCGCCCATTTCGCGCAGGCGCGCGGCAGCTGTTTCAGGCGTGATGTCGCGCTGCGGGGAGCCAAGCATTTCATACCCAACCATGAACTTACGAACGCTCGCTGAGCGCAGCAGCGGCGGGTAAAAATGAGCGTGCAGGTGCCACTCGGGATGTTCCTGGTCATCCGTGGGCTGCTGGTGAAAGCCCATTGAATAAGGAAATGAAACCTCGAAGAGACGATCGTATCGTGAGGTCACGCGCTTGAGAATGTAAGCCAAGGCGCCGGCTTCCTCGTGGGTCAACTCGCTGATCGAAGTTCGATGGTGCCGGGGAATCAGCAAAGTTTCAAAAGGCCACACCGCCCAAAAGGGAACCAGCACTGAAAAGTATTGGTTCTCGCAAACTATTCGCTGCCCCAGTTCATGCTCGAGCGCCAGGTAATCGCAAAGCAGACAGGAATTGTGTGCCGAACGATACTCCTGCTGAGCTATCTGCTCTTTCGCCGGCTCATTGGGCAGCTGTGCATTGGCCCAAATTTGACAATGCGGATGGGGGTTGCTGGCACCCATCATGGCCCCGCGATTTTCGAAAATCTGAACGTAGTGGATGAAGGGAAATGCCCCGAGTTCGCGATATTGTGCGGACAATATATCCACCACTCGCCCAAGCTCGTCAGCGGACATGCGCGAAACCGTCAAGTCATGACGTGGCGAGAAACACACCACGCGGCAGATGCCGGCTTCGCCTTCCGCGACAATCAACCCATTCTGATTTACGCTGCAATCTGGGGTATCTGGCAGCAAGGCTGGGTAGTCATTGTCGAACACAAACGTGTCGCGGTAATTGGGATTGCGAATTCGGGCGGCACGCAGGTTTCCCGGACACATGTAGCAAGTGGAATCGTAAGCCGGTGACGCTGAACTGGACAACTGCTCGAGTTGTCCGAGCCAAGGCCGCTGGGTACGATGCGGAGAAACTAGCACCCATTCCTTCGTCAACGGGTTGAAGCGACGATGCGGATGCTGCTTGAGATCCGATGAGCTCATGCGCGTCTTTGAATGGATAATTTCTGTGATCTAGGCACCAAGGCCTATTGCGACCTGAAGAGAATATCTAACTTTTGTTCGGCGTGTAATTGTGTGTCGAAACAGAGCACTCGCGTTCTCGGCAGGATCTCGGTCGCAGGACCAGCTTCGCTCATGCTTCAATCTCACATGCCCCTTCGGCGGCAGCGGATGCGAATATCTGAGGCGAAAAGCCGGCGAGGCGTTCATATCCAGCGCTAACGTTTTGTGCGAACTCGCCGACCGACTCACATGCGACAAGACTAATCGTGCAGCCTCCAAAGCCGCCTCCGGTCATGCGTGTCCCGAAAACGCCCGGTTGTGCTTTTGCCAGATCAACCATGAGGTCGAGTTCGGAACAGCTAACCTGATAGTCATTCCGCAAGCTGTGGTGGGAATCTGCCATGAGCCGGCCGAAGGTGGGGAGGTCGCCACGTTCCAAGGCATCCGCGGCTTCTGCCACGCGGGCGTTTTCGGTGACTACGTGCCGGCACCTTTTATAAATGACTATGGGAATTCCGCTGGCGTGCCGTTCCAGATCAGCGAGGCTGACATCACGCAAGCTGCCCACGTTTGGCAACGAACGGGAAAGTAACCGCACGCCTTCTTCGCATTCGGCCCGTCTGGTATTGTATTCGCCGCCGGCAAGCTCGTGCTTGACCATGGTATTACAGATCACGAGGCTAACCTGGCCGGGCAGCGGCAACAAGTCGTACTCCAGGGAGCGGCAGTCGAGCTTAAGTGCGTTACCGGCGTGGCCATAGCATGCGATGAACTGGTCCATGATGCCGACCCTGGCTCCGACGAACTCGTTTTCGGCGCGCTGGCAGATCCTGGCAAGATCGAGCCGGTGTACTGAGATTCCAGAATTTTCCAGGAGCGCGAATCCTACGGCGACTTCGATTGCCGCAGAGGAACTGAGACCTGATCCGATCGGCACGTCCCCGTGGATTAGAAGATTTGCGCCCTGCAGATGGCATTGCGCTCGTTCCAGCATGCTGGCCACGCCCGCCACATAATCGCTCCAATGTTTTCGCGGGCAAAGCTTATCTTTTCGCAAATCGATTTCGATGCTCTCGGAAAAATTTCCGGAATAGACCAACAGTCTGCGATCGTTTCGAGGAGAGACGCCAACCCAGACATAAAAGTCGATAGCGGCTGGCATCACCAAGCCATCGTTGTAATCCGTGTGTTCGCCGATCAGGTTCACACGCCCCGGCGCACGGTAAATCCGTGCCCGCGCGGCATAATGCTCGCGAAATTTGTTTTGCAATCCCGCGGCGATCGTGTGCGCAGTCCGCTTTTGAGTCTGTGCAGTCTTCAACATCGGTTTCATTGATGTTCGGCGGCTGACATTCAGCCTCCTGCTTTTGGCACGTACAGCGATGAGTTGCGTCGCCTGGGAACAAAATCACTGTCAAGGATCGGCTGCGCCATCCCGCTCATTCAGAGCGCACTTCCACCTACAAGGTAATAGCTTACTGCAACTGAAAGAAACTCTCGTCAGCTCTCATTCGCCAGACGGATCGGCATATAATCCGGGCGCACCATGATGGTAAACGGAAATCTCAGATTGCAAGCGCTAGCAGACCGGAGTCCGCAATGAAAACTCGGAACATCATCATCATTTTTCTAGCGCTGGTTTCATCGGTTACCACTCTGTTTGCTGCAAGCATCTTCGCCTCCGAGGAAGCACGTGATCAAGAAACAAGCATTTGGCACCGTTCCAGAGGGTCGTGTTGACCTCTACACAATGACGAACTCGCGTGGTATGGAAGTTCGTGCCATGAATTACGGCGGAATCATTGTTTCGCTGCGGGTTCCCGATAAGAAAGGTGTGCTGGCTGATGTGGTGCTCGGCTTTGACACTCTGGATGCCTATCTCAACAACAAGCCATATTTCGGTGCCATCATCGGGCGCTACGCGAATCGCATCGCTAACGGCAAGTTCACTCTGAACGGAGCCGAGTATCGCCTAGCCAGGAACAACGGCATGAATTCTCTGCATGGCGGGCTGAAGGGATTTGACAAGGTCCTCTGGCGCGGGGAGCAGTTTGAAAACAATCAGGGCATTGGTGTGGTCTTTACCTACACCAGCAAAAATGGTGAAGAAGGCTATCCCGGGAACCTGAAAGCCAAGGTGACATACACCCTTACAGACCAGAGCGAATTGCAAATCGAATATCAAGCTACCACCGACGAAGCCACGCCAGTGAACCTCACCAATCACAGTTATTTCAATCTTGCGAGCGAGGGAAATGGCGATATTCTCAAGCACAACCTGATCTTGAACGCCGACCGCTTTACCCCGGTGGACAGCACGCTTATTCCGGCAGGCGAACTCCGGTCAGTGGCTGGGACCCCTTTCGACTTCACAAAGCCAACTGCGATCGGAGCGCGCATCGACACGAATAACGAACAATTGGCGATCGCGCACGGGTACGATCACAACTTTGTCTTGAGCCGGAAGGGCAGTGGGTTGGAATTGGCAGGCCGCGTCCATGAACCGCAGACGGGGCGCGCACTGGAGGTTTACACCACTGAGCCAGGTGTACAGTTTTACACCGGAAATTTTTTAGACGGAACCATCACCGGCAAGCATGGCCACGCCTACAACAAGCATGCCGGGCTCTGCCTCGAAACCCAGCATTTCCCAGATTCGCCTAACCATTCCAACTTTCCCTGGACTATTTTGAAGCCTGAGCAGACCTACCATTCGCGCACAGTGTATAAATTCTCTGCTGAATAGGCATCTGGCGAGTCATAGCACTGGAATTTTAGGAAAGCTGCGCGGCCGGAGCGGCGCCCTTACCTTGTTCGCTGCAATTCGATTCCAAGCGGACCACATCGTTCCAACAGACGAATAAGAATTTCTTGCTTCACTGCTTCCACCAACTAATGAAACAGCACCGCGAGAGAAAGGATTGGTCGGGGAGAGAGGAGTGGAACCTCCGACCGCGTTGGTCCCGATCAGCTAGGGGCTGAATGTGCTGTGCGATGGTTCTCAGCTTATAATCTGGCCCGCGCCCCTTTGGCGCCCCGCGTAGGTAGGCAAGTGATTCCGCCTGATAATTGCTGCCTGCCTGGTGACCGAAGTGGCAGAGCTGCCGGCTTTCGGTGCTGACCGCAAACCGCGAACCTGAAGCCTTGAAAAAGTCTTGGCCTATGGCTATGGATGATTTATCTTGGCTGGAATCGGGTCAGCAAAACCGCTCAGGTGAGGTGGACAGTCACTCTGTTTCTTGCTCCTTGGCGTCTCCAAGATTGCAAGATGTCTCGAAGGTTCGAAGAGGATTCCAGCCATGAAATCTCCTCTTTTTCTGTGCATCTTTCTTGTAGCGCTGTCCCTGTATACATCTTCTCCGTTCTTCGCTTACGCCAGGAGCGCCGCTCCTGCTGCTTCTTCTCCATCAGACCCGCAGGGCGGACAGACTTCCGAAGTGGTAATGCCCCGATCCTCATCTGATGTGGTCATTCCGGGCCCTCTGCGATCATTCCTGCGCATGGCCGGCATCAGTCAAAAGGTTTCGCCAGAGGAAGTGTTGCCGTTGCTGGCTCGCAACGTGTTTGCGCAGGGTTATCAGGGTTGGCAGGGCAGCGGTGGACGAACTGAGTTTCTGATCCTGCTAATCCGCTACGTGCAACAAGCCAGAGAATTGAAGGCTCTTGCCGGTTCAGAAGGCATTATCCATGTTTCAAATTGCGAAGAGGCGGAGCCCCTACTGCGCATCCTCGGCTACCACCTCCGGCAAGACTGTGGAGCCAGCGGCACTTTCTTGGTGACCGCCGATCCCGAACGCGCCTTTCTTACGATCGACTCGGGATTCCCTCTGCCTGAGCTCGAAGCGACGCTCCAAGGCGGCAAACCCTTCGTCTACCCGTTCGGCGCTTCTCGAGTGGCGGTGCTCTTCACTGAGAGGGATTGGACTTCAGCGAGCAAAAAAAACAGCAAAGACACCAAAGATCTAGTCGACGCGCTTTTACGCGATCCCGCTTTGGCCCGTCTTTATTGGGCCATGGCTCGGATCGATGCCGAAACTAGGGTTTCCTTACGGCAGTCTCCGGGGTTACGGAAACTGCTCCCTTCCGCTTCTGTCCTTGACTTTTACGGAAGTCACATTTGCATTCGTTCTGGGCGCGTGATCGTGCCCGGGGGAACGGAGGCGGAGTCCGCCTGGAAGGATTTGGTGGGAGCGAGTCCAGAGTCGCCCGGAGAATTTGTTTCCAAGTTGCTCGCGAAAGATAAGGGTTGGCTGGCGGCTTATTTTGACGCTCTCTCGCGTGTCAATCAGCGTCAGCAGATGCACTTCATCGAATCTCACCGCCTGCGGAGTTTCTACGAGGCGTTTCGCGCACCCGACCTTTTGACCGACGCCGCCAGGGCGGCGTTTCGTCCGGCTCCCGGCCTCTTGCTTCTGGTAACTCGCCTTCAGTGGGAGCCCAACGGCGACCCACACGTTCCCGGAAATCTGCAAGTATGGAAAGAAATCCTTCGCCAGAAAAGCGATTCCAAGATTGTTCGTGAATGGGGAAAGCGTGCCAGCCACGTGGCCAATCCCGAGCAACTGGCGCAGGGAAT
>Ga0209266_1002110_pt1 | contig 12740 bp, 12 predicted proteins | sample GraSoiAngelo_132_FD_185889 | JGI IMG/M metagenome (GOLD analysis project Ga0209266, IMG submission 185889) | Grasslands soil microbial communities from the Angelo Coastal Reserve, California, USA - 14_0929_02_40cm (SPAdes) (version 2) | ecosystem: Environmental > Terrestrial > Soil > Grasslands ...
AACGTTTATTGGCGCGGTTTTTCTATTAAGACGGATCGAGCAATGAGGCCATAAGAATGACGAAGCACGAATGAGAAATGACGAAGGAATGACGAAATGCCCGCCTGTTTAAGAGCGAAGCGCTGTTTATTTCTGCCGATCGGTGCGGTCGCGGTGGCTATTTGTCTCGGCGCAGTGGTTGCTACAGCTGGCCATATTGACTCGACGCCACAGGAAGTGTTCGACTCGATGCGCAGCAGCTTTCAGCCAGCCAAGGCAAAAGGTGTACACGCCCGCTATCAATGGGAGTTGAGTGGCCCACAGGGAGGGCAATGGTGGATCGACGTGAACGACGGTACCTACAAGATGGGAAAGGGAAAAATCGACAACCCAAGTGTCACGTTCATCACCAGCGACGCGGATTGGGTCGCGATGTCGAATGGGAAACTTAAGGGCACGTGGGCCTTTATGACTGGCCGACTGAAGGTTCGCGGCAGTCAAGCCGTCGCGAGAAAACTGAACGAAATCTTCCCCTAGAATTTCGCTTTCACCTCGAACTTGACGAACGGGGCGGGGTTTGTCTTGGCGCTCGCTTCAGCCCGAAAGAAATCAAAGTCGCGTCTGACCGTGACGCCGCCTCCGAGGGCGATGTCAAACGGCTTAAGACCAGAATAGGTCACCTGCACCCCAGCCTTATCCTCGCTGTATTGAACGACTGCGTTGTGTACTTGCAACTTCCTCTCGGGTGTTATGACGTCATCGGTGCGGAAACTTTCGTAGAACAAGTCGCCGAAGATCCGAAATTCCCAATCATCACTGGGATTATAAACCAGGGCAGGTTTTGGGAACACGCCTTCCAGACGCAAGTGGTCGCTGAACAGCCAAATGATACCACCGCCGGGGGCAATGATCGGATTTGAATAGATGCTGCCACCTGCGCCGATCACGGCGAAGATTTTGTCTTTCTTAAGCGGAAACGTGACCCACACTTTCCAGGGAATGTCGATTGAATCCCCGGTGATTTTGTCTTGGAAATAAGGACCGGGCTGGATCTCGATACCCGCCCCGGCGTGATCGTGCACAACATATTCCAGAGCCAGCAGAGCGTGCACAGTCTGGAGATGGTCAGGCAGACCGTTATTGGTGCCGTCGAAGTCGAACCTTTCGTATTCAACTCCTGCCCGGAAATACCACTTCCCGGTGATGAGGAAGCGATGAGCGTAGCTAAAGTCATTGTAGAGCGAATCGCCGTTGCCGAACTTGCCGTGGTCGTCGAAGAAACTGCTATTGCCTGTGTAGTCCAGTTCGTAATCAAAAAGCTCGCGGTGATTTTCGTCTGCTGGTGTGGGCAAAGGTTGCGCCTCATATGTCGGCGGGCCTGCGACGGCGGAGGCGGCGGCGCTGAGAAACACGCTGATAAAGAACAGTCGTATGCGTTTCATAGGCTAAGGCGATTCGGATACATATCGCATGAGCGAGCTAATCCCGGTGTATCGGATCGAAAATATTCTGGCAAGGCAATAATTCGAGAAAATCGCGAGGCGCTCCGCTGCGCGTTTTCAATCGTTGCGAAACTTCGAGACGCAATTGGCTGATTCAGCCAGCGCATTGTTTCATTCAGAGATTGTGTTCCTCTCTTCAAGGCTGCCTCTTCGTTGCGGTGAGATGCATTTCGGCCGTGCCGAGACACGATTTGGCTACTCCCGGCGGTCATTGCGCCATGCTGAGACATGATTTCCAAACCTTTTGCTGTCACGGTAAAACCTTTTGGCGTGACGGACAAAGCTTTCGCGACTTCTCAAGGGTCATAATGCCCGACGGCATCACCTGATTAGGAATTTCGTTCATTGCGAAGTTGTTTGTGCATGGCGAACCGGCGAAGGTAAGCGCCTCGGCACTCGACGCACTGCTCTGCATCGACTTGGAAACCGTGGCCGTCGAAGAACGGCCGGGCGGCAAGACTGGCGTGGGTCGTAACTCTCGAGGCGCTGACCGCACGCAATGCCGACTCGACGCGCTGGTAGAGGCTCGTGGCAACACCACGACGGGCAAAAGTGGGATGAGTGAAAAGAAAGTCGAGGTAGCCGTCGTGTGTGTAGGAAGCGAAACCCGCAAGAATGCCGTCAGACTCGGCCACGATGGTGTGAAGATGAGAAAGACGCTCCTGCCAGCGCGCGGCGTCGGGTCGAACTGGCGCCCAGGCGGCAATCTGCTCCGGCGAGTAATAGGACACCGCCAAGGAGTGAATCGAAACGGTGTAAATCTCGATCACGCTTGGCAGGTCGGTGGACTGATATGGTCTTTGTTTCACAGGGAGCCGCGCAGAAACGTCTAACGAGCCAAAAGATCAGCTACCCAGCACTTTGAAAATGATGATGCGCATGTGCCCAGTAGTTGCAACAAAGTGCTGGGTTTGCTGCATCGCATGTTTAGCCCTCATCGTTGTTTTCGGGAGTGGCGTTTTCTGTCGCTCATAATGGCTTAAGCGCGGCTCCCGTGAAAGAGCAAAGATCGTCTCGGTAAGATCGCTGAGTCTGATCAGCTCGCGAACAATGCAGCCTTTGTTTACTCTCTAGAACAGTCCGGCACTTGCCAGTTGTATTCGCCAGATAGGGCCGCCCACATAAAATGGGCCCTCTGCCTTGACGAAGGCCGGGGCCTCACCGCCGAGGACCCACACGTGCGTGTCCGCCGGTTGCTTCTCCATCAGACGTGCCAGGAACCCAGTGACGCCTCCGATTTCCACTTTCACAACAAAGCGCATGGCTTTATGACGGAAGCTTCCAATCGTGAACGGTTCCTCCCCTTGCGGAAGGATCGCAAGCTTGACTAGCCGCGGTTTTGGCGTGGTCGCCACCATTGACACTGTCGTCCGCGGCACACTCGGTTTTATGTCCTTCATCAGCGTTAAGAGCAAGCCGTTGGCGACGTCTGGCGGCAGCTCCATCCGCTGGGCAATGACTTTCTCTTTGCCCCTGTCGTCGGTGTAACGGACCTTAACTTGGCCGGTAGAAGTGTCGATCAAGGTGTCCATCGGTTGCTTGAACGACGGACCTCTTCGAATAAGGTGGTCGCTCAAGAGTCGGAATGTGCCGCGTTGAGAGAATTTGGTCGTGTCCTCATAGATCGAACCATCTTTGAAACGAAATATCAGATGGGTGGTTACGCGATCGCTCCGTGCGTCCTGCGTCATCTGACCATCGGCGAGGGCCTTGCCTTCAAGGGTCCGCACCACAAGAAAGCCATGGATCAGGCCTTCCGTGTGGCGCACTGGGATCATATCTGCGAATAGCGCGCTTGGCTGGAGCATGGCGGCACAGGCCAGCAGAATCGCGATAAGTCTGGACCTGGCACCTGAGCGTTGTAGTTCTATGCGGAGACCATGGCGAGCGCGCCGTGCCTCTTCCATCGCGGCGTTCATCCCTGCGTCATCGCCGTAGATCGGTGTTGTGTCGCCCATGTGGAAAGCTTCGACCAACAGTGTTTAGGCTCAACTTCTCGGCCTATCTGGATTATAGACCGCAAAAAGGGATGCGGCGTTGGATTGGGAACAATCATGGCCGACCGAGCCTTGATACACAAGAGTACAAATCAGAACCGCGAGTGCGGCATCGTGATCAAACAAACAGCCGAGGAACCTGCGCTGCCGGCTGCAACCGCCCCAAAAACAAATCCGCCCGCCGGAATGAACCAGCGGGCGGATCGTGAAACTTCCCGTTGCCTTATGGCAGCGGCGAGGCGGCCTTTCGTGCGAGGGGCCACCGCGCCAGGACCCGTACACTGCAGCGCCTGCTTCCCAGCCTTCCCTGTAATTCTGCAGTCGTGATTCAGTGCATCTGGATGCAAGGCGAGGGTGCAGCGCTGCCACACGAAACCGAAGGTCCTCTGACCCTCTCCTGACTTGGGCTCTTGTGGCTATTTGAACAGGGAGAAAGATTGACAGAGATGTAGAGCAGCGAGTGGAGCGAGGGGCCGAAATCGATTAAGTTTATAAGATGACCGCACGTGCGCTGCCGCGTCCTCATTCCGATTGGCTGTCTCTTCGGCCTATTCGGGCCGTGCTGGCGAATGGCCGCAAAGTCCGAGCGAAGAGCGGACTTCTGAATCGGCTGCGCAACCGTGTGCAGCGCATCGTGAGCAGCTTACGATTCAATCGGCAACAGCTCGCGACGCGTTTTCTCCGCAGGGAGAATGGTTGGATCGGCGAATGAGCAACCAGCGGTTCGAGAAACAGAGACAGTTTCTGCAGAACCGTCTTTCGCCGGAGGGTTATGCAGGGCTGCACCTGACCATCGGAGTTTTGGTCTTTCTGCTGGCCGGCTGGTGGTTTGGAGCTATTGCGGAGAATTTGTCGCCCGACAATCCGCTGGTGCTGTTCGATCAGCGCGTGGCGGTTTGGTTTCACCAGCACGCGACGACGACGCTTACCCACGTCGCGAAAGCGATCACGTTTTTCGGCTCAGTGTTGGGATTAACAATCCTCTCAGTGGCTGTCGCACTCATTTTCATCGTCTCTCGAGCGTGGTTCAATTTGTTTGTGTTCGCGGTCATGATGACCGGCGAGAGCTTGCTCAATGTTCTGCTCAAGCATCTTTTCCATCGTCACCGCCCCGTGCTGGAACATCCGCTTGTCACATTGACGAGCTACGGATTTCCGAGTGGCCATACCATGGGCGTAACCGTGCTTTTCGGCTTGCTGGCGTTATTCCTCGCGAAAACCGTGAGCACTGCCGGTGCAGCGTTCGCTTATTTCATCGCGGCGGGGCTCGTTATCCTGCTGATCGGTTTAACGCGAGTCTATCTTGGCGCACATTTTCTTAGCGACGTTCTCGGCGCTTTCGCAGCTAGTGTCGTCTGGCTAACCTTCTGCTGGACCGCATTCGAAACGTTGCGGCGGCGACAAAAGCACCGTCCGGAGTGAGGTAGATCGCCCGCGGAATTTACCGTGAGCGATTCGAATGCGTCGGCCGATCCTATACGGCACTCCGCTGACTACGGATCAGAAGGTTTGAGGTTCGAATCTCCACGGGCGCGCGCCGTCTTCTCGTGCTCGGCTGCTATCGCCGCAAAACAAATCCGCCCGCTGGAATGAACCAGCGGGCGGATCGAAACTTTCCGTTGCCTTATCGCAGCGGCTGTGCGCCTACTGCCAGTCCGGCTCGGACCGCTTTACATCGCCATATGCGATACTGGATCGCTCCAATCGCCTGCACCGGTGCTGCCACCGATTGCGCACAATTGCAGTGTGTAGGTGATCCCGGCAGTGAGGCCTTTGAATAAGATCGATTTCGAGTTCTGGAATGAAATCGTCGGGCCGTATTCACCGGTCCCGGATTTAATTCGTCCGTCGAAACCCTTCGCATTTGCGACCGGGTCGATTCTCACTTTGAGCTCGCCGGCCTGGCCGTTGTCGACGCCGACGATCTGCACTTTATCGAGCACGCTTGGCGCGCGATTAGTGCTGGCAGACTGAAACCCTGAACCCAGCAAGGTCGGGAGATCATTGTTGGCACTGATCTCGACGTAGTGGGCGTCTTACGCAGCCCTTCCACAAGCGCATTGCGCGCGGTGTTTTTGGCTGCGGTAGCCGTGGTGCCACCTTGTGCCTGGGCGGCAACAGCATCTTGCAACGTCTGTTTGAGCGTTACGAGCTGCGCCACCGTCACCGGCGGCGCCGGATAACTGGCGTTGCCGTTTTAGCCGGCGATGATCGCGTCCGTAAAATCGTCGAGAGCGACGTCTGGCAATTGCGCGAATGATAAACGAACTCTGTATTGAGACATGTTTTTCCTTTTGTTTTATTGTTTTGATTGCTCAACGGCAACCAAAGTGGAAAAGCCTTCTCGTCGCGCCGTAATTGTCGGTGAATGAACCTCTCACTCGACCCTGTCCTGCCTTCTGTCAGGTCATAAATATTTAATTTTCAAGTATTTATATTTAGCTTTAGAGGCCGATTGAGCTGCTTTGGAGACCATTTCCAAACCTTTTGCTGTCCCCGACAAGGCTTTAGGAACGACTGCAAAACCTTTAGGCGTGACGGACAAACCTTTAGAAACGACGGCAAAAGGTTTTGAAACGATGCTTAAACTTCAGAGATGTACTAATGCGGGGTGTTTAACGCCGCAAAAAGCACAAATGCTCCGAGTGCTACAACGAAGGAAATGGCCATAAACCACCAGCACAGGCGAAAGAAGAGATTGGGTTGACCGGCTCCGATATGGCCGGCGAGCATCGCCCGAATCGCTTGGGTCTGGGCCTGAACGTGGCCGAAATGCGTCAGCAAGCCGGTCGCAACTGTGAGGGCTAAAGCGACCCAAGCTACGATTAACAATCGCGGCGAACGAATCGTACCTCCAACGGCGGATAGTAGGCTTGTACGAAAGGTAATCGTCACTGCAAGCAGGCCCGAGGCGACGGTAATTACTTTGTCGCATAAACCATAAAATGCAGTGGCCCTACGCTGCGTTGCCTCTTCGATCTTGGGGTTCACGCGATTATTCTGGCTACAGCATCTCCGTTTGCTTTCGCGCGCAGATTCGCGCGCGGCCATTGCGAACGGATTTATCTGTGGAGGCGCATCGACGCGTTCGCTGCCGTTGAGCAAACCTTCGACAGTTAAAATCTGAATGCGCGGATAATCTTTATCGTGCCAGAGCTTGGATGAGTAGCGGTCGGCATCGGCAGCTTCGGTGCGCATTTGTTTGCTCGGTTTATCTAGCGTGATTAAAACCCCGCCGGCTGCTTTTTGGTTATTCACGTCGCCTACTAACGTCGCGACATCGTTTCTCCCAACCCCGCCGCCTTTGACTTGAACAATTATTTTCTCGCGGTAAGCCGCATCCTTACGCAGAACCGGCGCATCCTCCTTGACACGGTTTAGCAGGTCTTTTCTTTCAGTCTCGTAGTAGTACAAAAGTCCATCGACTCCGCGATCCGCACCCTTGCCTTCACCTTCTCTTAATGGCCGCGCACCGATGAGCGACAATGCCCAATGCTGGAATTGGAATTTATCGAGCTCAGCAAGTCGCTTGGCGCTGGCGAAATCCGTTGGCTGGCCTTTTTCTTCAAACTCGATTTCTTCACCGAACGCATCTTTCAATCGGCGCTTGATCAAATTGATCGCGAGATAGGTGACGTCGATCCCGATCCATTGTCGACCGAGTTTTTGCGCGGCGTGAATGGTTGTGCCGCATCCGCAGAACGGATCAAGCACCACGTCTCCGGGATTGCTCGACGCGCTGATAATGCGTTCCAGTAATGCAAGCGGCTTTTGCGTATCGTATCCGAGACGCTCTTTCGCTTGCGAGTTAATCGGCGGGATATCGGTAATTACGTCCTGAACTGGTACACCGCCAATAAGGTGCCGCTTGTATTGTGGAAACCCGACTCCGCCATACTTGCCACGCGGAGTCCAATAGACAAAACCGTGTTGATCTAAGAAATCGAGCTTTTCTTGTGTGGAGAGAGTTCCAAGTGTCTCGGCGTCGACAAGCGTTGAAATGATACGCGGCAGTGCCCAGTGCCTCCCGAGAGCCGCGGGATCGAACCCGCGCCAAGGCTTACATGAATCGCCTTTTGTTACTCCCGCGGCGGTAAGATCGCTAAGCCTGAATTTTCCGCGCTCATCCTCCTGCCGATATTTAACGTTCAGGTATTCGTCTGTGTAAGATTGGTGAACGGGATTCCAAAGATTTTCTTCTGAATGCGCATAGAATAGAAGCGTGTCATGAACACGACCGAAACGATTCGGATCGCTATGAGCACTCGTTCGTTTCCAAATAATTTCGTTCCTAAAGTTTTTCGCGCCGAAAATCGAATCGAGTAGCATTCGCAGATAATGGCTAGCGGTCGGATCGCAATGCAGATAAAGGCTGCCAGTTGGTTTGAGGACGCGATGAAGTTCGACCAGGCGCGGCGCCATCATCGCGAGATACGCCATCATGGGCGAATGTTTCAGGAAACTGTGGAACGCTTCCATCAGCTCGACCACGGCAACGTTCGGGCAGTTGTCGATGAATTGATGATACGTCTCGGCGGCGTCGGCCCAGCTCCATGTGTCGGTGAAAGCGTGGAATTGCGCCTGGCTTACCGCACCGCTCGGCTCGCGAAAGAGGACGTTGTAATCCGCGTTCGAGTTAAACGGCGGATCGAGATAAACAAGATCGACACTCGCATCGGGAAATTCCTTCCGATCCGAAAGCCATTTCAAATTGTCGCCGAAGTACAGCCGATTCATTGACGCAAGGAATGGCAAGAGATTCCTCGACTCCGCTCGGAATGACAACTGGGTGCAGCGTCACGCTGCTCGCCGAAATACAGCCGGTTCACGTCTCTTTTCTACCGGCACTTGGACTTCGATGCAACGATCCGTAATGGCACTTTCCTGCATAGCTGGGTTGAGGGGTTCACTTCTGCGGTGAATTTGCGTGTTTTCCCGTTTGACGGGTATTAAATTGGGATTAGTTTTACTGGCCTTTTTTGTGACAAACCCCTTCATTCTCCCCCAGAATTCCGTGGCCCTCGCCATGGCGAACCCACTTGCCGGACCCGATCACGAGGTCGCGGGATGGTTCCACGCGCATTTGACGCGCACATTCGTGAGCGTGCTGCGAGCGTTTACTGAGTTCGGCTCGGGTGAATGGATCGGAGCGGTCTTGTTTTTCGTGGCGCTGTATTTTGTGTGGAAAAAATGGTGGCCTTCGCTGGTCACACTGATGGTCGCCGTTCCTGGTGGAATGTTGCTGAACGAGTGGGTGAAGATTCTTGTTCATCGGCAGCGGCCCTTTGTTGATGGCCCGTTTGTGGATTGGTCCGGCTACAGTTTTGCCAGTGGCCACACGATTGGAGCGACGCTGCTTTACGGGCAACTCGCTCTTTTTATTCTCCCAGTCATGAAGGCGCGCCACTGGCGGAGGCTGACAGTCGCTAGCGCGGCATTGCTGATCGCCTTGGTTGGATTCAGCCGTATCGCTTTGGGCGCACATTTTTTGACGGACGTATTGGCGGCAATCGTTTTCGGCGTTCTTTGGTTGGCGTTTTGTTTGATTGCTGGCAAGCCGCTGCGACGAAGCGTGGTCCTGACTCCTGACGTGCCCCTTGTTGGCGAACCTGTTTTGGTGCGCGTCGAAGAGACGCAACCGCCGTCGCAAAGTTTCCTGAGCTGATCGGACGCTGCTCAGCGTAGATCTGCTCGCGTTCGGGATAGGCGCATCTTCTCACGCGCGCTCGAATTGTTTCGGAGAACGCATGAAAGCGCCGGGAAAAATCCAAATAACTGTATGGTTGCTTGGTCTTGCTGGAGCCGCACTTTTCACAATCCTGCTCATCCGGCAAGGCGCGCCCCAGGTCGGCGCTGCCTTCGCTTCCGCAGGCTGGGCTATTGCCGCAGTAGTGGCCTACCATTTCGCGGTGCCAGTGTTTCTTGACTCACTTGCGTGGTGGGTTCTTTTTCCAAGATCCGATCGCCTGCCGTTGCGGAAGCTGCTTTGGATGCGCTGGATCGGCGAGTCCGTCAGCACTCTTGTGCCCTCTGCGGCTGTAGGAGGAGACGTGGTTCGGGCCCGGCTAGCTGCAATCAATGGCGCACCGTTGTCCGTAGCGGCGGGCACCGTCCTGGTGGACCTTACGCTCGGAGTTTTCACCCAGGCCGCTTTTACGCTGCTCGGTGTAGTGCTGTTAGTTGGCGTAACAGGACAGAAAAATTTCGTTCGGCCAACCTTAATTGGCACGCTTATCGGTGTCGTCGGCGTTGCGGGTTTCTACTTTGTGCAACGGCTGGGAATGTTCCGCTTTCTCGCCCTCATCGTCGCGCGCCTGGCGAACTCGCCAGAGTGGCAATCGCTCGTCCACGGAGGCGAGACTCTCGATCAGACGATCCGCGCACTTTATGCCCGCCGAAAGGCTGTCATCGCGTGCTGCGCGTGGACGATTCTTTCGCTAGTACTGGGCTCCGGCGAAATTTGGATCGCCCTTTATGCACTCGATCTTCACGCGACATTCGTTAACGCGCTGATCTTGCAAAGCATGGTGTTGACGATTCGCTCGGCCGCCTTTGCGGTTCCGGGAGGTTTAGGCGTGCAGGAAGGTGGTTATCTTTTCGTGGGCAACCTTCTGGGCATCCCCGGAGATGCGGCTTTCGCTCTGTCGCTGATTGCGCGAGTGCGAGAACTCGCTCTCGGAATTCCAGGGCTGATTTCGTGGCAGCTCATCGAAGCGCGCCGCCTCTGGCGTGCGCGCTTGGTCGCGACTGTTCGGTAGTGTCCCAGGTGGGCGGCTAAGTCTCGAAGCTTCACCAGCCGGTTTTTTACTTTTGCGGGGTTGGCGAAACTCGTGCGAACGCCCCACCAAATCCAGGCCATGCCGCTTGGAAGAGAGAGCTGATCTTTCAGCTCGGCGATCACATCTAAATTGCTGTAAGCATTGAGAAATCTAAGCGCAAAAGGCAGCCACTTTTGGCTGGGAGCTATTGCAACAATGTCCAGCAGAAAGACGAGCAAATCATCCGCATGCCGCGCAGTGGCTGGCAACGATTTCTGGTGAACGATTTCAAAGTCGATCCACCGCGCCCGGCCAGTCTTCTCATTATAGATAACATTGCTCATGGTTGCATCGGCGTGGGACCACCCACCGCTGAAGTCGTCGCTCCAGAGTTGATGGGCCCGGCGCAACTCGCGGCCCGCGGCTTCCAGCATCTGCCGCGTCAGGGTGCCTCGAATCAAGTGTTCCCATAGGGTCTTACCCGGCAACTTATCGACACAAACTGTTTTCGCGCCAGATGGGAGGACGCGAAAACGATCGCCGTTGAGCATTTGAAAGCATTCTGCTTCCCAACGCCGCCAGTCTTCGACTTTGCTCCAAAAACGAATCGGTATGCCCGAAATGCGAAAATATAAATTGCCGAGGTCAGCCAATTGCTCGCTGTAAGGGTTGCGGCGCTTAAGCACGACTCGTCTGCCACGACGGACTGTCTCGGAGACAGAACTGAGTTTTACGGAATCGACGAACGTCGCTGCGGCGTTGGTTAGAGCCTGGGGAATGAGTCGCTCTGCCGAACTTTCCCCATTTTCCCGAGTTGGCATTGTTTCTCTGGTATTCGATCTCATTCTCCTTGGCGACCGTATGAATTGGGCGGTTAACCTGCGCCTAGCGCAATCGTCTCACCGATTTTCATGACTCGCAATTTGGCCTTTACCTTGCGCTCTTTCAGCTCGCGCCCGAACGCTTCAGGCGTGCCGGTCAGCACTGGAAAGGTTCCGTAATGCATGGGAATGACCTCGCGTGGATTAACGAGCTTAACTGCTTCCACTGCCCGGTCAGGTCCCATCGTAAAATGGTCGCCGATGCAAACCAGCATGATGTCGATCTTGTGAAAGCGGGATACCAGCGCCATGTCGGAAAACAAATCCGTGTCGCCAGTATGATAAATTGTGGGGCCGCCGCGAATCGCGATCACCAATCCGGCGGGATTGCCGCCGTAAACCGACGGTGCGGTTTCCTCCTTGGAAACTCCGGAACCATGCCACGCCGGCACGAACGTAACGGCGATTTCGCCTCCAAGCAGAGTCAGCGTACCACCCATGTGGCCGGTAGTTTCAATATCAGCCAGCTCAGTCGGATAACCTAGCGCGGTAACCATCGCGGCCGATAGATCGAATGTCGCTACGAGTTTCGCGCGTGTCTTTTTCCCGATCTCCACCGCATTTCCCACGTGATCAGAATGTCCATGTGTAACCAGAACAAGATCGACACGTTCGAGCACGTCGACCTCCTCCGCGCCTTTTTCGAAAACGGGATTCGTCAGCCACGGATCGACGAGCAGAACTTTTCCGCCCGGCGTTACGATCTTGAAAGCCGACTGGCCATACCAGGTGAGTTGCGTGTCCATGGCAATCACCAAACTGAAAAGGATTGGTTCGGCAAGGGCGATGAACATGGCGCGCTGCGGCATCCGGCAACCGACGTTTCCTCATTCGTCATTAATTCAGCATTCGACATTCGGCATTCGTCATTTTACTTACGCTCGCCTCTTTATGAATCACGATCACGCCCATCAACATCTCAGCGCGAGCGAAACACGTATGGCCGCGCTGATTGCGCGTTCGCGGCGGTATGAAATCAAGCCAGCCGTTGCAATCCGTCCATTTGACGCGCTGGCGGAACGGAAAAGCCGCTGCGACGATTTGGGCCCGCGTCCGTGTGCTTTATCCCAAAAGAAAATGGCTCGATCCGAAAAGAGTGCTGGCAACGCCGGACGATCTGCTTCGTGGCGCCGGTCTTTCGCGCGCCAAAACCGCAGCGTTAAAGGATCTCGCTGCAAAAACGATCGATGGCACAGTCCCATCCGGCCGCGCACTTCTTCGGATGAGCGATGACGAAATCATCGCGCACCTCACACAGGTACGCGGGATCGGCCGCTGGACGGTTGAGATGCTTCTCCTGTTCGATCTTGGCCGGCCGGATGTCTGGCCCGTCGATGATTACGGCGTGCGCAAAGGGTTCGCCAAAACCTTTGGCCGGCGAAAATTGCCCACCCCCAAACAACTGGTGAAGATCGGCGAAAAATGGCGTCCCTATCGCTCGGTTGCAGCCTGGTATTTCTGGCGGGCGCTGGATGAACCGGAGAAGTTACAAAGTTAAAAAGGTTACAACAGTTATAAACGGATTCGCCTTGTAACATTGTAACTGTTTTAACCATTTAACTTGCGCTTCCCGGCGCATTTCTCTAAAACGCCCGATCATGGCCATGATCCACGTTAACCGGG
>Ga0209266_1002111_pt1 | contig 12736 bp, 9 predicted proteins | sample GraSoiAngelo_132_FD_185889 | JGI IMG/M metagenome (GOLD analysis project Ga0209266, IMG submission 185889) | Grasslands soil microbial communities from the Angelo Coastal Reserve, California, USA - 14_0929_02_40cm (SPAdes) (version 2) | ecosystem: Environmental > Terrestrial > Soil > Grasslands ...
CCCAGAGGCACCGCACCTGCTTCAGGTGCGCCTCCAACGCCCGCTTCACCACCACCGGGAACACGGTCACCCGATCACGATCCCCCTTCCCCGACCGCACCAGAATCGTGTTGCGCCCGGCGTCCACGTCCTTCACCCGCAACCGCAGACACTCGAGCAGCCGCAGCCCCGACCCGTACAACAGCGACGCCACAAGCCACGTCGTGCCACCCAAGCGCCCGAGCACTGCCTTGACCTCGGCGCGGGACAGCACCACCGGGAGCCGGGCCGGACGCTTGGCACGGACCAGCTGGTCCAACGCCCCCACATCCCGCCCCAGCACGTCGCGATACAGAAACAGCAGCGCGCTCAACGCCTGGTTCTGCGTCGAAGCCGCCACGCGGCCCCGCACCGCCAGATCAGACAGGAAGCGCGCGACCTCACGCTCGCCCAGCTCGCCCGGATGCCGTACCCCATGGAACCGTACGTACCGCTCCACCCAGTGAACGTACGCCTCCTCGGTCCGCGGGCTGTAGCGCTTCGTCCGCAGCACCGCCCGTACCTGCGCCAGCAGCTTCATCGTCCACTGAGATCGTGACGCGCCGCGCGCCGTGCGTGACCAAAAACCCGCGAGACCACCAAAAAGACGACGGCGCCCGGGATCTCTCCCGAGCGCCGTCGTCACTAGCCGCCTATCCGCCTAACCGCCTAATCAGCCTCCACTTCCTCCGGGAACGGACTCGGCACCACTCCGGGCGTGGGCTCCGCGGGGGGCGGCGGCGGCTGGAACCCCTCCGGCGGCTCGATCTCGATGTCGTGATACCGATAGATGCCGGTCCCCGCCGGGATGAGATGCCCGATGATGATGTTCTCCTTGAGCCCGAGCAGGTCGTCCTTGGCCCCGCGAATCGCCGCGTCGGTCAGCACCCGCGTGGTCTCCTGGAACGACGCCGCGGAAATGAACGACTGCGTCGTGAGACTCGCCTTGGTGATGCCGAGCAGCAGCGGCTCGGACGTCGCGGGCTTGGCGCTCTTCTTCACCACCCGCTCGTTGACCTCGCGGAAGGTCAGCTTGTCCACGTGCTCCCCCTCGAGGAACATGGTGCCGCCCGGATCGACGACCCGCACCTTCTGCAGCATCTGCCGCACGATGATGCCGATGTGCTTGTCGTTGATCTTCACGCCCTGCAGCCGGTACACCTCCTGCACTTCGTTCAGCAGGTACTCCTGCACCGCCCGCGGCCCCTTGATCCGCAGGATGTCGTGCGGGTTGACGGGGCCCTCGGTGAGGCGGTCGCCGGCGCGCACGCGGTCGCCCTCGTGCACGCGCAGGTGCTTGCCCGCGGGCACCTCGTACAGCTGCGGCTCGCCCTCCTCTCCGTGCACCCAGATCTCGCGCTTGCCGCGCTTGATGTCACCGAAGCGCACCACGCCGTCGATCTCGGAGATCGTGGCCGGGTCCTTGGGCCGCCGCGCTTCGAACAGCTCGGCCACGCGCGGCAGGCCGCCCGTGATGTCGCGCGTCTTGTACGCCTCGCGCGACACCTTCGCCAGCACCTGGCCGGCGTACACCTCCTGGCCGTCCTCGACCGCGAGCTGCGCCCCCTCCGGGATCACGAAGTCGCGGACGCGCTTCTCCTTCTCGCCCTTCTTCTGCACGACCTCGATGTGCGGGTGCAGCTTCTTGTCCCGGTCCTCGATGATCACCCGCTGGCGCCGGCCGGTGAGCTCGTCCAGCTCCTCGCGAACGGTTTCGTCCTCCACGATGTCCACGAAACGCACCACCCCGGGCACGTCGGTGAGGATGGGGTTGGTGTAGGGATCCCACGTGAACAGCACGCCGTCCTTCGCCACCTTCTGGCCATCGCCCGCCATCAGCGTGGCGCCGAGCGGCACGTGGAAGCGGGAGTGCACGGAGAGCTTGCCCTCCTCGCCGGCGCCGTGCTTCGCCGCCTTGAGGACCAGCTCGCCCTCGTAGCTCGTGACCACCTTCTGCTTCTCCGGCGTCTCGACGAAGGTGAGGCGGTCGCCGTACTCGATCACGCCCTCGACCTTCGTCTTCCGCACCGTCTGCTCGGCGATGCGGGCCGCCGTGCCGCCGATGTGGAAGGTGCGGAGCGTCAGCTGCGTGCCCGGCTCGCCGATCGACTGCGCGGCCAGGATGCCCACCGCCTCGCCCAGGTCCACCATGTCCATGGTGGCGAGGTTGCGGCCGTAGCACATGCGGCACACGCCGCGCTTCGCCTCGCACGTCAGCACCGAGCGGATCTTCACCGCCTCGATCCCCGCGTCCTCGATCGCCTGCGACGTCTCCTCGGCGATGAGCTTCCCGGCCTCCACCAGCACCTTGGGCCGGCCGTCCTCGTCCAGCTCGTGCGGGTCGAGCACCTCTTCCAGCGCGACGTTGCCGACGAGGCGCTCGCGCAGCGGCTCGATGATGTCCTCGCCCTCCTTCAGCGCCGCCATCTCGAGGCCGAGGATCGTGCCGCAATCCTCCTCCGTGACCGTGACGTCCTGCGCCACGTCCACGAGGCGGCGCGTGAGGTAGCCGGCGTCGGCCGTCTTGAGGGCGGTGTCGGCCAGCCCCTTGCGCGCGCCGTGCGTCGAGATGAAGTACTCGAGCACGGAGAGGCCCTCGCGGAAGTTGGACTTGATCGGGCTCTCGATGATCTCGCCGATGCCGCCGGTGAGCTTCTTCTGCGGCTTCGCCATCAGGCCGCGCATCCCGGCGAGCTGCCGGATCTGGTCGCGCGAGCCCCGGCTCCCGGAGTCGAACATCATGAACACCGGGTTGAAGCCGCCCTTGGACTTCTGCATTGTCTTGACCATCGCGTCGGCGATGTCGTTGTTGGCATGCGTCCAGGCGTCGATCACCTTGTTGTAGCGCTCGCCGAACGTGATCTGTCCGGTGGCGTAGGCACGCTGGAACCGCTCGACGCGCTGCTCGGCGTCGTGCAACAGCGCCGCCTTCTCGGCCGGGATCTCGAGGTCCTCCACCCCGATCGACACGCCGCCCATCGTGGCGTAGCGGAACCCGAACTCCTTCAGCTGGTCCAGGAACTGCACCGTCGCCGCGAGGCCGGCGTGGCGGTAGCTCTCGAACACCAGCTCGGAGAGGTCCTTCTTCCGCATCACCTTGTTCTGGAACCCCTGCTCCGCCCGCAGCACCTCGGGGAGGATGCTGTTGAAGATCACGCGCCCCACGGTGGTCGGCACCCACGCGGGCTTGGCGCCCGGCGCGACGTGCCAGAAGTGCACGGGGGTGTGATAGGTGAAGCGCTTGCTCTCGAGCCCCATCTCGATCTCGGCGAGCGAGCTCAAGCGCGGCGCGGCCGGCAGGCGCGACTCCATGTCGGCCGGCTCCTTCGTCAGGAAGTAGCAGCCCAGCACCATGTCCTGCGACGGCTCCGCCACCGGGCGGCCGTCCGAGGGCTTGAGGACGTTGTTGGACGAGATCATCAGCACGCGCGCCTCGAGCTGCGCCTCGAACGAGAGCGGCACGTGCACGGCCATCTGGTCGCCGTCGAAGTCGGCGTTGAACGCGGCGCACACCAGCGGGTGGATGCGGATCGCCTTCCCCTCGACCAGCACCGGCTCGAACGCCTGGATGCCCAGGCGGTGCAGCGTGGGCGCGCGGTTCAGGAGCACCGGATGGTCCTGGATGATCTCCTCCAGGATCTCGTACACTTCCGGGCTCTCCTTCTCCACGATCTTCTTCGCCCGCTTCACCGTCTCGGCGATGCCCTTCTCCACGAGCTTGTGGATGATGAAGGGCTTGAACAGCTCGACCGCCATCGCCTTCGGCAGGCCGCACTGATGCAGCCGCAGCTCCGGGCCCACGACGATCACCGAGCGGCCCGAGTAGTCCACGCGCTTGCCGAGCAGGTTCTGACGGAACCGGCCCTGCTTCCCCTTCAGCATGTCGGAGAGCGACTTGAGCGGTCGCTTGCCGCGTCCGCGGATCGCCTTGGAGCGGCGGCCGTTGTCGAACAGCGCGTCCACCGCTTCCTGCAACATCCGCTTCTCGTTGCGCAGGATGACCTCCGGCGCCCGGTGCAGGATGAGCTTCTGCAGCCGGTTGTTGCGGTTGATGACGCGCCGGTACAGATCGTTCAGGTCGGACGTGGCGAAGCGCCCGCCGTCGAGCGGCACCAGCGGCCGCAGGTCGGGCGGGATCACGGGGACCACGTCGAGGATCATCCACCTCGGGTCGTTCCGCCCCTCGCCCGCGTTGCCGGAGTTCCGGAACGCGTCCACGATCTTGAGCCGCTTCAGCATCTGCTTCTTGCGATGCTGGCTCGTCTCCGTGGCCACCGCGTCGCGCAGCTCGTCGGCGAGCTTGTCGACGTTGATCCGCTCGAGCAGCGCCCGTACGGCCGGCGAGCCGATGTCCGCCTTGAAGCCGGCGTCGCCCTCCGTCTTCGCCTTGGTGCGGAGCTCGAGGTAACGGTCCTCGTCCAGCAGCTCCTTGTCCTGCACCTCCTGCTTGCCCGGGTCGATCACGACGTAATTCGTGTAGTAGATCACGCGCTCCAGGTCCCGCAGGGTCATGTCGAGCAGGTTCCCCATCGGCGACGGCAGCGTCTTGAAGAACCAGATGTGCGCCACGGGGACGGCCAGCTCGATGTGCCCCATGCGCTCCCGCCGCACCTTGGAGAGCGTCACCTCGACGCCGCAGCGGTCGCAGATCACGCCGCGGTAGCGGATGCGCTTGTACTTGCCGCAGTGGCACTCCCAGTCCTTGACCGGGCCGAAGATGCGCTCGCAGAAGAGCCCGTCCCGCTCCGGCTTGAAGGAGCGGTAGTTGATGGTCTCGGGCTTGGTCACCTCGCCCCAGGACCACCAGGTGCGCTGGCCCTGCAGCTCCAGGCGCTCGCGCTCCTTGGAGTCGCGGGGGCCGCGGATCTCCTCGGGCGAGGCGATGCGGATCTGGATGAAGTCGAAGCTCGAGCTCTTGGGCTCGCGCCCGCTCCGGAAATCGATCATCGGGTCTCCCTCCCCTCTACTCTTCAACGTCCTCGGTCGTGCCCAGGGTCACCTTCAATCCTAGGGCCTGGAGCTCCTTCACCAGCACGTTGAAGGACTCGGGGATGCCGGGTTTCGGCAGGTTCTGCCCCTTCACGATGGCCTCGTACACGCGGCTGCGGCCGTTCACGTCGTCCGACTTCACGGTCAGGATCTCCTGCAGCGTGTGGGCCGCGCCGTAGGCCTCGAGCGCCCACACCTCCATCTCGCCGAACCGCTGGCCGCCGAACTGCGCCTTACCGGCGAGCGGCTGCTGCGTCACCAGCGAGTACGGCCCGATGGACCGCGCGTGGATCTTGTCGTCCACGAGATGCGACAGCTTCATCATGTAGATCGACCCCACGGTCACGTCGGAGGCGAACAGCTCCCCCGAGCGCCCGTCCCGGAGCTGCGCCTTGCCCGCCGGCGACAACCCCGCGACTCGCAGCAGCTCGTTCACCGCCGCGTCCACATCGGTCTCCGACTTGGGGCCGAGCTGCGCCGCCAGCGCCGGCAGGCCGACCGCCTCGAGCACCTCCTGCGGCTTGTCGCGCTCGAGGAACTTCTCGACCTCCTTCAGGCCCCCCTTGAGGGACCCCTTCTCCGGCTTGGACAGCTCCGCGTCGACCTCGAGCCGCGCGTCGTGGTATTCCTTTTCGAGGCGCCGCTGCCCCAGCTCGCGATCGGCCAGCTCCTTCGCCGCGAACTTCAGGAAATCCATGACGCGGTGGTGCACGTCGCGCGTCTCCTGCGTGAGGGCGCGGCTCGACAGCATGGCGATCCCCGCCCGGTTGAGGTCGGGACGACCGCCGTTGGTCGCGGGGTAGCGCCGCAGGTCGCGCGCGATGTCGCGCACGGCGTCGGCGTCCAGCTCGGGCGGCCGCACCGCGAGCCGCAGCGCCTCCGCGGCCCAGGACAGCCCGGCGAGCCGCAGCAACACGCCGATCTCCATCTCCTCGGCCCCCTGAAACACGGGGGTCTTGGCGTCGAACCCGAGGATGCGCGCGCACCAGCCGAGATGCGTCTCGAGGATCTGCCCCACGTTCATGCGGGACGGCACCCCCAGCGGGTTGAGCACGATGTCGAGCGGCGTCCCGTCCGGCAGGAACGGCATGTCCTCCTCCGGAACGATGCGCGCGATGATCCCCTTGTTGCCGTGGCGGCCCGCCATCTTGTCGCCCACCGAGATCTTGCGCTTCTCCGCGAGGTAGACCTTCACGAGCTGGATCACGCCCGGCGGCAGCTCGTCCGGCTGCAGGATCTTGTCGATCTGGTCTTCCGACTTCTCCTCGATCTTGGCGCGCTCTCCCTGGGCGGCCTCGAGCACGGCGCGGATCCGCTCGTTCACGGTCTTGTTCGCCACCCGCAGCGTCTTCAGGTCCATGTCGGCGAAGTTGATGTCGGCGAGCTGCTGCCGCGTGAGCTTCGTCCCGGCCGGGAGGAACTCCTCCACCGTCCCGGCCTTGAGGGCGAGGCCCACTTCCTGGTTCGCCAGCATCTCGCGCAGCTCGCCGAACATCGCCTCCGAGATCCGCGCCTTCTCCTCCGCCTCGAGCCGGCGCACCTCGCCGATGCGCTCGCCCCGGTCCTTCTCGACGACCTGGTCCTCGATGCGCGAGAAGATCTTCACGTCGATGACCACGCCCTCCATGCCGGGCGGCACCTTGAGCGAGGAGTCCTTCACGTCCTTCGCCTTCTCGCCGAAGATCGCGGTGAGCAGCTTCTCCTCGGGCGAGAGCTCCGTCTCCCCCTTGGGGGTGATCTTGCCGACCAGGATGTCGCCCGCCTTCACGTGGGCGCCGATGCGCACGATGCCCCGCTCGTCCAGGTCCACGAGCGACTCCTCGGCCACGTTCGGGATCTCGCGCGTGATCTCCTCGCGGCCGCGCTTGGTGTCGCGGACGTGGAGCTCGAGCTCCTGGATGTGGATGGACGAGTAGACGTCGTCCTTCACCAGGCGCTCCGACAGCACGATGGCGTCCTCGAAGTTGTGCCCGTACCAGGGCATGAACGCGACCACCACGTTCGCGCCCAGGGCCAGCTCGCCCCGCTCCGTGCCCGCGCCGTCGGCGACGATCTGGCCGGCCTTCACCTTCTGGCCCACGTGCACCAGGGGCCGCTGGTTGATGGCGGTGTCTTGGTTGGTGCGCCAGAACTTCTTCAGGCGGTAGCGGTCGTGCTGCTTGAGCCGCGCCAGGGGATGATCCCCCGCCCGTGCCTCGTCGTCGCCCGTATCGATGATGATCTCGTCCGCGGTGACGCGCGTGACGACGCCCGCGCGGCGGGCGATCACGACGGCGCCCGAGTCGCGCGCCACCTTCTCCTCGAGCCCGGTGCCCACGAGCGGCGCCAGCGGGAACAGCAGCGGCACGGACTGGCGCTGCATGTTGGAGCCCATGAGCGCGCGGTTGGCGTCGTCGTGCTCGAGGAACGGGATCAGCGCCGCCGCGATCGACACGAGCTGCTCCGGCGCCACGTCCATGAAGTCGATCTTCGCGGGCGCGAGCAGCGGGTAGTCGTCCCGCTTGCGGCACAGCACCAGCTCGTCGGCGAAGCGGCCGTCCTCGGTGAGGCGGGCGTTCGCCTGCGCCACCGCGTACTCCTCCTCCTCCGACGCCGAGAGCCAGCGGATCTCCCCCGTCACCCGGCCGTCCTTCACCACCCGGTACGGCGTCTCGATGAAGCCGAGCTCATTGACGCGCGCGTAGCACGACAGGCTCGTGATGAGCCCGATGTTCGGGCCTTCCGGCGTCTCGATCGGGCACATACGGCCGTACTGGCTGTAGTGCACGTCGCGCACCTCGAAGCCCGCTCGCTCACGCGTGAGGCCGCCCGGCCCCAGGGCCGAGAGGCGGCGCTTGTGGGTCAGCTCGGCGAGCGGGTTCGTCTGGTCCATGAACTGCGACAGCTGCGAGCTGCCGAAGAACGCCTGGATCACGGCGCTCACCGTGCGCGCGTTCACGAGGTCGTCCAGCGTGATGCGCTCGGGATCGTTGTTGATGCTCATCCGCTCCTTGATGAGCCGGGCCATGCGCGACAGCCCCACCGAGAACTGGTTCGCGATCAGCTCGCCCACGGAGCGCACCCGCCGGTTGCCGAGGTGGTCGATGTCGTCGGTGTAGCCGCGCCCTTCCCGCAGCTCGATCAGGTAGCGGATGATCGCGATGAAGTCCTCTTCCGTGAGGACCGTGTGGTCCTTCGGGACCGCGAGCTTGAGTCGCTGATTGATCTTGTAGCGGCCCACCCGCCCCAGGTCGTAGCGCTTGGGATGGAAGAACAGCCGCTCCAGCGCCTGGCGCGCCGTCTCGAGGTTCGGCGCCTCGCCCGGCCGCAGCAGCGCGTAGATCTGCTCCAGCGCCTCGGCCTCGGACCGGGTCGGGTCCTTGAGCAGCGTGTTCTTGATGAGCGGCGACTCGCTCCGGCCCGCCGGCAGCAGCACGTCCACCTTCGTGAGCCCGGCCTTGAGCAGCTTCCGCTTCAGCGTCTCGCTGAGCTCCTTGCCGCCGTCGGCCAGCACCTCGCCCGTTCCCGGGTCGGCGACGTCGAAGGCGAGCACGTGGGGCCCCTGGCGCTCGCGCGTCGTCGTGGGTTGGGCCTCGTCGCGCAGGTCGAGCCCCGTGTAGCCCGCGAACACCTTCACCTTGGTGATGCCGGCGCGCCGGAACGTGTTGAACCGCTCCTGCGTGAGCTCGTCCCCGACTTGCGCGAGCGGCTCCCCCTTTTTGTTCTCGGGGTCGGGCACGTCCGCCGCGAGCAGCGTGCCCAGCACCTCGCGCCGCTGCGCCCGGCCCTCGAGCTTGCCCGTGATGTCGATGTCCTTCGTGGCGTAGAACAGCTTCAGGATCTCGGCGTTCGTGCCGTAGCCGAACGCCCGCAACAGCGCCGTCGCCGGGAACTTCTTCTTCTTGTCGATGTGGACGTAGATCACGTCGTGAATGTCGATCGTGAACTCGACCCACGAGCCGCGGAACGGGATGATGCGCGCCGAGAAGAGCCGCTGCCCGTTGGGGTGGATGCTCTCCTCGAAGACGACGCCCGGGGACCGATGCAGCTGCGACACGATCACCCGCTCGGCGCCGTTGATCACGAACGTGCCCAGCGGCGTGAGAATCGGCAGCTCGCCGAGATAGACTTCCTTCTCGATGATGTTCTTGGGCCGCTTGGTCTTCGTGATCTCGCCCACCTCTTCCATGACGACGAGCTGCAGCGTCGCCTTCAGCGGCACCGAGTACGTCATGTCGCGCTCGATGCACTCCTCGACCGTGTACTTCGGCTCCCCCAGACCGTACTTCACGAACTCGAGGGAGTAGTTGCCGTTCACGTCCTGGATCGGGAACACGTCCTTGAACACCCGCTCCAGTCCGAGGTCGGCGCGCTGGGCGCCCTTGCCGTCCGGCTGGAGCAGGGACTGGAACGCCAGTGTCTGGATGTCGAGGAGATGGGGCATCGGCATCCCCGTCTCGAGCTTCGCGAACGAAATGACCGGCAGCGTCTTCGTCATGTCGAAAACCTCAATCGAGCGCAAAAAGCCCCGCCTCCCCCGGCCCCAACGGCGGCCGGGAGCGGATGGAGGGGCTCGCGTAAACGAGCAGGTGTGATGTCACTACTTCAGTTCGACGACCGCGCCCTGTGTCTCGAGCTTCTTTTTGATCTCTTCCGCCTCCTGCTTGGACACGCCTTCCTTCACCGTGCCGGGCGCGCCTTCCACCAGGTCCTTGGCTTCCTTCAAGCCCAGGCTGGTGATCGCCCGGATCTCCTTGATCACCTGAATCTTCTTCTCGCCGCCGCTCTTCAGGATGACGGTGAACTCCGTCTGCTCCTCGACGGGAGCGGCCGCGCCGGCCGCGCCCGCGGCGCCGCCCGCCGCCGCTCCCGCAGCGGCCGCCGGCGCCGCCACGATCGTCACCCCGAACTTCGCCTTGAAGGCCTCGATCAGCTCGGCCAGGTCGAACACGGACATGTGCCCGATCGCGTCCAGGATCTCGTCCTTGCTCAAACTCGTCTGCGTCGCCATTGCGGTCTCTCCTACCCGGTTAAGAAGCAGCGCCCGAGGCGCGCTGAGCCCTGAGCGCCTCGAGGGCACCCACCATCGTCTGCAGCAGTCCCTGCATCGCGCCGACGAACCCCGCCAGCGGGGCCTCGAACGCCCCGCCCAGCTGGGCCAGGAGTTCGGCCCGCGCCGGCAGCGCAGCGAGCCGCTTCACCTGCTCCGGCGTCACCGTCTTGCCGTCCACGAGGCCGACCTTGATCGCCGGCTTGTCGTGCTCCCTCACGAAATCGGCCAGCACCTTGGCCGCGGCTACGGGGTCCGCCCCCGCGAGCACCAGGGCGGTCGGGCCCCCGAGATGCGCCTCGAGCCCGGGCACCGCCACGTCCTTCAGCGCCCGCCGCGCCAAGGTGTTCTTCACCACCACGTAGTCCACGCCCGCCTTGCGCAGGCGCCGCCGCAGGTCCGTGATCCGGGCCACGTTGAGGCCCGTGAAGTCGGTGACGTAGACCGTGGGCGAGCGGGCGAGCCGCGTCGCCAGGGCCGTCACCTGCTCCTGCTTCTGCGCCTTGGTCCGGATCATTGATGGTATCCCGCCGGATCGATGCGCACGCCCGGCCCCATCGTCGACGACAGCGTGATCGACCGGATGTACTGGCCCTTGGCCGCCGCGGGCTTGGCCCGCACGATCGCCTCGAGGAACGTCTGCAGGTTCTCCGTCAGCGCCTCGGCCGCGAAGGACTTCTTCCCGACCGGGGCGTGCACGATCCCGCTCTTGTCCACCCGGAACTCGATCTTGCCGGCCTTGAGCTCCTTCACCGCCTTGGCCACGTCCATCGTGACCGTGCCCGCCTTCGGGTTCGGCATCAGGCCCCGGGGCCCGAGCACCTTCCCGAGCGGCCCCAGCTGGCCCATCACGTCCGGCGTGGCCACGATGACGTCGCAGTCGAGCCAGCCGTCCTTGATCTTCTGGATGTACTCGACGCCCACGAAATCGGCGCCCGCCGCCTCCGCCTCCTTCGCCTTGTCGCCCTGCGCGATCGCGAGCACCCGGACGCTCTTGCCGGTGCCGTGCGGCAGCGTGACGGTGCCGCGGACGGTCTGATCGGCGTGCTTGGGGTCGACGCCGAGCCGCACCGCGACGTCCACCGACTCGTCGAACTTGGCGTACGCGGCCGCCTTCACCTGGTCCACCGCCTCGCGCGGGGCCACCAGCTTGCGGGGCTCCAGCGTCGCCGCCGCGGCGCGGTAGCGCTTGCCGGGGACGCGCATCAGTCGACCACCTCGAGCCCCATGGACCGCGCCGTGCCGGCGATCATCTTCATGGCGCCCTCGAGATCGACGGCGTTGAGATCGGGCAGCTTCAGCTCGGCGATCTTCCGCACCTGGGCGCGCGTCACCTTGCCGACCTTCTGCCGGTTGGACGTGGGCGAGCCCTTCTCGATGCCCGCTTCCTTCTTGAGGAGCACGGCCGCCGGGGGCGTCTTGGTGATGAACGTGAAGCTCCGGTCCTTGTAGATCGTGACTTCGGCCGGCGTGATCATTCCGGCCTGGCTCTGGGTCCGGGCGTTGAACTGCTTCACGAACTCCATGATGTTCACCCCATGGGGGCCGAGCGCCGTGCCCACCGGGGGGGCCGGCGTCGCTTGTCCCGCCGCGACCTGAAGCTTCACCACCGCCGCGATCGCCTTCGCCATTTGACTCCTCTTAGTGCGCCTTCAACTGCAAGTAGTCCAACTCGACCGACGTCGGCCGCCCGAACAGCGACACCGCGACCCGGACCTTGCCCTTGTCCCGGATCACCTCTTCCACCGTGCCCGAGAAGTCCGAGAACGGCCCCTCGGTGATCTCCACCACCTGCCCCGGGAGGAACGGGATCAGCTCCTGGGGCTCTTCTTCCTTCACCGCCTCCTCGATGCCGAGCAGGCGATTGACCTCCTCGGGGCGGAGCGGCATCGGCTCCCGGCCGGTACCGACGAACTTGATCACGCCCTGGATGCCGTTGATCGTGTGCAGCGTCTCCTGGTTCTTGATCATCTCCACGAGCACGTACCCGGGATAGATCTTGCGCTCCACCGTCACCTTCTTGCCGTTCTTGATCTCGACGACTTCCTGCGTCGGGACGAGGGCCTGGCGGATCGGCTTCTCCTCGTCAGGACGGGGATCGTCCTTGATCCGCCGCTCGACCAGCGACCGCACTTTGTTCTCGTGCCCCGCCGTCGTCTGAATCGCGTACCAGCGGTGCTCGGACATCAAAAGAACTTCGCCACCGCGGTCACGAACACGAACTGGAGGATCGAGTCCATCAACCCGATCACGAGACCCAGCAGGATGACGAACAGCACGATGACCGTCGTCGCCTTCTTGAGCTCGTCCCAGGTCGGCCAGGTGACCTTGCGGATCTCCCCCTGCACGTCCCGCAGGAAGTCCACCACCCGCCCGAGCCAGCTTCGCCCCGTGCTGGCGAGCGCTTCCGTCGCCACTACTTGGATTCCTTATGCGGCTGGTGCTTGTTGCACCGCGGGCAGTACTTCCTCCATTCCACCCGCTCGGAGTGCTTGCGCCGGTTCTTGGTGGTGAAGTAATTCCGGCTTTTGCACACCGTGCATTCCATGATGATGTTCTCCCGGGGCATCGCGTTACTTCAGGATCTTGGTGACGACGCCGGCGCCCACCGTGCGGCCGCCCTCGCGGATCGCGAAGCGCAGCTGCTCCTCCATCGCGATCGGCGTGATCAGCTCGATCGTCATCTTCGTGTTGTCCCCC